>JADMIO010866729.1_pt1 | contig 14859 bp, 6 predicted proteins | sample 8958161 | NCBI WGS metagenome assembly JADMIO01 (sample SAMN16585339, study PRJNA669376) | soil metagenome | isolation source: Crop rotation soil | place: USA: Cullars Rotation, Alabama | collected 2011 | reverse complement strand
CGTCGTGGTGAAGGAATTTCAGGGCAAGCTGCTCAACGGTCCGAACGACATCTGGATTCGGCCGGACGGCGGCATCTATTTCACTGATCCGTTTTACAAGCGCGACTACTGGAAGCGCGGGCCGAGCGAGCAGGACAAGCAGGCTGTTTATTATTTGACGGCGGACGGCCGGAAATTGACGCGCGTCGTCGAGGACATGAAGCAGCCGAATGGAATCATTGGCACACCGGACGGGAAGACACTGTATGTCGCGGACATCGGCGCGAAGAAAACATACTCGTACGAAATTCAAACGGACGGCTCGTTGGCGAACAAAAAATTGTTTTGCGAAATGGGTTCGGACGGGATGACGCTGGACAGCGAGGGCAATGTCTATCTCACCGGAAAGGGCGTGACTGTTTTCGACAAGACCGGAAAGCAGATCGAGAACATCAAGGTCAATGAGAACTGGACAGCGAACGCCTGCTTTGGCGGCAAAGATCGGCAAACGCTTTTTATCACGGCGAGCAAATGTCTTTACACGCTGGCGATGCGCGTGAAAGGCGCCGGCAGCCAGTGAAATCAGAAATCTGAACTCTGTTTTGCCCCGGCGGGAACTGAATCTTTCGCGAACACGCGCATCGCCGGGTCGCCGAAGAGCTGTTCGGTGCGGCCCAGGTCGCGATAGAACACGGAACCGGACTGGCGCAGCGACCACTGCTGCGCGCGCATCAGCGCGCCGCCCCAGCGCGCCCCGGGCTGGCTGGTTTGCTTCAACAGCTCACGCATGAAATCGGTGCTGCATGGCGCCTGGACATAAGTCGAGCTTCCAATCGAAGCGGCGATGCCGCCTTGAGGCTGCGTGAGCCCCTGCGTGGCAAGGCTTCTGAAATTCTGCGAGTCCTTGGCCATCCACGCGGCGGTGCAAGTCGATTGCAGCAGAATCGCGTTCCCGCGCCAGTCCTGAAGTGCGTTCGTGTCGAGAATGGCCGTCGTGCCGCTGCCGAGATGAATGGAATTGCCGTGACCGACGTAGAGCAGCCAGTCGGCGCCGCCGTTCGCGGCGCTGCGCAAAGCTTCGCGCGCGGCCAGCGCATCGCGGCTGGTCGAACCGACGAAGTTGCGCTGCCAGGTTGCTGACAACGTGGCTTGAATCAATGAATCGGCCTGCTGCGGAAAATCTCCGGCGATAGGATCTGGAATATCGGCCACGGCGTGCGCTCGCGCGCCCGAGGAAGAGGGCGGAGAATAAGAAAGGATGCGCGAAACAGCGACGTTCATTTCGGCGACATTGTTGGCCGGCAATCTACCCACTGCGATTTCTGGATACCCGCGTCCGAGATCGCCGAATAGCGCGTCACTGGTGGTCTGCGACCAGAAACTGGTTGGCACCAGGAACGCCGGACACAGCGGATCGATGTTCTGGCCGCTGTAATTGTGATAGTCATAAGTCGTGCGCCCGGCGAGCAGCAAATATTGCGGTCGAATGATTCGCGCGGCCTTTTGAATCGCGGCGGGACCGTAGCGCCCGAAATTGTAGCAATTGAAAAGCTGCTCCTGATCGACAAATATGCTGCGCAGGCCCTCGCGCGAGCGTGCGAGCAAAAGTGGCTGGAGTGCGATTTGAAACTGCGCGGGTCCAGTCGCAACATATTGCGCGTTCAAACGCGGTGGTTGAACTCGGCGAGCGCTTATTGAGAGCGGAGAAAGTTCCTTTCCGACGGGAACGATGAGATACTTTCCCGAACCGCCTGGCGCGGCTCTGAAACGAATGTGTCTCGATGCGTCAGACTGTGATTCCGCGGGCACCAGAGCGGGGCGGTCGCTGAATCGCAGATCGACAATCCAAACGCCCGCGGCGGGAACATTGCAGAGCTCAAAGAGTCGTGACTCGTTTCCGGTGTGAATGATTTCGACGGTGTCGCTCGCGTCGAGCGTTCGGGTGTAATCGATTCGCAGCGAATGGAGAAACGAAAGCTGCCCAGCGGGAGAACCAAGGTCGGACGTGGTGAGCTCAATTGAATTGTCCTCGGCAAGCAAACCGTTCGGAAGCTCGAAAGCGAAGCTCAGCATTTTGCATCCGCCGTCCCAGCGCGCCTCGCCGACGGGCACGCCGTTGACTTGAACTTGAAGCGCGTGATCTGGGTTCACTGCGTCGTCTTCGGTGAGGCTCCACAGATTCACAGTCAGTTGCGCCGCTGCATTTGCGGCGTGCGGCGTGTTGAGCGTAAATGTCTGCGTGGAATTGGCGGCCAAATATTTGTTCGAGAACCACGGCGGAAAATTGTATGGGCGGTAGTTGTAGTCGAAATAAACATCGTGGAATTCGGCGAGCGCAGTCGCGCTGGTTGTGTCGCTCAAAGGCAGTGCGCTTGCGAAGAGCCCAGTCACTTCGGGTGGAGCAGAAATGGTGTTCGCGGCTGTCGGCGCGCTTGAACGGAAGAGAAAGAGCGCGTCTTTGTCAGTGTAGTCATCGCTGTAGCCGGGGCCGTATAAGAGGAGGCCGCGCGGTGTCAGCGCCAGCGGAGAAATCAAGCGATCTTCGCGGCGGACGCTCAGCCGGGATATATCGAATCCGGCGGGAAGAGAGGATTGGGGAATCAGCATCACGCCGGGTTGTGTGTACAGAACTTTCACCGAGTCGCGGGATGCGGGCGCATTCGTGTGCGCGGCGGAGAACCAGCGCGCGGCTGCTTTCGGCTGTGAATGAATTGGCGTGACGGCAGATGCGATGCTGCGCGCGAGTGGGACTTGCATGCCTGGGCGCTGCAGGGAAACAGCCGCTGCAAAACGCTTTTCAACGAGTGCGGCGGTGCACGCGCTGGAGTGAACCGCGTCGTACGCGCCTATAGCGTCAAGCGTTTCAACAGTGCAATCTGCATTCGAGGAAATGAATTCAGAATCAATCGTGACGATGGGACTCAGCATCGTCGTCTCCGCGTGACCTTCCAGTTCGATGGGTTCAAGTTTGTATTCATAGCGGCCGCACGGCGGCCAATCGTAGAACATGTACACTTTCGGCTCAGGGTTGGTGAGGCGGCCGGGAATGAGCGTGTCATTGATTCGGGTCCAATTGGCTGCGTCAACATCCCGACGATAGATGTTGAAGCCGGCGTTTTGGAATTCCGAGAGCGCGTTCCATGCAAGGCGAACGCCCGCGCCCTCTGGGAGGGCGTTGAAATCCACGATGGTGACGGGCGTGACGTTGTTGTTCAGGAAAGCGACGACGACTTCGTCGTAGGCTGGGAGCGTCACGCCGCGCGCGGGGCCGTCGCCTCCGGCGACCACCGCGCCGCCGGCTTTGTAAACGATTTTGTAAGCCGTGTTGTAACCGCTTGCGGGAAGAACGCTCGCGAACGACCTTGTACCGCCAACGGAGCCAGCCTTGATCACGGTAAAGCTGCTGGTGCCCATGTTGGGCTCGTAAGCCAGCGAGAGAATCGAAGTGGAGTCGCTGATGGTCAGAGCTCCGGTGAGGTTGAGTTTTTGATTGACGTGGAGGGTGTTGCGCATGATGACGGAGAGCTTTCCGCTGTTGGACAGGTTGGCGCTGCCGGCGGTGAGGGTTTCATTTGATGTCAAATCCTGCACGACACTGGCCACGCCCGGCCATATTTTTCCATTGGTGTTGGAGACGCCGACGATTGCTCCGGAGACACTGCCGGTGCCTCGAAGCTGGGAGGCGGTGAATGTCGTTGACGCCAGCGAGACGGTCCCCGTCAGGGCGCCATTCAGGATGAATTGTGCGCCGGCGCTGACGGATACCGCGCTGGAGAGCGTTCGGCCGACGTTGAGCTGCAGGATACCCGCGTTGACCGATGTTCCGCCCGTATAAGTGTTGTTCGCGTCGAACACTAGCGAGCCGGAGCCGTTCTTGGCAAAGGTTGCGAGGGCAGTCTGGTTGATGACGCCGGTGAGTGTCAGCACGGTGGATGCATTGGTGACCTCAACAACGCTGTTTAATCCATTAAAGTTAGAGTCGTTGCGAAGGAGTATGGTGCGGTTGGTGGAGGCGGTGGGGCCGGTGTAGCTGAGCGTGCCCCCGGAACCCACATTTCCGAGAGCAAAATCCTCCGAGGGAATTGGATTGAAATTGCCATCACCCACGGAACATGACACGCCCCGGTCGGCGATACTGTTGAAAATCAGCCTTCCTGCATAGACTTCGATTTGACCGGCAAAATTGTTCGCGGGGTTGGTCAGCGTCAGGTTTTCGTTTCCGGTCAGCCTCAGGGCAGAATTTGAATTCCGTTCGACTGACGTGGCGCCGATCACGCCGTTGGTGCCGCATGTGATCAACCCGGAAAAAGTACCGGTTTGCTGAACGCCGTTGTTTCGAATTTCGCACGCCCCGTTGGGCGAGTTGGCGCGCATGATGAACAGGCCAGCGCCCGTGAGAAAGCCGATGCCGTCTCCATCGTCGTAGGAATCGTCCAGAGTTGCTCCGGCGGCGATGTTGATAACCTGTGGACCGATGAAGTTTCCGGTGGCGGGGCGGATTATGCCTTGCTGAATATCCAATATGGAACTGGTCCCCGAGAAATTACGCAACTGTTTCCCGGCCTCTGTCAAAAGCAATGTGCCGCCGCCTGTCTTGATCAATTTGTAGCCCGGAGTGCCGTTTAAGAAGGAAGTTCCGGTAGAGGCCTGGGTGACCGTAATGCCTGTGGGAATATCCAAGGTTGCGGAAGTTCCGCTCAACAGAAGGGACGGAGGGAGAGCCTGGTTGTTAACGGAGTAGCGCAGCGTGGCGTCAGCGAGTGTGACGGTGCCGGTTCCCAGCGAGCCATTCACCTGGGATTCCAGGACGCCGCCTGAAATAGTGGTTCCCCCTGCGTAGCCGTTGACGGCGGCGAAGATGACTGAGCCGGGTCCGGATTTCAACAGACTGGCGGAGCCGTTGATTGGACCCCCAACAAATGTGTACGTGTTCTGTGCATGACTGAGTGTCGCGGGCCCCGGGTATACGCCCGCGGGTTGCACGGCGATTGTGCTGTCCGCGGAGATGTTTCCGAATATGGGTGATTGGCTGTCCTTATAGAGATTGGGCGCGGGATTGCCGCCGATCCAATTTGGGCTGCTGGTGTCCCAAGCGCCGCTCGTCGTGTTCCATGTCACGTTGATTGCGCTGTTGTCTAAGAACAGGATGTTGAAGTCGTCGATGGCGTTGGCTTCGTCTGCACCGGAGAGATCGTTGATGTCTTCCCAGCGAATGACGAGCGTGCCACCCGGCGGCCAGTTCAAATTGAGGACAGTGCCGGAGCGCATGGCGTTATTCGCCGCGGCGTTGCCGTCGAGGGGAATGTTGTTGCCGGAGTTGACGAGCGTGGTGCAATTGAGCGAGGGAACGCTGACGAATGTGCCCGGGCCATCGATCGATGTTCCGCCCAACTGGTAATTGAACTGCAGCGTGTCAGTCCCATCGGGCTCACCGACTCTCCACTGCTCTTGGCGGTAAGTGATTATGAAGCCGGTGAGCGTCTGACCGGTGTTGTTGGTGAAGATGGCGCCGAGGCGCGGGAGCTGGGAGTTGGTGTTGGAGGCGAGGCTGCCGAGCGCCCGATCAGTGACCGGGTTAGTGCCCTGCACGCCGAAGCTGTACGTCGAGCCGTGATTCAGGTCGCCGGGACCGACGCCCCAGAATGCGTTCATGGCGTTGGCGGCGCTGCTGAAGTACCAGCCATCCAGTCCCGTGAAATTCATGTTGTTGGTGAATCCGGAACCCAGGTGGATCAACTGGGCGTTCTGGGAGACGGGAGTGAGGACGGTGCTGGGGAGCGTGTTGAAGTCCTGCGTGATGCCTGGCGCGCCGATCGTGGTGACGGAGATGGTCGTCGCGGCGCGCGACAATCCTGCGAGCATAAGCAGAATTAAACTCAGCGAGCGGCGCGATGGGTTGCGCATGGCGGGGTTGCTCCGGCCGGCAGGGCGGTGTGAAGGATATGTTAATTCTGCATGATGAATACAACGGAGGACAGAGAATTGAAGGGGATAGGGAGATGGGGAGATAGGGAGATAAGGAGAATGCAGCGCTGGCGACCGCTCCTTATCTCCCTATCTCCCTATCTCCCCTATCTCCCCATCTCCCTATCTCCTTATCTCGGTATTGCGTTTAGAAAGTGCCCGGTTGCGTCGAAGTCGCATTCGGGTTTGCGGGCGGCGTCGCGGGGGCGACCGAAGCGGCTCCGCGCTTTGGCGTCGAGAAGACAGGCATCGCCGGATCGCCGAAGAGCTGCTCGGTGTGGAGCAGGTCCGTGTAGAAACGGCTGCCGGTCTGGTGCGCGGCCCACTGCTGCGCGAGCAGCAGCGCGCTGCCCCAGCGCTGGCCGCCGCGGTTGGCGTTGCTCACAAGCTGGTTCATGAATTCGACGGCATATTCGGAATTCATGTACGTCGAGCTGGCGATGCTGGCGCTGATGCCGCCCTGCGGCTGAGTGAGCGCTTGGATAGCGATGCTCTTGAAGCCGGCCTGGTCTTTCGCCATCCAGTTCGCGGTGCAGGTCGATTGCAGCAGGACGACATTGCCTTTCCACGCCTGAACCAGATTCAAGTCGAGGATGTTCGGGTTGTTGCGGCCGAGATGAATCGAATTGCCGTGCCCGGCGTAGAGGATGAAATCGGCGCCGCCATTTGCGGCGTTCTCCAGCGCAGCGGTGACTTCGGGGGAGCTCTGATAAGTGACGCCGAGCGTATTCGTTTCAAACGCGATGTCGGCGTGGTGCGAAGCGAGGCCGGCGAGCTGTGCGCCGAAGTCGCCGGCTTCGGGGTCGTACTCGTCGGCAACCAGATGCGCGCGGATGCCGGAGACGGGCATGCCCTTGTTGTTCGTGATGCGGCCGACGGCGACGGCGAGCTCGGCGGTGTTGTTCACGGGCAGGCGGCCGATCGCCACTTCGGGAACGCCGCGGCCCATGTCACCGAACATGCTGTCGCTGGTCGACTGCGCCCAGAACGACGTCCCCACCAGGAACGTCGGGCAGAGCGGGTCGACGTTGTTGCCGCTGTAGTTGTGATAATCATAGGTCGTGCGCCCGACCAGCAGGAGGTACTTCGTGGTCGTCGCGCGCACGGCGTTCTGTATCGCCTGCGGACCGAAGCGGCCGTGGTTGTAGTAATCGAAGAGCTGTTCCTGATCGAGGAACGCGCCCTTGATGCCTTCCTTCGCGCGCGCCATCAGCAGCGGCTGCACGCCGGATGCGAACTGGCTGGGTCCGGTGGCAAGGTAAGTGCCGTTGAGGCGCACAGGCTTGACTTGCCGCGCGGTGATGGAAAGCGGACGGTTCTCCTGCCCGGCTGGAACGACGAGGCAGCGCGCGTAGCCCGGCGCCACGAAGCGCAGGCGATACGTGCCGTCGCCTTGAATTTGAGATTCAACAGGCAGCAGCGTTGCGCGATCGGTGAAGCGCGTGTCGACCACCCACGTGGTTGGCGTTGGGACGTTGCTGAGCTCGTAGAGGCGGTTGCCGGGCGAGTCGTTGACAATTTCGAACGGCGCTGAGCCGTCGAGCAGGCGCGTGTAATTCATGTTCATCGAGTGAACGAAAGAGATTTGCGAATCGACGCCGTTCATATGGGGCGTGACGAGCTGAATCTGATTGTCGCCGCTGGCGAGAATGCCGGCGGGAATGTCGAAGCTGAGCTCGATCATCTTGCCGCCGCCGTCCCATTGGGCTTCGCCGATGGCGCTGCCGTTGAGCAGCACCTGGAGCGCGTGATCGGGCGCGACATTCGCGGCATCGGTGAGGCTCCAGAGATTGAGCGTGAGCTTCGCGGGCCCGCTGCTGGCGGCGGTTGGAGTAGAGAGATTGAACGATTGCGATGTGCCGCTGGTCAGGTACTTGTATGAGAACCACGGCGCGATGTCGTAGGGCCGGAGTTCCCAATCGAAGTACACGTCGTGGAATTCCGTCGTGACGGTGGCGGGCGACGTGACATTGACCGGCAGCGGGCTTTGGAAGAGTCCGGCGGCACTGGTGAATTTTCCGGTTGAAGTTGAGCCGCTGATTCTGCGCAGGAAGAATGCGTCGCGATCCGTGTAGGCATCGCTGTAGCCGGGTGCGTACAGCAGCACACCGTCGGGCAGCACGGCGAGCGCGCTGACCGCGCGGCTTTCGCGCTGGATCGAAAGGTGGTTGATGTTGTAACCGGCGGTGAGCATCGATTGCGGGATGAAGAGCACGCCGGGTTTGTCGTACACGACTTTGTTGGTCGAGTAGCCGGACGACGATGTCCTGGTGCCGGAAAGCCACCGCACGGCCGCGCCAGTTGTGCTGGCTGATGGCGCGGGAATTGAGCGGACGGCTGCCGTTGATGCTGCGGCTTGAACAGCTTCGCTCGATTTCTTTGACAGTTCACGGACTTTCACCGGCGGCAGCATTTGTGCACGGACCAAATTGTGCGCCGAATCTGTGGTGTGTTGAATTGAATTGGCTCGATTGGCTGCAGCCGGAGCAAACGCAGTGTTCGCGAGGTCGGCATTCTTCACGCTCAATGAAATTGCGACGCTTGAGAGCATGGCTTCCAGCGTCTCGGCGTTCACGCTCGCGGACGAATCGAAATCAATGTTCAGCGGACCTGCGAAGCAGTCATGTGTTTCCGTTCTGCCGTGGATGCTGACGCTTTCGAGTTTGTAGAGCCAATCGCCGGCGGGCGCCCAGTCGTAGAACGAATAGGCCTGCTCATCGGGGTTGGTGATGCGGCCGCTGATCAGCGCGGGGTTCACGCGCATCCACGCGCTGCCTTCGATGGCGCGGCGATAAATGTTGAAGCCGGCGTTCTGGTATTCGGAGACGGCGTTCCAGGCGATGAGCGCGCCCGCGCCGCGCGCTTCGGCCTTGAAATCCGCGATCTTCACAGGCGTGACGGACGCGCTGTTAAAGCGGACGATGACCTGGTTGTAGCCATTGCCGAGGAAGGAAGCGCCAAGCGTCGGGTTGACGTTGGGATTCGGGTCGGAGGTCGTGTTGGTTGTGTCGTTGTAAATGATGTCAATCTTGCCGTCGCCGTAATTGGTGCCCGGTCCGAAAAGCACCTGGCCGAAGGCGGTCTTAATCGCGCCATTGGCCGCGGTGAGGATCGTATAGCTGACCGGCGGCGTGGCGGGCGAGTTGTAGGCGAGCGACAGGATGCTGCCCGGCCCGAGCACGACATTGCCGGTGACGTTCAGCGACTGCTTCTTGCCGTTGCTGTTGTTGATCAGGACCGCCAGTTTGCCATTGATCGAGAAGTCGGCGCTGGCCGCGTTGAGCTGCGCATCGGCGGTAAGACCTGTGACTTGAATGCCGCTGCCCGGCCAGACGCAGCCGCCGGTGTTGGAGAACGAGATCGCGCCGACGCTCCCCACGCCGCGCAGTCGCGAGCCGACGTAAGGATTGTTTCCGCCGGTGAGCGAGATCGCGCCGATCGATGCGGAGGCTGTGCCGAGGTTGAGTGTGCCGGCGGTGACGGTTGTGCCGCCGCTGAAGGTGTTGGCGCTCGAAAGTGTGAGAGTGCCAGGTCCGGTCTTGGCCAGCGCGAGGCTTCCCGAGAGCACGCCGCCGTTGGCGCCATAGGTCGCGGTCGTGGCGGTGTTGACCGTCAATGTGCCGCCTGCACTGCTGGTAATGGTCTGGTTGGTGGCGCCGGCGGTGTCGGCGATTCCGGCGACAGTCTGGTTGAAGCCATTCAAGTTGAAGGTAGAAGCCTGGCCGGCCTCACCGGTGGTCAGCACCGCTGCGGCGGGCAATGCGCCGCTGACGCCGAGCTTGAGCGTGCCGACGGCGACGAGCGTACTGCCCCAGGTATTGCCGGTGGAGCTGATGGTCCAAGTGCCTGAGCCAGTCTTTATCAGGGAAGTGAAACCGAGAGAGATGCCGCCGGAGATTGTGCCATTGCCGAGGTCGCCGCGCAGGGTGAAGTCGCCGGCGGAGGAGCCGCTGATGTTGCCGGAGATGTTCAGGTTCGCGGCAGCGGTGTCGGCGGAAATCTGCGCCTTGTCATTGCCGGCGATGTCAATGGTGCCGGCCCATGTGGCGGTGTTGCTGGAGAGCAGTGTGGCGCGTCCGCCGGTGGCGTTGATCGTGAGATTTTCACCCGAGATCGTGACGCCATTGCCGAGCTCAAGGACCACGCCGAGGCCGGTGCCGGCACCATTGACGGTCGTGCCCGCGGGAAACGCGCCAAGCGCGGAGTTGCTGGCGGCGAGCAGACGGCCGGCGTTTATGTTGATGGGTCCGGAGAAGGTGTTGAATCCGGAGAGTGTCTGCGTGCCGGTGCCGATCTTGGTGAGCGCAACCGTGCCGGCGCCATCGAGGATGTTGCCGGCATAGGACGCGGAGGCATTGTTGTTGCCGAGGGTCAGAGTCTTGGAGCCGGCGACGCCGTTGGTGATCTGGCCGAGGCTCGCGCCGCTGATGCCGGAGAGGCCGTTGATGGTGATGTCGAGGCCGTTCAAGTCGAGGATGCCCGAGGTGGCGCCGCCGTCGAGGACGACGTTGCCTTTGCCGGCGCCCGTGGGAGTCGCGGTGGCCGTGCCGACCAGCAGCGTGCCGTTGGCGACGACGGTGTTGCCCGGATAAGTGTTGGTGCCCGCGAGTGTGAGCGTGCCGGTGCCGGACTTGGTGAGCGGCCCGCCGGTGTTGATGTTCAGCACGTTCTGCAGCGTGCCGCTGATGAGATTAATCGTCGTGAGGTTCGCGGCGGCCACCGTGCCGCCGATGTTTTTGTTGCTCATGTCGAGCGTGCCGCCGTTGAGCGTGAGCGTGGCGTTGTTTGCGGTGCCGATGATGGCGCCTTTGATGATGTCGCCGGCGAGGGTGACGGTGCCGCCGGTGATGTTGAGTGTGTCCTGCGCGGTGTTGACGTTGCCCGCGCCGGAATTGTTGACCAGGCGCACAGAGGCACCGAGCGTGGGATTATTGGCAATGGTCACCGTGCCGCCGGTGATGTTCAGCGATCCAACGACAGTCTTGGTGAGTGTGGTGTTGGTGGCGGTCATGCCGCCCATGTCCACGCCGCCGGCTCCGATGGTGACGGTGCCGCCGCCGATGTTGACGCTGGCGGTGTGTGTCGCGACGGCCTGAGTGCCACCCGCCGCGGGCAGGAATCCAATTTGAATACCGGTCACGTCCATCACGCCATTGTCGAAATTCACGGTCGAGGTCAGGGCGAGGTTGCGGAACTGGTTGTGGACGAACATTGTGCCGATCAGCAGGTCTGCGTTGTGCCCGGCGAAATCGAGCAGGTTGCCGGCGCCGCCGGTGGCGGTGGTTGCGGTCCCAGTGCCGATGTTGATGTTCGGATCACGATGGGTGAACGGGAGAGCGCCTTGAAGACGCGCAGTTGCCCGCGCTCGATGCGTTTGGCGATCTCGACTTCGCCTTCGCGCGTGAGCAGCGGGACGGTGCCCATCTCGCGCAGGTACATGCGGACGGGGTCATTGGTCTTCTCGAGTGCGCCGGGTGTGAGGTCGAGTTCAACGTCCTCGCCGGCCTCGATGTCTTCAAACTTCTTATCAAACTGCTGTGAAGGCAGCTTGGGTGTATCGCCTTCCGTGACATCGATGCCTTGCGTGCCGATAGTGGTCAGCAGGTCTTCGAGGTCCTCGGGAGAATGCACATCATGCGGGATGAGTTCATTGGCTTCGTCATATGTGAGATAGCCCTTTTCTTTGCCCGCGTCGATCAGTTTTTTTATATCGTCGAATTTGTCTTCAAGTGCAGCCAATTGGTTCCTTTGCGGACATAGCTCGCGCTAAGCCGCGTCGTTATCGTGTTTAGAGGGGACTAGCTGGAGAGTCAGTGCCTGACCCAAACCGTAATATGTTAGCACGGCAGGTACTCCCGATTCCAGTTTTCCCTTGATTTATTAGATGTTTACGGGCCGGAAATGGTTCCAGAGCTGCCCCAACGTCTCTGCGTCTAATTACCAGGAGGAATTTATGCGGATATTCGCTGCCGTCGCCCTACTTACCTTAGCGCTGCCTCTAACTCGCGCCCAGCAACCCTCGAAGAGCCAAGAGCCCACGGCAGCAAAAGTGCAACACGGCAGTATCTCCCCCGAAGACGCCCAAGCCCTGCGCATGGACCTGCAGCGCATGAAGGCCCTGGTGCAGCAGATGCAGACCAACCTCGCCTTTGTCACCAACACGCAAGGTCCGCTGAAACATCAGTTTGAGCTTGAGATCGAAATGTGGCAGACGGAGATCGCGAGTATGGAGCGGCGGCTGGGTCAGAGTGGCGACGAACCTAGAAAATGATCGGTTTGTCGCGAACGTCGCGCTGGTTGGGCAGCATCCACGACCACAGGATTCCGCGCTTTGCTCCCAACTCGCGGACGGCGCTGAGTTGCGACTCGATATGGTTGAGCGAGAGGTTCACATCGTCTTTGCCGTTTCGATCGGCGCGGTCTAACGCGGCGGCTTGCGAGTAGATGCGGCCCGAACTGTCATAGTTCGTTGACCCGGTGTAGGAGAAGCCGTCGAGCTGGTCCTTGCGCTGCTTTAGGTCTTTGATGGTTTGCTCTTCGCTCTTGAACCAATCGCTGATGGTGCGCTTGGCTTCGTCCTTGGGGTGGGTGGCGATGAACTGCACCATTTTGTCGACGATGACCGCCGCTTTCTGGTTGGCGGCTTCTGTTACACCCGCCCAATCCACCGGTAATGTGCCCAGCTCGGGGAATGGACCACTCGAAGATTTCTTTTCTTCGACGGCGTCATTGTCTGTAACTACTTTGGCGTGTTTGGCGGATTCTCTTGCCTTAGCAGCGGCGCGAGCCTGATCGGCCAGGGAGGGTTCCGGCTGCCCTTGCTGCTGCGCCTGAGCCGGCAGCAAAGCCGCCGAGCAAAATAAGAGCGCTATAAGGAGGCGGATCATTCTTCACCCGGCTCCTTCGGAATCCATTCCTTCGGAATGCCGCGTTGCAACGAACGGTCGTGAACCTTTCCGTATTGCCCACGCAAGAGGTCGCGCAGCTTCCATAGATCGTCGAGGGTGCGGTTCTCCGAGCCGCGACGGAAATTCTCCGCCACCGAGGCGCGGTTCCAGACTTCATATGCTGCTCCCGGCGCGGCGCTGCGATTGCTGAATTCGAAGTAGAGCTTTTCCTGCTGATTCAACTGTTCTATTCGCGACTTCTGGTCGAGGAACCAGCCGTCGATCACCTGCTTGGCATCGTCTTTCGGATGGGAATCTCTGTATTGAACGATCTTATCCACCACGGTGTTAACTTCCAGATCGGGCGATCCAAGATCTGGAATGGACCCTCTGTTTTTGTGTTCCAGGGTGTCGTTGTCTACGACGATCTTGGCCTTCTCGGCGGGCGGCTTCTTTGCCGCCTGCGCTTGATCCGCGAGCGAAGGCTCGTGCTCGGGGAGCATCTGCTGCGCGGTCGAAGTCTGCGCCGAGCAGAACGTTCCCAGAAAAAACACGGAGATGAATACCCTTCGCATGTTCTTTTCAGCGGAGTTTATCAGGGAACGGCGGGCGAGAGGCTAGTAACCTTGGTAACCAGAAGATGCTCTTACCTTCCCGCAAGGGCGCGGTCGATTTGCACCTTTTGCTGCATCAGGCGGGCGAGCTGGGCGGCGTCGCTGCGGCGCTCGGCCTCGGCGATCTCGGCTTTGAGAGAGCGCATTTGCCGTTCGAGCTTCTGCTCGCGAAGAGCGCGCAACGTTTGCTCGACCAGACGCTCGCTGAGTTCTTCGCTTTCGTCCATCAGCGCGGCGGCGAGCGCGTTGCGTTCTGAATCCGTTTCAGCCAACGAGAGCGGCTCGGTCTCAGAAGCCCGGTCCATCAACGCTTGCAGTAGCGCTTCTGTCCCAAGTCCGGAATGTAGATTCTCAGAAGCAAGCGCCTGCGCTGCTTGCTCGCGCAGCTCCGATTCGGGCGGCTCCGACAGAACCTTGAGCAGCACTTTTTCGGCACCGGTGATGGTGACCTCTGGGTAAGCTTTCACCGCTCCCGCCCGCGTGGTCGCGATGTGTCGCAACTCCTGCTTCAAGACGGCGGAATCGATCGAAAGCTTCTGCGCGATGTTCTGCGCCAACTCGTCGCGCACGATGCGACTGGGCACCCGCTGAATATGCGGCAGAAGAAAATTGACCGCTTGCACTTTCCCCGCCGGCGTCTTCGTCGCGAACTGCGCGCGGGCGCGCTCAATCAGGTAATCGAAATAGGGACGCGCGTTCGAACCGAGTTCGTGCTTGTATGCATCGCGACCTTTCTTGCGAATGAACAGATCGGGATCGAACCCCGCGTCGAGCGTAAGCACTTTGATGGCGAAATCTTCTTCTACAAGCAGCGCCAACGAACGCTCGGCTGCGGCAGCGCCGGCATTATCGGGATCAAAATTCACGACGATGTTCTTGCTGAAGCGTCCCAGCAGCCGTACCTGCGCTTCCGTGAACGCGGTACCGGAGCTGGCGATCACATTGTGAAATCCAGCGTTGTAGACACTGATGCAATCCATCTGTCCTTCCACCAGAATGGAATATCCGAGTTGGCGGATGGCTTCTTTCGCCTTATCCAGATTGAACAGCACGCGCGACTTCGAATAGATCGGCGTCTCCGGGGAGTTCAGATACTTCGGCCCCGATTTTTCGTCGGTTGCGAGGGTCCGTCCCGTAAATGCAATGATCTTGCCTTGCTCATTGCAGATGGGGAAGGTGATTCGGTTGCGGAATTTCGAGTACAGAGCCGAACTCTTTTGTTGGTCGTTTGTTTTGGGTCCCCGCTCGTCGGCCGCGTTCTCCTTCCAGGAAAACAAGCCCGAGGCCCGCATCTGCTCCTCGTCGAACTGGCCCCGCAGCCGGTCGCGCAGCAAGAACCCCGTTTCGGGCGCGAATCCGATGCGGAACTGTGCGATCGCTTTCTCATCCAGACCGCGGCTAGCAAGATACTCGCG
>JADMIO012752987.1_pt1 | contig 14861 bp, 15 predicted proteins | sample 8958161 | NCBI WGS metagenome assembly JADMIO01 (sample SAMN16585339, study PRJNA669376) | soil metagenome | isolation source: Crop rotation soil | place: USA: Cullars Rotation, Alabama | collected 2011 | reverse complement strand
CTTTCCCGCCGTCGCTCAGCGCGCCGGGGGACGCGGCGCGGGCGTGCTGCCGGGCCGTGGCCGTGCGGCCGCCGCTCCCGCCGACATTCCGGCGACGACCACACGCGTCGATGCCGTCGTGCCTCCACAATTCACGGCTGATGACACGTTCTATGACTTCGTGCTGTCTGGCGGGCCGGCGAAGTTCACCGATTTGAAGGACAAGGCCGCCCGCAACGAGCCGCTCGCGCCGTTTTCCGTGCCCGGTGTCAGGATTACCGTAAGTGTCGACAATACGTACGACGCGTTGACGACGCAGCTCACGCGCAACGTGGTGGGCCAGGTCGATGGCACCGACGCGCAGCTGAAGGGCACCTACGTGCTGTTCGGCGCCCACCTCGATCACGTCGGTTACGCGACGAGCGATCAGGACATCAAGGGCCGCGTCAACAATCCAATCTCCGAGGACAAGATCTGGAACGGCGCCGACGACGACGGCACGGGTACGACGGCCGAGCTGGCGATCGCCAAGGCGTTTGCGACGGGACCGAAGCCGAAGCGGTCGGTGGTGTTCGTCTGGCACGCCGGCGAAGAGGCCGATCTGTACGGCTCTCGTTACAACGCGGATTTTCCGATCGTTCCCCTGCAGCAGATTCAGTGCCAGTTGAACATCGACATGATCGGCCGCAATCGTGACAATGATCCTGCGCAGGCGAACACGGTCTTCGTCATTGGCGACGACCGCATCAGCACCGACCTGCACAATGCCATCGTCGACACCAACGCGACGCTCGCGTCACCGCTGCGGCTCGACTACGAATACAACGATCCGACCGATCCGAACAGCTTTTACACCCGAAGCGACCATTACAGCTACGCCGCGAAGGGCATCCCGATTGCCTTCTTCTTCACGGGCACGCATCCCGATTACCACGCGAATTCCGACAGCGTCGAGAAGATCCTGTTCGATAAACAGGCGCACGTGGCGCAGCTGGTCTATCAGACCGGCTTCGCCATAGCGAACAGCGAGCGAACGCTCATCCGGGACAACAAAGGCCCCCGGGCAGGCCGCGGCTTCACGGGACGGCTCGAGCGCTGACCCGGGGTGCCATGCGGCACCAGTTCGTCTATGTGTCACGGCTGCCACGACTTAGCGGCACGGCCGCGCGGCGAAAGACAGGCGAAAGCGCCGAAAACCCCTGCATTTACAGGCGTTTCCATTGATTTATCGGGGCAGATTCGATAGAATCATTGCACGTTCTGCACCAAGCTCATCAATTCATAAGTTCCAACACAGAGCCGGGGGTTACGTGGTATTCGAGATTGGCGACAAGGTCATCTACCCGAATCATGGCCTCGGCATTGTCGAGCGCATCGAGACCAAGACGATCATGGGCACCACGTGCGGGTTCTATCAACTCCGCATGGCCAATGAGACGACGGTCTTCGTTCCCGTGGACAATGTCGACGGCGTCGGACTCCGGCGCGCGATAACGGACAACGAAGTCGAGCGCCTGTTCAATCTGCTGGGCGACGGAAAGATTGATAGTCATCAGAACTGGAAGGGCCGCTTCAAGGACAACTCGGATCGGATGCGCACGGGCTCAATCTACGACGTGGTGGAGGTGCTGAAGAGCTTGACGTTTCTCAGCAAGACCAAGAGCCTGTCGTTCCGCGAGAAGCGCATGCTCGATCGCGCCAAGTTCCTCGTCGTGTCGGAAATTACCGAAGTCATGAACGAGAAGACGCCGATCGTCGACGTCCGCGTCGACCAGGCGCTCGAGCGCTGCTTCGTCGTGAAGGCGCGCAATGCGGCCCGCGCCAAGACGGTCGTGAAAACGACGACGCCGGCCCGACCGGCCGGCAAAGTGGCGGCGGCGCCCGCCACCCGTGTGGTGAACCTGCCGGTGACGCCGGCCCGCCGCGCGGCGCGCGCGTCCTGAACCGACGCGCCCAATAGACTGGGAGAAGAGAGGCAGAAGGCCGGTGGCCATCCCACCGCCTTCTGCCTTTTGATTTTTCATGGCGCCTGTCCGGACCGTCGCCTCGCTGCTCGTCCTCTCGCTGTACGTGCTGCTCATCGGCCCGCCCTCGATCCTCTGGACCATCATCAGCCGCAACCCGCGTTTCATCTTCTGGGCGGGATTCACCGGCGTCCGCCTCGCGCTGGCCGTCGTCGGCATCCGCCTGCGGCTCGCCGGCGAGGAGCACATCTGCCGCGACACCGGCGCCGTGTACGCGGCCAATCACATCAGCAACCTCGATCCGCCCTGTGCCTTTCTGTCGTTGCGGACGCTCGGATCGCGCGTGAAGTTTCTCTACAAGGCCGAGCTCCGTGCGCTGCCGATCATGGTGTGGGTGTTCGACGTCGCGGGGTTCGTGCCGGTCGAGCGAGCGAACCGCGGCCAGAGTCTGCCGGCGCTCGAGCGCGCGGCCATCGGGTTGCGGCGCGGCGACGCCTTTATCGTGTTTCCTGAAGGCACGCGCAGTCCGACCGGCGAGCTCCTGCCCTTCAAGAAGGGCGGATTCATCATGGCGATCAATGCCCAGGTGCCGATCGTGCCGGTGCTGATTTCCGGCTCGCGCGAGGCGATGCGGAAGGGGAGTCGGGTGATTTATCCGGTGACCATCCGCATCGAGTTCCTGCCTCCGATTCCCACCGCGGGTCGGACGATCGCGGATCGCGACGCGGTCTCGGCAGAGCTGCGCGGCGTGATGATGGCCCGCCTGACGCAGGCCATTCGAGGGACGCCGGCTGCGGTGTAATCTGTCGCTTGTGAACGAGAAGAACAAGCCACGGGTCAGCGGAGATCAGGTCTCCGAGCTCACGGCCGGGCGACTGTCGGTGTACCTGCGATGTTTGAACACGCTGGACGCCGCTGGCGTGAAGACGATCTCCTCGAAGGCGCTCGCGGAGCAGTTTCAGCTCAACGCCGCGCAGATTCGTAAAGATCTGGCGTATTTCGGCGAGTTCGGCGTTCGCGGCGTCGGGTACTACGTCAAGGAGCTGAAGCGGCAGCTCCGGCATATCCTGGGTCTCGACCGCACGGTGCGCGTCGCCATCATCGGCGCGGGCAACCTGGGCCTCGCGCTGGCGGACTACCCCGGATTCCGGCAGGAAGGATTCGCCATCGTCGCCCTCTACGACGCGCAGGAGACCAAGATCGGCCATCTCTCAAAAGGCGGCGTGCGGATCTTCGACATCGGGGAGCTCAAGAATTCGGTGCAGCGCGACAGCATCGACATCGCGGTCGTGGCCGTGCCCGCCGAATCGGCGCAGGACGTGGTAAACGCCGCGGTCCAGGCGGGGGTGCGCGCGATTCTGAATTTCTCGCCGGGGTCGCTCAAGGTGCCGCCCGGCGTGCGTCTCAAGAATGTGGATTTGACCGTGTCCATGGAGAGCCTGTCGTTCTTTCTGGCGCGTGGAGAGGCCGATGCCAAGACGGGCGACTAAGGACGCGGCGCAGCTCTCGCACGTCTCGCGCGACGGACGCGTCCGCATGGTGAACGTCGGCGCCAAGCCGGAAACGGCGCGCGAGGCGGTCGCGGCCGGCGAGATCCGCATGAGCGCCGTGGCGCGGCGCGCGATCCGGACGCGCGCCGTCAAGAAAGGCGATCCGCTTCAGACGGCGCGCCTGGCCGGCATCCAGGGAGCGAAGCGAACGGCCGAGCTCATCCCGCTGTGTCATCCGCTCCAGTTGACGCACGTGGACGTGGCGCTGTCCGCCACAGCCAGGGGGTACCTCATCACCGCGCGCGTGGCGACGATCGGACGCACCGGGGTCGAAATGGAAGCGCTGACCGCCGTCAGCGTGGCGGCGCTGACCGTCTACGACATGCTCAAGGCGGTGGACAAGGCGATGGTCATCGGGCCGATCAGGCTGATCGAGAAGAGAAAAGGCGGCTGAGCCAGCTGTCCCGGTGGGCGGATCCGGCGTTCGACCTCCGCCGGCGCGTCAGCTCTTCAATGGTCCTGTCCCGGCGGTTCCGCATGGATAATCACATCCTTCACGGATGGAAACTCCGCCATCAGCCGGTCCTTCACCACGTGCGACAGGCGGTGCGCGTCGTTCAGCGTCATGTCTCCGTGAAACCAGACGTGTAAGTCCAGGAACGTGTGATCCGCGGAGCCGCGCGTCCGGATCTGATGGCAGCCGAGGACGTCGGGCACGCTCATGACGACGCGCCGGATGTCCGCCTCGTTCATGACGACGCGATCGCTGAGAATCGCGGAAGCGTCGCGAGCGATGGCAAAACCGGCGTGGCCGATGAACCCGGCGACGACGAGGCCGCCGAGCGGGTCGAGCAGCGGCCAGCCCAGCCGCACGCCGAGCAGCGCCACGAGCACCGCCAACGACGTATAGACGTCACTGCGCGTGTGCGTGGAGTCGGCGACCAGCAGCTCGCTTTTCAGCCGCCGGGCCGCGCGCGATTCGTACGCGACCACCACGAGGTTGATGACCAGCGTGCCCAGCATCAGCGCGAATGCGGTGTTGTCCACGCGCACCGGCGCGCCCGTGCGCAGGTGCCGCAGCGCCGTCTGCGCCACCTGGACCAGCACGACGACGAGAATGACGAAAATCGCGCCGGCCGAGAGCGTCTCGAACTTACGATGCCCGTAGGGATGCGACGCATCCGCCGGCTGCCGGGCGGCGCGCACGCCGACGATCGCGATGATGTTCGACGCCGAGTCGGTCAGCGAATGAAAGCCATCCGAGAGGATGCTGACGGCCCCCGACCAGATGCCATACGCGATTTTGCCGCCGGCGACGGCGAGATTGAGCAGCAGCACGTGCACCAGCACGCGGCTGACGGCCGTGTAACGCAGCGCGCGGGCATCGGGGGCGGACATCGGGGATCAGGCAGCGCTGATCCCTTCAGAACCCGTTGAAAATGCGGGCGTGGTTCACGGGCCACCAGCGGATCTGCACTTTGCCGATGATGTATTTCTTCGGGACGAACTTCCAGCTGCGGCTGTCCGAGCTGTTGTTCCGATGATCGCCCATGACGAAGTAATAGCCCGGCGGCACGACTTCCGGCCCCCACGTATCCGGAGATCGATATTCGGCCGGAATGAAGTCGTCTGGCAGCGGCACGTCGTTCCGATACACCCGTCCCTCTACGCTTCGGATCACGTCGTCGGGACCGGCGACGACACGCTTGACGAAGGATTTGTCGGGATCGACGGGGTAGTAGAGCATGACGATATCGCCGATCTGCGGATCGGCGAGGCGGTACGCGAGCTTGTTGACGATGAGGCGGTCCTGGTCCTGGAGGGTGGGAGCCATGCTCTGGCCCTCGACGCGTGCGACCTGAAAGCCGAACGTCACGATCAGCGTCGCGTAGACGGCTGCCGAGGTGAGCGTCTTCAGCCACGCGAGCAGCTCCTCGCCCACGCGCGCGAGGCGGGCCGAGCCGCTGTCGCGCGCCTCGACGTGCGCCGGCGCGAACGGCGCGCGCTCGACGTCGTCGGCATGCAGCGCGGCAATGGCGGCGGGAGCCTCGGGGTCGATGAGCGCATCGAACCCGTCCTGCGCCTCCGGCGCGTTGACGGGCTCGGCGATCTCGAACGACGCGGGGCGCGGCGCCTCCGCGAATTCGGCGAGCCGGGCCGGATCGAAATGCGGCCACGAATCGCGGTCGGGCTCGAGCACCGACGGCCCGGACAGGGGCGGCGCCGCAGCTAAATCTGGAGATACTCGCGCAGCCGCTTCGTCTGGGAGCGGCTGACTGGAATCTCGGTCGCTTTCGGGTCTTTCATCCTGAGGATGTAATTCCTGCTGAACCAGGGGACTATCTCCTTGATATTCGTAATGTTAACCAGATGCGAGCGGTGGACGCGCCAGAAAATCGCCGGGTCGAGCCGGGCCTGCAACTCATCGAGCGTCCTGTAGTTAGACGTCCCGGACACGCTGTTTGTTACCACCACGATTGTTTCGTCCACGAGCGATGCATGCACGATCTCGTCCGCCTGGACGAGCACGAAGCGCTCTCCCGTCCGGATGGCAATCTGCTCCCGCCGGTCCTGCCGCGCCTGGACGGCCTCGATGACCCGCTCCAGGTCCTGTGGAGAGAGCGGCAGCGGCGCCTTGCTGGTCTGCTCCGAGGCGACGCGCCGGCGCACGCGCTCGATCGCCTGCTCGAGACGGTCGAGGTCGACCGGCTTCAGCAGATAGTCCACGGCGTTGACCGTGAACGCCTCGATGGCGTACTGGTCGAATGCCGTGACGAAGACCAGCATCGGCAGCACCTCGGCGTCGATCAGCCGCCGCGCGACCTCGAAGCCGGTCAGCCCTGGCATCTGAACGTCGAGAAAGAGGAGGTCGGGTTTCAGATCCCCGCACATGCGGAGCGCTTCCACCCCGTCCCGCGCCTGGCCCACGATCTCGATTCCGCCGAACTGACCGAGCAGGAAGCAGAGCTCCTCCCGGGCCAGCTGCTCGTCGTCAACCACCAGGACGCGAAGCGGCGTCATCAGCTCACGCCGTGGCGCGCTCGCTCACGACGAGCTCGGGAATCTGGATCAACGCGGACGTGCCCTGGCCGGGAACGCTGTGCATCTTCAGCTCGTAGTTGGCGCCGTAGATGACGCGCAGCCGTTCGTTGACGTTGCGCAGGCCGATGCCCGAGCCGGTGGCGGCCGCCGGATCCTGCACCATGCCGATCCCGTTGTCGACCACTTCGATAACCGCATGGCCGGCGCGCCGCTGCGCCGTGATGCTGATTCTGCCGGCGCCGACCTTGCGGCCGAGTCCGTGCTTGATCGAGTTCTCCACCAGCGGCTGCAGGATCATGCTCGGCACGACGATGTCCAGGCTGTCCTCGGCGATGTCTTTCACGATGACGAGCGACGGCCCGAAGCGGATGCGCTCGATGTCGAGGTACTCGTCAATCGCCGCAATCTCTTCGCGCAGCGTGACGAAGTGCTCCTGGCTGCGCAGCAGACGGCGCAGCAGCGCCGACAGCTTGACGATGAGCGTGCGGGCGGTCTCGGGCTGCGACCGGATCAGCGACGAGATCGAGGTCAGCGTGTTGAAGAGGAAATGCGGGTTGATCTGATTGGCGAGCGCGTCGACGCGCGCGCGCATCAGCAGCTGCTCCTGCTCGGCGAGGCGATGCTCGATGCGGGCGGTGTTCCAGATCTTGATGGGAATGGCGACGCAGAGCACGGTGGCGGCAATCACGGCCAGCCACATCCAGCCGCTGGTGGGTTCCGAATGGAAGAGCCGCTTCGGAAACCGGTGGGCGATCTGCTGGCGCAGCAGCTCCAGCATCCCGGGGGCGGTCACCAGCACGACCTGCCAGTCGAGCGACAGCCGGCGCATGAACTGCCACGCTGACCGGTAGAGCTTGGTCACGAAAAAGGGTGAGAAGCGCCAGATTTCCTCTTTCGGGCAGATCTCGCGGAGGCCGCCGCCCGCAAAGCCGCAGCCGATGGCAAACGGGAGGGCGCCCCATTCGCCGGCAAATTGCGCCGGCAGCGCCACGCCCAGACCGACGAGCGCGCCCGCATAGGGCCCGGCAATCAGGCCGGCGAGGAACGTTCCCGACAGCGTCAGATCCGCGGCGTAGTACTTGAGGAGCAGGCGGGCCGCCACGCCGGCGGTCAGTGGAATGCCGAGTCCCACGGCAAACGTCAGCCGCTCGGGCCAGTCGCGCCGCTCGGTCAGCAGGATGCGACGGAACCAGCGGAACCGCGCAAGCATCGTGGCCAGCGTCGCAACGACGGCCAGCTTGGCCAGCAGCGTGTAGAGCAGGATCTGCTGGTCGAGCTGCGACGGGGCATTGGTGGGCACGACCTTGCCGGCCAGTATAGCAACCGCCGGGTGCGCTATGATCGGCGGATGATTCGACCGTTTCTCGTCGGGTTTGCGACCACCTTCAAGCACATGTTCCGCAAGCCCAATACCGTCAATTATCCGGCGGAAAAGCTGCCGATGTTCCCCAAGTACCGCGGCAAGCAGGTGCTGATGCGCGACGAGAACGGCCTGGAGAAGTGCGTCGCCTGCGGCCTGTGCGCGGTGGCGTGTCCGGCCGACGCCATCTATCTCGAGCCGGCGGAGAACGACGGCACGGTGATGGCGGGTCCGCGCTACGCGCAGGTGTACCAGATTCACAAGACGCGGTGCATCTTCTGCGGGTACTGCGAAGAGGCGTGCCCGGTCTCCGCGATTTTCATGGGCAAGGACTACGAGCTGGCGGTGTACAGCAAGAACGACTTCATCTGGGACAAGCAGGACATGCTGGTGCCCGCCGAGACCACCCGGCGGTAGCGTGATTCCCTTCCTCGAAGCGCTCGATCAGCGCGTGCTCGTCTGCGACGGCGCGATGGGCACGATGCTGTACTCGCGCGGCATCTTCCTCAATCGCTGTTTCGACGAGCTCAATCTGACGCAGCCGGAGCTGGTGGCCGACGTGCACCTGGCCTACGTGCGTGCGGGCGCCGACGTCATCGAGACCAACACGTTCGGCGCCAACCGCTACAAGCTGGCCAACTTCGGTCTCGCGGAGCGCGTCCACGCGATCAACGTCGAAGGCGGCCGGCTCGCACGCCGCGCGGCGCGAGACGCGGCGTGGGTCGCCGGATCGATTGGGCCGCTCGGCGTCCGCATCGAGCCGTGGGGCCGCACCGGCACCGACGAAGCCGAGCAGGCGTTCCGCGAACAGGCGGCCGCGCTGGTCGCCGGCGGCGTCGATCTCTTCATCCTCGAAACGTTCCGCGACCTGAACGAGATCAAGGCGGCGATTCGCGCCGTCCGCGCGGTGTCGTCGCTGCCGATCGTGGCGCAGATGACGACCGAAGACGACGGCAACAGCCTGGACGGCACGCCGCCCGAGACTTTCGCCCCTGAGCTGGAGCGCGCCGGCGCCGACGTCATCGGCGTCAACTGCGCCGTCGGCCCCGCCGCGATGCTCGAGACGATCGAGCGCATGGCCAAGCTGACGCACAAGCGGCTGGCGGCGCAGCCGAACGCCGGCCGTCCCCGCGACGTCGAGGGGCGCAATCTGTATCTGTGCTCGCCCGAGTACATGGCGAGCTACGCGCGCCGCTTCATCGCGGCGGGCGCACGGCTGGTCGGCGGCTGCTGCGGCACGACGGCCGATCACATCCGCCAGATCAAGATCGCGGTACGCTCGACGCCGGCCGGCGGGTCCACCCCGCGGGTCGTCCGCACCGACAGCGAGACGCCGCCGCAGCCGCCGCTCGATCGCCGCGAGAAGTCCGCGCTGGGGCGCGCGCTCGCCGACGGCCAGTTCGTCGTCGTGACGGAAGTGTCGTCGCCGCGAGGAATGGATCTGCGCGGCACGATCGCCCAGGCAAACCGCTTTCACGACCTGGGGGCGGTGGCGGTCAACGTCCCCGAGTATCCGAAGTCCGGTGCGCGCGCGAGCGCCCTGGCGCTCGGGGTGCTCATCGAGCAGCAGAGCCACGTCGAGACGCTGCTGCACTATTCCTGCCGCGATCGCAGCCTGATCGGCATGCAGTCCGATCTGCTCGGCGCGCACGCGATGGGGCTCCGCAACGTCCTGCTCACGACCGGCGAACCGCCGCGGCAAGGCTCGTATCCGGACGCGACGTCCATCTTCGATGTCGATGCGATCGGACTGATCAACATGGTGGCGCGGTTGAATCAGGGCCTCGACATCGGCGGCCAGTCCATCGGCGCCCCCGCGCGCTTCCATATCGGCGTGGCCGTCAATCCGTTCGCGCCCAATCTGGACGCCGAATGGCGGCGGCTGGATTACAAGGTCGAAGCGGGCGCCGAGTTCATCATGACGCCGCCCATCCTCGATCTCGACGCATTCGACGCGGTGCTCGACCGCCTGCGCCAGACGGGTCTCCCGGTGCTGGCCGGCCTCATCGGCCTCGAAAGCCTGCGGCAGGCGGAATTCGTCTCGAGCGAAGTGCCGGGCGTGAAGATGCCCGAAGCGGTGCTCGAGCAGTTGAGGAGCGCGGCGGATCCGGCGGCGGCAGGACAGGCGATCACGACAGCGCTCCTGCAGGCGCTGAGAACGCGCGTGCAGGGCGTGCATGTCACGAGCTTGCACGGATCGCCAGCGGCCGTCGAGCGCCTGCTCGCGGCGGCGCGCGCATCGGTCAGTCCGACCCAGCCCTGATCGCGGATGGCGCCTCCGCCCAACGTGTCCGGGTGGCGCGCGCATCTTCTGCTGCTGGGCAAGTTCGTCAGAAACCCCCGTCACGTCGGCGCGATCGCACCGAGCTCGAAAGCCATGGCGCAGGCGATGGTGCGCGGACTGGATCTCTCGGGCGCCGTGCGTGTCGTCGAGCTCGGGCCCGGCACCGGTGCGTTCACGAGCGCCATCGTCGGTTCGCTGACCCCGGCGGCCCGGTTTCTGGCCGTGGAAGTGGATCCGATGTTCGCCTCGCGTCTCCGCGCGCAGTGGCCTGGACTCGATTGCGCGTGCGCCTCAGCCGCGGCGCTGCCGGCACTCCTGCGTGAGCGGGGGCTCGACGCAGTCGATCACATCCTGTCCGGGTTGCCGTTTGCCAGCCTGCCGGTCGCCGAAACGGCGGCGATCCTCGATGCCGTGCGCGAGACGCTCCGCCCGGGCGGGACATTCACGACATTTCAGTACGTGCACGCGTACCGGCTGCCGCCCGCGGTCGCGTTTCGCGAGGCGCTGAGCGAGCGCATGCATGGCGCGCCGGCCAGGACGCTCGTCATCCGGAATCTGCCTCCTGCGTACGTGCTGAGGTGGACGTGCTGATCGCAAATCCCGCGAGCGCCCGAACAGCGGACGCGGCGATCGCCGCGCCGTCGGCGGCCATCGCGTCGGGCGGCGGCGGTTGCGCGATCAGCGCCTCGAGCGGCGCGGCCCAGCGTCCGGCGAAGAGATCGTCCTGGCTGATGAACCGGCAGCGAAGAAAGCGGGGCATCTCGCGCACGAGGTGGTCGTATTCACGAAACACGCCGCGTGACGTGTAGAGCATCGCCGTGCGGTTCGCAATGCACTCGGCGATGATGCCGTAACCAGGTTTGGTCACGACCACGTCGACGGCCGCGACCAGATCCTCATAGCGGAACTCGCTCCCGATGAACTCGCGCTCGTCGATCGCGCGGACGAATCCTGGAACTTCACCGCCCGCGGCCGTCACACGATCGGTCACCACGAGCGTCCAGCCGGGGCAGTGCAGCGACGACAGGTCGAGTCCCGGCATGCCGTACCCGCCGAATGACAGCAGCGCCGCGCGCCCCTCCGCCGGCACACCGAAGCGCGCGCGCGTCCGTCCCCGCGAATGGGTCGCGTGCCGCGCGACCAGCGGAATCGGGCGGATGTGGGGAAACACCTCCAGACCGGCGGCAAACGGCAGCGCAAGAGCGGTGGTCGCTTTGCGATACGCCGCCCGAAGGCGCTCAATCAGCCAGGGCGCGGCATCCGCGATACCGGGATGCGTTTCGTAGATCCAATCCCACGTGAAGTTCGCGACAGCGACCGACGGCACGCCGAGCTGCGCGGCGACCTCGAACGCGAGCGGCGGCACGTCGCCGACGATGATCCGGACGTCGTCGCCGGCCAGCGCGCGCGTTTCCCCGTCGATGCGCGCCTCGAAGGCCGAGTAGAACGCGATCGCCTCGCGCACCGTCTGCTCGTCGTCATGGGCGACGCTGGTCGATTGGACGATGCCCGTATCGCACGCGCCGGGCCGGAGCTCGTACGGCGGCTGAACGGTGCGCGCGAGCAAGTCGGGGCTCACCGCCGAGCGGATGATGATCCGAAGCCCGGGAGCCTGACGGCCCAGCGCGTTGATGATTTCGACTTCGCGTGAAGCGTGGCCGAAGCCGTGGCCCGAAATGAAGAAAACCGCGGACGCCAATCGACGCGACTAGAGGAACACCATCGACTGATGCGACGGGATTTCAAACCGCCGGCGGCATCGGACGCAGTTCACCATGTCGTCGACCCGGTAGAGGTGATCGCGCAGTTTGCCGTACAGCGCGCGGTCGCGCTCGTCTGCGCCGGGAGGCAGGCGATCCTTCTTCGTCCGGCGGAGCCACTTGATCTGGTAGTCGGCCCGATGACGGCACTGTGGGCAGGCGAGCGACATCGGCTTCATCTCGGGCCGTTCGGTGAAGAAGTCGCGCTCGTTCAGGCTCATGACGTCATGGTAACCCAGCGGTCTCAGTAAATGCCGGGCAGGATCCGCCAGCGCACGGTGGCCGCGTACGCGGCGTACGCGCCGCCGAACGTCCGCTCCAGATCGCGTTCCTCGAACGGGATCGCGAGGACCAGGTAGCCGCAGCTGATGGCGGCAAATGTCAGTCGCGTGCCGTTCATCAGCGGCGTCAGCCAGACCATCAGGAACCAGCCGAGGTAGATCGGATGACGCACGAAGCCATAGGGGCCGCGATCCAGCTGCACCGGCCGATCGCCGCGATCGAGCAGCGCCTGGCGAACGCCCGCCAGCTCGAGCAGGTTGAAATGCCTGGCGGCGACGACCGTGAACACCGCGCCGAAGATCTGGGCCGCCAGAAAGAGCGCGGCGGGGATGCCGGAGATCCTCCACGCGACGCCTGGCACCGGCTGCCACGCCGCGCAGACGATGAAGAACAGGAGGCTGGCGATCCAGACGTAGACGGAGCGCTCGAGCGCCGGCGGCACGCGGCGCGCAATCCACCGGCGCCCTCCGGCGCGTGCAAACAGCGAATGGTGCAGCGCAAAGACGGAGAACATCGCGAGGTCGATCAGCACGGCGGGAAGGCCCGCGGCGAGCGACCATTCGCCGGATGGCCGATCGAAGCGCCACGCGTAGCTGATCGCAAAGAACAGCAGCGACGCCGCGAACAGCAGGCCGCCGACGACCGCGAAGACGCGCGACACCAGGGCCGTATTATAAAGGTCCGTGGCTGCTCCCACTCCTCGCGTCGCCATCACGGGCATCGGCGTCGTCTCGCCGTTCGGCGTCGGGCGCGAGTGCTTCTGGCATCACATCTCGCATGGCCTGAGCGGCACGCGCGCGATCACGGAGTTCGAGGCAAAGTTCGCGTGCCGCGTCGCCGCCTCGGTGCCAGACGAATGCCTGACGCAGGCCGGCGCGGCCGGCATCGATCCCGGCGATGACGCGGCGAACGTCAGCAACGGCGGCCGGGCGGATCCGAGGCGGTACGCGAAGGTCTCGCGCATCGCCGTGCTCGCCGCCTCCGAAGCCCTGCGCGATGCGCGGCTCGAGGCGCACGGGTTGGACGCCGGCGTGATCGTCGGCAGCGGCGCGGGCGGCATCGACGTCGGCGAGCGGCAGTACGGCGACTACTACAGCGGCGCGCTGCACCGCGTGTCGCCGTACGCGATCCCCGTCTCGATCGTCGGGATCGTCTCGAGCGAGATCTCGATCGCGCTCGGGTTGCACGGCATCAGCCACGTGCTGTCCACCGGCTGCACGAGCTCGACCGACGCGATTGGCTACGCGGCGATGCTGATCCGGCAGGGAGAGGCGGACGTGCTGATCACCGGCGGCGCGGACGCCTGCGTCACGCCGGGCATGATCTTCGGCTTCTCGCGCATGCGGGTCGTGGCCACGCGGTACAACGACCGGCCGGCGGCGGCGTCGCGTCCGTTCGATCGCGGCCGCGACGGCTTCGTGCTGGGTGAAGGCGCGTGGCTGATGACGCTCGAGCGCGAGGACCGCGCCCGCGCCCGGGGCGCGCGCATCTACGCCACGGTCGAAGGCTACGCCTCGACGTGCGATGCGTATCACCGCGTGCAGATGGATCCGGAGGGACGGCAAATCGTGCGCGCGATGCAGCTGGCGGTCGCGCGATCGGGCCGGGCGTTCGACGATGTCGATTACATCAACTATCACGGCACGTCGACGCAGCTGAACGACGCCGTCGAAGTGCGGTGCGTGCGATCGGCGTTCGGGCCGCGCGCCGAACGCGTGGCCGGATCCTCGATCAAATCGATGATCGGCCATCCGCAGGGCGCGAGCGGCGCCGCCGGCGTGGTCGCGACGGCGCTGGCGATGTCGCGCGGCATCGCGCCGCCGACGATCAACCTCGACGATCCGGATCCCTGCTGCGACCTCGACTTCATTCCGAACACCGCGCGCGAGCTCGCGATCGACACCGCGCTGTGCAATTGCCTCGGGTTCGGTTCGAAGAACAGCGCGATCGTGCTCGGGCGGGCGTGAGGTGGCGCGATGCTCGACGCGCTGATCGCCGGAGCCGGCCCCGCGGGATCGATTGCGGCGCTCGTGCTGGCGCGGGCGGGTGCGCGCGTGCTGATCGTCGATCGCGAGGCGTTCCCACGCGACAAGCTGTGTGGAGACACGCTCAACCCGGGCGCGATCGCGTTTCTCTCGTCGATCGGTGTGACCGGCGGTCCCCTGACCGGCGCGCGTGAGCTTCACGGGATGATCGTCAGCGGCCCGCGGGCGAGCGTACGCGCGACATACGGCGGCGGCGCCGCGGGCCGGGCGGTGATCCGCCGTACGCTGGACGAGTGGCTGCTGACGCGCGCGATCGAGGCAGGCGCGCGGTTCGAAAGCGGCTGGGTCGCGCGCGCGCCGCTCGTCGTCACGCCCGCCGGCCCGCCGATGGTGCGCGGCCTGTGCCTGACGCGGCGGGATGGTTCCCACGCCTGGCGCGTGCCCGCAATCACGACCATCGCCGCCGACGGCAGCCGGTCGATCATTGCGCGCCGGCTCGGCCTCATCGCGGCGCCCCGGCGGCCGCGACGCTGGGCCTTCGGTGCGTACGCCGAGGGGATCGCTGACTTGTCCGCACTCGGCGAGATGCACGTGCGATCGGGTCACTATCTCGGCATCGCGCCAATCGACGACGCGATCGCGAATGTCTGTGTGGTGACCGATCCGCGGCCCGCTGGCCGCACGCCGATGCAGGTCATCCGCGCGCATCGACGGC
>JADMIO010970606.1_pt1 | contig 14862 bp, 15 predicted proteins | sample 8958161 | NCBI WGS metagenome assembly JADMIO01 (sample SAMN16585339, study PRJNA669376) | soil metagenome | isolation source: Crop rotation soil | place: USA: Cullars Rotation, Alabama | collected 2011 | reverse complement strand
CGCGACAACTTGTCCACGTGGAATTCTAAGCTTAGGATCCCAATGTGCTGGAAAGTTGCCGGTGCGCATCGCCGTGTGACCGCTGAGTTGGTGGTCGAGGAGGAACGGCCCGAGCGAGGAGACCGTCGTCTCGAACTGGGCGATGTCGACGAAGCTGCCCTCGCCGGTGCGGTCACGGTGCTCCAGTCCGGTGAGCACGGCGGCGAGGGCGTGCAGCCCGGCGAAGTAGTCGGGCGGGGCGATCGTGGCGATGCCCGACGGCACCTGATCGGGGTGGCCGGTCAGCTCGTCCAGGCCGGTGAGCGGCGCCTGGTTGGGACCCCAGGCGAGGAACTCGTAGTACGGCTGTGACTGATCGGATCCGAAGCCGGGCAGGGCGACGTAGACGATGCCCGGGTTGACCGCGACGACGTCCTCGTAGGCCAGGCCGAGGGCCCGCACCGCCGGCGTCGAGTAGTTGGTGACGAACACGTCGGCGTCGGCCAGCAGGGCCAGCGCGACCTCACGGGCCTCGGCGAACTTCAGGTTCAGCCCGACGGAGCGCTTGTTCGCCGACATCTCGGCGACGTACGGCGAGGTGTCCATGTAGGGGCCCATGTCCATCCCGGCCGCCCAGGCCGAGCCGAACAGCCGGGCGACGTCGGGGTTGCCCCGCGACTCGACCTTGACCACCTCGGCGCCATGGAACGCCAGCATCCGGCAGCAGCTCGGTGCTGCGATCGCGATCGACAGCTCGACCACCGACACATCGTCGAGTACGCCCATGGTTGCCCCCCAACACGCACGCCGTGAACGCACCCAGCTTGGCACGCTGCGCCCACCACTAGCGTCGGGCGGGTGGGAAGCCTCACGTCCAGCCCGGCGCTGCTCGACGCGTGGTTCGCCGTCGCCCGCAGCGTCGAGGTGAGCCACGCCTCGGCCCACCCGGTCCGCCTGCTCGAGCGTGAACTGGTGCTGTGGCGCGGCCCCGACGGGGCCGTGGTCGCCACGGCCGACCGCTGCCCTCACCGCGAGGCGCCGCTCAGCGCGGGCACCGTCGAGGGCGGCTGCCTGACGTGCTCGTACCACGGCTGGACGTTCGCCGCCGGTGGCCGGTGCGTCCGCGTGCCGTCCAATCCCGACAGCGTCCCACCCCCGCCGCGGGCCCACCTCGCCGTCCACCACTGCACCGAGCGCTACGGGCTCGTGTGGGTGTGCCTCGGCGATCCCGCCGACGACGTGCCGTGCATCGCCCAGGAGGGCGACCCGTCGTTCCGCCGGATCAACACGCCGGTCGAGCCGTGGCGCACGTCGGCGACGCGGATGGTCGACAACTTCCTGGACATCAGCCACTTCCCCTACGTCCACACCGGGACGTTCGGCCGGGCGCAGGACACGCTCGTCGCCAAGATCGACATCGTCGAGCTCGATGGCGGCTGGACCGGCTACCGCTACGACGTGCTCGCCGGCAACGAAGCCGGCGCGCTGGCCAGCGGACAGGACGGCGATGTGGTCGAGCGGTCGATGACCACCGGGTTCCGCCTGCCGTTCCACGTGCGCAGCACGATCCGCTACGCCACCGGGCTGGAGCACGTGCTCCTGCTGCTGTCGACACCGGTCGACGACGTGACCTCCCTGTTCACCTTCGTCGTGTGGCGCAACGACGACTTCGCCGTCTCGGCCGAGGAGGTGATCCGCTTCGACCTGGCCATCGGCGCCGAGGACAAGCGCATGCTGGAGCTGGTGCCCGGGTTGCTCCCGTTGGACCAGACGACGCTGGTCAGCGTGCAGGCCGACCGCTGCTCGGTCGAGTGGCGACGGCGCCTCGTCGCGCTGCTCGGTGGCGTGACCGACGGCACCTCCCAGGCGTTGGTCTGATGGTCTGACCATGTGCCATCATGCCCCGATGCAGCCCGGGACGACGCTGTGACGCCCGGATGACGCCCGGCATGCAGCACACTGCGCTCATCGATCCGATCGTCGCCGTCGAGCCGCTCGTCTCCCTGCGCCAGGTGGACCAGGTGTTCACCCGCCGCGGCCGCAGCGTACGCGCCCTGGCCGGCGTGGATCTGGACATCGCCGCCGGCGAGTTCGTCAGCCTGCTCGGCCCGAGCGGGTGTGGCAAGTCCACCCTCCTGCGGATCATCGGCGGGCTGCAGCGCCCGACCCGCGGCGTCGTCCAGGTGGCCGGGGGCACCGCGGAGGCGGCGCGGGGACGCACGCAGTACGGGCTGGTGCCCCAGGCGCCGGCGCTCGTGCCGTGGAAGACGGTAACCGACAACGTCCGCTTCCTCAGCGGCCTGCACCGCCACGGCGCCACCGGGCGGTTGAACGCCGGGGAGATCGCCGACCTGCTCGACGCCGTCGGCCTCACCGGGTTCGAGAAGGCCTACCCCCACGAGCTGTCCGGTGGGATGCAACAGCGCGTCTCCCTGGTCCGGGCGTTCGCCCTCGGCGCGCCGATCCTGCTGATGGACGAGCCGTTCGCCGCGCTCGACGAGATCACCCGCGCCGACATGCGCTACCTCCTCCTCGACCTGTGGGAGCGGGCCCGCTCGACCGTCGTGTTCGTCACCCACTCGGTCACCGAGGCGGCGATCCTCAGCGACCGGGTGATGGTGATGGCCGCCCGGCCGGGGCGCATCGCCGTGGAGCGGCCGATCGAACTGCCCCGACCGCGCAACCCGGAGATGGAAGACGACGCGTCGTTCCACGAGATCGTCCGACTGCTGCGCCTCGACCTGCGAGGGCAGCACTGATGCGCACGATGGGTCCGGCCACCGGCGTCGTCGATCCCACCGCGCTGGCGGGCCATGAGCCGCTGACCAACCGCTCGCTCTGGCGCGTCGTGGCCATCGCCCTCGCCCCGGTGCTCGGCATCACCCTGTTCCTGCTCGGTTGGCAGGCGACGATCAAGATCTTCGACATCCCGCAGTACGAGCTGCCGTCGCCGAGCGACATCCTCTCGCACCTCTTCGGCGACCTGTCCTTCTACTGGCGCAACGCCAAGACGACGGTGTGGGAGGCGTTCCTCGGCTTCACCGTCGCTTTCCTCGTCGCCATGTTCTTCGCCTCGATCCTGGCCCACTCCCGCTTCCTGGAGCGGATGTCGATGCCGATCGTCGTGCTCGCCCAGGTGACGCCGCTGATCGCCTACGCCCCGGCCATCGTCATCTGGTTCGGCTTCGGTCTCAAGCCGATCGTGATCATGACGACCATCGTCTGCGCCGTGCCGTTCCTGGTCAACGGCGTCACCGGGCTGCGCTCGGTCGATCCGAACCTGCTGGAGCTGGCCCGTTCGGTCGACGCCAGCCGGTGGGAGATCTACCTCCGCCTGCGGTTGCCGTCCGCCTTGCCCAACGTCTTCGTCGCGGCGCGCGTCGCCGTCGGCCTGGCACTGCTCGGTGCGGTGCTCGGCGAGTTCTTCTCCGGCGTCAGCTCCGGCCTCGGCTATGCGGTCAAGGTCGCCCAGAACCACAACCTGCCGTTGCAGCTGTGGGCCTCGGTGTACGTGCTGGCGGTGATCGGCGCCGCGGCGATCCTGTTGATCAGCGGCGTCGAGCGGCTCGTCCTGCACTGGCACGCCAGCCAACGAAGCTGACCACGAAACCAACCAAGGAGCACTGATGACCCGCGTGAACAGACGGATCGCCGCCGCATCGACGATCATCGCCCTGGCGCTCGCCGCCGGCGCCTGCGGCAGCGACTCGAACGACTCCAGCTCGACGCTGAAGACGACGCCGGCCACCGACGCCACGGCCACCACGGCGGGCAGCGAGACCACCGGCACCCTCAAGTCGGTGGACACGACGGCGCCGAGCGCGACGACCCTGGCACCCGGCGAGACGAACGGCACGCTGAAGACGATCCCGACATCGTCACCCGGCACGGGCGGGGTGACGGCACAGGGCATCTCCGACGAGGAGTGCGCGGCCAACAAGGCCGCCGGGAAGATCACCTACATCAGCAGCTTCGACTTCAGCGCCTCGGCGTCGATCGTCGACGTCGTCGTCGCCAAGGAGAAGGGCTACTTCGAGGACATGTGCCTCGACGTCGACCTCAAGCCGGGCTTCTCCACGACGAACTACCCGCTGATCGCCTCGAACCAGGGGCAGTTCTCCTCGGCCGGCAACTTCACCGAGATCCTCAAGTACTCCAACAGCGGCGCGCAGTACGAGGCCCTCGTCAACTATGGCAAGGTGCCGATCGAGGCGCTGGTGACCAAGGATCCGTCCATCACCGATCTCGCCCAGCTGAAGGGCAAGACGATCGGCGTGAAGGGTGACATCCCCTCGTCGCTCGTCGCCATGCTGGCCAAGGCCGGGCTCAAGCGGGGCACCGACTACAAGGAGGTGCTGCTCGACGGCTTCGACCCCGTCGCCCAACTCAAGCTGGACATCGACGCCCTGCCCGTCTACAAGTCGAACGAGCCGGGGCAGCTCGACGCCGCCGGGGTGAAGTACGGACTGTTCGACCCGGCCGACACCGACACGCCGGGCACGTTCGGGTTGATCTACACGTCCAAGCAGTTCGCCGACGAGCATCCCACTGCGGTCGCCGGGTTCACCCGGGCGGCGTTGCGCGGCATGGAGGATGCCATGGCCGATCCGGCCGCGGCGGTGGCGATGTCGGTCGAGCAGATCAACGCCGCCGGCAACCAGGCGTTCCTCACCGAACAGGGCGAGACGTTCCGCTGGACGACCGAGTCGAAGATCGTCAAGGACGGTACGCCGGCCGGCGAGCCGATCGGGGCGATCGACCCGGCGCTGTTCAAGACCGAGTTCGACACGTACGTCGCCGACGGGGTGTTCCCCAACGGCGCCCCGAAGTTCTACGAGGCGTGGGACGCCGACCTGGCCCGCTCGATGTACGGCAGCGATGGCAAGGTGATCTGGCCGACCAGCTGATGCGCGCCCAGGTCCAGCGCGGCTTCGGCGGCGACGAGGTCGTCGCCGTCGAGGTCGTGGCGGACCCCCGACCCGGCCCCGGCGAGGTGGTCGTCGCCGTGCGCGCCTGCGCGCTGAACCGGCTCGATCTGCTGCAGCGCAGCGCCCCGGTGGTGCGCGGCTTCTCCCTGCCGCACATCGCCGGGATGGACGTCGCCGGTGTCGTCGTCGACGGGACGGAAGCGCTGCCGAGCGGCACGCGGGTGCTGGTCGACCCGGTGATCACCTGTGGCGTGTGCTCGCGGTGCACGGCCGGCCTGGCCCCGTACTGCGAGGACCTGCGCACGGTCGGCTCGACCCGGCCGGGTGGGTTCGCCGAGCTGGTCGCCGTGCCGGCCGACCACTGCTACGAGCTGCCGGCGTCGATGCCGTTCGAGGCCGCCGCAGCACTCCCCGTTGCCGGGATGACCGCGTTCCACGCGCTGGAGGCCGGCGGCTACGAGGACGGTCAGACGGTGCTGGTCAACGGGGCCGGCTCCGGCGTGTCGTGCGCCCTGCTGGCCCTGCTGCGGGCGCGCGGCTCGACCGTGATCACCACCGCCGGCGGTGCGGCCAAGGTCGCCCGGGCGCTGGAGGTCGGCTACCACCACGCCATCGACCGCCAGCGCGACGACGTCGTGCTCCGAGTCCTGGAGCTGACCGGTGGGAGCGGCGTCGACCTCGTCGTCGACCACGTCGGCCCGGCGCTGTTCCGCGAGTCCGTTGCCGCGCTGCGCATCGGCGGGCGGATGGTGTTCTGCGGCACGACGACGGGCAACGAGGCCACCATCGCGCTCACCGACGTCTACCACTGGGGCCGCACGTTGATCGGCGCCGGGGGCTACCAGGCCGCCGACTTCCCACGGATGCTCGACGCGTTCGCCGCCGGCCCGCCGCCCGTGATCGACAGCGTCCGTCCGTTCGACGAACTGGCCGAGGCCCAGCGGGCGATGGCGGCGGGTGACTTCTTCGGCAAGCTGGTGGTGGAGCTGAGCTGATCAGCTGGCCAGCGACAGGGCCCGTTCGTGGAGCCAGCCGGCGAGGCAGCCGGTCGAGTCGGCGGCGTAGTGACCGATCACCCAGTCGTCGCCGGCGCAGGGGGCGGCGACCTCGTGGCCGATCGCCACGTCCGTCGGGGCGAAGTCATCCGTGACCAACCCGTCCACGTGCCCGAGCGTCAGCCACCAGGCCACGTCGACGATCAGCCGCTGATCCCTCGAGGGGAACGGCATGGCCCGCAGGACGTCGTCGTCGGTGGCCCGCAGGGCGGTGAGATCGACGCCGGCCGACGGCCGCCCGGCGATCGTGCCCAGTGACGCACCGACGGCGAGACGCCACGCGTAGTCCGCCAGCCTGGCCTGCAGGCCGGCGGCACGGCGCCATACGTCGTGGTTGAGGAGCATCACCCCGGGCTCGAACGGCGGCACGACCGGGAGGCCCTCGCCGGTGGCCAGACGGGCCAGGAGCGGCTCGTCGAGGACCCGACGGTCGATGCCGTGGGGGCTGCGGTTGCAGTGCAGCTGCTCGCGGGCGACGAGGTCGGCGCGGTGGTAGGCGTCGAACAGCATGTCGACGTCGCGGTAGACGATCGAATCCTCGTCGCACAGCAGCACCTGGCGCGGGGCCAGTGCGGTGATCTCCTCGAACACGAGGAGCCGGGCGAGCAGACGAGCCCCGGCGAACACCGGCCAACCGCTCGGGCTGAGTGCGGCCAGACGGACCGGCCACGGCTCCAGGCGGCGCAGCTCGACCGCGTGCACCTTGCAGATCGAGATCAGCTCGGCCGTCGGCTCACCGTGGACGAACAGGACGACGGGGACGTGGCGGTTGTGTCGGCGCAGGGTGCTGACGCTGCCGCCGAAGCGCCACACCGCATCGCACCTGCCGGCGGCGGGCACGGCGATGCTGTAGACGACGAGGCGGCCGTCGGGGCCCGGCGTGGTTCGGGCGAGCTGTTCCATCACCGACACAGACGCGCCGGGTCACGGCGCGAATACGTCGATCTGTCACGGACCGGAGGTGGCCTCGTCGGGCAGGACGATGAACGTGGCCGTCGCCGTGGCGAACACTCCTTGCGACGAGCTGCCCTCGCCCTCGATGAACAGCTTGCGCCGCTCCCGTCCGACCATCCAGGCGCGCAGCTCGAGCGGCTCGAACAGCGGGGCACCGGCGCGATAGCGGACGCTCAGCTCGCCGGTGAACGCGGCGAGCTGGTTGACCGTCAGCACGAAGCCGAACAGGTCGTCGAACACCGCGGCGACCACGCCGCCGTGGCTGCGCCCGGGCGGACCCTCGTGCGCGGCGCGCAACGTGCACCGGCCGAGCACCCCGTTGCCGTCTCGGCGCACCTCCAGGTCGACGCCCCACGGGCTCGCCGCCCCGGAGATCGGGCGATCGGGGTGGCTGACGATGACGGCACGATCCTCGGGCACCGGCTCGGCCGCCCGGTTCTGCATGTCCCGGCCAGGCCGCGACCGGTCGGAGCCCTTGGCCAGCTGCACGGCCATCGCCTCGACCGACATCGCCACCATCTCCAGCAGCTCGGGCGGATTGTTGTGCCCGACGAGGGCGTGGCCGAGGTCGCGCACGGCCAGGCCGGCGTGGTCACGGGCGGCGAGCTCGCGGTCGGTGTCGATGTCGGCGGTCACCGGCCGATCTTGGCCGACGACGTCTCGCCGTCAGGCCTTCGTCGTGGTGGTGGCCGCCGCGGCCGTGGTCGCCGTCGTGGACTTCGCCGTGGTCGACGTGGACGACTTGACCGTCGACGGTGCGGCGGTGGAGACCGTGCACGCCCCGGCCGGGATGGTGATCACATCGCCCGGGTGGATGACGTGGTTGACCCCGTCCGGCCACGCATTGGCCGCGACGAGCGCGTCGATGGTGATGCAGTGCTTCTTGGCGATGGCGAACAACGAGTCGCCGGACACGACGGTGTACTGACCGGTCGCACCGGTGGTGGTCGGCGGCACGGTGCTACCGGCCACCGTCGTGGCGCCGGCGACCGTCGTCGCTGCGCCGGCGGCGGCCGTGGTGCCCGCTCCGGCGGCGGCGGTGGTGGCCGAGCCCGCCAACGTCGTGGCTGTGGTCGCCGACGACTCCGCGCTCGGCGTGCTGGCCGCGGTGTTGTCGGACTTGTCGTCCGAGCCGCATGCCCCGAGCAGCCCGACGGCGATCACGACCGGGACCAACGACGCCAAGATCCGCCGCCGACCGGTCGAGGTGCACCCCTTCACCTCGTTCATCGTCCGAACATACCGCGCCATGGTGCGCCGGGGACGCCGCCGCGACGCGTCGGCGGCGCGGCCGCCAGAATGGCCGACGTGGACGAGCAGCGCCTACGCCGGCTGATCGACGAGCTGCGCGCCGGCACGGTGTCCCCCGACGAGGCCGTCGCCGAGCTGCGCCGCCTGCCGTTCGCCGAGGTCGGCGACGCGCTCGTCGACCATCACCGACACCTCCGCCAGGGCATGCCCGAGGCGGTGTTCGGGCGGGGGAAGTCGCCCGAGCAGTGTGTGCAGATCGTCGGCGAGCTGCTCGCCCACGGCAGCGGACCGGTGCTGCTCACCCGCACCGACGACGCCCAGCGCAAGGCCGTGCTGGCCATCCACCCGGGCGCGGTCGAGCGGGCCGGCTGCCTGCTGTGGCGGGCGCCGGTAGTCGATCGCGCCGCACGCGTCCTGGTGGTCAGCGCCGGCACCGCCGACGTGCCCGTCGTCGACGAGTGCGTGCTCACGTTGGCGGCCAACGGCATCGCCGCCGACCGGCTCGTCGACGTCGGCGTCGCCGGCATCCACCGGCTGCTCGCCCACCTCGATCGCATCGTCGCCGCCGAGGCGGTGGTCGTCGTCGCCGGGATGGAAGGGGCGCTGGCCAGTGTGATCGGCGGGCTCACCGGCGCGCCGGTCGTCGCCGTCCCCACGAGCGTGGGCTACGGCAGCGGTCTCGACGGCGTCACTGCGCTGTTGGCGATGCACGCCTCGTGCGCCAGCGGGATCACCGTGGTCGGGATCGACAACGGCTTCGGCGCGGCGTGTGCGATCGTCCGAATGATCAGATAGTCATCCCGGGCGATGGCGCGCACCGCATGGTTCCACTGCTTCGCCGGCACGGCCGGGGACATGACGCTCGGCGCGCTCGTGCACGCCGGCGCCGATGCGCCGTACGTCGCCGAGATCGTCGGACGGCTCGACGTCGACGACTACGCCATGACGTTCGAGCCGGTGCTGCGCTGCGGGATCGCCGCCACCCACGCCCTCGTCGTGACCCACGGCCACCACGAGGGGCCGGCCGGCGAGGAGCACCATCACTCCCACGATCACCACGCCCACCGTCCGTACCGTGACATCCGGGCGCTGCTCGACGCCGCCGACCTGCCGGCACGGGTGCGCGACCGGGCGCAGGCGACGTTCCTCGCCCTGGCCGAGGTGGAGGGGGCGATGCACGGCATGGCCGCCGACGACGTCGAGCTGCACGAGGTCGGCTCGCTCGACGCCATCGTCGACATCGTCGGTGCCTGCGCCGCCCTGGAGTCCCTGGGCATCGACCGGATCGTGTGCAGCCCGATCGCCGTGGGGTTGGGCACCGTTCGCGCCACCCACGGCGTGCTGCCCAACCCGGCGCCGGCGACGATGGCGCTCCTCGCCCGGCGCGGTGCGCCGAGCCGCGGCGTCGACGACCGGCTGGAGCTGGCCACGCCGACGGGTGTCGCGCTGATGACCGCGCTGGCCGACGAGTTCGGCCCGCTCCCGGCGATGACGGTCGAGGCCGTCGGCTACGGCGCCGGCGGGGCCGACGTGTCCGGGCGGCCGAACGTCGTGCAGGTGGTGGTCGGGACCACGGTCGACGCGTCGCCGTTGCCCGACGGCGGCCAGCCGGTGCAACTGCTGGAGACCAACGTCGACGACGCCACCGGCGAGGTCCTCGCCCACACCATCGCCGCAGCGCTCGCCGCCGGCGCCCACGACGCATGGGCCACGCCGATCGTGATGAAGAAGGGCCGGCCGGCGCACACGCTCCACGCACTGTGCGATCCGGCCCGCGCCGCGGCGGTCGGTGCGGTGCTGGTGCGCGAGACCGGCACGCTCGGGCTGCGTGGCACGGTGCTCACCCGCTGGCCGCAGCACCGTTCGGAGACCACCGTCACGATCGACGGCCAGGTGCTGCGGGTGAAGCTCGGCGCGGGGAGGGCCAAGGTCGAGCACGACGACGCCGTCGCCGCCGCCGCGGCGCTCGGCCGGCCGTTGCGCGACGTGCTGCAGGCTGCGGAATCGGCGGCGACCGGTGGCAGGATGCAGCCGTGATCCCGCCGGTGGTCGACGCCGACTTCGTGGCCGACCATCCCGAGGCGGTGCTGGTCGACGTGCGCTGGTACCTCGACGGTCGTGACGGCTTCGCCGCCTACCGCGACGCCCACCTGCCCCGTGCTCGCTGGGTGGACCTGGAGACCGGCCTGGCCGCCCACGGACTGCCGGCCACCGAGGGCCGCCACCCGCTGCCGACGCCGCAGGTCTTCGCCCAGGCGATGAGCGAGCTCGGCATCAGCGACGACTCACTGGTCGTCGCCTACGACGACACCGGGGGGATCACCGCCGGCCGCCTGGTGTTCATGCTGCGCATCCTCGGCGTCGACGCGGCGCTCCTGGACGGCGGCCTGACGGCATGGACCGGACCGGTCGAGGCCGGTGTGGGGCAGCCGCCGGACAAACCGGGCACGTTCACCGACCATCCGTGGCCTGCCGAGCGGTTCGCCTCGGCGGACGAGGCGGCGGCTGCCGCCGCCGAGGGCCACCCGGTGATCGACGCCCGCTCGTACGACCGGTTCACCGGCGCGGTGACGATGGTCGACAAGACGCCCGGCCACATCCCCGGGGCGCGCAGCGCGCCCGCCACGGATGTGTTCGCCGGCGACGGCCGGTTCAAGCCGGTCGACGCGCTGCGCGCCCACTACGCGGCGCGCGGCATCGACGAGTCCAGCGACGTGATCGCCTCGTGCGGCTCCGGCGTCAGCGCCTGCGTCAACATCCTCGCCCTGGAGCACGCCGGCCTGGCCGCGGCCCGCCTGTACGTCGGCAGCTGGTCCGGCTGGTCCGCCGACCCCACCCGCCCCGTCGAGCTCGGCGTGTGATCGTGGGGACAAGGCGTCATCGGTCGGCGCGATGCGAGATGAGCGGCGCCGGTGCGCGCATCTCGAATCGCGGTACGAGCAACCGAGACGGTCGAATCAGCGTCGTCCGTGCGGGCGTGAGCACTCGCTCATGAGCAGCCCGTCGTGAGCAGTCCTGCGACAGATGCAATGGTCGCGCTGCGGCGCACCCGCCAGCGCCACCGGCTCGGCAACCTGGAGTGGTTCGAGGCCGCCTACCGGGTGTACCTCGTCGCCCTGCTCGGCGGCGGCGGCGTGTTGTGGCTCGCCAGCCTCGTCGGCGATGCGCCGGTCAGCGCGTCGACCGCGGCCGACATCGACCAGCACGCGCCGGCGATCCTCGGGATGATCGCCGTCGCCGCGCTCGTCGCCGGGCTGCGCAGCGGCGCCCAGGGTGGGCCGCTGGCACTGGAAGCGCCGGACGTCGTCTACATCATGTTGTCGCCGGTCGACCGCCGCCGGGCCCTGCTGCGTCCGGCGTCGCAGCGGATGCGCTCGGGCGTGTTCGCCGCGGGCATCGCCGGGGCGATCGCCGGCAACCTCGCCGGGCGGCGGATGCCAGGGACGACGTTCGCCTGGACGGGCTCGGGCCTGCTGTTCGGCATGGTCATCGGCGCGCTGTGGGTCGGCGGTGCGCTCGTGGCCCACGCGGTCCGCATCCCCCAGTGGCTGACCACGATCGTCGGACTGGCACTCGTCGTGTGGCAGTCGTTCGCCATCGTCAAGCACGTCCCCGGTCCGGGCAACCCGGTCGGTGACCTGTTCCTGTGGGGCTGGCACCAGCACCCCGTCGACGCGCTGGCGATCGCCTTTGCCGCCGCGCTCGTCCTCGTCGGCCTCCTCCTCCTCGGCCGCACGTCGCTCGACGCGCTCGCCCGGCGCAGCGGCCTCGTCGCCCAGTTGCGCTTCGCCGTGACGATGCAGGACCTGCGCACCGTGATCCTCCTGCGCCGCCAGCTCAACCAGGAACAGGCCCGCCGTCGGCCGTGGGTCCGGGTGCCGCGCACCCGCCGCGAGCATGCCGTCTGGCGACGGGGCTGGCACGGCCTGCTGCGCATGCCGGCGACGCGCATCGTGCGCATGACGATCCTGGCCGCCGCAGCAGGTGTCACCCAGGCACTGGCGATGCGCGGCACGACGCCGGCGTTCCTGCTCACCGCCGGCATCCTCTTCGTCCTCGGGATGGAGGCGATGGAGCCGCTGTCGCAGGAGGTCGACCAGCCCGACCGGACGGAGAGCCTGCCGATGGACCGTGGCTCGCTGATGTTCCGCCACCTCGCCGCGCCGGCCGTCGCCCTCGTGCCGTTCGCCCTCGTCGGCGCCGCCGCGGCGACGGCCACGATGAACGTCGGCCACCACGAGCACGTGACCGTCGCCGGCGCGGCGGCGGTCGCCGCGATCCTGTGCCTGCCGACCATGCTCGGCGGCGCGGCGGGTTCGGTGGTCAGCATCGTGCGCGACGCCCCGGATCCCGCGGCCAGCGCCAGCTCACAGGCCTTCCTCCCGCCGGAGATGGCCGGCCTGACGACGATGCTGCGCGTGCTCATCCCGTTCGTCATCACCGTGATCGGCACGCTGAACATCCTGATCGTGCGTTCGGCGTGGCGGGTCGGCGACAGCGCGGTCGCCGCCGCGGGGCGCGCCGCGCTCGGCACGGTGCTGTTCATCGCCCTCGTGGCGTGGTGGGTGCGCAAGCACGAGGACTTCATGCGGGCGATCAAGGGGTTCATGAACGAGGGCCGGGAGTACACCGCGCAGCAGAGGAGCGCACGATGAACGGACGCAACCGCCCGGCACTGGCGATCAAGGGCCTGACGAAGAACTATGGCGACCGGCCGGCGTTGGAGCCGCTCGATCTGGAGGTCGCCGTCGGCGAGCACGTCGCCCTCGTCGGCCACAACGGCAGCGGCAAGACGACGATGCTGAAGATGGTCGCCGGCCTGCTCGACCCGAGCGGCGGGTCGGTGCGCATCGCCGGCCACGACGCCGGCAGCGAGGATGCCCGCCGCGCCCTGTCGTGGCTCAGCGACACGCCGACGTTCTACGACGACCTGTCGCTGTGGGAGCACCTCGAATACGTCGCTCGGCTGCACGGGCTGGACGAGTGGCAGCCGCGGGCCGAGCACCTCGTCGACGCGGTCGGGCTCACCGAGCGGCGCGACGACATCCCCACGACGTTCAGCCGCGGCCTGCGCCAGAAGGCCGCGATCACCCTCGCCTGCGTGCGCCCGTTCCAGGTGTGGCTGGTCGACGAGCCGTTCGTCGGACTCGACGAATCGGGCAAGAAGGCATTGCTCGGCCTGTTCGACGAGGCCGCCGAACGTGGGGCGACGCTGGTGGTCGCGACCCATGAGCTGACCTACGTCAACCGCGTCGAACGGCTCCTCGCACTGCGCGACGGGGCGCTGACCTACGACGGCTCACCGTCGGAGACCGACGTCCATGCCCTGGTGATGCCGACATAGGCGCTGTTGTTAACCTCCTGCGCATGCCGCAGGAATTCACCACCGTCACCTCTTCCTCCTACGACGCTGCCGGTCTTGCCACGAAGCTCACCGAGAAGTCAGCAGAGGGCTGGGACGTGGTGAGCGTGGTCAGCACGGGCACCGAGATCGCCGCGATCCTCAGTCGCGCCGCCACCGGCGCGTCCACTGCAGCCACGTCGTCGGTGGCCACCGACCCGCAGTCCGGTTCGACGCCGGCCGTCGCCGCCACGGCTGCGGCATCCGAGCCGGCAGGCTGGGGCACGTCACCCGCGGCGGCGTCCTCGCCGGCCGGTGGCTACAGCGCGTCGTCGGCTCCCTCGGGCTCCTATGCGGCCACCTCGGCCGATCCCTCGTCCGGCTACAGCGCGGCATCGCAGCCGTCGAGCGCGACGGCGGCGACGGCCGCGGCCGCGGCACCCGCCAGCTCCGTCCCCGCCGGGTGGTACGCCGACCCCGCCGGCCGCTTCGATCTGCGCTACTGGGACGGCAGCACCTGGACCGAGCACGTCTCGCGTGCGGGGCAGCAGTTCACCGACCCGCCGGTCGCGTGACCCGTGTCGCCGGTCGGAGCCGGCGACCGCTCACTAGCTTGAGGTCACGATGCGCGCCACCTCGATCGGCCACGCCGGGATCCTCATCGACACCGCCGAGGGGTCGATCCTGTGCGACCCGTGGTTCCTGCCGGCGTTCTTCGGCGCGTGGTTCGTCTTCCCACGCAACGACCAGCTCCCCGCCGAGCTGCGCGAACGGATCGAGCACCCGACGTACCTGTACGTCTCCCATCTCCACGCCGACCACCTCGACGAGCCGTGGCTGACCGACCACGTCAGCCGTGACACCACCGTCCTGCTGCCCGGATACCCGACGCGCGAGCAGGAGCGGGCGATGCGCTCGCTCGGGTTCACCAGGTTCGTGCGCACCCGCGACGGCGAGCCGACCCTGCTCGGCGAGCGGCTGACCGTCGCCATCCACGTCGAGACGAGCATCACCGACGGGCCGGGTGGCGACTCCGCGCTGGTGGTCGACGACGGCACCGCGGTCCTCGTCAACCAGAACGATTGCCGCACCACGGACCTCGCCGCGCTGCGCCAGCACGGCCCGGCCGACCTGCACTGGCTGCAGTACAGCGGGGCGATCTGGTACCCGATGGTCTACGACGAGCCGCCCGAGCGGATGCGCGCGCTGGTCGACGCCAAGGTCGACAGCCAGCTCACCCGGGCGATGCGCTACGTCGAGTCGGTCGACGCCGCCGCCGTCGTGCCGAGCGCCGGGCCGCCTTTCCAGCACAGTGGGATCCGAAGCTTGGAATTCACGTGACTTGAAGTCGCGG
>JADMIO010833578.1_pt1 | contig 14862 bp, 8 predicted proteins | sample 8958161 | NCBI WGS metagenome assembly JADMIO01 (sample SAMN16585339, study PRJNA669376) | soil metagenome | isolation source: Crop rotation soil | place: USA: Cullars Rotation, Alabama | collected 2011 | reverse complement strand
GCGAGTGCGCGGGGCGCGGGCGCGGCTTGGACGTTGTGGCGGCGGCCGATGAGGAGTTGTCGGCGATGGGAGGGGGCTTGGTCTCGGACATGAGTCGATCTTGAGAGTGTTAAACGCTCGCCGTTTTTCTGCTGCTGCTGCTGCTGCTGCTGACCGAAGCCCGCGATGAAGAGGATGCGGTCGATGACGATGACTTCTTCACAGCCGCTTTCGGATATCCGCCTGTGTCACCGCGGCCGAGCAGTTCGAAGAGCAGCCCTTTGAGTCCATCGGGATTGAGCTTGCGAATCAGTTGCCCGCGCTCGGCGATCGAGATGTCGCCGGTTTCTTCCGAGATCACCAGCACGATGGCGTCGGATTCCTGGCTCATCCCCACGGCGGCGCGATGGCGCGATCCCAGCTCGCGCTCGAGGTCACCCGATTCGGCCAGCGGGAACTGGACGGCGGCGTAGGTAATGCGACCCTGCGAGATCACGACGCCCATGTCGTGCAGCGGAGAGTTGGGCCAGAAAAGCGTCTCAAGAAGATCGGCGGAGAGGTCGGCGTTGATCTTGGTGCCGGTCTCCGCGATACCGCCGAGGCCCACTTCGCGTTCGATTGCGATCAGGCCGCCGATTTTGCGCCGCGACAGGAACGTCGCCGCCTCGACGAGCGAATCGATCTCTTCGTTGAGCTGGCTGGAGAACGTTCGGAAGAGGCGCGTCTCGCCGATGCGCATCAGCGCCCGGCGCAATTCCGGCTGAAATACCACCACGACTGCAAACGATGCGAAGTACAGGAAGCGGCTGTAGAGGAACTCGATTCGTTCAAATCCGAACTTTCGTCCCACCAGGCTGACGATCAGGTAGAGGCTGATCAGCAGGAAGGAAATGCCCTTGAGCATGCGCGCCCCGCGCGTGCCGCGCAGGAAGCTCACGACCCAGTAGACGACGACCCCGATGAAAAACAGTTCGATCGAGATGCGCCACCACCCGTACGTCTTGAGCGCATTGAAAAAGTTCTCGAAGTTGAACGTCGGGGTATCCATGAGTCTTGGCAGACGTGTCTTGGCTGGCGTGCCGTCACTTAGTTATACGCACGCGCCGCCGATCGTCGCATTCACATCCCTGTAAACGACTTCGCGCTGGCTGGCTCTCTCCTTCGCCGTGCCCAACATTAATAGATCGGCTAGCAGCCGCTATCCAACTATACCTTTCATATTGCCGCCGGACCACGCGGGCGCCTCGAGAAAATCGAAGCAATCCGCTTTATCCGATCCAGCCCTTTCGAATCGCTTCGATCGTCTTTACGACCTGAACCATCGGTTTGACATCATGGACACGGACGATGGCCGCGGCGTTAGCGATCGACCAGGCGACGCTGGCGGCGGTGCCGAACAACCGGTCGGCGGGCGTGGGCTCACCCGTGATGGTTCCGATAAATCCTTTGCGACTAGTGCCGACGACCATGGGTCGCCCCAGGTCGGCCAGCTCGTGCTGGCGGCGCAGGAGCTCGAGGTTGTGGTTCATGGCCTTGCCAAAGCCAATGCCGGGGTCGATGAGAATTCGACTAACATCAACCCCGGCCTTTTGTGCGGCCTGAATCCTTTCGGCCAGGAACGATCGCACCTCGCCGATCACGTCGGCGTACGTCGGGGCCCGCTGCATGGTCGCGGGGGTGCCTTGCATGTGCATCAGGACGATGGGAACTTTCGCGGCAGCCGCTAAGGGAAGCATGGCGGAATCGTCGCGGCCGGCGGAGATGTCGTTGATGACGTGGCACCCGGCGTCGAGCGCCGCTTTGGCGACCTCGCTTCGCGTCGTGTCCACCGACAAGACGGCGCTTAGTTTTCCCGAGATCGCTTCGATCACGGGGAGGATCCGACGGATCTGCTCGCTGGGCTCGATCGGCAATGACCCCGGCCGAGTCGACTCGCCGCCGATGTCGAGGATGGACGCGCCGTGAGCGACCATTTCCTCGGCCTGTGCGATGGCGGCGTCGGCGGCGGCGAACTTGCCGCCATCGCTGAAGCTGTCGGGGGTGACGTTGAGCACCCCCATAACCAGCGGGCGGCGGTCGCCATCTTTCAACCAGATGTCAAATTCATTGGCGGTCATTGATACAGATTCACTCGCATTCTAAAGCACCGACGGTATATTACCGGCCTCAGCCAATTCCCCATGGAGGTCGCGGGGCATGCGGTCGGGTCGCGCCACATCTCACATTCTGCGCTCGGCTGCGTTTGCCACGGCCAGCGCTTGGTCGATCTCGGGCTCCGCGGCGCCGGTTTTCAATATCAAGATACTCGCTCTGGATGTCACGCAGGGGCAAAGCTCCTATTCGGCGACGGTGGCCGGCGTCTCGGTCGGCGACGTGATCAATTATCAGATCGTCGGGAACATGTCGCCGGCGGGGACGATCTACAACGGCCCGCCGGGATTCACCATCACGAGTTTGTCTGCGGGCCTCGATGGAGGCAACGCGCTGCGATTCGATTTATTTCAGACAACGGATCAGGCGATACAGACAAACTTTATCGGAGCCGGCACGCTGATAAACGGGTGGAACGCCAGCGCGGACAACTCGACGGGACAGCTGGTGTCGCGCGGGAATGGGTACAACGACATCACAGGAGTGCGGCCGGGGCGGGCGACGAACACATACTCGGCGCTGACGCCGGAGATCCTGTACACCGGCTCGTTTACCGTGGCATCGACCGGCAGCGGGAGCAGTTCGCTGCTCAAACTGCGATGGGGTTCGGGATCGGGGGCAATTCACGTGAACGGCTCGGGCCTGTCGCGATTCCCGGGGACGGTGACGGAGATCGGCGCCAATCCGATGATTGATTTCGCGCTGCTGACTCTGGCGACGAGTGCCGGGCCGTCGGTGAATACGAGCTGGAACTCCGACGCATCGGGAACATGGAGCGGCGGCCCGTGGAGTAATGGCGCGCCGGCCGCGAGCGCTGCTTCGCCTTACAATGCGACGCTGGGCAGTGCGATCAACTCGCCGCGAAGCATCGCTATGACTTCGCCGGGCTCGGTGTCGACGCTGTCGTTCAACAGCACGGTCGCCTACAGCATCGATGGCCCAAATTCGCTGACGATCGCGCAGACCAACAATGGGCCGACGCCGGTGGCAATGCCGTCGATTTCCGTGGCATCGGGAAACCACACCATCTCCGCGCCGATGGCCTTCTCGTCGGCGCTGGCGAGCGTATCGATCAACGTTAACGCGGGCGCGAGCCTGACATGCTCGGCCGTCTTCGGCTCCAATTCGTTCAACAAGTCTGGACCGGGGAGACTTACGGTGGGATCGCTGCGGACCGGGGCTGCAACCGTTAGCGCGGGGGCCATTCAAATCTCGCCTTCGCTCGGAAATTCTTCGACGTGTGTGCTGCCTTCTCTTCCGGCCGTTTCCACTGGAGCGCTCTTCGACTTGGCCGACGCGCGCCTGATCGTTCAGTTCGGCAGCAACTCCTCTCCGCTCACGAGCACGCGCGCATCGATCGTCGCCGGCCGGAATGGGACTGACTTTGCTGCGGGCGATTGGCAGGGGACTGGCGGAATTTCTTCCAGCGCGGCCGCTCCGGGAGGTATTGGCGACGGAACGAACGGCGGCGATGGCGTGAGTTTCGCCATCGGTTACGTCGAAAACAGTTTTCTCCCGCAGCTGGGGCTGCCCAGTTACACCGCATTCGGAGGCCAGACCGTCGACGGCGGATCGATGCTGATCCGTTTCACCAAAGGCGCCGACGCCAACCTCGACGGCCGCGTGAACTCCGACGACGTCACGATCGTCGGCGCCCTGTTCAACAGCGCCGGCACCGGCGAGTGGTTCCTGGGCGATTTCGATTACGACGGGATATGCGAAAGCGATGACGTCACCGTGCTTGGCGCACTGTACGATCCGACAGCACCGGCGCTGGGCGCCGCCCAGCTCGAAGCGCAATACGGCAATGAGTTTGCCGCCGCATTCGCGCGGGGCCAATCGCTCAAATCAAGCGTGCCGGAGCCGGGGACCGGCGCCCTCATCGCCTTCTCCGCGACCGTACTTCTCGCGCGACGCCGCCGCGTCATGCCGCCAGGTAATAGCCGCGGGCGGGAGCCCGCGGACCCCGCTACAATATTTTCCCATTCGCGCAGTACGTAAACACCTTCGTTCCACGAGCATCGTGTCAGCCGCGGTTTTGGCGGCGACGGTAAGTGCTGCCGCTTCGGGACGCTTCGCGCTGGGAATGATTTTCACCGACAACGGCGACCCCAATCACAACACGACAGCGCCGACGGACACGTTGCTTCTCGACAGCGGGTGGCAATGGCAGGGGCAATGGCTCGGAGTGTTCTCCGGTACGCCGATCGGGACGCACTACTTTATTTCCGCGGTGCACATCGGCGGCACCGACATCGGCGCACAGATTGTGCTGAACAATGTCAGCTATACGACAACACTGTTCCCCGATGGAGTGACTCACGTCGCGATCATCCCGGATACGGATCTGGAGATCTGGCATGTCGACACGCCTTTTCCGTCGTATGCGGTGCCATGGGATGCGAGCGTCGATGGCGAGGAGACCGGGAAAGAACTGACGGTATTTGGAAGAGGCGTGCCGCGCGCGGCGGAGGTGCGCGTGCCGGAGCCGGATGGCGCGCTCAAAGGTTGGCAGTGGGATTGGGACGCCACTTCGTTTCCGCTGCGGTGGGGAGAGAACAAAGTGGCGGGGTATTCCGATTACGTGGAGGACGATGACGGCAAGCTGCTGAGATTCACGTTCGATGCCGCCGGGTCGGGCGATCATATCAATGCAAACGAAGCCGGGCTGTCGGTGGCCGATTCGGGAGGCGGGGTATTCATCAAGTCGGGGAATCAATGGAAACTCGCGGGGATCAACTACGCCGCCGACAATCCGTTCAGTTACACGGAGACGAGCTCCGTCTTCTACGCTTCGTTGACGGACACGGGAGGACTGTACGATCGCAGTCCGCAGACGGCGGTGCTAATTGAGGACACGCTCGATGATAAGCCGACGGCGTCGTACGCGAGCCGGCTGTCGACGAGCATCAGCGCGATCAAGCCGTACTTGAGCCCCACGTGGAACGTCGATGCCGATGGAAGCTGGGATGCGGACGGGAGCTGGTCGGGAAATCTGCCCGGCGGCAATGGCGCGGAGGCGAACTTCAGAGCAGCGATCAGTGCACCGCGGACCGTGAGCGTGAACTCGCCGGTCACGGCGGGGACGATCTACTTCGACAATTCAAATCGGTACACGATAGGCGGGACCAGCACGTTGACGCTGAGCGCGGCGAGCCCAAACGCGGCCTTCGTCAACGTGCTTTCGGGCAACCACACGATTTTGGCGCCCATGAGCCTGGCAAGCGACACGACGTTTTCGATCTCGCCGGGATCGACGCTGACGATTTCGGGGACGGTGTCATCGAGCAGCGTGGCAATCAACAAGACCGGCGGTGGCGCGCTGGAAGTAAACAATGTGCGCGCGGCGGCACTGATGGCCAATGAGGGCACTGTAAAGGTCCTGAGCAACGGAACGAATACGGCCGCGAGTCGGGTGACGTCGCTCAATCTCACAGGCACCGGAAGACTGGACCTGACGAACAACGTGCTCGTTGTTGATTACACGGCAACCACGCCGCTGACGACGATCAGGAATTACATTCGATCGGGGCGCAACGGAACCGATTTCCAGCAAGGCGATTGGAACGGGACGACCGGGATCACGTCGTCGACGGCTGCGGCATCGGACGGGGTCTCGTTTGCGGTTGGGTATGCGGAGAACAGTTTTCTCCCCGAGCTTGGCCTGCCCAGCTACACGACATTTGGCGGCCAGACGGTCGATGCGAGCTCGATGCTGATTCGCTTCACAAAGGGCGCCGACGCCAATCTCGATGGCAAAGTCAACTCCGACGACGTCACGGTCTTGGGCGCGATGTACAACAATCCCGATTCCGGCCAGTGGTTCCTCGGCGATTTTGACTACGACGGCGTTTGCGACTCCGACGACGTGACGGTGCTCAGCGCGTTGTACGACGCGACGGCGCCGGCGCTTGGCGGTGGTCAGCTTCAGGCCCTGTATGGCGACGAATTCGCCGCCGCGTGGGAGCGCGGGCGGCAGGGCGTCACGGTTCCCGAGCCGTCCGGCGTTGCGATGCTGGTAGGGGTGGCCGGCGGGCTGGCCTTGCGCGGGCGACGGCGGAAATAAAAGGCGTGCAAGTAGTGTTTTCTGGTTTATATTGGCTGCGTCGCCAACGCGTGGCAGGCTAGCACGCGGCGACGCGGGCTCGATTGATCGACAATTCGAGGGGGATGAGGAAAGACCATGCATCAGCACGCCAGGGCCATGGAGCGACGACGCCTGCTCGCGATCATCGCCGCCGCCTCGGCCTCGGCGGCGTGCCTCGGCGTTGACATCAATTCCGCTTCTCAAGTCTCCGCCGCGCCGATTTTCAATGCCCGGTTGCTCGCGCGCAACGTCACCGATGGGGAATCCTTTTTCAATAGCTTGGTGTTCGTAGATCCCGGCGATGTCCTCGAATATCAAGTCGTTGGAAACATGGCGCCCTTGGGCACCGTCTACAGCGGTTCGAGCCCGTTCACGATCACCTCTCTGACCGCGCCGGTGGACGGCGCCAACTCCTTGCGATTCAACATTTTTGAGACGACGGCTGACGGCGTCCAAGTCAACTTTTCCTCCCCTTCGGCGCTGGCCAGCGGCTGGGCCGGCGATAGCACCAACAGTCCTGGCGCGCTCAGCGCACGCGGCAATGGATACAACGACTTGACGGGAATTCGTCCGATCCGCGTGCCCGGGAGCTTTTCCGCGGTCACGCCGGAGATCCTGTTTACCGGTTCGTTCACGGTTTCGACCGCCAACAGCTACACCTCGCTTCTTCAGCTCAAATGGAGCAGCGGCGCGGGGAGTCTGCATGTCAACGGCAGTGGCTTGGCGAAGTTCCCGAGCCTGACGTCAGAAACCGGCGCCAATCCTTACGTCAACTGCCAACCGCTCACTCTCAGTACCGTTCTGGATTTCTACGAATCGCTGTGGTACGCGGATGCGTCGGGCAACTGGTCCGGCGGATTCTGGAGTCAAGGTACACCTGACGCTTATCCGGCGTCTTACCTTGGAACGTTCGGCCCGGTGATCACCGCGCCGCGCACGATCACCATGAACGCCTCGACCAACCCGCTGGCCGTTCAATTCAACAGCAACGTGCCGTACACCGTCAACGGACCTGCAGCACTGAGACTCGCGAACGATCCCTGGGGCGTGCCGGGGCTTTCGGTAAACAACGGAGCCCACCTCATCAACGCGCCGCTGACAATGGTCAACACCAGCGCTTCTCCTTCGGCGGGCATCATCAACACGCTGCTGTCTTCCAGTGCTCTCACGATTGCCGGGGCAGTTACGATGCCGGCGCCGGGATTGGAAAAACGAGGGCCCGGAACCGTTATCATCTCGGGAACAAACCTGTATAGCGGCCCGCTGAAAATCAATGGCGGAACGGTGCGCTTGGCGGCGACCAATGCCATCTCCGGAAGCGTGTCGTTCACCGGGACTTCGGCGGGGCGGAATCTGGATTTGAACGGGTTTGATCTGTCGCTGCCTTCACTCGACGGCGCCGGCGGAGCGGTACATCTGGGAACCGGAACGCTAAGCGTCAATGCTGGATCGTTTGCAGGTGCGATCGATGGAAGCGGCGGGTTGACCCTCGGCGCCGGCGGCACGTTTACTCTTGCCGGCGGCAATTCCTATTCGGGCGTGACCACGCTCAATTCCGGCTCTCTCCTAACTACCAATGCGACCGTCAACATGGCATTGGGCGCGGTCTCCGGCGCGGGCGCAATGTCAAACACGGGAACGGGCACGGTTACCGTCAGCTCCATTCGCACCGCCGGCGCGCTGAATATCTACGCCGGCACCGTCCGAATCGCCGGCCAGCTTGGCAACGCTTCCACGAGTGTGCAACGCTTTTTGCCTGCGCGCTCTACGGGCGCGCGCTTCGATCTCAACGACTCGAAACTGATCGTGCAGTTTGGAACCGCCGCGTCCCCAATGGCCGCGACGCGAACGGCGATCATCGTCGGTCGAGGCGGGACGGGATTCTCCAATGCAACGTGGAACGGCGCCGGCGGCATCACGTCGACCGCGGCGGCACCGGGAGGCGTCGGGGATGGAAGCAATCCGGGGGATGGGGTCAGCTTTGCGGTCGGGTACATCGAGAACAGCATGCTGGCGCAGCTTGGCTTGCCGTCGTACAGCAGCTTTGGCGGGCAAACGGTGGACAGCGGCTCGCTGCTGATTCGCTTCACCAAAGGCGCCGATGCCAACCTCGACGGCAAGGTCAACAGCGACGACCTGACGATTGTCAGCGCCTTGTTCAACAACCCCGCGTCCGGCGACTGGTTCCTCGGAGACTTCGATTACGACGGCATCTGCGATTCGGACGACGTGACCGTGATGGGGGCGCTGTACGATCCCAGTGCGCCGGCCCTGAGTTCGGGGCAGTTGACGGCGCAGTTTGGGGAGGAGTTTGCCGCGGCGTTTGAGGCCGGGCGGATGGGGCTGGTGGGGGTGCCGGAACCGGCTTTTATCTGGGTGTTGGGGACGGGGGTTTTGTGCTTCGGCGGTCGCGCTCGCCGTCGGCGACGAAGCGCTTCGACAAGGTAAATTTTTTACCAATTCACGACGGGTTGTCGCGACGGTCATTTCTGCCCTTAAGTGTCTGGCAAGAAAAGAGTTGCGTGATGTTCGCGGCGAGTTAAGAATTTTGTTGAACAACCGGCCCGGGGCAAACGTTTAACCCAATGCACTAAAGCCCGGAATTTTCTTTGACAATCAATGATTATGGGTCATTGTATACAAGCGAATTCCCCAGACTGACTTTTTACGGAAAAGGACGCGAGAAAATGAAGAAGAAGCTCATTGCGGCTCTCCCTCTACTTATAGCTGCCTCGGATGCGACCGCACAGGTTCTGTATGAGCCGTTTGACTACACCGGCACGACGACGAATCTGTCGTTTCCTTCAGCCCCGAGCCGGTTCAGCCTGCAAGGGACTTACTGGGCGACTCGCGGGACGGCCAGCACTACCAATCTCAGGGTCAGCACGGAGAACATCCCGACGCCGTCGTACCTGGGTGGGGCGAACATCCTGCCGCCGAGCATTGGGCAGACGGCCCGTTCGGTGACGACCGGCAACGCGGAATACGCGACGCTGGGTCTGGGTGAGTACTACAACCAGGTGGGGCAGAACCTGTACTGGTCGTCGGTGATTCGGCCGAACTCGATTCCGAGCAGCACGGCGGGCGTGATGTTCGCCGGTATCCTGAGCTTCACGCTGCCGACGACGGGCACGCCGTCGACGCGCCAGCTGACGATGTGGACGCGCACGGTGACGGCGGGAACGTACCAGATCGGCCTGGGGACCAACTCCAGCGCTTCGGCGGACGTGATCGGGTGGTCAGGTGACATCACCGGCACGACCAATTCGCACTTCGTGGTAGCCAAGCTCACGATCAACGCGACCTCGGGCAATCCGAATGACACGGTGTCGATGTGGGTGGATCCGACCAGCAACTTCGGCAGCACGACCGAGGCGCCGTCGGGCAACGCGTTTGCGTTCATGACGGGCACTTCGCTGTCAGACCTGACGGACTCGATTCCGACGACGGCGGCCGGCGGGCCGGCGCAGACGGGTTTCTTTATCCGCAGCGGCGCGGCGGGCACCGGCAACATGCACTTTGACGACGTTCGCGTGGACTCGACGTGGGCGGGCGTTACTCCCAACGGGAACAACCAGTACACGTACACCGGCGCGGCTGCCGGCGGGACGATCGCGGGAAGCACGTGGAGCAATCCGCTGGGCGCGGCGAGCCCCAACGGGCTGGGTCACGTGGCCAACCTCGGCAATATGGGCGTGGCCGGCACGACGCTCAACGCCGGTGCGACGATCACGTCGGCCGGTGAAACGGTGGACACGATCAACATCCGAAACGCCAATCCGATCATCATCGGCGGCACGGGCTTGACGATTTCGAGCAACGCGTCGGCCGGCCAGATCGTGGCGTGGTCCGGCGGGGCACACCAGGTGACGGCGCCGCTGACTCTGGCGAGCAACCTGGCGGTGAAAGCCGACAGCGATGCCTCGATCACGATGTCGGGAGCTATCACGGGCGCCGGCAAGACGGTGCAGAAGTTTGGCCAAGGCAACGTGGTGCTGAGCGGAGCCAACCTCTTTGCCAGCAACGTGAGCCTCGACGTTCGCGCGGGGAACATCGACTTCGGCGGCGTGGCGCAGCAGTTTGACACGCTGACGCTGGGCATTGGTCATGAAAACATTTCCACTGGTCTGGGCGGGCCGGACATGTCGCCGGTGACGGTGAGCGGCACGAGCACGGTGACGGCGAACAACTTCGTTCTGCAAAGCTATGGCACGACGGGCGGCGGGACCGTCGCGTTCCCGCTGTCGGGCGGCAACGTCATCAAGAACCGCGCGACGACGATCACGCTGGGCGCGTCGAACAACTACACGGGTTCGACGATCGTCAACGGCGGCCAGCTCAACATCACGAACAACGACAACCTCGGCGCGACGCCGACGGCGCTCGATGCGGACAACATCACGATCGCCGGTGCGGCGACGCTGCGAATCCTCGAGGATTATACGATCCCGACAAACCGCGGCATCACGATGAACGGCAGCTCGTACAGTGCGACCAACGCGGGCATCATCAGCATCGCGTCGGGAAAGACGGTGAGCTACGCGGGTACGATCACCGGCCCGGGCGGCTTTACCCTGACCGGCAACAACGCGTCGACGATGATCCTGTCCGGCAACAGCAACTACGCCGGCCCGACCAACGTCGTCGGCATCGGCGCGACAGTGACGATGCGGCTGGCGACGGACAACGCGCTGCCGATCACCACCGTCCTGGGCATGAACGGCACGGGCGCGACGCTGGATCTTGGCGACGCGAGCAACGCCGGCTTCAACCAGACGCTGGGCGGCATCATCACCAACGGCGTGACGCCGCTGATCACGAACACCGGCACGACGATCAAGACGTTGACGGTGGACGGGTCGGGCGCCAGCGACGTGAACTTCCCGATCGCGGGCAACCTCAATGTCGTCAAGAGCGGCACCGGCGTACTGACGCTGCGTGGCGCTGACACCTACGCGGGAACCACGACGGTGAACAGCGGCGGCGCGATCGTCGTCGGTACGGCGGCGGGGACCGCGATCCCGGGTTACACGGCGAATCTGACCGTCAACAGCGGCGGCGGTTTCGGCGCCCGACTGGGTGCGGATTCGGCCGCGTCGACGGCGGATCTGGACGCGATCCAGACGGATGCGGCGGTTTTCAACGGCGCTAACAAGCACGTCGCCATCGAAGTGACGGCCGCTGCCGGCGGGACGCAGACGTACTCGACGCCGATCGCCGATGTCACCGGCTCGCGCGGCCTGATGAAGTACGGCGGCGGAACGCTGGAACTCAGCGGAACGAACACGTATAGCGGCAACACGATGCTCAAGGGCGGCGTGTTGCAGGTTAGTTCGACCGACAACCTTGGCAATGGCTCGGCCAGCAATGATATTTCGGTGGACGCGACGAGCACGCTGCGGACCACGGCAGGCATCACGACCAATCGGGATGTGGTGCTGAACACCGGTACCGTTCTGAGTGTCGACGCGAGCAGCGGCGACTCGACGCTGACCGGCGTGGTGAGCGGCGCAGGCGCGCTCACGAAGACCGGCCCGGGAATGCTCGTGCTCTCGTCGAGCAACTCCTACACCGGCAACACCATCATCAACGGCACGGCCAGCGGCGCGGGCATCCTCCGGGTGACCAACAACAACGCGCTGGGTACAACCGCGGGCACGACGTTCATCACCGGCGGCTCGGGCAACGGCGTGAACGCCCAGCTCGATATCGATGGTACCGGCGGCAATCTGACGATTGCCGAGCCGATCATCATCGAAGGTAAAACGGCCAGCACGCTCACGCCGCACATTCGCAACGTTGCTGGTAACAACACGATCTCGGCTCCGCTCTCCATGGACGCGGCCGGGACGTGGTACAACCTGCAGAGCGACGCCGGCAAGCTGACCATCGCCGGGATCAACAATGCCACCGGCAACGCCACCAGCCGCCAGCTCAAGTTGCGCGGCGCGGGCAACGGTGAAATCACCGGGCCGATCCAGAACACGACGGGCACCGGCACGATGCCCCTCGAGAAGCTGGATAGCGGCACGTGGACGTTGTCCGGAAACAACACCTACACGGGCAACACGACCGTGACCGGCGGCAAGCTCGTCTTCAACTCCTCCTACGGCACGGGCAGCGCGCTGAGCGTCGCCGACGGCGCTCGCGGCGAGATGACGCCGGGCAACAATAAGTCGCTGAGATTTACGTCGCTTGGCTTCAATACGACGGGCGTGCTGGACATCAGCAACAACAAGCTGATCGTGCAGTTCGGCACCAATGCTTCGCCGCTGGCGGCGACTCGCACAGCCATTATCAACGGCCGCGGCGGGACGGATTTCGGCACGGCGACGTGGCAGGGCACCGGCGGCATCGCATCGGATGCGGCGGCGCCCGGCGGCATCGGCGACGGCACAAACGGCGGCGACGGCATCAGCTTCGCCGTCGGGTATGTCGAGAACAGCTTCCTGCCGAACCTCGGTCTGCCCAGCTACACGAGCTTCGGCGGACAGACGGTCGACAGCGGCTCGATGCTCATTCGCTTCACGAAGGGCGCCGATGCCAACCTCGATGGCAAGGTCAACTCCGATGACGTGACCATCGTCGGCGCGCTCTTCGGTAATGCCGGCAGCGGCGAATGGTTCCTCGGCGACTTCGACTACGACGGCATCTGCGACTCGGACGACGTGACCGTGCTGGGCGCGTTGTACGACGCGACGGCGCCGGCGCTGAGCTCCGGTCAGCTGACGGCAGCGTACGGGTCGGAATTCGCGGCTGCCTTCGCACGCGGCCAGGCGATGGGCGCGGCAGTGCCCGAGCCCACGAGCCTGAGCCTGCTCGGGCTGGGCGGCATCGGCCTGCTGAAGCGCCGCCGTCGCAACGCTTAATTTGCGTTCAAATTGTTTGTAATCCCCTGAAGCAGGCCTCTCTACCAAAGAGGGGCCTGCTTTTCTTTTGGAGGATTTGGTACAAGTGAACTGGCGCGGGGGCTGAATCCCTCACCCCAGCCCTCTCCCGGAATACCGGGAGAGGGGGAAAGACCTGATGCGAGCATGGCTGCTGGATGATCTGAATGGGGTTGGGTCGATGCGGCTCGGAGAGGCGGCCGATCCTCAGGCGGGCAAGGGAGAAGTCGTGCTGCGCGTGGCTTACGCGGCGCTGAACCCGGCGGATCGGTATCTGGCGGAGGGTCGGTATCCGGGCAAGGCCGCGATGCCGCACATCCTCGGACGCGACGGCGTGGGAGAAGTGGTGGCAGTGGGGGAAGGCGTGGACAAAGCCTTGGCGGGGAAGCGGCGGGTGGTGCTTAGAAGCGAGGTGGGGGTGTCGCGATGGGGGACGTTTGCCGAGCTGGTTTCAGTGCCGACCGAGTCGACGACGGAAGTGCCGGCGGGGTGGGACGAGCAGCAGGTGGCCGGGGCGCCGCTGGTGTACATGACGGCCTATCAGGCGCTGACGCAGTGGGAAGATCTGCCGCCGCGCGCGGTGGTGTTGATCACGGGAGCGTCCGGCGGCGTGGGAGTGGCGAGCGCGCAGCTGGCCAAGGCGATGGGGCATACGAGCATTGCGATTTCGAGAAGCGAGGAGAAGCGAAAGCGGCTGACGGAACTGGGGGCGGATGCGGTGTTTGATCCGGAGCAGGTCAGCGGCGGGGCTGTTAAAGAGTGGTTGAACGGCATGAAGCGCCGAGTCGATTTGATCATCGACAACGTGGCCGGCGCGTTGTTGCCCGAGGCGATCAACCTGCTGGCGGATCGAGGCAGGGTGAGCGTCGTGGGGCGTGAGGCGGGAGAGGTGCCGAATTTCAACACGGCGACGTTGTTCTTTCGGCGCATTCGGATCGGTGGAGTGGCGGTTGGCGCGTATACGCCGGCGGAAAGCCAGGCGGCGTGGGGGAGGGTGGTGGAGATGATGAATCGCACCGGAGCACGCCCGGTGGTGGATAGTGTCTTTGAGTTTGAGAATGTGAAAGAGGCATTTGAGAGGCTGGGGAAGGCGTCGATGGGGAAGGTGTTGGTGAGGGTTAGCGCATAGTTTCTGGAAGGCCCCGCTCCGTCGGGGCCGGGACTGAGAGAACCCTCACCCCAGCCCTCTCCCGGTGTACCGGGAGAGGGGGAAACGCGGCCCCGACGGAGCGGGGCCCTCCAAGCGGGCAATGGCGGAGAGAATCAAACTTCCGATCGATGACGTGCTGCCGGAGGTGGTGGCGCGCGTGAAAGAGACGCGCGCGGTGGTATTGGTAGCGGAGCCGGGGGCCGGGAAGACGACGCGGGTGCCGCCGGCGATATTGGGGGCGGGGTTGCTGAGCAAGGAGCATCCGAATCTGGTGATGCTGCAGCCGCGGCGCGTGGCGGCTCGGGCGGCGGCGGAGCGGATTGCGGAGGAGAATGGGTGGGAAGTGGGGCGCGAGGTAGGCTATCAAATTCGGTTTGAAAAGCGGATGACGAAGGACACGCGGCTGCGCGTGATGACGGAGGGGATTCTCACGCGGCAGCTGGTGGAGGATCCGTTTTTGAGCGGAGTGGGGGCGGTGATCCTGGATGAGTTTCACGAGCGGAGTCTGCACACGGACCTGGCGGCGGCGCTGCTCGGTGAGATTCGGCGGAGCCTTTCCAGCACATTGGGATCCTAAGCTTAGAATTCCACGTGGACAAGTTGTCGCG
>JADMIO010607277.1_pt1 | contig 14862 bp, 18 predicted proteins | sample 8958161 | NCBI WGS metagenome assembly JADMIO01 (sample SAMN16585339, study PRJNA669376) | soil metagenome | isolation source: Crop rotation soil | place: USA: Cullars Rotation, Alabama | collected 2011 | reverse complement strand
GCCTCGTATCGCTTATGCACCGCCTCGACCATGTACGGATTCTTCGTGTGGTCCGAGAAGATGAACTCGACCTCGTGCGCTGCCTCGGGCTTCAGCTCCAGGCGATAGAACCCTGGCGCATCATCGACCGGGATACAGTTGAACCAGCGCTTCACGATCCAGTGATTCTTGGACGGCGTGTTCAGCATCATGTGGATCTGCGAGCCCTCAGCACGGAGCGAGTCGTCGAGCTGCTGGAACTCGTCCTCCCCCACCTCTTCAGCCTCCTCGATGAAGGCATCGGTATAGCCTGCAAGCGACTTGAGCTTTGCTGTGCGGGCTGAGGAAGACTTCTTAAAGCCGTGGCCCTTCACGCTGTTTTTGCCGCAGGTTGCCTTCATCTTGGAGTCCGCAAGCTCGACGGTCTCCTCGATCTCATAGGCGTTCACGCGGTCCACAACCTCCTGCCATATGGAATGGCGAATGTCGGCGCTCACGGCTCGCATGATCGCGGCGCGGAAAAGGCGCTTCGTCTGCTTGAGGAGGCTCACGATCTTCTGGGATGCCTCGAAAGACCGGGCACCGCCACGCCCGCCCATGGAGATGACGTAGCGCTTCTTCGTGTACCAGAGAGGCCTATAGACGCCGTTGGCCTCGATCTTGAGCTTCATTTGTCGCGGAACGAGACCTCGATGTTCTCGATCTGCACAGGGCCATCGTTAGGGCCCACGATCGCGGTCTTGTCCCCGAACTTCTTCGGCAACACCTTCGACAGATACCACTTGCGGGTATCAACGCGGAGGCGCGAGCGCTGAATGTGCTCAGTGTTTGGAACGGTGAAGGTCTCCCCGTTTCCTCGCTCTCGCTCCATGTAGTCATTTGTGCCGTCGTCCGCAATTTCCACGAGCTCATCGAACATGTTCTCGGCGCGGATGTTGCAAGCCTGTTCGTATTTGTCGGAAAACGAAATGTGCTTTCCGTCAAGGAGCCACGTATGAACCGTGTCGCGGTGCGGCATCCCTTCGCTTTCGCAGATACGCTTCAAGCTCTCGCCCGCTGATATGCGCCTACAGATCTCCAGTGCCAGTTCTTCGGAGTAGATCGTTGGCCGACCTGTTTTCTTCTCTTTCGTAGCCATGGGAGGGTTATTGCCCTCATTGAACCACCTGTACGCGATTTGTCGAGTGGCAGTAGGGGGAAATGGAGAGCGCTGCTACAGTTACGCCCACAACAAGGAGGAAGACCATGTGGGAGTACGAGATTCTGGAGCTCGGCACCGATACGGGGCATATGAACCATCGGCTCAACCAGGCCGGTGCTCAGGGGTGGGAGCTTGTCTCCACCACGCTCATCCCTGACGATGGCCGTGAGGCGAACGTGGACAACACGGTGATCTACTGCTTCATGAAGCGAAGGAAGCAGAACGCGCCGATGGCGTAGAAAAACCCCGCGCTCTTGCGGGGTTAGTGCATGGCCTTCTTCGGCCGCTGCGTCTCGAAGCGATTACCTTCATTCCGGTTCGCTGCGAGAATCTCGATCTTCTTCATGAGCACGGCCTCTTCGTCCGCGCACTCGTAGACGCCCTTCTTGACCCATTCGCCGGCGTCCCACACGTAGTGGGTGACGATGTGCGGTTCCATGGGTCAGCTCATGAGCTTCTGGATGATGCCCATCGCGAGGGACAGCACGGCGAGGGTGAAGAACCCTGCCTGGACACGGTCGAGCGCTTTCATGATCGCCTCCACTGGTAGTGAGAGGTCGGGATGAACTCTCTTTCCAGTAAAGCAAGGCGAGGGGTGATTCCCTAGGGCGTGAGGTGGATAAACACAAAACCCGCCGAAGCGGGTCCGTGGTGGGCAAGGAGTTGACGAGGATGAGGGTTCCACTCACCAGTCTGTTCTATTTCAACAGCTCTTCGAACTCGTATAGTCACCTTGCTTAGACCTGGAGGGGTTCTTAGTGTCATCGCCAGTTTTTGCCCCTGCGGACTCTGTTACCGCCTACCACTCCATTCACCCTACCAAAGAAAACAGCCCACGCAAGGGTGAGCTGTTGATGCATCACTGGACGCATACGGCGTCGATGATGTTGTGGAGCTCCTTGGTCGAGCTCGGGTTCTCAGCGACTTTGCCGGCGAGCGCGTACGTGGCGGCATTGAAGAGCCTCCAGGCCGTCTTCTCGCCCCATTCCGGATGCTTCGGCCGTTCCCACTGCTCCAGGACTTCGGGGATGCGCTGCACGTTCACCACCCCCTTGCGGAACATCTGCATGATCGCCTGGTCCGCGAGGCCGTCCGAGAGCCTGCGCCCCTGGTACGCCTGGTACATGCGGTGTTGCTTTTCGCGCTCCTGGGCGAGCGGCTCGATGATCTCCGAGATGAGCGCCGGAAGATCGTGCTTCGCCTTCACGGTGTGCTTGCGCTTCACCACATGATCCGCGCTGAACGCCATGTTGTCGCAGACGAAGACCCGAGATCCGAAGGCGAGGCCGACGGGCATGGACTTGTCGTGCGAATTGCGGAGTCCAACCATGTCGGTGTAGTTCCCGTAGGTGGACTTGAGGCACAGGACACCGAAGTAGCGGTTGCCGTCTTTCGTGACGCCGTGGTGCTCCTCCGTCACTTCGTGGCCGTAGAACGCGAGCGTATGGCGCACGACATCCACGACACGATGATGGGGGATCGGAACGTGCGTAGCGGTTGCTTCGGGGACTGCGAGGGAGCGGAGCGCGTCGTACATGACGGCCTCGGCCCCGGCGTGGAGCATCAACATGGGAGTCTCCTTCGGCTGGTGGAAAGGAACTGCTCCACTAACCAAAGCACGAGGTGAGGCTTTCTCCTATGGGGCGGTGTGCACAAAAAGAAACCCCGCACTAGGCGGGGCGTAGCTTGCTGCCACTAGTAGATCCTGTGAGGCGGTGAAGCTCCAGAGTCCAGCAGTCGTCACTACGGATGCCGTTCGGCGCGTCGTCCGCGGGCAGTGACATCGTTCCTTCCGGTCTACCAGCTCGACGAGTAGTAGATCTCACCAGGCACACCACGCGCTATCTCAGCAAGCGTGAGTTCGGCCCAAACCTTCGTCTCGATCACGTCTTCGAGGTACCACTCATCGTAGTGCTCGCCGCCGAAGAAGAAGCCTTGGCGTACCGGCAACAAGTCTCTGGCTACGGTCGCGTCCTCGATCACCTTTCCGGGCACCCATTGGTATATCCGTTCAGATGAGTCTTTTCCGTATGTGTAGCCGTTTGCAACCTGTCCATCGATAAGCTTTGAGGCTTCCGCCACCCGCTGACAAACACTCAGCAACTCCTTCAGATGCTCCTCGCTGACGCGGTATTCCCGACCGTCGTTAGGATCTTCGCCGCCCATCACGTTATCCACGAACCATCCGTGAATGTGGTTTGCCTTACGCCAAACGATCAGCTCCTCATCGATGTTGGTAATCCGGTCGGGTTGAATATCCCGGTCCAGCTTGCCGCCACGACGAACAACAACCGAGTAACGCTCTTCCGGCTTCTGGTGCTGCCACTGCTTCACATAGATCTTCCTATGTGCCCACATGTCTAATCCCATACTTCTTTTATTAGATCTTTTATTGCCACACTTCCATGGTGGCGCATGTAGCTGATCAAGTTCTCTACCTCTTGGCAGTATTCGATTGCATGCAGATCTTCCATCGCTTCGATTGCTTGCTTGAGAAAGGTGACTGCTTTCTCGTTGAAATACTCCTGCACGTGACTCTCTTTGCTCATGGTGCTGTTGCTTAAACTTTTAACACTGACTGCCAGATCAGCGCTTCGAAAATACGCCGGAGTTTCGGGCTGGAATAGTTGCCAGGATGGGGCGGTCTACGCCCGTGGCGAGGTACGGCGAGGCGGGGGGAGACACTAAAAAAAGACACTCAGTGAAGAGTGTCTAAAGTCCCAGGTAGGGACTGGAGGAACGGTACGGGGTTACTGGTCGCCGGCGCGACCGACCGTGAAGGCCTCGATGCGATGCTCGGCGCGTTCCGCGAGCTTCGCGATGTTGAGCAGATCGGCATGGCCGAAGCTGTCGGTGTTCTTGAGCTCGTCGCCGTCCTTGTAGGTCCGGCTGAACGTGACGTTGTAGAACTTGCGGTTGTTCTCGCCCCGGTTTTCCCAGATGGCCGCCTGCAGGTGGCCGATCCGGAGTGTCTCCACCGGATGATTCGTTTTGTCCTTCGGCATGACGATCTCCTTTCAGATAAGGCCGCGCTCTGCGAACGACATGCAGGACCCCGGTGCCACGATGAAGTGGTCGAGGACCTTTACGTCGATGAGGGCAAGTGCTTCGGCCAGGGTGCGGGTGAGAGCTTGGTCCTGTAGGGACGGCTCACAGACGCCGCTGGGGTGGTTGTGGCTGAGGATGACGCTCGCCGCGTTGTGCTGCAGTGCAGCTTTTACTACTTCTCGGGGGTACACCGATGTTTGGGTCAGCGTCCCCCGGAACATCTCCTCGTGCGCGACAACCCTGTTTTGCGCTGAGAGGAAGACGACGTAGAAGCACTCGTGCGGTTTGTGCTGGAGCGCGACCCGGAGGAACAATCGGACCGCGGCCGGCGACGCCAAGCAATCCCCGGCCTTGATTTCCCGATCCAGGATCTTCCGAGCCTTCCGCAGCGTGAGCTCTTCTTGTGGCGTAAGGGCTTCATTCACGGGCCCTCCCGTCGCTTGTAGCGCTTGATCTTCCCGTCCCACGTGATCGCCACGTACTCCATGAACTCCATGGTGTCGTGGTCGTAGACCGGGAACACGATCTCGCCTTTGAAGGTGGACCGCGTCGGGACGCCGATGTCGGCTTTCCGGAGGAACTCCGGATCGAGCCCTTCGAGGAGCTTGTGGCCCCTGTCCAGGTTGTGTCGGTACTTCGTCCGGTCGAACCCTTCTGCCTTTGCGGGCGCGGCCGGTGCTGCTTCCTCCGCGACGAGCGGAGTCGTGCGGTATGCCTTCATGGAAGCCTCCGGCGGTTTTCTGTTGACCGGGAATTGCTTGGCGAGGTATTCCCCCGCCTCACGAAGGTCGATCCCGTAGACATGCATCACGAGGTCGAGAATGCTTCCGCCTTCGTTGCTCGTCTTGCAGTGGAAGACGCCCTTTGCGGGCGTGACCACTAGATTTCGATCACCGTCCTTTCCTTTGGAGACGCACGTAGGGCAACCGCCTCGAAATTTCGGGTGGTCCTCGTCCGTGACGCCATCAGGTTTAAGAGAGATCCCGAGATCGGCGCAAACAGCGTCGATAGGAATCCGTGCTTTCAGTTCGTTGAACTTGAGCTTCACGGTAGCCTCCTGTTGTCAGGGAACTTCCGTGATTAAGCAAAGCACCTATGCGGAATTACGCAACCGCGTTATCCACCTCGACCCAGCGATAGGGGGGCAAGTCGGCTCGATTCCACATGACCGCGAGCATGTCGATGTATCCGATGGGGAATGACTTGTCCGTCGCTTCGGTGCAGATGTGGGTGAGGAAGTAGCTCGCACCTCCGGCGCGTTTCACTTGCTCGTGCATGGCGCGTTCGAAACGTGGGACGACGGTAACGAAGTGGACCTGTGCCGCTACACCTACGGGAAGGTCTAGCCACCTCTTGTAGAGCTTTTCCTTGGGGGCGTTCCTACCGATGAGCTGGTAATACTCATCAGCACTCCGACCCAGGCTTTTCCGCCTCGGGTCATTTGGCTTCGTCGCTTCGTTGCCACGGTCGAGCTCGAAGAAAATGACGCAGTCGGTCTGACCGTCCTTCTTCATCATGAACATGGCGTCTGGGCGCAGCTTTACGGACCGCTCGCTATCAGGAAGCGTCACCTCGACGTACGGTGATTTATCTTTCAGTAACTCGTGCTGCCCAGTAAAAGGCACGCCGTGCTTCTCAGCGGAGAGCGCGTAGCCCTGGTACAGGCAGGCTACGAGCATGTTGTGCTCGTAGGTACCCCACGGCACCGGAGCCCTATCGGAAAAGAGACCGCGATCCTTGAGGAGCTGCTCTGCTTCGAGCGAGACCTGGTGCACGAGGGGATAGCGGCGGCGGAATCGAACCCTCTCCTGGTTCTTCGGCCGGATGAGCCAGCCACCGTCGAAGAGATCATTCAGGATGATCTTGACGCACTGGTCAGATGACTCCCGAGAGGGAGTCCCTTTGGGCGTATACAGGTGGCGGTAGTACCACTCCTCGATGAGCGGCGTCGTGGTGATGCCGCCCATGAGGTGAATCCACGTCAAAACCTTCTCCCGAGTGCTGCCTGGGAGAATTTCTACTTCACGCGGTTTGCGGACGTACCGTGCGTCCTCTTTGAACTCTGTCATGCATAGCTTATTACCTCACCTTCATCCTATCGCCTAGTTGTCAAGGCGAGAAGACGTGGGTGTGGGGAGAGCTACGGTGAGTCAGCCTGCGTCACGCTTTATTTAAGCGCTCCATGTCGTCATCGACGCGCTGCGCGGTTCCCTCGATGGCATGAGCATCATCGGGCGGCGCTGCATGCCCTGCAGCCAAGCGGCCGGAATACAGGTCGCGGTTCTGCTCTTTGAGGGCATCGACATCCTTGCGCTTCGGCAGCTTCGCGAGGGCTGTCCTATCAGTTTCTCGGTAGCGGGCGTACTTGTTCGCGACGTAAAAGTAGAAGTGATATGGCCGCTTCCTCGTGAGCGCGTTCGGGTTGTCATCCATGTAGGCTGCGAGCTTCTTCGCATCCCCACCGCCGATGCCACAGCGGATAGCCTTGATCGCCGTGCTTTCCAAAACTGAATGTGCGTGGGCCTGGGGTATCCCACCTTCTGTGAGGAAGGAGAGGGTGAGCCCCATACGGCGCTTCCTCGCCTTTTCCAGCATGGTCACAATATTCTCATCAACAACGTCCTTCGCTTCGTCCAGGTAGAGATACACCGGCATGTTGTCCTGCAGCGGATCTCGCTCCTGGATGATCTGGTACAGGAGGTAGACCATGAAACGGGTGAAGAAGACGTAGCCGTCGTTCCCAAGGTGGTGATTCGAACTGTTGATAAGGATGAGCGTCCCGTCATCAAGTGCCTTCTTCAAATCGAGCGTCTGCACCCCAGTAAACATCTTTGCAAAGGGGCTGTCCGCGAGTGGGTAGATCCTCTGGGTGAGACTTTCCCTGGTGAGCTTCTGCGCCTGGAACTCTTCCTTGAAGAAAGCCTGGGGCGTTTCCGGAAGCTGGTCGACGTACTTCGCGAACTTGGAAAAATCGTTAAACACCTCCCGTAGCGTCTGAAGACTCGGGTTCGGCGTCTTGAGGCAAAGCCGCACCACGAAGCGAAGCATGTTCTTCATGGGCGGCGTAAGCGGATTGTTTATCGCATCGAGGGCGAACGTGAGGAGCTCCGTTGCCTTTGCCACCCGCCGCTCTTCATTTTCTGCATCAGGGAATAAAGAGAGCCGCACCGGCTCATGGTCAACTGGATCGACCAGGACAGTGTTCGGGTGGTCGATCTTAAGAAGCCGTTCGTAGATGTCGCCCTCGGAATCAAATACCACCAAGGAGCAAGCGGCTTCCAAGTCCTCCGCGATCATTTCGAGGAGGAGCGTCGTCTTCCCTGAACCCGATCCGCCAATTACGAGTGCATGGCTGCACTTCGTTTCGACGGGAATGGAGTAGTCAGGCGCGGCTGATTCTTCCTTCTTCGGTGGTTCGGGAGGGGCCGGATTCTTCGGCTCTTCGGGTTTTGGCTGCGGGAGATTTTCGTTATATACGGCGACTCCGAGCAAGAATGGAATGCCAATCGTCGGGACGAGAAAGACGATGTAATGAAGCCAAATGTCATGCCACTTGAGATAAAGAGAGAGGATGCCGCAAAGGAGGGAAGTGAGGCTGATTCCCCACACCCACATAGCCTCTTCTCCTGGGGACATTTCAGAATAAACGTCCCAATTCTTATGCACCCACCACATCCCCAACACGAAGGAGAGACCAGCTAGGGTGAGGGTGAAGATGAACTCGCCCATCAGCGAAAGAAGTAAGCGAAGATGAAGAAGATGAGCGCGAGCACTAATGGAACCATCGCAAAGCGGTTCCACTTCTTCTTCAGAGCTGTACGCCGCGCCGTTGCTTCTTCCTGGGCCTTCCGGTTGTTCTCTTCGAACGTGCTCACTGGGTCTCCCCTTTCTTTGGCTTCTTCTTCGGTTTCTCTTTCTTCGGTGGTAGTTCGTAGATCTTGGCGATCAGCTCGTCTATCGCGCCCTGCTGTCTGGTCGTGTACTCCCCCAGGTTCCTCGCCACTATCCTATCGGCGTAGCCAGTTTTCTCAAAATTCAGCTCCGGCATGCTGAAGCTCGCCTTGTCCAAGGTCGTCTTGGCCTCGAAAGGCCCCAGGTCGTAGAGATGCTCCGTGGGGCCGAGATTGAATCGAGCGTGGAGCTCCTCGTCATCTTCGGCGGTCGTACGGAAAGCCACGATCTCATCGACGGCGCTGGTCAGGATTTCTGGCTCTCGAAGATCCCGAAGACTGTTAAGCGCTAGCTGCGTATCTACGGTGTCGATCAAGTCACGCATGACCGCGGGACCGAACCTCTCCGCGTCATCGATGAACACCGATGTCTCCACACCCGAGGCGCTCAGATAAGCGACGAGGAGCGTGCCAAGGACGGAACTGTTCTCCCTACCAAGCCGGTTTTCAGGCAGCTCAATGAGCACCACCTTTCCCTCGAACGAGAGGTAGTTCTTTTCCTGCCCGATGCAGTTCCGGATGAGCGGTTCGGAAGCGAGGTTGCGGATCTTGTTGAGCGTCGAATCGATCAGGTCATCTTTCCGCCGATCATCCTTCCGCTCGTACTGGTCCCAGAAATAGCGGATTGCCGGATCGGTGACGTACTTGAGTTTCTTTCTCCGATAGGCAGGGTTCGTAAGTAGGGGTTCGATGTGGAGGAAGGTGTTGTCCGGGGACGGAATCGCAAGGAGGGTTTTGATTGCGTGTCCCAGGGTCATTTCGATGTTCGCCGCCTTCATGTCACTTCGGTACCAGAGCGAGAGCAATCCTTCCGTTATTGCTCGGGCGAGCGCTACACGTTTCTCATCCGGAAACTCATGAAAGAAATTGAGGCCGATAGCTTGAAGTGCGGGATTTATCACGATGACATCTTTCCATCGTGATTTCGGAATGCGTTCGAGGATCGGACAAATTTTGTCAGCCAGGACAAAAACAGAAAGGCCAGCGCGAATTGCTTTGAGAGCTTCGCGATTGATCGCTTCTGTTTTGCCGGTTTGAGATCGGCCGAGGTAAAGAATTGATGCCACGTAAAGATAGACAGCCGTGATCGTGGTTGGCCCGCGAGTTACGGGTATATGCGATCAGTTCTGCCTATCTTTATGTCCCCACGCGTGGTGAGTTCACAACTTCGTACGGGAACAATCCACTTTCATCCTATCGCGAGTACGTCAAGTAGCGAAGTAAGTAAGGTGGGTACAGCGTCCGGCAGGCACAGTACCCGCATAATCGTCGTCTGGAGCGATAGCGCCATGACCTCCCTACTCCGAGGGCCAGAGCTTGGCGTCGGCCCGTTAGTGAGTCTGATAAGACGCACTACGTGAGTAGGGAGGTCATGGCGCTAGCCATGCGACGATTTGCGGCATCGTACGAGGGAGTAGAGCCGTATCTTCGATTACGGCTCGTATTACCACTTATAGGTAATAGAAGTGGTAATAGAAAGGGCCGCGTGTTGCGGCCCTGGGGTGGTCACGGTTGAGGGCAGGTCCTGGCCGAATGGCCGGCTTGCCCGCATTTACTACAGGTACTTGGCTTCCGCTCCTTCGCTCCGAAGATCGACTGGAGCTCTTCATCGATCTTGTCGCGTCGGTCGAGGAGTTCCCTCACCTTTTGTGTATCGAGGTCCATTCATGCCTCCTAGTGTGGTTTTGAGATAACGACCATCGAAGGGAACGGCGCCGAGTTCTTCGCGCCGGTCGGCGTTTCAAATTTCACTCGCCCTTTGAGAAATCGAATCTCGCAGTTCGGGTTTTCGTAGATGTACTCATGAAAGTACTTCGTGTCCGTTCTTGCGGGAATAAGCATGACAACGGTCGCGTCGGAATCAACTGCCTTCTTCACCCACTTACCGATAGCGCGTCCATAGGGCGGGTTCATAAATACCCGCTCGCCACTCCAGTCTTGCGAGAGCCCGTCCTGCTTCTCAGTGAAGAACTTCCGGCACTTGGCGCTCTGCTTCGTCGCGCATGGATCAAGCGTGAAGCGAAACTCTTTGTTGAGCGTGTCGAATAACGCCTGGGGCGTGTACCACTCGTTTGACTCGGAAGAAAAGTGAACCTTCATGCGGCGCTCCTCTTGTTGGGAGCTATCTATTTATTACTCAGTAAAGCATGCGACTAGTTGGCAGAAAAGCGTGCGGCGGGGATAGCGGAGTCAGGAAAAGGCGGCGTGAGTAGGCCGTGGAACAAGAATATTTTTTTGAAAAGAAGAGGGCCGGTTTCCCGGCCCTGAAGGTTTGACTCCTTTACTTTCGCGCGGAGTCGCGCTTCGCTTTCAGTTGTTCGATGTACGCCTGGATCTCCGACAGCAGCCAGAGTGCTCGACCGCGAATGCCATGAGGTTTCAGCGGAGCTGGGAACTTCTTGTCATTCACCATCCGAGCCAGATGCTGCCGGCTGTACGCGCACATCTCGCAAACCTGCTTCTTCGTGAGAAGCCGTTCTTCCATCGTGATCTCCTCGTAAAGTGAGGAGTCCACGTGGACCCTCGGGTTGACCCCTAGGGATTTCTATCCTAACTGGTACGGACCACCGTCGTCACTCGACGCATGTAGCGCTCATCAGGCGGCAGGGGCGGTTCTGGCTTTCGTACCTCGCACGTCTTCACGATGAATTGCTCGTGCATGAAGAGCGCGTCGGCCATTTCTTTGATGTAGCTGTGACGGTTATAAATTCCAACAACCCCCGAGAAACTTCCCGAGCGGTGATTGAGGATCTTCTCGGTAACGTGGATGGGGACGCCGAGCCGCGCACAGTTCGTAGCGAACGTGCGGCGGAGGTCGTGGATCACCCAGTCAGTCACGCCGATCTTCTTATCGAGGACCTGTTTGCATCGGTTCCAGTCGTTGAAGTTGAACGGGACCACGTCCAGGTGCTCGCGCACGAGAGGAGTGACCGGGATCGAATGCGGGAAGTCGTTCTTTGTGTCTGGGAAGTGGAGGAAGTCCGTGACGCACTCCGGTTCGAGCTCGCAGATCTCCTGCCGGCGCTGGCCGGTGAGCATGAGGATTCGGACGATCCGGGCGAACTTCCGGTAGCCGGGAGAGCCTTCGGTGGGGTCGGTGGCCTTCCAGATCGCCTTGACCTCGTCGTCGGAGAGCACCCTATCCCGGTAGCTCGTCTTGGTTGGAGCCTCCATGCCGGCTATGGGGCTCCGGGCGATGTAGTCCTGGGTGACGCACCAGTTGAAGAAGTTTCGGAGCGTGGCATAGGCCATGTTCTGCGCCGTGGGGCGGTCTGAAAGGTGATCGAGGCCTCGGCGGATGGCCGTCCGGGTGATGTCGGCCATATCGCCCTTGAACTTGAAGAGCCCGAGGTAGTGCTCGTACTGGCCATACGTCCCAGGCTCAACTCTGGTCTTAGCGGCCTCTAGGAAGAGCTGTACGCCTCGCTGCGCGTCGAAAGACCACCTATCGAGGGATTTCCCCTTTTCCGCCATTGCAGCGAGCCTGGCGTCTTTTAGGGACATATCCGGGTACCTTCCGAGGGAGACCAGCTTTCGGTCTTCGCCCTTCATGAGGAACCACGTCTTCCGATGTTGGCCGACGAGGATTCCGAATCCCGGCAGGGAGGCGTCAAAATAGCGGGTCTGCCGGTCCCCTGGTTTTAGTCTCTGGACGGAAATGTCCGTCAAAGTCAGCTTCGGCATATGAGTCTCTTCCTAGTCTCAAAAATCGTTGGCGTAAGGGCGTGATGCGATGGTGCAAGCCGAGCACGCGGAAATCAATAAGTCTTTGAAAATAAATGGCAAAAGTTCCGCGGTGAGTCAGGAAGAGAAACATACGCCGATGATGCAGCAGTACCTCGCCCTCAAGGCGGAGTACCCGGACATGCTGCTCTTCTACCGGATGGGCGACTTCTACGAGATGTTCTACGGCGATGCCGAGCGCGCCTCGAAGCTGCTCGACATCACGCTCACCACCCGCGGGCAGTCGGCGGGCGCGCCCATCCGCATGGCGGGCGTGCCTTTCCATTCCGTCGAGCAGTACCTGGCCCGCCTGGTGAAGGCGGGCGAGTCGGTGGCGATCTGCGAGCAGGTGGGCGATCCCGCGACATCGAAGGGACCGGTCGAGCGCAAGGTGATGCGGGTGGTCACGCCGGGCACCGTGACGGACTCGGCGCTCCTCGCGCCCTCGCGCGAGAGCCTGCTCGCCGCCGCGCACGTGGACGGCGACATCGCCGGCCTCGCGTGGATGTCGCTCGCGAGCGGAAGCCTCACGATCACCGAGGTCGCGCGGGCGAAGTTGCCGGCGGAGCTCGATCGCCTCCAGCCGGCCGAGATCCTCCTCGCCCAGGAGGCCGACACCGGCTGGGACGGGCGCGCGGCGGTGAAGCGCCTCGATCCCTGGCAATTCGACGGCACGGGCGCCGTACGCGAGCTCGTCCGCCAGTTCGGCACGGTGGACCTCTCGGGTTACGGATGCGAGGGGCTCGACCGCGCCGTGGCAGCCGCGGGCGCGCTCGTCGCTTACTGTCGCCGCACTCAACAATCGGCGCTCCCGCACGTGACCGGCATGCGCGTCGAGCGCGACGGCGAGTTCGTGGCCATGGATGGGCCCACGCGCCGCAACCTCGAGATCACCGAGACGCTGGGCGGGGCGGAATCGCCCACGCTCTTCTCGCTGCTGGACCGGTGCTCGACCTCGATGGGCAGCCGGCGGCTGCGCCACTGGCTGCACCATCCCCTGCGCGACACCTCCGTGCTCGAACGGCGCCTGGCCGCCATCGAGGCGCTCTCGCATCCGTCCGCGCGCGTGCGCCATCCCGCCATTTCCGAAGTGCTCGCCGGCTGGAGCGATGTGGAACGCATCACGGCGCGCGTAGCGTTGAGGAGCGCGCGCCCGCGCGACCTCGCGGGCCTGCGCGACACGCTCGCCACCCTTCCGCGCCTGCACGAGCTGCTGGCGACGAGCGGGCAGCCCGGGCTGGAGGATCTCGCAGGCTCGCTCGTGCCCTTGCCGGAGGTGCACGATCGCCTCGCCGAATCGCTCCGGGACGAACCCGCCGCGGTCGTGCGCGAGGGCGGCGTGATCCGCGGCGGCCACGACGCGGAGCTCGACGAGCTGCGTGCGATCCAGGACGACTGCGGCGCGTTCCTGCAGGAGATGGAAGCGCGCGAGCGGGCTCGCACGGGCATCGCGAACCTGCGCGTCGAGTACAACCGGGTGCACGGCTTCTTCATCGAGATCACGCAGTCGAACCTCGACAAGGTGCCGGTCGAGTACAAGCGGCGACAGACGATGAAGAACGCCGAGCGCTTCATCACCCCCGAGCTCAAGGCGTTCGAGGACAAGGCGCTCGCCGCCGGCGAGCGGGCGCTCGCGCGCGAGAGGGTTCTCTACGAAGCGCTCCTCGACGCGCTGAACCAGGGCCTCGCACGCCTGCAACAGGTGGCACACGCCGCCGCCGAGCTCGACGCACTCGGCGCGCTCGCGCTCGCCGCCGAATCGAGGGGCCTCACCCGCCCGCGCTTCACGTCCGAGGACTGCATCGACATCCACGAGGGGCGTCACCTGGTCGTCGAGAGCCAGGTCGAGGACTTCATCCCCAACGACACGATCCTGAACCGCTCGCGCCAGGTCCTGCTCATCACGGGCCCGAACATGGGCGGCAAGTCCACGTACATGCGGCAGGTGGCGCAGATCGCGCTCCTCGCCTACTGCGGGGCGTTCGTGCCCGCGAAGTCCGCGGTGCTCGGCCCCATCGACCGAATCTTCACGCGCATCGGTGCCTCGGACGACCTCGCCGGAGGCCGCTCGACCTTCATGGTCGAGATGACCGAAGCCGCGACGATCCTCAACAACGCCACGCCGCGAAGCCTCGTGCTGGTGGACGAGATCGGCCGCGGCACCTCGACCTTCGACGGCCTCGCCCTCGCGTACGCGATCGCGCGGCACCTCGCCGAGCGCGCGCGCTGCTACACGCTCTTCGCGACGCACTACTTCGAGCTCACCGCGCTCGCCGGCTCGATCCCGACCGTGGCCAACGTCCATCTCGACGCGGTCGAGCACAGGGACCGGATCGTCTTCCTGCACCGGTTGGAAGGCGGTCCCGCCGACCGTTCCTACGGCATCCACGTGGCCCACCTCGCCGGCATCCCGAAGGACGTCGTGCGCGCCGCGCGCAAGCACCTGGCCGAGCTCGAGCAGCAGCTGCGGCCCGCAGGCTCGCAGAACGACCTCTTCACGGCAGCCACGCCGCCGGCCGAGGCGGATGCGCTGCGGCGCGAGCTCGCCGCGCTCGAGCCCGACAAGCTCTCGCCGCGCGAAGCGATGGAGGCGCTCTACCGCCTCAAAGACATCGCCGATGAGTAGGTCGGTCGCGGCGTGGGCCGCGGCGATCGTCCTTTCGGCCTGCGGCGTCGTCCCACCCTCGCCCGGCAGCATCTCCTTCGCCGTGACGGGCGACGCCCCTTATCACGCCGGCGAAGAGCGGCCCTACGGCAAGGTCCTCGGCCAGATGAGCGCCGCGGACGTGGCCTTCTCCGTGCATGTGGGCGACACGAAAGGCGGCGGCCTGTGCACGGACGCGCTCTACGAGAAGCTGCGGGCCCAGTTCGATGCGTCGCGCCATCCCTTCGTCTACACGCCGGGCGACAACGAGTGGCTGGAATGCCGCGACGCGCAGGGCCGCTCGGCCGCGCTCGAAC
>JADMIO011529887.1_pt1 | contig 14863 bp, 13 predicted proteins | sample 8958161 | NCBI WGS metagenome assembly JADMIO01 (sample SAMN16585339, study PRJNA669376) | soil metagenome | isolation source: Crop rotation soil | place: USA: Cullars Rotation, Alabama | collected 2011 | reverse complement strand
CTCAATAAACGCCGCATGCGCTTCTTTGAAATCGGGCGTTTGCATGCACAGTGCTTGCGCGACGGCCTCGGCTTCTAAGGCTGATTCGAAACTCATGTGGAGTTCGCGATTCAGCATCTCTTTTGTCTTCGCGATTCCCAGCGCCGGCCCGCGCGCCAACTTCTCGGCAAATTTTTGCGTCGCACTTTCAAGCTGATCGCGCGGCACCACGCGATTGTAGAGGCCGATGGCTGCGGCTTCTGGCGCGGAGACAAAATCGCCCGTCATCAAAAGCTCAGTCGCTTTGGCCAGACCAACCACGCGCGGCAGAAGGTAAGTCGCGCCCATGTCCGTTCCCGCCAGGCCGACTTTGACAAAGATGAAAGCAATCTTGGCTTCTTCGGCCGCGATGCGAATGTCGGACGCGAGCGCGATGCAAGCGCCGGCGCCGGCCACTGTGCCGTTCAGCGAAGCGATGATTGGTTTCGGCAGCGCGCGCATGTTCCGAATCAACTCGCACGTCAGTCGCGTGAACTCCAGCAAGCCTTCCGCGTCGCGTCCTGTCAGTTCGCCGATGATGTCAACGACGTCGCCGCCCGAGCAGAATGCGCGGCCCGCGCCGGTGATCACGACCACGCGCAGATCTTTTTCATCGCGCAGTTGCGCGATGAAATCAGTCAGCTCGTGATACACCTCGAAGGTGATCGCGTTCAGGCGCTCAGGCCGATTCAAAGTGATCGTGCCGATGCCCTCGCGCTGCTCGTAAAGAAAACTGTTCGGTGTGTGCATGATTTTTGTGATCAGGGATCGATCTTCTCGCTGACGAACTCGACCGGCACCGGCAACGCGCCCGCGTTGAGCACCAGCGCCAGATCCTCGGCAGACTGTTTTGTGTACCTGCCGGTGATGATGCCTTGATCGAAAATCTGAGATTTTATGAAAGCTATCGACCGCAGTTCGTCATTCAAAGCGACTCCGATGTAGTCGTTGATATGCGCTCCAGTCCACGAGCCGAAATGATCCGCGCCGTCCTTCTTCAGGGAAAACTGAATCTCGTATCTTCCGTCGCCGAGGGGCGAAGGCACGGCGCGCGCTTCGCGCAAATCGAATCCGTCGATGATCGCAGGGACTTCAACGATGACCCATTTTTTGTTTGCGTCCGTCGCTTCGCCGGGATAAGAAAGCACGCGGCCGTTGATGGCCTGATCGTTCTTGAGCGCGACGTTCGCCTCTTCTTCTGTGTCGTAGGTTTGCGCGGGCGCGGGGCTCCTGGGGCTGACGACGTGAACGAATTCAAGCTTGCCCCACGTGCCGATGATCTTTTTGACGCGTTCGGGATCGTCGAGCTTCGGCAGATCGACCAGGATTTCGCCACTGCCCGGCTCTCCTGCCTTCACTTCAAACCGCGAAACGCCGAGCGAGTTCAGACGGTTCTTGATCACTGCGGCCGCGGAGCTGGCGAGATAATCGCGATTCCCATAATCGTATTTGACCCGCAGAACCAGATGGTGAACCAGCGGTAGCTGCTTCCTCCGATTGAGCACAACGCGCGAAACGACCACTAGAGAGAGCGCTAGAATCAGAAGCGCAGCCCCGCCTGCTAACAGCCACGGCCAGACGGGGCGTCGCTTTCGCGACGCGGCTTGAGTTGGCGGAACCTGATAAGGCGCGTGCAGAGTCGATTGAGGTTCACCAGGCGCCGGCATCTGGATTGTCTCGGGCGCGCTGCCTTGCGGCAGCTTATTCACCAATTCTGTGCCGTCGTCCATGCAGTAGCGCAGGCTCATGTCGTCGTAGACGCGGCTGCATGTGGGGCATCGTTTCATTTTTTTTGAGCTTACAGAACAGCGGTGCCTTCAATTTCAATCTTCGCGCGATCCTCCAACAGGCCCGCTACTTCAACCAAAACCATCGCCGGAAAATGTTTGCCCATGCGCGCGCGATAGCGTTCGCCCACTTCCTTCATGCGCGATCGATATTCGTTCTTGTCAGTCACATAGATGATCAGCCGCGCAATCTGATCGGAGCGGCCGCCGGCTTCTGCGACGATTGCGACCACGTTAGCCAGCGCGCGATCGAATTGCTCGACCAGATCGTCGCTCGCGATTTGTTGATTTTCGTTCCAGCCAATCTGGCCAGCGATGAAAAGCAGACGGCCGCCTGTTTCAGTCAACACGCCATTCGAGTAGCCGCTGGGCGCGCCGAGCGATCCAGGATTGATGAATTCGAAACTCATTTTGCTTGTGCGATTTCTAGTTGATTGCCGCCCGGATCGCGAACATAAAATCTCGGCGCACCGGGAGTCGGTCGTGGGTCGGGAATTATCTCAACGCCCGCGCGACGAAAAATCTGTTCAGCTTCATTGAGATTTGAAACGGCGAAGCAAATGTGACGCGAACTGATTTGCCGCGGCTCGTGTTCTACCGAAAGATGCAGTTGTACGTCTCCTATTTCGTACCACGCGCCGCTCTGTCGCGAAGTTTCAGGCTTCGGAATCTGTTTCAGGCCGACGATCTCTCCGTAAAAAGTTTTGGTCGCCGCCTCGAGTTCAGCCGGGACAGTAACGTTCACGTGATGAAGAGATGTAACCATTTTCGGTTCGCGAGTATGCTTGCTCGCTCGGTTGACCAGCTCGCTATCGCAGGCAGTTCTGAAATTCACGCGCGGCTTCTGCACGATTCACGCTTCGCTGCTCTCCCGAACGCATGTTTTTGATCGCAACTTGGCCTTTCAATCGTTCGTCGTCACCCAGGATTGCCACGAAGGGAATGCCGCGCGACGAGGCGTATTTGAATTGCTTGCCCATCTTGTCAGCTTCGGGATAGACATCGACGCGGAAACCTTCGGACCTTAATTCACTTGCAAGTGCCAGCGCCTCGCCAACCGACTCTTCATTCCAGAGCGTCACCATGACATCGGCCGGTGATGACACAAGCGCTTCGGGAAACATCTCTCGTTCGCTCATCACCACGATGATGCGTTCTAGTCCGAGCGAGAAGCCGCACGCCGGAACGTCACGGCCCAAGAACATTCCCACTAGATTGTCGTAACGTCCACCGCCGCCGAGCGAACCGGCAAGGTCCGCAACATTGATTTCAATGATGGCGCCGGTGTAGTAAGCCAGTCCGCGAGCCAGCGTCGGATCGAGTTTGATTCGCTGATCGACTGTGCCGGCTTTCGCGAATTGCAGAATCTGCCGCAAGTCATCGACGCCGCTCGCGCCAACTTCATGCGCGCCGATAAATTCAACCAGACGACCGAGAACGTCCGAATTGTAGGCCGCGCGCGCGTTCACAGCGTCGCCCAGATCGACCAGGTCCGCAGCGTGTCGCGCTCCCGCCAGACCTTCAAAAAAGCGCATGAGCTTTACCGCTGATTCATCAACGATGCCGCGTCCGTTTAATTCACGTGCGACGCCTTCGGGCCCAGCCTTGTCCATTTTATCGAGCGAAATCAGCGCATCGTCATGCTTGTCTTTCGGCACACCGGCTTGATCGAGAATGCCCGTCAGCACCTGCCGATGATTCAAGCGAATCGTGAAGTCGTTGAAGCCAAGCGCGACCAGCGCATCACTCGCTGCTGCGATGAGTTCAGCTTCGACGACCATCGACTGAGAACCAAGGACATCGACATCGCACTGATAAAACTCGCGAAAGCGTCCACGTGCCGGACGATCGGCGCGCCAGACAGGTTGGATTTGATAACGCTTGAAAAACTTTGGCAGCTCGTTTTGATACTGGGCGACCACGCGCGCGAGAGGAACAGTCAGATCGTATCGCAGAGCGAGATCGGCTTCGCCAGTCTTCTCGTGCTCGCCGCGTTTCAGAATTTTGAAGATGAGTTGATTGCCTTCTTCGCCGTACTTGCCTGTCAGCGTTTCAATGTTTTCCACGGCGGGAGTCTCAAGCGGCTCAAATCCATACCGCTCGTAAACTTGCTTGATAACGCCGATGACGTACTCGCGTTTGCGCACCTCGCCAGGCAGAAAGTCGCGCATGCCGCGCGCCGGCTGGGTCTTTGCTGGCATCGCGCCGCATGATATCAGAACCATCCGCAGATCACCGATGCGAATTCAGGCCAAGAAAAGTCAGAACAGGAAGAGAAAGAACGCGCGGCTGTTGCGATGATAAAACAAAGTGTTGCAGCTAAAACCAAGTGGTGTTAAGCTATTGGCCCATGGCAAACAAGACTCGAGTCAATACCGCCGAACTGGGTAACGCAATCCGTCGCCGCCGCGAGCACGAAGGCCTGAGCCTGCGCGATCTCGCAGACGAAACGGGTGTGTCGGCGTCGACGCTTTCACGGATCGAAAATGGGACGGGCAAGCCGGACGCCGACAACATCGCGCGCCTGGCGGCGTGGCTCGATATGCCGATCGAGCGCGTGATGCACCACGATCGCGCCGCGGCTGAAGCCAAGCCGGTTATTTATTATCCGCATGAATCGACGCCGGAAATTGTCGAAGCGCACTTGCGCGCCGATCGGCACTTGTCTCCGCAGACCGCAAAAGCGCTGTCTGAGTTGTTCCGCGTCGCTTATGCGCAGTTCAGCCAACCCGAAACCAAGCGCAAATCGAAGTAGCCAAATCGGCCGCCCCACGGTTCGCCGCGCTTGGCAAAGCTCCCGCGAACGGGGCACAATCACGGCGCTTTGGCTGCTCCAGACTCCAGATTCCAGACTTCAGATTTTGATCAGCGCATGATGCAGCGTGCGCTGGAGCTTGCGGCCCGCGGCGCCGGTTTGGTTAGTCCCGGCCCGCTGGTTGGTTGCGTGATCGTCGACCAGCAGAAGCAGATCGCCGGCGAAGGCTTCTATGTTTACGACCAACTCAAGCACGCCGAAACGCTGGCGCTGGAACAAGCCGGCGATCGCGCGCGCAACAGCACGGCTTACATTTCTCTCGAGCCGCACGCTCATCAGGGCCGCACTCCGCCTTGCACTGATGCGCTGATCAAAGCCGGCGTCAAACGTGTCGTCGCTCCTATTGAAGATCCTAATCCCAAAGTTTCCGGTCGCGGCTTTGCTCACTTGCGCGAAGCTGGCATCGAAGTCGCCACGGGTGTCAGTTCGGAAGAAGCTACCCAACTCAACGAAGCCTACATTCATTTCATGCGCACCTCTCGGCCATTCGTGCACTTGAAGTTAGCCGTGACTCTCGATGGCAAAATCGCGACGCGCACCGGCGAGTCACGTTGGATTACCGGCGAGGCAGCACGCGCGCGCGTTCATGATCTGCGCCACAGCTCGGATGCGATCATGGTGGGCGGGCGCACGGCGCGCGCTGACGATCCGTTGCTGACTGATCGATCAGGAAAGGCGCGGCGAAGGCCTCTGGTGCGCGTGGTGATCGAGCAGTATCTGCAACTCTCGCCGGAATCGCAGTTGGTTCAGACCAGCGAATCCGCGCCGGTTATCATCTTCGCTTGTGATGATTCCGATACTCACGCGTTGAGTGCGCTGAAGTCGCGCGGCGTCGAAGTGGTTAGCCAGGGTTCGGCGCTCGATCTTGGCGGCGTCCTTGATGAACTAGGCCGCAAATCCATCCAAAGCGTTTTGGTGGAAGGCGGCGCGTCACTCGCGGGCCTGTTGCTCGACGCAGGATTGGTAAACAAAGTCACGTTTTTTATCGCTCCGACGATTATGGGTGGGCAGGAATCGCCGTCGGCGGTGGGCGGCGCCGGCGCCGACACGATGGCTGAAGTCATTCAACTCGAACGAGTGGAAGTGCGCCAGCACGGCAACGACGTTGAGATTAGCGGGTACCCGAAGACAAGGAGGAAGGATGAAGGATGAAGGCGGAAGGATGAGCGATGAAAAGAGGGATTCAACAGGCTCGTTTCGCGAAGTGAACACGACTGAATCGATGCACGCGAATTCATCCTTCATCCCTCATCCTTCATCCTTGCCTGCCAAGCGTCGCTTCGGACAAAACTTCCTCGTTGACAACGGCGTCGTCAACAAAATAATCAACGCTGTCGATCCTCAATCGAATGAAACGGTCATTGAGATCGGTCCCGGTCGTGGCGCACTCACGTCTCAGTTAATCGGAAAAGCTGGACGCGTGATCGCGATCGAATTTGATCGCGATCTGCTTCCAGAACTTCGGAAGCAATTCAACGACGCTGAGAATTTTCAACTTGTCGAAGCCAACGCGCTCACAGTCAATTTCTGTGAGCTGATTCAACCGGCCGGGTCGGCGCGCGTCGTCGCGAATCTTCCGTACAACATTGGCACGGCAATTCTGCAACGTCTGATCGATGAGCGTCGCTGTATCACTGAAATGACTTTGATGCTGCAACGCGAAGTCGCTGATCGAATCGCGGCCGAGCCCGGCTCATCCGAGCGCGGGTTTTTGTCTGTCCTAGTTGAAGCCTACTGCGAAGCTGAAAAACTTTTCGATGTTTCGCCGCAAGCATTTCGCCCGGCACCGAAGGTTTGGAGTTCAGTCATGCGCCTGCGCGTGCGCCCGAAAATCGCGGCCGAAGTAAAAAACGAAAAGGTTCTGTGGCAAGTTGTCAGCGCCGGCTTTGCGCATCCGCGCAAGACGATTCTCAACAATCTGCGGGAAGCGCCGGAGCCGATTCAGGAGTTGCTGAAGAAACGTGGCGGCGCCAGCATCGTTTTGTGCGACGCCGGTATTCCGCCTCTGCGGCGAGCCGAGACTCTTGCGGTTGAGGAATGGGCGCTCCTGGTGAACGCGCTGATTTGAAGTTCGTCGCGAGCTACTCAGGTGTGACCTGCATTCAGCTCACTGTGTCTCAGTAATTCTCGGTGCCTCTGTGGTGAATCTCTTCGCGCCAAAATTCTCATCACAGAGACACAGAAAGTAACCTTGAGTTTCGGACGCTGTCCTAATTCAACAAGTCTGAATAAATTCCCGGCTCGCTGTCAGGAATAACGATCGCGCCGACTGCTTCTTTGTAAAAATCCACCGGCCCTGCTCCGCCAATAATTCCGTACACGTAACCAAGTTCGCGCAGGCCGTGAAGCGACGCGATCAGTAAAGCCTTGCCAATCCCTCGGCCGCGTTCGTTCTCAGCCACGCCGGTTGGCCCAAAGAAGCAGCGACGGGTGCATTCGTAACCTGCGAAGCCGATAACGCGCGCCTCCCGCGTGGCGATGAAGACGCTGACCGGTTTGTTCGCGAAGCCAACTGAAACTTCATCGGCCCAACTGATCGAGAAATTACTTTCAATGAAATCGCGGACAGTCGTGATCTCGAACGGTTGCGCGCGACGAATGTTGACGTTCGCGTCCGTGACTGCCGCGAGCGCGGTTTCCAGCGGTGGCAGCTTCAACAAGTTGACCAGCAAGTCAGGCATTGTTTGATAAGGCTCAATTAGTTTCCGCTGACTGAAAAGATCTTTCCAATCAGTTCCATCAAATCACCAGGCGCGTTTGGTTTTCGCATTTCATCTTTGAGTAATTGCTTCTGTTCGGGCGTCAAGACGTTGACGGAATCACGGATACTTTGGCCTTTAATGGTCAGCAACTGAGCGGCGATCGCATGAAGCCGGCGATCGAGTCTGTGGCGCAATCGCTGGTTCTCGCGCTCGCTCAACACATTTTCGTAAACCTGCTTGACCGTGGACGCGAGTTCCAACGCCAGCGGCGCGGCTTTCTTTTCGCTGTCGCTGCGAATCTGCTTGAGTGAGTTTTTCTGCGCTTCGCTCAGCGAATGCCGAGCATCGACTGGTTGCTGACCTTGAGCGATGGTCAGCGCGGCCGCTGCGCAGATGAAAGCGATCGCGAGGAGATAGATCTGGCGTGACGGAGTAATGATCATTTCATCTCCCTCTGATGGGGATTAAATAACCGAGGTCAGAACAACGTTTACATCATGCTATACTCGCTCACGCCCCGTCCAGAGAGTCGAGCAAACAATCATATAGTGGCTAACGTCCTAGAAATTATTCCGCTCGGCGGCATCGGCGAGTTCGGGATGAACTGCACTTTGCTGCGCTATGGCGACGAGATGCTCGTCCTCGATGCGGGCATGGGCTTTCCCGAAGAGAGCGTCTACGGCGTCGATATTTCCATTCCCGACTTCGAGATCCTGGAAGAATTCAAAAAAGAGATCACCGCGGTCATTCTCACGCACGGTCACGAAGATCATCTGGGCGCGTTGCCTTACGTGCTGAAGAAGATCAATGTGCCGGTTTACGCTTCGCACTTCACCCTGGCTTTGGCTGAGAGCAAATTGGACGAACATGGCCTGCTGAACGATGTGCTCCTTCATCGCGTCGAGCCCCGCGACGTTGTCACGCTCGGATCATTCACGATTGAATTCATCCGCGCCTCGCATTCGCTGGTCGATTGTTTTCATCTCGCGATCAAAACGCCAGTGGGCACAATCGTTCACACAGGCGACTACAAAGTTGATGAAACACCGGTGATTGGCGAGCCGATCGATCTGCGAACGCTGCGGCGGTACGGGCAGGAAGGCGTGCTGGCGCTGCTTTCCGATTCGACGAACGCGACCGTTCCAGGTCGCACTCCTTCTGAACGCGCAGTCATCCCGGCTTTTGAAGAGATTTTCGCGGAAGCCGGAGGGCGCATCATCGTGGCGGCGTTTTCGTCTTCAATTCATCGTATTCAGATCGTTTTGGATGTTGCGCAGCAGTTCAATCGAAAAGTCTGTGTGCTCGGCCGCTCGATGCAGAAGAATGTCGAGATCGCTGAGCGCCTCGGGTATCTGGACATTCACGATGGGATGCTCATCGGCATTAACGACGCGAAACATCTCGCTGACGACCAGATCGTTTTTCTTGTCACCGGCTCGCAAGCCGAGCCGCGCGCCGCGCTTTATCAAATGGCGACGCAGATTTACAAAGGGATGACGATTGAAGAAACGGACACGGTGGTGCTTTCGGCGCGCATCATTCCCGGCAACGAACGCGCGATTTCGAAACTCATCGGCTTCATTTACAAAAAAGGCGCAAACATAATTGAAGAGAAGCGGCGGCTGATTCACGTCAGCGGCCACGCGTCGCAGGACGACATTCGCATCATGACTGAAGCCGTGCGCCCCAAATTTGTCGTCCCGATTCATGGTGAGTACCGCATGCTGTTCAGGCACAAAGAGTTCATCAAGAACCATCTCGGCTATGCGGAAGAGAATATCGTGCTGATCGAAAATGGCGACGTGCTCGAACTTGATGGCGAGCGCGCGGCAATCGTCGACAAGCGTCTTATCAAACGAACGTTTATCGACGAATCAGGATTTGAGGAGATTGAGTACGAGACGGTGCGTGAGCGAAAGAAGATGGCTTACGAGGGAATGATCACGCTGGTTTTGATCATTAATCGTGAGACGGGCGAGCTGCACGCGCCGCCGCAGATCGTTGCGCAGGGCGTGCGCGGACTTGAATCCGGAAATGGTTTCACTGAAGATGCGCAACGCGTCGTCGCGGCCGCGCTGGCCGGTGCGTCGCGACAGACTTTCGCGGACGAATCGCTTCTGAAGGAACATGTGCGCGTCGAGTTGAAGAGATTTATTCAGAAAGAAACTGGCGCGCGCCCGGTGATTGTTCCGGTAATTCAGCAGATCTAGGAGCGCACGCATCTGTGCGTGTGGGGCGCGGGCATCGTGCCCGCTCAACAAAGGCTAAAAAGCCGTCAAGGATGACGGTGTACCGCAGGCAAGATGCCCGCGCTCCGAGCGATACCGATGTCATTCTGGGCGGATAAAGTTGTTCTGATTACCGGTGCGTCGTCCGGAATCGGACGTGGACTGGCGCTTGAGCTTGCTCGTCGCGGCGCGAAGCTGGGTTTGGTGGCGCGGCGCAAAGAAGTTCTCGACGATCTCGTTAACGAAATCGCTGCGCACGAAGGAGTCAAGAGCGGCGGCGAGTCGAATGTGATTGTCGTTGCTGCTGATGTTCAGAATCGCGAGTCAGTGCAAGCCGCTGCAGATCAAGTGCGCACTCGCTTTGAAAAAATCGATGTGCTGATCGCGAATGCTGGCATCGGCGGAAACGATGATGCGACGCGACTGGATGCAGCGAAGTTCGCGAACGTCATTAACACCAACGTCATTGGCGCGAGCAATAGCGTTGCTGCTGTCGTTTCGCAGATGGTCGAGCGCGGCAGCGGCCAACTGGTTGTCATCTCAAGCCTCGCCGCTTATCGTGGTCTACCTAAGTCGGCAGCGTATTGTGCGAGCAAAGCCGCGGTCTCAGCGATGTTCGAAAGCCTGCGCGTCGATCTGAAACCGCACGGGATCGACGTGACGATCATTCATCCCGGTTTTATCAAGACGCCGCTGACAGCCGGACGCGAAGCAAAGATGCCCTGGCTTCAGGAACTCGCGCCGTCCATAAACAAGATGGTGAGCGCGATCGAGCGCCGCAAAAAGTCTTACGCGTTTCCGTGGCAACTGGCGAGTGTCGTGCGCGCCGGCATGATCATGCCGAATTTCATGTACGACTGGATCGCGACTCGCAATTCGTTTCGCGAGTAGAGAAGGGTCAGTTGTCAGTGGTCCGTTGTCAGTGGTCCGGCAAAGAAACAATCGGATTCTTGAGATGGGAGCAACCGACTACCACTAACTACTGACCACTGACTACTGACTATGACTCTTCTTCAGGCTATCCTGCTCGGCATTGTTCAAGGCCTCACTGAATTTATTCCGATCAGCTCAACTGCACATCTGGTTCTGGCGAGTCGCGCCATGAATCTTTCGATGACCCCGGAGCAACTGACGGCATCGATCGCTGTGATTCAGCTCGGCACGCTGGTCGCCGTCATTCTTTACTTCATACGCGACATTTGGCAGATCGCTTCCGCGTTTGTCCGCGATCACCTGGCGCTGATGACTAAAAAGTCATCTGCCGGCCCACGCTTGTCCCACGAAGCATGGCTGGGATGGTTCGTGATCATCGGCTCGCTGCCGGTGGGAATAATCGGACTGCTTCTCAAGAAACAAATCGAAGGAACGTTCACGAAAAATCTTTGGGTGATCGCGACCATGATGGTTTTGATTGCGGCTCTGCTGGCTGTCGCTGAATTGGTCGGGAAAAAACGTCGCGAAATGAAAGATTTAGGTTTCCTCGATTCAATCGCCGTTGGTTTCGCGCAATGCCTCGCGTTGATTCCCGGATCGAGCCGTTCGGGTTCAACCATCATGGCGGGATTGTTCGTGGGCGAAACGCGCGAGACAGCCGCAAGATTTTCCTTCCTGCTTTCAATGCCCGCGATCGCCGCCAGCGGCCTTCTGGAATTGAAAGAGGCTTTGCACAAACTGCCGCACGATATGTTTCTCACGCTGATTTTCGGTACAGTGATTTCCGGGATCGTTGGCTACCTTTCGATTTGGTTTTTGCTGCGATACCTGCGCACGCACACGACCGGCGTCTTCATCGGTTATCGATTTCTGGTGGGCGGCGCGATTCTCGCGATGCTGTTCATGGGAAAACTGGCCGCACTTTAGCTCTGTTTCGCGAGCAGTGGCAGAAATCGCGGTGCTATTTTCTCTGTGCCTCAGTGGTTTACTCTTCTGAACAATTCGCACCACCGAGACACCGAGATATCACAGAGACACAGAAAAACCTCAATTCAGTTACTACCGAGAGGTAACTAGTAGCCCTCATCGCTTACAACAAGTAAACTCCCAGTCATGACCCCCGCTGCTGCCATTCAAAAGCGATCGAAGAAGTGGGTCCTTCGCGAAACTGATCACGCTCGCGCAAATCAATTAGCAAACGAGCTCGGCGTCTCGCCTATTATTGGTGGATTACTCGCCGCGCGCGGCTATGCTGACGCGAAAGCGGCTGAGAGATTTCTCAAGCCTTCGCTCGAACATCTTCACGATCCGTCCTTGATGCGCGGGATGCCGGAAGCCGTCGCGCGCCTCCTGCACGCGATTGATAATCAGGAACCAATTTTGATTTACGGAGACTACGACGTTGACGGCACGACCGGGACGGCTGTGCTGTTGCGAGCGTTGCGCATGCTGGGCGCGACAGCGGGTTATCATGTGCCGCATCGATTCACTGAAGGCTACGGCATTCGTCAGGAAGCGTTAGAGAAGGCCGCGAGTGAAGGCTACAAACTGGTCGTCAGCGTCGATTGCGGCATCACCGCGCATGAGCCGCTGCACTGGGCGCGGGCTAACAATCTCGACATCATCGTCACAGATCATCATCTGCCCGATGCGGACGAAGGCGCGCCGCCGGCGTTTGCGGTGCTCAATCCAAATCAAAGCGGTTGCGATTATCCGGACAAGAACCTGGCCGGCGTCGGTGTCGCTTTCAAGTTGGTCCACGCGCTGTTTCGTGAGCGCGGCCGTGAATCTGTCGTGCCGGGTTTCTTGAAGATGGTTGCGATCGGCACGGTCGCCGATGTCGCGAAGTTGGTAGGTGAGAATCGCGCGATTGTGACGCTGGGACTTTCCGATTTGCCGCGCGCTGTGAATCACGGCCTGCGCGCGCTGATCGAAGTTGCCGGTTGCGATGGAGAGATGAGCGCGTACGATCTTGGCTTTCGCATCGGACCCCGGATCAACGCTGCGGGTCGCATGGATGCGGCCAGCGCCGTCGTCGAACTCTTCAACGCGAAAGACAAAGACGAAGCGCGACGCTTGGCTGAGCATCTGGACACGCGCAATCGCGAACGCATGGATATGCAGCGCGAGATTTTCAATCGCGCGATAGAAGAATTTGAAACCGGCGCCCATCGAGATGAACAGACGCACGCTGCGGTGATCGCCGGCGACAATTGGCACCGCGGCGTCATCGGCCTCGCCGCATCGAAGATTGCCGAGCGACTGAATCGCCCGTGCGTCGTCATCTCGTTCGAAGGCGATATCGGCCACGGTTCGGCGCGCAGCATCGAGGCTTATCATCTGTTCGATGGACTGACGACGTGTCGTGATTTGCTCGACAAGTTCGGCGGACATTCGCATGCGGCCGGGCTTTCGATTCGGCGCGAATGCCTGCCGGAATTTCGTCGTCGCTTGAATGAGCACGCAGCGTCGTGTTTGACTGAAGATGACTTGACGCCGGCAATTTCTATTGACGCGGAGGTGTCAGCGAGCGATTTGAATTTTCAGCTTTCGCAGGATCTAAAACTGCTTGAACCTTTCGGCGCGGGAAATCCGCGGCCGGTTTTCGCAACGAGAAATCTTCGGGTGCTCAACGACGCGCAAGTAATCAAGGAGCAGCACCTGAAATTGCGCGTGGCCGGCGAAAACAATCGCCCGTTTGAGGCGATTTGGTGGCGCGGCGTGGAAGAAGTTTCAGCAACCCCGCAGGCGAATCAGCGCATCGATCTCGCATACGAACTCGAGGCCGATAGATGGATGGGCGACATCAGGTTGCAGATGAATGTTCGGGACATGCGGGCGAGTAAATCGTAAATGGTAAATCGCAAATAGAAGAGGCGGCGCGCATGTTCGCATGCTTTGTCTATTTACGATTTACGATTGACGATTCACTAGTTCAATGGAAGTTGTAACTCGCAAAAAAAGAATCAGTGCCGTTGACTTGCGCGCTCGCGTGCCGGCCATCGCCCGAGCTTTTGCGCTCTTCCTTTTAATCGCGGGATCGATTTTCGTGGGCGTGTCTTACTACAAGATGCGCAACCATCAACCCTTTCGTCTTCGGTCTGAAGCGCCCGCGCTTTCAAAAGAGGTCACGGGCATCATCAACGGCTATGAACAGCGCATCACCAAGGAGAATCGCCTCTATCTTTGGCTGCGCGCGGCGCGCGATGTCACTTACGCCGATGGGCATCACGAACTCGAGCAGGTGAATCTGCAGGTATTTCCGCCCGCGGGAGACAAGCCGGATCAAATCGTTTCCGATCGTTCGCTGTACGACAGAGACAAAGGGCTGATTCAATTCGCCGGCAACGTGCAGATTGAAACTCATGAGGCTTTGAAAGTGAAGACTGATGCGTTGGTCTATCACCAGGACAAGGAGTTTGCCGACACGTCTTCCGCGATCACTTTCGAGCGGGACAACGTTTCAGGAAAATCGACCGGCGCGATGGTCGACAACAAGAACAAAAAGCTTGAGCTCCGCAACGACGTCGAAATCACCGTCAATCCCGACGCGAAGAACGACAACCTGAAAGGCGCACGCGCCAAGCCGGTGACCATTCATTCGCGACAAGCGCTGTTCGATCACGTGGCGATGCGGCTGATCTTTTCCGGCGGCGCTACGGCCGAACAGGATCAGGACATCATGAGCGGCGACACGTTGACTGCGAATCTCACCGAGCAGAAGAAGCTTCAGAAACTCGAGATGCGTGGCAACTCTTATCTGCGATCGATGGATGAAGGTCATGCCGCCGAGGCGCACGCGACCGACATTGATTTTTATCTCGACCCGAACCAGCAATTGCAGCGCGCTTATGCCGCGCGAGACGTGCGCGCGCAGACGCTCAATGCTGATTCGGGCATGCAGATCAGCGGCGCGAATACGCTCGACATCAATTTTCAGCTTGACGGGGATCGCAGCGTCATCAAAGAAATGAAGGCGGATGGCCGCTCAGTCGTGAATCTTTCCGCGCCCAAATCGCGTGCGAACGATCCCCGCGCAGCCAGCAAGCGTCTCACCGCGGACGCGATCAAGATGACATGGCGGCTCAAAGGAAAGGATTTAGAGAAAGCTGAGGCCAGCGGAAATGCTGAGCTGTACGTTGAGCCAGTGCAGAAAACTGGGACTGCTTCCAGCAAAACGCTGACCGCTGAGCGTGTCGAGTGCGACTTTTTTGAAGCTGGAAACATCGCGCGCGCGTGTGTTGCCAGCGGCAGCGCGAAAGCAGTCATGCAGCCATATCAAGCAAACGAAAAACACGGAACGCAAACCGTGACTGCGCCGAAAATGACGACTGCATTCGTGCGCGAGACGCAGGACATCGAGAAAGTCGACGCGGCGGG
>JADMIO010634641.1_pt1 | contig 14863 bp, 6 predicted proteins | sample 8958161 | NCBI WGS metagenome assembly JADMIO01 (sample SAMN16585339, study PRJNA669376) | soil metagenome | isolation source: Crop rotation soil | place: USA: Cullars Rotation, Alabama | collected 2011 | reverse complement strand
GCCGCGACTTCAAGTCACGTGAATTCCAAGCTTCGGATCCCACTGTGCTGGAAAGGCGTTATTGGCGCCGCCGGGCGTGGGAACCGGAAAATAACGGGTCAAGGGCGGTCCGTTGGGAGTCAGGCCCTCGAGTTGTGGAAGCAACAACAGATCGGGGCTATTGGTCGGACTGTTCAGCAGATGAAAGGCGAGCACATTGGTGCCGGCCACCAGGAAGCCGCGGAATTCGGAAAGGTCGACATCGAAAAAATTCGTCGCCGCCGTGTCGGTGCGCGGGCCCAGCGCCACCGAATCGAACGAGGCGTTGTCCGGAGCGTTGGTCCGAACGATTTCCTGGCCGTTCAGGTAGGCGATGAGCCCATCCTCAAACTTTAATCTCAAAGTCAGCCCAATCAGTTCCTCCGGATGATCCACCGTGAAACGAGTGCGGGCATAGAGCGAGCCATGGTTCGGATAAACCATCGACTCGACGTTCAAACCGATCAGAGGAAGAAAATTGACCCCAATGGTCTGGCGGTCGTAGCCGAGCCCCGTTGTGCCATTGGTCCATATCGCGTCATTGAACTCGAGGTCGGTCCAGCTCAGGCCAAGCGAGTCATCCAGCGGCACCCAGGCGCGCGCCGCGGCTCCGGGGGCGAGCAAGGTAATGGTCGATACTCCCCGCACGATGCCGTAGGAAACATCCGATACCTGCGGTGGAAAGACCGGGGCAAATTGGGAGACAACCTGGGTTCCGTTTGGACCGATCAACCCCAAATATTCGCCATTGGCGCCAAGCTTGAAATTGGTGTGCAACGGCGCACCGGCTTTGCGCCGGTCTTTCTCTGAAGCGAAAACAACGAGATATCCGCTGGGCGGAATATTCGTGGCCGGGAATTGCCACTTCACCAAATTATTGGTGGCATCGGTCAAATACCAACCCCCGATATTCGCCGTGGCGGAACTTTCATTCTGGATCTCGATCCAATCCGAGTTGTCGCCATCCTCGTCATTGAGCGAGGCGGCATTGGCCGCCATGAATTCGGTGATGACAAACTGGGCCCGGGCCGGCTGAGCCAGTCCCCAAAGCGCTCCCATTAAAACCAACCCAACGCCCCATCGCCAAAGTCCGCAACAACACCGCACCCCACCCGGAATCGCGGAAGAAGAAATCACGGAGGAACGCCGGTTTGCCTGGCGAATCAAACAACGATTCATAAAAACATCGATGACCATCAAACACGCTTTCCGCCTTCTTCCCCTTTTCCGGCCCGATAACGCATCGGACGGGAGAAGCGGAGGGCCGGCTGGGTTACCGACCCTCCGCTGGGGTGGGGGCGCTGTCAGATCAAGCTCATGGCTTGATCAGTCGGAAGAACTTCTGGGCCGAGTCGATCGGCACCTGCGCGGTCAGATTGTTGCCCTGCACCACCACGCTGCCGGTATAATTCGCATACGGACCGGTCACCGATGTGGCGGACTGAAGCACATAGCCAGGTGAGAAGGCCGGCCAGGCGACCGTCACCGTGCTGACGCCGGTGCGTTGGATGCTGAGCGACACCGAAGCCGATTGTCCGGCACGATAATGGGCGCGGACCTGGGGCAAAGTGAGCGCGGTGTCATAGATGGCCACCTCGTCAACAGAGCCCTTCAAGTTAAAGGCCGCACCTCCGACTCCATCGCGCGTGGCGCCAATCATCACCCGGTCAGGAGTAGGTCCGAGATTTTGCAGAACGCCTCCAATAGTCTGCTCGCCTCCCTTCAAGCCATCCACATAAATGGTGGCCGTGCCGCCGCTGAACACGCCCACGATATGATGCCATTGACTGCGTGAAGGCGGGGTTGCACTGAAGACCTGGCCGAGTGCATTGGCATCGTTCCGCAGGGCGAAACTGACTCCAAGGTCCGCGTTATTGGCGATCTCGTAGCTGCCATCAAAGCGGGAAACCACCGCGTTCCAGGACGGTCGCGCATCGGCCTCGACCAGGGCCCAGGCCTCAACGGAAACGTTGTTGCCGGGATGAAAAACTCCCAGGTCCACCATGGTGCCGGGAGTTCCGTCCAGGCGCACACTCCGGCCAAGGTTGGTCGAAGCGGAGAGTTGCCCCAGGGTGAAACCGCCGAGATACGTTCCGCCAGCCACCGCCAGCGAACCGAGATCCGCCGCGGTGGTTCCATTGGTTTCGTCGAGCGGATAATAATGGATCGGGTTATCGGTCAGCACGGCCTCGAGATAGCTCGAGTAAACCGGCCAGGGCGTCACCGTGAGAAGGGCCGGGGCGCTGGTGACCGATCCGGATGGATTGGTCAGCACGACGGCATAACTTCCCGCTTGGTTGGTGCGAACATCGATGATCGCATAAGAGGCGTTGGTCGCCCCGGCAATGGCTACTCCTTCCTTGGTCCATTGGTAGGTGGGCAAACCGGAGGCAAGCACGGTGAAAGTGAAATCACTCCCTTCCGGCACCGTGCCGCCCGTCGGATCCTGGGTAACTTGCGGCGGCATCGAAGGCACGAAATCGGTCGCGACTCTCAGGTTGTCAATGGCCCCGCCAAAATGACCGGACGCCGCCAACGGACTGATTCGAACAAACACCGGGCCGGCACCGTCGCCTTGATACTGGAACGAAAACGGATGGAAGCTTTGCGTCCCCCAGGCGCCCGGTTGGCAGGTGAAGGTGGCCAACACCGAGTAATCCTCGTGCAAAATATCGATGACCATCCCATCGGTGTCTGTGGTGGCCTGGCTCCCTTCGGAATAGGTGGCCGGGGCGGCCACAAAATCGACATGATACGTTTCGCCCGCTTCATTGGCCGGAATGGCCGTGGCGAGCGTCAGCACATTGTCCTGCCAAATCATGGCCGCGTAATCGCCAATGCCATCGCGATCCACGGCATGGATGGCGCCCCCGCCCGCTTTGTTCCAACCAGGCAGATTGCCTCCGAAGGAGATTTTCAATCCGGTCTGATATTGCGCCGCGTTCTGGTTGCCGGTGTAAGCATGAAAATCCTCCACCAACAAAGTGCTGGCGTAGGTTGTTCGCGCCGTGACCGTCAGCGCAGCGGGGGCACTGGTCACAGAACCGGCGGCATTGGTCAGGACGACCGTGTAATTCCCCGCGTCGCCCGCGCTGGCATCGATGATCGAATAACTGGCGAGGGTCGCTCCAGAAATAGGATTGCTCCCCAGATACCACTGGTAGCCCGCCGCGCCACTGGCCGAGATGTTAAAGGTGAAGTTGGCCCCTTCCGCCACTGCACCCCCCGTCAATGGGCTCAGAATTTCCGGCGGCGTCGGAATGACGTAATCGGTCGCCAGCCGCAAATTATCAATCTCACCACTAAAATGCCCTGAGGCGACCAGGGGACCGACGCGCAAACGAACATCGCCGTTGCCATCGCCGGTATACTGAAAGCTGTAGGGAGCAAATGATTCGCTCCCAAAAACTCCGGGATGGCAGGTGTAGGACGAAAGAATGGAATCGTCCGCGCGCAACACATCGATGACGATCCCATCGGTCTCCGCCGTGGCCTGGCTTCCATCGCTGTAACAAGCCGGCGCCGCGACAAAATCAACATGATACGTGGCCCCCGCCGCGTTGGCGGGAACAGCGCTGGCCAGAGTCAGGACATTGTCCTGCCAAATCATGGCGGCGTAATCACCGGTGCCGGAGCGGTCCACCGCATGAATGGCGCCTCCGCCCGCTTTGTTCCATCCCGGCAGATTGCCTCCAAAGGAAACTTTCAATCCCGTCTGATACTGCGCCGCGTTCTGGTTGCCCGTGTAAGCGGTAAATTTTTCGGTGACGAGCACGTTGGTGTAGCTCGGACGCGCCGTAAAGGTGAGGGCCGCCGGCGCACTGGTGACCGATTGCGAAAGGTTGGTGGCCACCACCACATAACTGCCGGCCACGCCCGCGTCGGCGTCCACCACGGAATAGACCGCTCCACCGGCTGCCGCAATCAGATTGCCATCTTTGTACCAGCCATAGCCGATCGCGTTGGTGGCGGTCACGCTGAGATTGAAATTGCCGCCCTCCACCACGTTGCCACCGGTCGGACCAGTCACGATTCCCGGTGGTCCCGATAGTTCGGTGATTTCAATGGCCGCCCCGGTCACGTCGCAGCCCGCATCGCCCCAGGTATCGATGCGAAAAAATAATTGGTCACCGGCGCCGAAAGAAAGGCCGTTATGATCGCGCGTCACGCCCGCCCCGATGTTGCCGGCGCTGAACCCGACGATTTCGGTGTCGACGCCACCGATGCGCGAACGGAGTTCGTAGCCGATGCCATTGCCACAAGGCATGGCCTTGCGGAAACTCGAATGCACATTGGCCACCATGGCATGAGGCGCTTTCCAACAAATCACCAGCCGCGCAGGAGACCCGCCTCCCTTGGGATGCAACAACACTTCGCCCGGTGCCCAGGTCACACCGCTGCCAGTCTGCTCGACGCCAGTGGTGTTTTTACCGATGCCCCAATAGCCTCCGCCTTCGCTCCACATGGCCGGCGGCGTGGCGAACGGAGTGCCCCAGAGCGTATTGGCGTCCCGGCTGGTGTCGTTCAGCAGGGGCAAAAAGGTCGGCGGATCGTTGGCGTAATCATCCAGCCGAAAGGACCAGAGACTATCGGCATTGTTTTCGGCATAGGTAAAGTCGCCCGCCAATGAGTAGGTCGCCGCCGTGGCGGTGGAAACGGGCTCGGCCAGACCCGTGCAGATAAGCAGGCCGAGGAGAACTCTAGTTGATGCTTTCATACTTCGTTTGTTTGATGTGATCAGAGAACTGATCGATCTCGGATGGTTGGTTGAACAGACCGCGAGCCGATCCGCCGGCCCGGCTTCGAAATTATTTTTCTCATGGCCAAATGGATTTCATCTTCCAAGCGGTGAGTCTCTTCAGCGTCGCCTCCCGTCCCTGGGCCCGCAGCGAGACGCCCAGGCTGTCCGCGCGCGCCGGATAAACCCGCTGCGCCAGGTATTGGCGGCCATTGACGAACACTTCGACCACACTGCGATCCACGAAGACCCGCAGCTCGACCGGGGCGCCGGCCGTGGTGATGGTGGGTGCGGACGCCCAATCCCGTGAACCTCGATCCAGCGTCACCGTCTCCGGCGGACGCAGCCAAACATCAGGGCTGGTGCTCGACCGCGTGCCGTCGAGCGACACGACCGCCTTGGTGTCATACCAAACGCTCAGCTTGCGATCGAAATTGTAAAAATTAATCGAGGTTTGTTCCTCGGCTCCCGGGGAGCGCAGCACATTGAGTTGCACCCATCGGGCCAGCCCGGGCTCCAATTCCACTTCCAGTTCCAGGGTATTGCCCTGGATCGACTCCAACACGATCTCCTGGTTGGCCGGCAACACGGTTTGGCCCACGTCCCACCGGCGTTCGCGCAACGACGCCATCGCCGCCACCGGTTCGAGGCGAAGACGCTCATCCGAACCCAACGTCAGTTGCTGGGGCAGGGACATGATTTGATCCCAGTCATCGGAATGCCGCCCATCATTGATGTTGAGAATATTGATTACACCGCCCTGGCCATCGGCCGCCGCCGAAGGGGCGTGTACGCCACCCGGTGAAACGGCTCCATGATTGAAGCGACCCTTGGCGTAGGGTTTGAAGCGGTGCGTCTGCGCCTGGTAATCCCCGAGCAGATACTGGCCGCCCAGCGAATGGCTGAAGGAAAGGAAAAGATGTTTCCGCCCGATCGGAACGAAATTCGGGCAAGCCGACGCGTCACCCAACGGAAAAGGATTCCCCTCCAAAAATCCCGGGAGCACGGTCCAATCCGCCAGGTTGGTCGAAGTAACCAAACCCGCGCCCACCAAGCCGAAATAGGCCGATTTTTCCTTCCAAATGCAGGCATCGCCGGCCGGACTTTTCACGGCTTTTCCACCAGGCTTTTCCCAGTTCAGGAGAAGCGGGTCGCTCGAGATCGCGACCATCTGCCCGGCATCGATGCCCAGGTAGAAGGCCACCACCCGGTTCTCCTCCACCACCGTGCTGCCGGAAAAACACATGCGCTCGACGCCCGGATAAATGGCATAAGGCAAATCCCGCCAGTGCACCAGGTCCTCGCTGACCGCGTGTCCCCAATGCTGGCGGCGCTTCGGTATATCCTTCGGCTCGGGAAATTCGTCGGGCGGATAACCCTGATAAAAAAGGTGCCAGCGTCCCTGCCAGAAACAGAGTCCATTCGGATCGTTCAACTGGCTTTCCGGACTGACAAAGTGATAAGCCGGGCGATAAAGATCCCCCGCCATCTTTTTCCGCGACCGGGCGAACCGGACCATCAAGGTGTTGGTCTTCAATTCCTGTTCCTGTTCCGCCAGGCTCGAGGAAAATAGTTGCCGCGGAACCGGAGAAGCAAATCGTTCCGGCCGGAAGGTTGCCGGCCTTACCTCAAGCCGAGCGGGGGTGCCCGGTTGATCATCCAAGGTCACGGAATAAGCACCGGCCTCGGTCTTCTTTACCTGTGAAAGCCGGTAACTGGCGCGGGTCGCGCCAGCAATCGGAACACTGTCCTTGCACCATTGAAATTTTTTCGCAGCGGTCTCCGCGACACTGAAGGTGAAGGCGCTCCCCTCGGTGACAGCGCCGCCGGCCAAGGCACCTGCGGTCGGCTTCGTCTCTATCAAGGGATGTCCCTTGATAAAGATTTCCGCCCGAGTGATGTCCCCGCCCGGATCGCCGCAATCATCAAACCGAAAAAGGAGTTGATCCCCTCGGTGCACGGCGAGTGACATCAGCTCATTGGTCACACCGCCTTCGATTGCCTTTAGTGCGACCAACTCCGCCACGGTTTCACCACGTTGTCGGGCGATTTGGTATCCGATCCCGTTCCCCTGCACCGCGGCCGGGCCCAGGGCATAGCGAACGTCGATCAGCAAGCTCTCCGGCGCGGTCCAGCCAATGACCAGGCGGGCCGGGGCAGCGCCGCCTTTGGGATGGAACAAAACTTCGCCCGGCGCCCATCTCGTGCCGTTGCGAGTGGAAACCAGTTCGTGACCGGTCAGGTTTTTTCCGATGCCCCAGTAACCGCCAGCCTCGCTCCACATTCTCGGGGGAGTCGGAAAATCAGAACCCCACAACGCATTCGCGTCCCGGTCGTTGGCCGAGAGGAGCGGGAACTTCGGCGGATCCAGATCGAACCGATCGAGACGAAAGGACCAGGGATGGTTGGTTTTGGCCTGGTCATAAGAAAAATCGTCCGCCAATGAATAGGTCCGTTCAGGCGCGGGGACGGCGGCGGAAAGAGGAGCCGGGGAGCCCGCAAGAGCCGGTGAAAAAAAGGCGCTGCCCGCGAGCATCGATCCCACTGCGAACGCCAGCATCCGGGCGAGCGGGCCGGGAAAAGCCTCCTGGTAGGGCGGTCGCTGCCGCGCCTCCCACCCCCTCGCAGCCGCCGGCGAGTTCACGCAACGTTCCCCTCCCAGGTAGCTTTTGGCATCCGCTCGCGCCAGCTCACCAGATGAAGGCGCATCGCCTCCGCCGCGGCTTCTTCATCGCCCGATTGGAGAATTTTTACGATCTGGACGTGGCCCTGAATGGTGAGGTGCTTGGTTTCCTTCGGGCTTTCCTCCCGCCGATGCAACCGGGCCAGCCAGACCCGCAGTAAGGAACCGAGATTGCCCCAACAGACAGAAAGCAAACTGTGCCGGGCGGATTGCAGAACCAAATCATGAAAATCGACATCGAGCAGAGTGACCTCGAGGGGACTCGTCGTCTTGCGCATTCGCTTGATGTTCTCCGTCAAGGCCGCCACATCGGCCGATTGCAACCGGCGCCCGGCCAGGCGCGCCGCCATGGGCTCGAGAGCCAGGCGCATGGTGAAAATCTCCTCGAAATCGGCCGCGGTGAAATTGCGCACCCGAGCCGCCCCGCGTTCGTCAAACTCCAGGAGCCCCTCGCGCTCGAGCGTCATCATGGCTTCGCGCACCGGGACACGGCTGACTCCGAGTTGATCGGCCAGGCGCGTTTCCGGAACATGATCACCGGGGGCAAACGCTCCCGCCACGATGGCCCGGCGCAAGGTGGCCAGCACTTCATCCGACAAGGCGCGGCGCACGACCTGTTCCAACGGGGCTTTGGCGGGGAGGGATGCAGACAAAGCGATGCCCGCTTTTTTTGTTGAAGTGGTCATGTGGGTCGCTGTATACGGTATACCATCAATCCGCGTCAAGCCGTTTTTGCATCCGCACCGCCCTGCTCGAATCAGGAGGACGGAGACCGAAGCTCACGGGCGGGCCGGCGACGCGCTGGCGCGATTCGGAAAACATAATGAAAACACGGTGCTTTCGGGCCAATTCTTTTCGGGCGGGGCGCCGAACTGACTCCCTGGGCGGAAAGAGCGCCGGACGCGGGAAAATCGAATTGGGGATGGCGGTATACCGTCAACGCTTCCCATACTCACAACGCACTCCAGCCACCGTGTCATGATTCGTCCTTTCCTCTTTTGCACGATGGGATGCGCCGCTTTGGCCGCGGCGGCGGCCTCGCCCGCGTCCCCACCTGAGTCCGACGGCCTCGCCTTTTTCGAGAATCGCATCCGGCCCCTCCTGGTGGAACACTGTTACTCGTGCCACAGCGCGGAAGCCAGGAAGATCAAAGGCTCGCTCAAACTGGACACGAAGGAGGATCTGCTCAAAGGGGGAACCGACGGCGTCATTCTCATTCCCGGCGATCCCGACCACAGTCGCCTCATCCAGGCCGTCCGGGGCACGGACCCGGAATTGCAGATGCCTCCGCGCAAGGAGGGCGGCAAAAAATTGCCGGACTCCGCCATCGCCGATTTGGTCAAGTGGGTGAAGTTGGGAGCGCCTTATCCGGAAACGCCGGTGGCCCAAAAGAAAGCGGCGCCCAGGCTTTGGGCCCTCGAACCGATCCGCAATCCGCCACCGCCCCCGGTGCAAAATGCGCGTTGGTCCTCCACCTCCGTGGATCCCTTCATCCTGGCCAAAATGGAGCAACACGGTTTGGCACCGGTCCCCGCCGCCGATGCGCGAACCTTAATCCGGCGCGCCACCTTTGATCTCACCGGCCTGCCGCCGACGCCCGAGGATGTCGCCGCTTTCCTGGCCGACCGTTCCCCACAGGCCTTTGCCCGGGTGGTCGATCGATTGTTAAGTTCCCCTCACTATGGCGAGCATTGGGGAAGGCATTGGCTCGATGTGGTCCGCTACGCCGACACGGCCGGGGACACCGCCGATTATCCGTTGCCGGAAGCGTGGCGTTACCGGAATTACGTCATCGATTCCTTCAATGCAGACAAACCGTATGACGAATTTTTGCGCGAACAGATCGCGGGCGATATCCTGGCGCAGCAAGGGCCACGGGAACATTACGCCGAACGGGTGACGGCCACCGGGTACCTGGCCCTCTCGCGCCGCTTCGGGTTCGATTCGGAGAATTACCAGCACCTGACCATCCAGGACACCATCGACACGCTGGGCCAAAGCGCGCTCGGCCTGACCATCGGTTGTGCTCGTTGTCATGATCACAAGTTTGATCCGCTCTCGATGCAGGATTATTACGGCCTCTACGGCATCTTCGAAAGCACCCGTTACGCCTTTCCCGGTTCGGAACAAAAGGGCCGCTACCGGGCCATGGTGCCGTTGGTTCCGGCGAGCGAGTCCGAGGCGAAATGGAGGAATCTGCAGGGACGTTACGCGGCTCTGGGACTGACGCCGGGATCGATTTTGCGATCGTTGGATGATCTCGATGGCGATTTTGAAATGCAGCGTTTTGCCTCGGGCGGGAGCTACGGCGTGCTGGTTCCGCCCTGGTTCTATGAAGGCAAGGTCTCGGTGGCGCAAGGAGCGCAAAGTCCCTACAAGAATGTCTATCCCTTTGGCGTGGTCGGCGTGAACGTCACCCCGGACGCGGGACCCTATTCGATCAAGCAACGTTTTCATCCCTCCCGCCGCCATGGCATTCTTCATATCAATATCGATTTTCGCGCCGCCACCAATTCGGCCCAGGCCCCGGGCGATCATCGTTTGCTGATTGGCGCCCAGGAAGGCGCGCCTGCTCTCGAGATTTTTTTGTCCGGCGACACTCTGCGCTTCTCCGGAGAAGACGAAACATCCTCGATTCCATTGCCGAAACCGGGCGCCTGGCATTGCCTCCAGTTGGATCTGGATCTCGACAGCCGGACTTTCCACGGTTCGATTGGAGTGCCGGGACAAATTACCACTTTCGGTAACAGGACCTGCGCGCGGGATTGGAACGGCGAGATCAATTACCTGGCCATCGATTCGCGCGGGCGCCGGGAAGGAGCGCGCCCCGGCCTTGAGTTCGACAACATTGCCCTTCGGGAGATCGCCCTGGCGCCCGTCTCAACCCAGTATCCGGAAAGTTCCAAGCCCGGCGCCCTCTCGCGCACCAAAGCCGACTTGAACGCCGAACTGCAAAAACTCACCGGCATGGATGGCGACTTCGAAGCCCAAAAGGAAGGGGTGCCCCCGGCCGGTCGCTGGCATCCGGGCCCGAACAGCGCGGTCAAGATCCTGGCCCGGGCCCAAAGTCCCTTTCGCAATATCTACCCGGCGGGCGCGCTCGGCATCCATCTCCCTGCCACGGCGGGCGGACGCTATAATGGATTCGGACAGCAATTGCCGGCTCCGTGGAAAGAGGACCGGACCAGCCGGCTTCATGTGGCTTTTGATTTTCGTTGTGGCGTTGCCTCGGGAACCAATGGAACAGGCACCTGGCGTTTTCATCTGGGAAGGACCCACATGGTTCCCGCCATTGAATTGGAATTGAACGCGAACGACTTGTTCCAACGCAGCGGCGGCATGCGCACAACGGTGGGAACGTTGCAACCGGGAGAATGGCACCAGGTGCAACTGATTCTCGATTTGCAAAAGAAAACCTACACCGGCTCGCTCGCGAGTCCGACCAACAAAGTTGATTTTGCCGGTGATTTTGTCACCGGCTGGGACGGTACCATCGACTACACCTTCATCGACAGCGGCGGACAGCGGGCCGGCGATAAACCGGGTTTGGACGCGGACAATTTTGTTATTTCGGAAACGCCTCCCCCGCCCTTGGATGCCCCGCCGGTCGCGTCCATTGCTTCCGGCCCGGGATCGCAGCGGGAACGGCGGATCCAGGAGTTGCGCGAAAAAATTGCGAAACTCAGCGCGCAGGAGGAGAAACTCCGCAAGGACCTTGATGCGCAGCTCGGCGCTGGTCCGGTCGCTTTGGCCTATGGCGTTTCCGAAGGCACGCCTCACAACGCCCATATCCAGCTTCGCGGAGAACCGGATCGACCCGGCCAGGAAGTCCCGCGCGGTTTTATCAAAGTGCTCGGCGCGGCCACCCTGCCCTCGACCACCGCGGGCAGCGGCCGCCTCGAATTAGCCCAATGGTTGACCCGGCCGGAGAATCCTTTGACCGCCCGGGTCATGGTGAACCGGATCTGGCAATATCATTTCGGCCGGGCACTCGTGCGGACGGCCAATGACTTCGGCACGCGCAGCCAGCCCCCCACTCATCCGGAACTGCTGGATCATCTCGCCTCCCGCTTTATGGCGGCGGGCTGGTCGATCAAGGCGATGCATCGGCTTATTCTTCTCAGCTCGACCTGGCAGCAGGGAACAGTCAGCGGAGGCGCGGGTGGCGAAGCGGCTGAATTTTTGGCCGGCTATCCCCGCCAACGCCTGAGCGCCGAGGAAATCCGCGACTCGATCCTGGCGGTCAGTGGCGCGCTCGATCCGGCGCCGGGCCAGGGCCATCCTTTTCCGCCCCCTTATCAATGGGGCTATTCCCAACACGGCCCCTTCGCCGCCGTCTACGATCATGACAAGCGCAGTGTTTATCTCATGGTCCAGCGCATCAAACGGCATCCGTTCCTGGCCTTGTTCGATGGCGCGGATCCCAATTCCTCCACGGCCGAACGCCGGATTACCACCGTGCCGACGCAGGCCCTTTATTTTCTCAATGATCCTTTTGTCCACGCCAAATCGTTGAAATGCGCCGAACGCCTGCGCGCGGAACGCTCCACCGAAAGCGCCCAGGTCGAGCTGGCCTCGCAACTCGCCCTTGGCCGCGCCCCCACCGAAACGGAACGAGTCGAAGCCACCGAATTCCTCGCTGCCTGCCGCGTCGAGTTGGCTTCCGCTCACGACAAGAACAGCGAGCTGGACGCGTTGGCGGCCTATGTGCGCACCCTTTTTGGCAGCAACGAATTTCTTCACTGCGACTGACCCGCCATGCGACACTCCTCCACCATGCTCCTCAACCGGCGCCAAATGCTCCGTTCCATGATCGCCGGCACCTCGCTCTTCCCGGCCCTGGTTTCGCAACTGCTCGCCGAAGAGGGCAGTGCCGGCGCCGGGAGCGCTCCGGACCCGCTCGCGCCGCAGCCCACCCATTTTCCCGCGCGGGCCAAACGGGTCATTTTCCTTTTCATGAATGGCGGCGTCTCGCACGTCGATTCCTGGGATCCGAAGCCGCGCTTGTTCAGCGGAGCCGGCCAGTCGATTTCGGTGAACGAATGGCAGGGACGGAAGGGGGATTACAAAATGTACCTGACCCGTCCGCTCTGGGAGTTCAGTCCGCACGGAAAATGCGGCACCGAGGTAAGCGCTCTTTTTCCCCACACCGCCGAGTGCGTGGATGACCTTTGCGTCATCCGCTCGATGCGTTCAGATCACACGAATCACTACGAATCGACGCTCGGCATGCACACCGGGTCGTTCAACTTCACCCGGCCGAGCATCGGCTCGTGGGTCAGCTATGGGCTCGGCAGCGGGAATCGCAACCTGCCGTCCTTTGTGGTCATCGCGCCGCAAACGCCCTATGCCGGCAACCAGGTTTGGGCCAGCGATTTTCTCCCTGGCGCGCATCAAGGCACGCTGGTGGTGCCCGGCGATGAACCGATCGGCAACATCCGGCGACGCGCCGCCACCTCGCACCTGCAGGAACTCGAGTTGCAGGCCATGCACCAGAGGAATCAGCGGCATCTGCTGGCCCACCCGGCCGACCCGCTGCTGGCCGCCCGCATCAAATCGTTCGAGACCGCTTTCGGCATGCAGATGGCCGTGCCCGAAATCTTCGACCTGTCGCAGGAGACCGACGCCACTCTCGATCTTTACGGATTAAAACGTGGGTCCACCAAAGGCTTCGCCTGGCAATGCCTGGCCGCCCGTCGACTGGCCGAACGCGGCGTCCGCTTCATCGAACTAATCGATGGCGGTTCCGGCACCGATGGCAACTGGGATTCGCACGCCAACATGACCGCGCACGGTCCGTTGGCCAAAAATGTCGATCGCCCCATCGCGGGCCTGCTCCAGGATCTGAAACAACGCGGCCTGCTGGACGACACCCTGGTGGTCTGGACCACTGAGTTTGGCCGCACGCCGTTCAAGGAAGCGCCCGGCCAGGCCGGCCGCGAACATCATCATTGGGTCTTTTCTTCCTGGATGGCCGGTGGAGGAGTCAAGGGCGGGATGGTTTACGGCGAATCCGACGATGCCGGCATTCGAGTGGCCAAGGATGAAGTTCATGTGCATGATTTCCACGCCACCATTCTGCACCTGCTCGGATTTGATCATGAAAAACTCACTTACCGCCACAACGGCCGCGATTATCGGCTCACCGATGTGGCCGGCAATGTGGTCAAAGGAATTTTGGCTTAGCCCGGCATGAACAGCAAAGCCCTCAAAGCCGTCCGCCAAAAACTCGCCGCCGGCCAGCCCATTTATGGGCTTTGGATCACACTCGAATCCCCTGCCCTGACCGAAATGGCGGTGGCGCTGGGAGTGGATTGGGTGGTGGTGGACGCCGAACACGGACATCTCGATTGGAAAGAGATCGCGGACCATATCCGCGCCGCCGTGCGCAGCGAAACGCTGGTGCTGGTCCGCATCGCGGAACGCAACACCGCCCTGGCCAAACGCGCCCTGGACATCGGAGCCGATGGCATCGTGGTGCCCTGGGTGGAAACCGTCGAGCAACTCGAGGAGGCGTTGCGCGATTGCCATTATCCGCCCCAAGGCCGTCGAGGCATCGGCGGCGAACGGGCCACCGTCTGGGGACAATGCCTGGTGGAACACACCGCCGAGGCCAACGAACAGGTGCTGGTGGTGCCCATCCTCGAAAGTGTCAAAGCCATCTCCGCAGTCCCCGCTCTCTGCCAGGTCGAGGGAGCGGAAATCTTTTTCTTCGGTCCCGCCGATTTTTCCGCCAGCGCCGGCTATCGTGGGCAATGGGAGGGCCCGGGCGTGGCCGCGCAAATTCTCCAGCTCAAAGATATCATCCGGGCGGCCGGAAAACATTGCGGGTTGCTCACGACCAGCACCGAGAATCTTCTGGCCCGCCGCGACCAGGGATTTCGCATGCTCGGTTTGGGGACCGACACGGGACTGTTCCTCCGTTCGCTGCACGAATCGCTGAAGGCGGTGGGACGCGATCGGCGGCCAGCCCCGAGCCTGCATCCGGAAGATGGCGCCGCGGTGCGGGATCCCTTGCCGCGTCCGCCGGAATCGATGCGGCCGGAACGAAACGAGGTCATGACCAAACCCGGCCAGGGCGCGGTGCTCGAACTTCAAGCGGGGGTCACTCTCGAAATGTTGGTGGGAGAGTTCAACACGGCGCGCCATTTAACCACCGGACTGGTGACCGTTCAGCCAAAAGCGTTGCTGGATCGACATAGTCATGCTTGCAGCGAATCGCTCACGGTGTTGCAGGGCGAAGTCGAAGTGTCGGTCGAGGAGCGCGTTTATCGCTTGGGACCGTTGGACAATATCGTCATCCCGCGCTGGCTGCCCCACGCGACCCGCAATGTCGACTCTCGCTCCCTCGCGCGATTGCACGTCGCGATGGCCATGAGTTCGCCCGAGCGCGAACTGGTCACGCGGCCCTTTGCCCGCGTCGA
>JADMIO011116505.1_pt1 | contig 14864 bp, 11 predicted proteins | sample 8958161 | NCBI WGS metagenome assembly JADMIO01 (sample SAMN16585339, study PRJNA669376) | soil metagenome | isolation source: Crop rotation soil | place: USA: Cullars Rotation, Alabama | collected 2011 | reverse complement strand
GACCGCCATGTGGCCGTGGCGACGAACGGCGTCGAGCACAATTTCGAAGGCCACTGTTCGCGGCGGTGCGTCCCACACCGTGAAGGCATAGTGGCCGCCTGGCCGCAGTACACGATAGGCTTCGGCGATCGCCCTGTCGGGTTGTGCCAAATGGAGCATGCCGAAATTCATCACCACCGCTTCGAATGATGCGTCTGGAAAACGTAACGCTTCGGCGTCGCCAACCTCAAAATCGATTGTGGGATAACGGCTGCGTGCGATTTCGATCATCGCCGCGGAAAAATCGATACCGATTACATTGGCATCGCCGCGTTGAATTGCGGCACCGGCAAGATAGCCGGGCCCACAGGCGACATCCAGCAATCGGATACCGGCACCGGTGCCAATTTTGTCCAATAGTGCACCGACCGCCTGCATCGTCACATTGCCGAAACCGGCATCATATGTCGTTGCAACTCGTTGCCACCCTTCATGTTCGAAATTGCGAAAAGCGTCGGAGTTGATATTTTCCATTTGGCAAATCGTTGAAATCGAAATGGCAAACAAGTAATATGAGCGGCGCATGCTTACAGCTTCAACCGCAAAATTCCCGGCCTAGTAATTCCTGTGAAATTTTCAAACATGATGTATTGTCAATGAGAGTTTTCACGAGGTCATAGATGTCTGTTCGCCTTTTTGTTGGAAACCTTCCCTACGAAGCATCCGAGGATGAAATTCGCGCCCACTTTTCCGCCGCCGGAAACGTTTTGAACGTTTTCATGCCGCTGGACCGCGAAACGGGTCGAAAGCGTGGCTTTGCTTTCGTCGAGTATGGTGACAACGCGCAGGCGCAGGAAGCCATTCGGCTGTTCAACAACCAAAGCTTCAAGGGCCGGCCGCTGGCAGTAAATGAAGCTCGCGCCAAAGAAAGCCGTCCACCGGGCTCCGCGCCATTCCGGCCGAGCGGACCGCCACGTCCGATGACTTCCGGACCGCGGCCCATGGGTTCAGGACCGCATTCCGGCGGCCACGATTTTCGCGGCGGCGGCGGCGGTGGGGGCGGTGGTGGGGACGTCGGAATGGAACCGCCCGCACGTGGCGACCGCATCAATCGAAAGTTTGGCCCGGATGCCAAACCGTTTCGCGCCCGCAGCCAGAAGGCGTTCAAGCCCGAAGGCGGCAAGAAAGCGCAACGCGAAAAGCAGAGCGGTCAGCTATACAGTGTGGACGATGTCGACGATCTGCCAGCAGGTACCGAGGATATTGATGACTTTGCCACGGGCCTCGAAGGCGAAGACGGCGAGAACCACGAATAAACCCTGAGCCGCTGTTCCCTGTCCATCCCAGCATGAGACAACCTTTGATGCAGCGAGCCCTAGTGGTGTTTCTGCTTCCCATACTCTGTGCCGGCGCGGCGCCTGGTCCACTGACGGAACAGGAAAAAATCACACATGTTTTGAATCGACTGGGCTATGGGCCGCGCCCTGGAGACGCGGAACGAGTTCAGAAGCTTGGGCTTCGGCAGTACATCGAGCAGCAGCTGAACCCGGAACAAATCAACGATGCTTCGACGGAGGCGCGGCTGCGTTCATTTACTTCGCTCACGTTGTCCGCCGATGAAATCATCGCGCGGTATCCGGAGCCGCAGCAGATTGCTCAACGCGCCGGAATACCCAACCCCAAGGCAGACGATAAAAATGCCGCGGCCGATCGCCGCCAAATCCAGGCCTATATGATGCAGAACGGTCTTGAACGACCGCAGCTGTTGCTGCAGGAGTTGCAATCGCAAAAGCTGGTGCGCGCCGTGTATAGCGAGCGGCAGCTGCAGGAAGTGATGACGGATTTCTGGTTCAACCACTTCAATGTGTACTGGAACAAGGGTCAGGATAAGTGGTTCACCACCAGCTATGAAATGGAAGCCATTCGACCGCACGTATTCGGCAAGTTCAAAGACTTGCTAATGGCCACGGCGAAAAGTCCGGCGATGCTGTTCTATCTGGATAATCATCTTTCATCCGTGCCGAATCCGGCGTTGCTGAATGGCGCCCGAGCCAGGCTGGCGAATCCGGCCAAAGCCAAGGGACGCGTTGCCGGCATCAATGAGAACTATGGCCGCGAACTGTTGGAACTGCACACGCTGGGTGTCGACGGCGGCTATACGCAGAAAGACGTGCAGGAAGTTGCACGCGCGTTCACCGGCTGGACCATTGACCGGCCGCGGCAATCCGCCCGTTTCGTTTTTCAGCCAGCCATGCACGATCGCGGCGAGAAAGTGCTGCTTGGCCATACGATACGCGCAGGCGGCGGGATTCAGGATGGCGAGCAGGTCATCGACATTCTGGCACACCATCCCAGCACTGCCCATTTCATCGCCACTAAATTGGTACGGTATTTCGTCAGCGAAAATCCGCCGCAGCCTCTCATCGAGCGGGTCGCCGCCACCTACATGAAAACCGATGGCGATATCCGGGAAATGCTGCGCACCATTTTCTACTCGGACGAATTCATGTCGCCTGATGTTTATGGACAGAAAACCAAATCGGCTTTGGAATACGTCGCATCCGCGATCCGCGCGGTCAACGGCGAAACTGCCGGCGGTCCGCGCCTGGCCCAACTGCTGGGCAAGATGGGGCAGCCCATTTATCAGTACGTCGCCCCTACCGGATTCCCCGACCGCGCGGATTATTGGCTGAGCGACGGATCGCTGATCGAACGCATTAACTTCGCCGTCAATTTAACTTCCAACAAACTTCCGGATGTGAGATCGCAGCTGACGGATTTTCCGGACGCGAAATCGGCTGCACTCCATCTGGGATCTCCGGAATTTCAGAAAAGGTAGGCCTTATGTCACTATCCCGGCGATTGTTCATCAAGTCTGCAGGCGTGGCAGCGGCTAGCTTCGGCGCCGCACCGTCGTTCCTGCTGCGGACAGCCTATGCACAAAATTCCGCAGCCGCTGGCAGCGGAAAAGAGCGGCCAGTTCTCATTGCAATCTTCCAGCGCGGCGCGGCAGACGGGATATCGATGGTGGTGCCGTACGGAGATCCAAACTACGTTTCTGTGCGTCCGCAGATCGCGATTCCTTCGCCGAAGGGCGGCCCCGACACCGCTCTGGATCTCGACGGGTTCTTCGGATTGCACCCGTCGCTCGGCGCGTTAAAACCAATTTACGATGCCGGTCATTTGGCAATGGTTCATGCCGTCGGTTCTCCGGATAATTCGCGTTCACATTTCGATGCTCAGGACTACATGGAGTCCGGTGCGCCCGGCAACAAGAGCGTCGCCGACGGCTGGCTGAATCGTTACTTGCAAAGCGATACAAGGACGAAAGGCACATCGCCATTCCGGGCTATCGCAATGAGTTCGAACATGCCGCGTACGCTGCTGGGGCCTGCGCCCGCCTTGGCGCTGACCCGCATTCAGGATTTCGATGTTCGCGGCGCCAGCGCCAAGCCGCGAGTCGCCGCGCCCGGCGATTCCGACATCCATGCGGCGTTTGAATCCATGTGGCACAACGAAACTTTCGATGCTGTGAAAATGTTGAAGGATGCCAATCCCACGCGCTTCCAGCCGGAAAACGGCGCGCAATATCCGAATCAGGCATTCGGTCAATCCTTGTTACAAATTGCGCAGATGATTAAAGCGAACGTCGGACTCGAAGTCGCGTTTGCCGACCTCAGCGGCTGGGATACGCACGCCAATCAGGGAGCGGTCGCAGGGCAATTGAGCCAGCGCCTGCGCGAATTTGGCGATGGTCTCGCCGCGTTATACCGCGACCTGGGCGACCGTATGCGCAACGTTGTGATTCTGACGATGACGGAATTCGGCCGCTCCATCCGGCAAAACGGATCCGGCGGCACCGATCACGGTCATGCCAGCGCGTTGTTTGTTGCCGGAGGTCCGGTGAAAGGCGGCAAGGTCTACGGCAAATGGCCGGGACTGGCGCCAGGCCAGCTGTTTGAGGGGCGCGATTTAGCATTGACAACGGACTTTCGGGATGTGTTTGCAGAGATCCTGACGAAGCATTTGCGCGCGCCGGATGTGACGCGAGTGTTTCCAAACTATGCGGCGAAGCAGGCGTTAGGATTCTTGTAAAGCGCAGCCTAACTGGATGGCAGAGCCTGATCCAGTTTCTTTGCCAGTTCCTCGATCTGCGTTTCCTTTAGCAGCGGCTTGAGATCTTCATCACGGTATTCTTTGACCTCCAGTTTTTTGGCGATCGCCTGCAACATCTGAAGGATTTTGGTAGCTTCCCGTTCCGCCAGAAGATTGACCTGAAGGTCCAGCTGAGCGCGTTTATCCGCTTCCTGAGACATGCGGTTCTGGCTGATCAAAACGAATAATGTCAGAAAAATTGCTTCGAGAGAGACCACCATTGTCAGCAGGTTGAATGGAAAAGGATCAAATGGCGGAATAGAAACGAATCTGCCGAGATTGATCACCAGCCAAATTCCGAACCACACCATGTGCAAGAGAATCGCAGTGCCCGAGCCGGCCCTGCGGGTAATCCATGCCGCAAGAATATCCATCTCTGAGCGCGACTGCCGCGCTGTACGTTCAATTCTCGCGACGGCTTCTATCGTCGGCTCTGTTGCATGTGGCACATGATTCCTCTTTCTTGCTCGTCAGGGTTCACTCGATCCATCCGTTCGATGGATCTTCAGTTATTGGTATGGCAACGCAGATGCCACAGCCAGTCTGGTACTTTCGATGCCGGACCGAATATTGAGCAACGGGGAGATTGCCTCGGAAATTCTCGCGTTGGCGCAGATCCTCACGTCACAACGCGAGAACCCATTCAAGATCAAGGCCTACCGACGGGCTGCAAAGACAATCCGCGAACTGAGCGAAAGCGTCCAGGAACTTGTCGAGAGTGGCGAAGACCTCACTCAATATCGAGGCATTGGTACGGCTATCAGCGGTGTCATTCAGGAAATCGTTCGTACCGGGACCTTAAGCCGTTTGGAAAAAGCCCGCGCGGAAATATCTCCGGAACTGCTCGAGATTTCCAGCTATCCGCGGCTGGATGTGCGGCGGATCCTGCGAATTTATAAGAAGCTGGGTATCTCGTCCATTGCGGCGCTGAAAGAAAGACTCGAAAACGGTGAAATCGGGAGAGTATTTGGCGCGCGTCTCGCGCAGCATGTTCGGCACGGTCTTTCGGAGGCGGATGAGATGCTGTGGTACGAAGCGCAAAGCATTGTCGCGAGTGTCACGCATTTTCTCACTCAAAAGGGTACAGTCCGGCGCGCAGAGCCAGCCGGCGACTATCGACGGAGATTAGAGACTGTTTCGGAGATTTCTTTTCTGGTTGAGACAGAGGACTTCGGCCAGCTCTTAGCCAAACTTCAGCGCTTCGGAGGAAAGGCGGAATTGCTGCATTCCTCGCCGGACGAAGCACGCCTCAGACTTTCGTCCGGCACGGTTTTGAGAATTCGGAAATCCGCATCTTCGACCTGGGGACGCGACTGGATTCTGCAGACCGGCTCAGAAACGCACGTCGAAGGCCTGCGCCGTTTCCGCGCGAAATGGCGCCAGATTGATCAGGCGAACGATGGCTATCCCAGCGAAGCAGCAGTCTACGAAGCGCTCGGCTTGAGCTATATCCCTCCGGAATTGCGCGAGGGCCGCGACGAAATCGAATTGGCGGCGCGACGCGCCCTCCCTGATTTGATTGATGTAAAGGATATTCGCGGCGAATTACACGCCCATTCGACTTCGAGCGACGGAGTTCACACCATTGAGGAAATGGCGGAAGCCGCCACGGAACGCGGTCTGGAATATTTGGGAATGAGTGACCATTCACAATCGTTGAAGATCGCCCGCGGTTTGTCCGAAGAGGCGTTGTGGCAGCAGATTCGGCATATCGATAAGATCAATAATCAGCTGAGTGGCATTCGGATTTTGAAATCGGCCGAGGTCGACATACTTGCCGATGGCACGTTGGACTATCCGGACGCCTTACTCAAAGAACTCGACTACACCGTATGTTCGATTCATTCGCGATTTGGCTTCGGGAAAGAGGAGCAAACGACCCGGATCATGCGGGCGATGGACAATCGATACTTCAATATTCTTGGCCATGCCACCGGCCGTTTGCTTTTGAAACGACCCGGATATGAGATCGACGTTCAACGTGTGGTGGAGCACGCGCGCATGAACAAGTGCAGTTTTGAAATCAATTCGAGTCCGGACCGGCTCGATCTATCCGCGGAAAACGCCCGTATTGCGCGGCAGGCTGGGGTGAGCATCGCGATTACCACAGACGCGCACAGCGTCTACGATTTCGATTTTTTGCAATACGGCATTCACCAGGCGAGGCGCGCCGGCCTGGAAAAAACTTCAGTGCTGAATCACCTGCCGTGGTCGGAGTTGGAAAAGCGCTTCAAGCGGTAGGGAGTTGTCGTAGTTAAGCACTGCGAAGGCGGACCCACCAGGGATGAAACTGGAAGTGGCACAGGTGAGTTTTTTCCGGAAGCTGCAAAATCATGGCAGATCGATGGGAAAGTGACAATTGCCCTCCTGACTCGAGGCTGTTGCAAAACGAAGCGCTGAAATAGTGAAAATTTCGCCCGGTCAGACTAAACCTGAATCCTTGTTCCTGGCGTTATACGCTCATTGTGTCTTTCTCCCGCTGGTTTGGCTTCAGAACCTCCTGAATTCGTCTTGTCGGGTCTGATTTGGTCTTATTTACTTCGAAATTCGACCCGTCCTGATCTTCGCTATCGACCAAATTCCAACGTCCCGGCGGTCCACGCCTTGTAGAGACGGTTCATATTCATCGCCGTGCACAGCAACGTCCAGTGTGCTTTTGCTTTTTCCACTCCACGTACTGTCCATCGGCGAAAGCCCATCACTTGTTTTGCCCAGCCAAACACCGGTTCCACGGTCGTGGAGCGTTTCTTCAACAATGCACGCATCCTCTGATCCCTGAGCTTTTCGCGTTGCCGTTTCAGCGCGCCGTATTGCGAGTGGATTTGAATGGTGCGGCCGGTTTTGCTCGAGCTGCATTGCCAGCGCACCGGACAATTTTCATAGCTCTGGCAGCGGTAAATGCGGGATTCATAGGCCTGCAGTTTGTCCCGTGTCCGGGTGAACTCATAAGCCAGCACTTCTCCGCGCGGACAGATACATTGATCTTTGTCGCTGTCATAGTTGAAATGCTGCGCGTCATAGGGCTTATTTGGGCTGGCTTCGTTCTGATGCACCAGCACCGGATATCCCTTCTCCTCTGCCTTTGCCAACTCACTGATAGCGTTGTAGCCATTGTCGGCTGCGGTCTGTTCGGCGACTTGTCCCAGGTTCTGCTGAACCTGATCCAGCATCGATACCAACTGATAATTGTCGGTTTCATCGACCACCACGTCGACGGCCACAATCAGTTTGCTTTCCTCATCCACGACGGCCTGAGCGTTATAGGCAAAGCGATTCCCCTCCCGGGTCTTCATTACCCGCGCATCTTCATCTCCCACCTGCAGGTGTTCCCGATTCTTTTCATTGAGCAGTTCGATCTGCTGCTGCACCTGTTGGCGCAGTAATTCTTTGCGCTGCAGCTTCTCCGGCAATCGGCACGACACGCTTTCATCCCATGTCAGCTCGGTCTGTTTCAGGATTTCTTCGATGGCTTCATCCAGCTTTTCCAATTTCTTTTCCAGCACCGAGCGGTGCAAGCCCTGTTGGGGGCTGGCCTGCGAAAGAATCTTTGTCCCATCTATTGCATGCAATACCAGTCCGACCAGTTCCATCGACGCGGCAGCCTGCAGCAGGCGCTTGAACACCTGCCCGATCGGCTCCTTGTTATCCCGAAAGAAGCGCCACAGCGTGGTGTGATCCGGATAGTTCATCCCCGTCAGCCAGAGCATCCCCATCTGGTCCATGCAGGCCCGCTCCAACCCCCGCACACTGCGGGTTTTCGTCATGTAGCCATACAGCCACACCTTTAACAGAAGCCCCGAACTGTAGCGGGGACGTCCCTCTTCTCCAGCCCGCTGTTTAAATCCCAGCGCCTTTAGATCCTCGGCGTCGACAAACTCCCGGACCATCCGTGCCGGATGGTCCGGCCCCACCAGGTCCTCTAATGATGGCGGCAATAGCCACTGCTTGCTGTAGTCGGCTTCAATCTGTTGGCTCATGCCACTATTGTTCAGATCCCCGACCCGACTCTGGTCCCTTTATTGCCCTTGAGTTTTGCAACAGCCTCGACTCAGGAGGGCAGCGGCATCGAACGTTTTATCCGATGCCGCGGGGGGGTGGTTCCAATGGGCCTACCCAACGATCTGCCATGTTTTTCCCAGCCAATTGACCACGCCCAATCCCATGATAGACTCGGCGCAAATGCGATTAATTAATATGAAACCAGTACAACACCATTTAGTTCTCGGCATTCTCCTGCTTTTTCTTGCAGCAATCGCTGCCGCCCAGGCTCCAGCGACGCCATCGGCTAAGGCGCTGCCGGCAAAACTCAGCGACGCCGAGTTTTGGAAGTTGGTGTCGGATATTTCCGAGCCGGATGCTTATTTCCGCATCGTCGACAACTTCACCTCGAACGAGAGCGAGATCGGTGGACTGTTCACGCAATTGCGGGACACCGGCGTTCGTGGTGGCGTTTACCTTGGAGTCGGCCCGGAACAAAATCTAACTTATATCGCCGCGATTCGCCCATCAATGGCCTTCGTGGTCGACATCCGCCGGCAAGCAGTGATGCAGCACCTCATGTTCAAGGCAGCCTTTGAAATGTCGAAGGATCGGGCGGATTTTATTTCGCTGTTGTTCTCGATTCCAAAACCCGTTGGACTGGAGCCGAACGCGTCTATTCAGGAAATCTGGAATAAATTCCTGACGCTTAAAAGCGATCGAACCCTCGCGGTAAATAACCATGCGCTCATTGTCGATCGGCTCACGAAAATCCATCAATTCACCTTCACGGCAGACGAATCGGATAAGCTCGAAAAAATCCTGAATGCTTTTGTCACCTACGGTCCGTCCATTACCACGCAAAGCGGCGGCGGCGGCGGTGGCGGCCGTGGCGCCAACGCCCTGACATTCGCGGATTTGACAGGCTGGTCTGTGGATGCGCAGGGCGTTCCACAGAGTTTTCTCTCCAGCGATGAAAATTTTCAGGCGGTGAAATCGCTCGAGGACAAAAACCTGCTCATTCCGGTAAGCGGAGATTTCGGCGGATCCAAAGCGCTGCGCGCCATCGGCACGTATTTGAAAGACCGTGGCGCCACAGTCAGCGCGTTTTACGTTTCAAACGTCGAACAGTATTTATTCATGGACGGCAAGCAAAGCGCGTTTTATGAAAACGTCGCCGCGTTGCCTTTGAGCGATACCAGTGTTTTCATTCGGCCGTATTCCTTGAGGAATTCCGGGGTGGGGGTTCCGCTGTGCCCCATGATTCGGTTTGTTGCAGCAGCGCGCGCGGGCCGGGTGAACAGCAACAACCAGGCATTGACCTGTCCGCAATAGAGCACGCCGTTGCCGTTTGATAATATTTGAGAATGTCCTGGGTGCGGTTCCGTTCCTTCTGGATATTTCCCGGACTGGGAATTGCGGGTGTGATCGTCGCCCGCCGTATTGAGCCGGGACGATCCTTTTCAGAATGGCTTTATTTGGTTCCAGCCGGGTTGCTGCTCTGGACCATTCTCGAATACGTCTTTCATCGCTTCGTTTTTCACCGCTTCACCACGGGCCTGCACATTCAGCATCATCATCACCCGAGGGACCTTCGATTCGCTTTGGTCCAGCCCGAGCTTGCAGTTGCGATTTCGGCTGCGCTCGCGTTTGCACTATGGGCCGTGACGGGAAGCTTGTGGCGGACTACTGGAATACTGAGCGGCGTCTGGGCTGGATTTCTTTATTACGAGATCGTCCATTTGTGTGTTCACCTGAGCAATGCCGGAAAATTCCGGCTCGGCGTGCAACGCCGGCGCCATTTCCATCATCATTTTCAGGACAACCGGGCGAACTTCGGATTGACTTCGCCGTTGTGGGACATCGTCTTCCGTACGCGATCGTAAACATCGCTATGCTACGCTAGCGCGTAGTGAACGCGAAGCTGGCGGAACTGGCCGAACTGCACGGAATTCAGACTTCCTACGTGGACATGCGGAGTAAAGCACAAGCCGCGCCGACGGAGTCTGTATTGCTTGCCCTGGCGGCAATGGGCATTCCGATTTCGAATGTCGATGAGGCGAAAGCGCTGCTGCGACAGGTTCGCGAAGACGTTGCCGAGAAGGTGATCGAACCCGTTCTGGTAGCCTGGGACGGCAAACTCGGCAAAGTCCGGAAACTACCCAGCGACGCGAAGCCGATATTGATACTTGAGGACAATAGTGAAACGCCATGGCCTCCGCCCCGGCGTTTGCCGATGGGTTACCACAAACTGGTGATCGAACGCGACAGCAGAACGTACGAAAGCCTGGTGATCTCAGCGCCAAAACGGGCGCACTTCCCAATTTCCGGAAAGGCATGGGGCGTGTTCGCCCCAGTTTACGGGTTGCATTCGAAGCGAAGTATGGGAGCCGGCGATCTCAGCGATTTGGAGGCGCTCATTGACTGGATGGATGAACTGGGTGGACAGGTTGCAGCCACGCTTCCGCTGTTACCGACGTTTCTGAGTACGCCATTTGAACCAAGCCCGTATTCACCTATCAGCCGCCTGTTCTGGAGTGAGTTTTATATCAACCCCGCTCGCTCGCCGGAATTTCCCATTTACCCGGCGCGGCGCCATTCGAAGATCAGCGGAAGACTGGTGGACTATCGCACCACGATGGCGCGTAAACGAAGTCTGTTGGAGACGATGGCTCACGCGCTTTACAGTCAATCGGGCCGGCGGCGCGAACAGTTTGAAGCCTTTCGCTCGGCCAATCCCGCAGTTGAGGAATACGGCAAATTTCGCGCCGTCGCCGACCGTCAGCGCAAAGGCTGGCACGACTGGCCGAAACGGCTCCAACGAGGAGACTTGCGGCCCGGCGACTACAGCAAGGAAGATTTTCAATATCACGTGTATGCGCAATGGCTGATTCAGGAACAGATGGAGCAGCTTGCCGGAAGAACCAAGCGCTCGGGATGCCTGCTGTACCTGGACCTGCCAGCCGGAATGCACGCCGAGGCCTACGACACCTGGAGGTTTCCGCATCTATTCGTCAACGACGTATCGGTGGGGGCGCCGCCGGATCGCATGTTCACCTCCGGGCAGAACTGGAGTTTTCCACCCATGCATCCGCAAGCGATGCGCCTGGATCAACATCGCTATACAATCGCGGTAATCCGCAATCATCTGCGCTTCGCCCGCCTGCTGCGCATAGATCATGTAATGGGCCTGCATCGATTGTTCTGGATTCCGAATGGATTAAAGGGCGATCAAGGTCTCTATGTGCGATATCCTGCCGACGAAATGTACGCCATATTGAGTGTGGAATCGCACCGCCACGATGCCGGCATCGTCGGTGAAAATCTCGGGCTGGTTCCAGCTGAAGTAAATACGGCTTTGGATCGGCACAACGTGCGGCAATTGTATATATTGCAGGCCTCGGTAAATGCGAGGACGCCGGACAAACCGTTGTTGAAACCGAAAGAAAACTGCGTGGCCAGTTTAAACACGCATGACATGGCTCCTTTCCGGTCATTCGTCGAAGGATTGGATATCGACGATCGTCAGGATTTGCATTTCATTTCCGACGACGATGCCGTTGCGGAATGGAAATCACGCCGCAAAATGCGCAAAATTCTGCAACGATACCTGAAAAAGAAAAATCTAACGGCGGCATCTCTCGAGTTTCTGGCGCGCAGCAAGGCGGGAGTCGTATTGGTGAATCTGGAAGATCTATGGGGCGAATCGTTGCCCCAGAATGTTCCGGCAACCACCACAGAGAGACCGAACTGGCGCCGGCGGCTCTTCTACAGTCTGGAGCAAATTCGCAATTCGCGGGATATTCAAAAACTGTTATACAAGCTGGGTGAACTCCGGCAAATGAAACCCTGAACATGTCACTGCTGACCGACAACGATCTTTATCTCTTCAACGAAGGCAGCCATTTGCGGCTGTACCGTCATCTGGGCGCCCATCGTTACCAACAGAATGGTGTCGATGGATTCTTTTTTTCCGTATGGGCCCCGGATGCGGAACAAGTCGCATTAATGGGCGATTTCAATGATTGGGACAATACCAATCATCCAATGCAGTCGCGCGGCGAGTCGGGAATCTGGGAAACCTTCGTTCCCGGTATGAAGCCGGGTGAGAGCTACAAATATCACGTTGCCTCGCGCTTTAACAGTTACCAGGCGGACAAGGCCGACCCATTTGCCTTTCATGCCGAAATTCCGCCGCACACCGCATCGAAGACCTGGAACCTCGACTACGACTGGAACGATGAAAAGTGGATGGCCGAACGCCGATCCCTCAGTCATCACCGCGCCCCGCTGTCCATTTACGAAGTGCACCTGGGTTCGTGGCGCCGTATTCCGGAAGATAACAATCGGTGGCTCAGCTATCGCGAAATTGCCAGACCGCTGGCCGACTACGTTCTCAAATTGGGATTCACGCATATCGAGTTCTTGCCGCTCACCGAGCATCCATTTTTTGGCTCGTGGGGCTACCAGACCACCGGATACTTTGCGCCGACCAGCCGCTACGGCACACCGCAGGATTTGATGTTTCTCATCGACTATCTGCATCAGCGCGGCATCGGTGTAATTCTGGATTGGGTTCCCTCTCATTTTCCTACCGACGAATGGGCCCTTGGATATTTCGACGGCGCGCACCTCTATGAACATTCCGATCCTCGCCAGGGGTTGCACAAGGACTGGAACAGCGGTGTCTTTAATTATGGCCGCCATGAAGTACGCAGTTTTTTGTTAAGCAGCGCCATGTTCTGGCTCGATGTCTATCACATGGACGGCCTGCGCGTGGATGCCGTCGCCTCAATGCTGTACCTGGATTACTCGCGCCCCGAAGGGGAATGGATACCGAACGCTTTTGGCGGCCGCGAAAATCTGGAAGCCATGGAATTTCTGCGGCGCCTGAACACAAGTGTCTACCAGGAGTATCCCGGCATCCAAACGATTGCCGAAGAATCCACGGCATGGCCGGGGGTTTCCCGCCCGGTATATGCCGGCGGACTCGGCTTTGGCTTGAAGTGGGATATGGGCTGGATGCACGACACACTGAAGTACATCTCACTGGACCCCGTGTATCGCAAATATCATCACTCGGAACTCACGTTTCGCATGATTTACGCATTCCACGAGAATTTCGTCCTGCCGCTCTCGCATGATGAAGTTGTGCATGGCAAGGGATCCCTGCTCGGCCGCATGCCCGGTGATCTATGGCAAAAATTCGCCAATCTTCGTTTGTTGTATGCCTACATGTACGCGCAGCCGGGCAAGAAGCTGTTGTTCATGGGAGGAGAGTTTGGGCAATGGCGCGAATGGTCCCACGACGACAGCCTCGACTGGCATTTGCTGGATCTCGCCTCGCATCAACAACTGCAGCGCTGGGTGTCGGACCTCAATCATACCTATCGCAACGAACGTGCATTGCACGAACTCGATTGCGAAGGCGCGGGCTTCGAGTGGATCGATGGCGGCGATTCCGAACAAAGCATGCTGAGTTTCATGCGCAAATCCGTCAATGACACCGATCGAATCATTGTCGTCTGTAACTTCACGCCGGTACCACGCTACAACTACCGCGTTGGTGTGCCGTATGCCGGACGTTGGGCAGAAATTCTCAACAGCGATTCATCCTCCTATGGCGGCAGCGACTTCGGCAACCTCGGTGGCAAGGACGCCCAATCCCAACCCGCCCACGGACGCAGTCATTCACTCAATCTGACTGTCCCCCCACTCGGCGCCGTGTTTCTCAAACACACCGAATAATTCCGAATATTTCGGGGACAGTCACCAAATTATTCCTACGTTTAATTCGGGGACAGTCACCAAATTGGTGCAGATTGGAGCGTGACGGCGATAATTTGGTGACTGTCCCCGAATTAGCGGCAGGAGCGGGAGTGGTCAAAGTTGAGGAAGCGCCATGTGGAAAGGATCTGGCCTTTGGCGTCGCGAGTGATCACTAGGCGCCTGTTGTCTTTGGGGGCGTCTTTACTCCAGTGGTATTGCACGAGACGGTGCTCTCTCAATTCCGCGTCTGATGCGCCTTCGCCGTCCTCCGTGGCGGTATGGCGTTCCAGCTTGTAATAAATTCCGATGCTCAACACCTCATAGGCTTGGGGTTTTTGGTCGCGGACGACGGCGCAGATCAAACTTCGAGCTTCATCAACTTCGAGATACTTTTCGACGGAAACATTGAAATCGAATTCGCGCACTTTTGCCGCGGGCGGCGATTCGCGAGCCGAAAGCAGACGATAGGCGGGAACGGCTTGCAGCAAGGCCGCCAGCAACAGGAAACTTGCGCGCATAATCAGGGATGTTGCGTCAGTTTCACTTAATCGTCAACGGCAGATTCTCGCCATTCTCATCGTGGAAGCTCAACGCGCCGGAGGTGCCGGCGCCGGAGGGATCGCTGAACAGAAGGAATTGTGCGCCATAACCGCCGCCATCGAGAAAATGCGGAAATATAACGGTGGTTCCGCCACCCGGATTTTCCTTCAGCGGTCCGGTCGTGGTACCGACAAAAGCCGCGCTTTCGCTGATGCGGCCGCGCATTGCGAATGAAACGACGCCGGCGCCGGTTGCGTGTACCAGGACCATTCCCTGAAACGGTTTTGGCATATTCTGGAACTCGTTCATCCGGTGAAGATAGGCCGCAATATGACCTTGTGGCGGGAGCGTAAAAGTCGCCGACAAGCCCGTGGGCGTGCCATCCATTTTTACCAACGTCATTGTTACAGTCGTTGGCGTGCTGGCGGGGTTTGACAGCGCAT
>JADMIO010957527.1_pt1 | contig 14865 bp, 6 predicted proteins | sample 8958161 | NCBI WGS metagenome assembly JADMIO01 (sample SAMN16585339, study PRJNA669376) | soil metagenome | isolation source: Crop rotation soil | place: USA: Cullars Rotation, Alabama | collected 2011 | reverse complement strand
CGCGACAACTTGTCCACGTGGAATTCTAAGCTTAGGATCCCAATGTGCTGGAAAGCGATCAGGTCGCCCCCGGCGGTGACGTTGGCGTTGATCGCCACGGCGAGCGGGTCGATCTCCACCGTGTTGGCGCCCAGGACGGCGCCGCCGACGGTGATGGTGTTGCCGGCGTGGATGCCCACGTCCAGGCCCTTGACCTGGCCGGTGGTCATGTTGTTGCCGGCGAACAGGGAGACGCTGCCGGTCGTGCCGCCGTTCCCGGCGCTGCCGCCGGCGATCAGGCTGGTCGGGTCGGCGGTCAGATCGCCGCCGGCGAACAGCGACATGAAGTCCCCGCCCGCGCCGTCGGTGTTGGCGCGCAGGACCGCGTTCTTGCCGATCGTGATGCTGGCGCCCTGGCCGGTGAAGCCGTCGCCCGCGGAGGCGGTGACCCCGTCCAGGAAGGACAGCGACTGGGCCGCCACGATGTCGATGAAGTCGACCGCGGTGATGTTGGCGCCGACCTGGACTTTGCCGATGTCGCTCTGGATGTCGACCCCGCCGGTCGAGTTCACGTCGCCCTGCAGGTAGAGGTCGCCGCCGGTCAGCGGGCCGGTGCCCTGGGAGACGGCGTTGGCGTTCAGGAAGACGCCGGCGCCCGAGATCTTGCCGACCTTCAGGTCGCCGCCGTCGGCGTCGATGCGCACCGAGGCCGTCGGGCCGGCGCTGGTCGGGCCGGCCAGCAGCAGTGAGGTCGCCGCCGCCGTGATCGTGTGCGACTCCAGGGTCAGTTCGTTGGCCCCGCCCGCGCCGGCGCTGTCGGCTTGCACGGTGGCGCCGGCGCCGACGGTGATGCTGTTGTCGGCGACCAGGCTGAGGGCGCCGGCCGCCTTCACCGTCACGTTCGGGTCGACGACGATGGTGTTGTCGGCCGCGAGGCTGAGAGAGCCGCCGCTGGTGGTGTCGGCCTGGATGAAGATGTTGGTCGGGTCGATCTCAAGGCTCTGCGAGCCGTAGACGGCGCCGGTGAGGGTCACGTCGCCGAACGCCTCGATCAGCACGTTTTTGCCGGCGACCTTGCCCGTCGTGAGGTTGTCGTCGGCGATCAGGGTGACGTCGCCGGTCGGCGCCGTGGCGCTCTTGCCGCCCAGGACCAGCGAGGTCTTGGCGGCCGTGAAGTTCAGGCCGGCCTCCATGTAGACGTCGCCATTGCCGTCGCCGTCTGTGTCGGCGTTCACCACGGCGGCGCCGCCGAGGGTGATGTTCTGGTCGGCGTCGAGTTCGACGAACCCGGGGCTGCGCACGCCGGCGTCCACCTGGACGTTGCCGAAGTCGCTGAAGCCCGACACGCTGGTCGTGCCGAGAACATCGCCGGTCAGGAACAGGCTGCCGCCCTCCCCGCCGTTGAAGCCGCCGCTACCGCTGCCGCTGCCACCGCTGCCTTGCGGGCCGCGGGCGTTGAGCACGACGACCGTGCCCGCCACCTTGCCGACCTTCAGGTCGCCGCCGTCGGCGTAGACCGTCACCGGGCTGGTCGGCGCGTTCGCCGTCGGGCCGGCCAGGAGCAGCGAGGTCGGCGCGGCGTCGATGGAGCCGCCTTCCACATAGAGCTCGTGCCCGCCCGCGCCGCCGGAATCGGACTGCAGCGTCGAGCCCGCGGCCAGGGTGATCGCCTGCGCCTGGCCGGTCAGGCCGCCGGCCGCCTTGACGGTGGCGTTGGTCCCCAGCGACAGGGCGTTGATGGCCGTAAGGTCGAGGTCGCCGGCCGTGGTGACGTTGGCGTTGATCGTGATGGTCTCGGGCGCCGAGAAGCTGAACGGCGCGTCGATCGCCAGGCTGCTGGTGGCCAGCACCGCGCCGTTGACGGTGATGTCCTCCCACCCGAGCAACTGGACCTGCGTGCCCGACACCTGGCCGGTGGTCAGGTTGTTCCACGCCTGCATGCGCACCGCGCCGGCCGGCGCCGAGGCGGCGGCCCCCGTCAGCACCAGCGACGTGGCATCGGCGACGATGTCGCCGTTCTGCGAATAGAGGTTGGCCGCCTTCGCCGCGGCGTTCGCGGACGCCGCCTGCACCTTCACGCCGGCGGCGATGTTCAGGTCGAAGTAGGCGTCGACCGTGACGTTGCCCGTCGAGATCAGGCTGCCGTTCAGGTCGATGCCGTTGCTGTCGCTGTAGACGTAGATGTCGGTCCCACTGACCTGGCCGCCGACCGTCACCTGGCCGCCGGGCAGCGCCAGCAGCGAGAACGCCTGCAGGTTGTTGCCCTGCTGGGTCGCGATGATGTCGACCCCGTCGCCGGAGACGTTCCCGACCGAGAGGTAGCCGTTGTAGGCGTAGACGCCGACGTTGACCTTGCCTGTCCCGTCCGACTTGCCGCCGACGATGGTCGAGGTCGGGGCGCCGTCGATGTTGGTGGCTTCGAAGTTGACGTAGTCGTTGTCCTCGGAGCCGATCACGCCATCGCTGTTGGCGCGCACGGTGGACCCGGCTCCCAGCGAGATGGTGTCGTTGACGATGGCGTTGACGTAGCCCCCGGCGCTGACGGTGACGTTGTCGGCGACGGCCAGGCCGCCGCCCAAGATGTCCAGGTCGCCGCCGATCGTGACGTTCTTGTTGATCGTGGTCGAGCCGGCGTCGGCGGTCAGCACCGCCCCACCGCCGACGCTGACGACGCCGCTGATGGTCACGGCGTCCATCGCATTGACGGTCAGCGCGCCCTTGACGGTCGTGGCGCCGAGATCGACCTCGGAGCCGGAGACGGTCAGGCCGCCGTTGGTCGCGCTCAGCGTGCCGGCCGAAGCGTCGACCTTGAGCGCGACGTCACCGAAGTAGGTGCCGGCGTCGCCGGGGGCGCCGAGCAGCACGACGCTGCCGTTCTGGGCCGACAGCGGCGCGATGCCGCTGGCCTGGGCGACGCCGCCGAGGTTGATCACCCCTTCGAAGCCGGCCGGGATGTTGGTCGGCGCGTAGACCCCCACCCAGGCGGCCTTCGACGACCCGCCGTGGTTCATGGTCGACTGGCTGGGCGCCGAGCCGGACAGGTCCAGGCTGTTGAGAACCTGGGTCCCGGGGCCGGAGCCGCCGGGGCTGAAGTTGATGGTCGCCGATTCGCCGAGGCCATAGGCGATGCCGTCGGTGGCGGTGACCGCGCCGTTCACCGTCAGGTTCTGCGACTCCATCATCACGAAGCCGGCCTTGGCGTTGACCTTGGCCCCCGCGGCCACGGTCACCGCATTGAGCGCGCCGAACAGGTTGATGGTGTCGTCGTTCACGAACGACCCGGGCGGGCCGCTGGGGTTCGGGCTGCAGTCGCAGTTGTCGAGGAAGTCGACCGTCGCCGAGGTGGCGACGAACGAGCCGACGTTGATCTGGGCCGTCGGGCCGATCAGCAGGCCGGCCGGCGAGAAGATCCACACCCCGCCCTGGCCGTTCACCTGGCCGGCGATGGTCGAGAAGTTGGCCGGGTTGACGACGTTGAAGGTGATCGAGCTGGTGCCCGGCTGGTTGAAGTTCACCGTCTCGGTCGAGCCGACGTTGAACTTGTCCCAGGTGATCAGGGCGCGGTTGCTGGACTGGTTGACGTTGGTGACGGCGGCGCCGTCGACGATCGTCGCCGAGCCGACCTGGACGGCGCCGCCCGAGGGCAGGGCCTGGGCGGAGAGGCACCAGCCCAGGGTCGTCGCGGCCGCGGAGGCGGCCAGTACGACGCGACGCGAGCGGGCGAACCGCGGGGAAGAGGCCAGGACGGTCATCGGCCGTCTCCGTTGGAAGCATACCGGGCCAGGCCTTGGAACACGGTGTTCAGGCCGAAGGTCACGTTGAGGAAGACACGCGGGGTCGGCACCGGCGCGCCGAGACCCACCGGTGGGCGCAGCGGCTCGGCGTAGAACAGTTCGAGGTGCATCTTGCCGGGGACGTCGAGGCGCAGGCCGCCGCCCGCCGAGGCCAGGTCGATCCGCGTGTGGGCGCCGGGCGTGAGCGTCCAGAGCCGGCCGGCGTCATAGAAGCCGAACGGCGAGACCTGCAGCTTGCCGCCGAACATCGGATACGGCCCGCCGCGCAGTTCGCCGGTCACCGCCAGGGCCCGGTCGCCGAACGCGGCGCCCGGCTCGTAGCCGCGGCCGATCGACAGGTTGCCGAAGGCGTACTGCTCGGGCGCGGTCAGCGCGTCGCCGGTCAGCTGGCCCTCGACGTGGGCGTAGAGGCGCACGGTGTGGAACGACGGCGTCTCGACCGTCGAGCGCAGGCGGATCGAGAACCCTTGCGGGTCGGCCCCGAAGCGCGACAGGTCGGCGTCGCCGAGCTTCGAGCCACCGAAGGCGTCGACGCCCTGGCGCAGCTCGATGGCGCCGTCGAGCAGACCGCCGTTGCGCGGATGCCAGGCGCCGGACGCGCCGGCCGCGAAGATCCGCATGCGGTCGTTCGACAGGCCGACGGTGTTGAACACCTTGGTCTTCTGGTTGTTGATCTCGAACGCCGCGTAGATGTGGCCGTTGAAGGTCGCCGAGTCGTAGAGCGGCTGGTCGAGCGCGATCCGCGCCGCCTGCACGTCGGTGGCGATGTCGAGTGGGGTGACCACGCCCTCCGGATTGGCCCAGGCCGCCAGGCCCATCAGCGACAGGGTGGTGCCGCTGGCGTTCAGCCGGCGCTCATGGCTGAGGCGGATGACGTACTGGGAGCCTTCGTCGAACGACGAGTAGAGCTGCAGCGAGGTCTGGTCGCCCCAGGTGGAGTCGCCGAAGTAGTCGATCCCGAACAGCGCGCCCCAGGGCCCGTTGGTCTTGGGATAGAGGTTGTTGACGTTCAGGTAGGTCCGCCAGCGCTCACGCGAGGCCTGGATCACCAGGTCCATGCCGCCGGGCTCGCTGGCGCGGCGCAGCGCGCCGGAGAGGGCCAGACCGGGCACCGCCTTGGCCTGCTGGTAGGCGCCCTCGACGTCGGCCAGCGACAGCGGCTGGTGGTCGACCAGGGGCGCGAAGGCGGCGCTGGCCTGGCGGCGCGCCGTCGGATCCTTGGACAGGACGGTGAGGTTCGAGATCCGCCCCTCGACGACGCGCATCAGGACGACGCCACCGTCCACCGTCTGCGGCGGCACAACCACCGCCACGAACGGATAGCCTTCTTCGGCGTAGATGCCCTCGGCGTTGCGGGCGATGGCGCGCAGGTCGGCGAAGGTGACCTGCTTGCCGGCCAGGCTGTTCCACGCGGCGGCCAGCCGTTCCGGCGGCACGGCCGAGCCGCCTTCGAAGCGTACGGAGGTCAGCACGAACTGCGGCGCCGCCTCGGACGGCGGCGTCACGCCCTCGACCGGAGCGCGGTCGGTCTGCAGCGGGGTGGACGGCGAGACGGGCTTCGGAAGCGCCGCGGACGGATCGGCGGTGTTGGACAGGGGCGCGGTCTGGGCCACTGCGACGGCGCCCATGGGCAATAGACTCACCAGCAAGGCCGCGCCGAACGCCTTCAAGGGCACCCCTCCGAATCCCAAACGTCGCCACGGCGCAGACCGTAAAGCGAACATCGTTCTTGCACTCAAACGGGGTAGTCCGTCCAGTGACAGCGGTCACCAGAACCAGCATTTATGCGGGTTAGGCTGAATGCGGCGCGAATATGGCAGGCACTGAGCCTGAATTGCCGCCACCGCGCGCTGCAACTCTCGACGCCGATGGGCGCGGCGTGGTTTAAAGAACGCTGGTCGGCGTGACGGTTGCTGTTGTCGCCGAGCAGGTTACGAGTTGAGGGGAACCCGTCCGTGGACAACCTGATCGCCCGTCGTCCCCTCGTCCTGGCCGCGATGGCCGTCGCCGGACTGGCGGCGTCGAGCGGTCCGGCGGACGCCGCCTCCTATGCCGACTTCGCCCTGGGTCCGAACGCGGAGGCCCAGGCCTGCCGCGCCGTCTGGCGCTTCGAGAGCGCCCGCGCCCCGACCGCGGTCGACGTCTACTGCGGCGCCTGGGAATCCCCGACCGGCACGGTGCGCACGGCGGCGGCGGGCGCCGACCCGGTCGCCTTGCTGGCGCGCGACTGCCAGGGCGAATCCAAGATCGTGGCCTCCGGCGACGTGGTGGTCCGCCAGATCGCCTGCGTCAGCCCCACCGGTTCGCAAGGCCTGGCGCGCTACGGCATGATCGTCGAGGGCGGCGGCAAGGTGGCCTACGGCTCGGCCTTCCCCTCGGACTGGGCGCCGCTGGTCAGCGCCGCGCGCGTGACGCTGGGGCTGGCTCAGCCCAGCGCCGCGGCCGCGCCGCAGTCGGCCCAGACGCCGGGCCTCAGCGAAATCCAGGCGGTGTTCCCCGACGGCCCTCCCGGCCAGGGCGCCGCCTTCAACTATGAACTGCTGCGTCGGCGCGGCTATGAGCAGAACGTCGCCTGGAGCTTCGGCGCGTCCGAGCGCGACTTCTCCGAACTGCTGCGCGCCCACCAGCGGGTGAACCCGAACGACAGCGCCGGCGAGGCCGAGATCCTGGCCGAGATCGCGCTGAACCTGTCGGACGCGCGCCGCTTCGGCGACGCCGCCGAACTGCTCGACCGCGCCGAGGCCGGGGCCCGCGCCGCCGGCGACGAGCTCTTGGTCACCAAGGTCACCAACTATCGCGCCCTCGACGCCCTGAACCGCGGCAAGAACGCCGAGGCCATGCGCCTGGCGCTGGCCGCCAATGCGGCGCGCGCCCACCTCGGCGACGAGGGCGGCGGGGCGCCCGGCCAGGCGGTGATCACGCCGGCCGTGTCGCGGCAGATGGAGAACCGCACCGCGCCGCGCACCACCCGCGCCGTGCTGGCGCTGATCGAGGATGTCACCCCCCGCGAACGCGCCGCGGTGCTGTCGGCCCAAGGCTACGCCACAGCCGCCGTCGCGGCGCGCAGCATGGGCCAGGGCTCCGCCCAGGAGTATCTCGACCGGGCGCTGGCCAGCCTCGGCCAGAGCGCGGTGCAGCCGGCCTGGCTGGGCGGCCAGATCTACGAGGAGCGCTCCTCGCTGGCGCTGCAGGGCGGCAACGCCGCGCGCGCCGAGGCCGAGGCCCGCGAGGGCCTGGCCCGGATCCAGACGCTGGCCCCCGAGACCCGGGTCGAGGCCCGCCTGATCCTGGCGCTGGAGCGCGCCAAGCTGGCTCAGGGCGACCGCGCCGGCGCGCTGCAGCTCGGCCGCACTGCCATGCGCATCCTGGAACGCCAGAGCGAGGCGCCGGGCATGCCGGCCGACGTCGCCTCCGGCCACATCGAGGCGCTCCTGGAAGCCTACGAGGAGACCAAGGACCCGGCCCTCGCCAGCGAATACTTCGAGACCCTGACGCTGGTCTGGGACGGCGCCGCCAGCCGCGCCGCCGCCCAGCTGGCCGCCCGCCTCGGCTCCGGCCAGAACGGCGGCGCCATCCGCGCCTACCAGGACGCTCAGCGCAACTATCGCGCCGCCCTGGCCAAGCGGGTGCGGATCGCCGCCTCGGAAGCCGCCGCCGGCGACATCAGCGACGCCGAGAAGGCGACCGACGACGCCGCCCGCGCCCTGGCCAAGGCCGAAGGCGCCGTGCGCCAGAGCTCGCCCCGATACCTCGAGTTGCTCAACCCGAAGGTCGCGACCGCCGATCTCGCCAGGACCCTGGGCGCCGACGAAGGCTACATCCGCGTCGTCCTGACCAAGGACGCCGGCTACGGCGCCGTGGTCACCCGCGACGGCGTCATCCCCTACCGGATCGGCATCTCCGCGACGCAGGCCACGGACCTCGTCACCAAGGTGCGCAAGAGCGCCGTCATCCGCGGCCGCCGCCTGCCGGACTTCGACCTGCAGTCCTCGCGCGCCCTCTACAAAAACCTGTTCGAGCCGGTGGAGGCGTCGATCGCCCCGCTGAAGGTCCTGCACATGGACGGCGGCGGCGTGCTGGCGTCGATGCCGATCGGCGCGCTGATCGTCCGTGACCTGACCGACGACCTGCTGCAACAGGTGGCCCTGGAGCAGGACTACACCGGCGTCGACTGGCTGGCGCGCCACCACGCGCTGGACATGGCGCTGGGCCCGGCCGCCTTCGTCCGCACCCGCCAGGCGGGCGGCGGAACGCCGATCCCGGCGGTGGTGGCGTTCGGCGACTTCCGTCCCGACCCGGCCGCCGCGGCGCTGAAGATCCAGACCACGCATGGCCTGTCCGAACGCTGCCGGCGCGAGATCGAGCGAGCCCTGGCGGGCCTGCGCGCCCTGCCCCAGACCGCAGCGGAGGCCCAGGCCGCCGCCCAGGCGTTCGGCGCGGGCGGCCAGGCGACCCTCGGAGCCCAGTTCACCGACGCCGGCTTCATGACCTCCCAGAGCGTGGCGGACGCCTCGGTGCTGGTGCTGGCCACCCACGGCGTGCTCGGCCTGTCGTCCTGCTTCGCCGAGCCGGCCCTGCTGACCTCGGTCGGCGACGGCGGCGACGGCCTGATCGAGGCGTCCGAGCTGCTCGACCGCGCCATCAAGGCGCGGCTGGTGGTGCTGTCGGCGTGCGACACCGCCGGCGGCGGCGGCGGCGCCGTGACCGAGGGTCTGGCCGACGCCGGCGAGGCCCTGTCCGGCCTGGCGCGGGCCTTCATCTACGCCGGCGCGCCCAGCGTGCTGGCCACCGAGTGGAAGATCGACGCCAGCGCCTCGGCGCTGCAGACCGACGTGCTCCTGTCGACCGCCGCCCGCGAGGGCGCGCCCGTGGCCGTGGCCCTCGGCCGCGCCCAGGAGACGCTCTACGACCACGCCGAAACGGCGCACCCGTTCTTCTGGTCGGGGTTCGTGCTGATCGGCGACGGCGGAGCGACGCTCGGCGCCGCCCCGGGTCGGCCGGCGAAATAGCCGCCGTTCCTGCCCTCACCTGAGGAGCAGAAGCAGAAAGGGCGCTCGCACGTGGCGAGCGCCCTCCCCTAGTTCAGTACCGCAGACCCGTCAGTCGACGCCGTAGCTCTCGATCAGGGCGTAGACGCGCTCGCGGTCCAGGCCGTTGGCCGGAGCCGCGGCCAGCAGCTGCTGCGCCTCGAAGGCGCGGGTGCGGGAGTCGGCCCGCGCCAGCGCCGCCGCCGTGGCCGCCGCGCGCACTTCCGGATCGGTCAGCGCCTGGTAGGTGGCCGGCGTCGGTCCGGGGGTCGCCGAGACGGTGAAGTCGGCGGTGATCGAGGCGCCGGTCTTGTCGGTCGCCGTCACGTGGTAGCGGCCGGGCGTCAGGTTCGCCATCGGGAACACCAGCTCGCCTTCGGCGCCCGCGGCCTGGCCCACCGGACCGGCCGGGCCGGTCAGCGTGGCGCTGTAGGGACCCTGGCCGCCGGTGACGCGCAGCAGCAGCGCGCGCGAGCCGGGCGACATTTCCTGGGCGCCCGCCGCCAGCTGCGGCAGGGCGAAAGCCAGGGCGTCGTCGCCGCCCTTCAGACGCACGTCCCAGGGCAGCCGCTTCATGTCGGGCATGACCTGGTCGTTGACGGCGCGATAGGCGTTGCCCGCCAGCGTCGGCGCGCCGGTGCGCGCGGCCACCAGATAAGGCGTCCCGGCGGCGACCTTGACCACGCCGCGGCCATCGAGGCTGAGCGTGACCTGGGTGGCGCCCGTGGCGGCGATGCGATCGCCGACGCAGACCACTTCCAGCACGCGCGGACGCGCCACCTTGGCGGCGGTGCGGGTGATGGTGACGGTGGCCGGATCACCCTGGATGCGGGTGACCACGCCGGCCCCCACGCACGCCGAAGGAGCCGCCGCGGCGGCCCCGGCCAGTCCGAGCGCCGCAACCGCGGCGCAAGCAAACAGAACGCGGGACTCAATCTTCGTCATCAGCGAATTCCTGCATGGCGCCCACCGCCGCTGAAGCGAAGGCTGGCGCAGATAAGTATCCCCAGTACCCCTGATCGAGTGAGATTAGAAGAAGTCCTATCCCCACCCAATGGGCACCGATCGCGAAGGCCCAGTTTAGCACGACCGGGTTGAAAGGTAGAAGGCGAAGCCTGACTAGCAATGGGCGATCACGATGTCGCGTTTTCAAGTCCAGGTAGTTCTCACGAATTCGTCGGGTGATAGTGAACCCCAACGTGATCGCCGCCGACATGACCAAGAGCACAGACAACTGAAGCCAAGTGGGCACCCGCTGCAGACCACCCCTGGACATCTGCAGGCCACGGACTGAGTTGGCGATGATCACCGGGCCGGCCATCTCGTTCAGCGGCGTCTGCTGGAAGTCGCTGGCGATCAGGTTGGTGCCGCCGAGGATCAGCAGGCGTCCGCAGATGATGTCGTGGCTGGCGTCCGGGCCCGCCTGGGCGACGTCGCCGGCCGACAGCCGCCGGAACACCGAAGTATCCGCAACCGCGCCGCACTTCTTGAACCCCGGCCAGGTCTTGGGCAGCTCGTGCCAGACGCGGCCGTTCTCCCCCTTGCCGAGGGACAGGTGGTAGTTGATCAGCTCGCCGTGGATGATCGGCGTACGGTGCGGGTTGGCGCAGTCCTTCTGGGCCCCGAAGATCCACTTGCCGGCGTTGGTGCCCGGCAGGGTGTTGATGTCCTCCAGCAGTTCGCCGTAGGCCATCAGCACCGCTGAATAGAGGATCGTCGGCTGGTTGCCCGGTCCAATGACGCACTCATAGGGCAGGAACTCGCGGATCACCCCGTTCTGGTCGCCCATCATCTTGACGTTCACCCAGTTGATGTTCTGGGCGTTGCCGACGATGTCGTCGTAGGCGGTCGAGGGCAGGACCAGCTGGGTGTCCTGGTCGTTGCCGGTGAACACCACCCGCGGAAACGACTGCCGCGCCAGCATCAGCTTCGGGGCCGACGGCGTGTGCGCCCAGGCCATCAGCACGTCGTGCAGCTTGGCCGCGCCGGCCTCGTCGCCCGGCGTCGGCGTGGCGAAATCGACGTCGACGATGACGCCCCGCGCCCCACGCCCCGGCGGGGCCGTGCGGATGTACTCCAGGACGTCGGCGACGACCCCGCGCGGCGCGGTCGCCAGCGGCGCGCGGATCTGGCCCTTGGTCTCCGGATTGATCGCCGCGATCGTCGCGTCGTCGATGTCGATCAGGCTGACCGGATCGCCGCTGGTCTCCTGGTCCGCCCGGATCTTGAAGGCCATCTCCATCATCGCCCGATCGGGATCGCCGAACATCGAGCGGTTGATGGTGTCGACGCGCATGGCGCCCAGCACCACCAGGCCGGCGACGAAGGACACGATGAAGCGGCGGTAGTGCGAGCGGTCGACGGCGCGCGCGCTGCGCACCAGCCAGCGCCCTGCCCGCTTCAGGTTGGCCGTCGTCTTCTTCCAGCGTGTCCGCGCCCGCTTGGGGGCCGAGCGCCGGCGCTTGGCCACGGCGCGGCGGGGCTTCATCGCCGCCGGTCGCCGGGGCGCCTTGCGGGCCTTGGCCGCCTTGGGGGCGGACGCCTCGGCCTCAGCGTCGGCGGGCTCGTCGGACTCATCGGGCGGCTTGGGCGCGCGGGCCATGTCCTGTCATGCCGGGCCGGCGAAAGCTTGGCAATCCGGGGGCTTACGCCGGACGCTAGAAGCTCAGGCGAAACGAGGACTGGACCAGCGTCTGGGACTGGCGGGGCGCGTCGCCGGCCAGGGCGCGCGAAGGCCGGTCGCTGTTCACGTGCAGCGCCTCCAGGCGCACGTCGGCGTGCTCGGACAGGGCGCGCCGCCACGCCGCCGTCAGCGCCCAGCCGCTCTCGTCGTTGTTATCGTCGACCACGACGCTGTGGTCGTGAACGTCGAACAGGTCGACGCGGCCGGTCAGCGTCGACGGCCCGATCTCGTGCGACAGCGACGCGTAGGCCGAGCGGAACACCACGTCGGCGAAGATCCCGTCCGGCGTCGGGAAACCCATGACCGTGCGGCCCCACATCGCCTGCGCCAGCAGACGGGTGTGCTCGCCCAGCTTCAGGCTGAGGCCGGCGTTGGTGAAGGTGGTCTTCCAGGCCCACTGCACGTCGTCGGTGACCCCGACCTCGTCGCCGCGATTGTCGTAGTAGAGAGCGCTGAGGGTCAGCGGCCCGGTCGGCCGCCACTCCGCCCGGCCGTAGAAGCCGATCTGGTGGTCGACCTCCAGCACCGAGGAGGTCCCCACCTTCTGCACGCCGGCGCCGAACGCGCTCAGGGGCGGCAGCGGGAAGTCGCCGTGCGCCGTCGACTTGATGTCGTGCAGCGCCCAGCCGCGATACGTCAGCAGGGTGCCGGCGGTGTCGTCGTGGGTGAAGAGGCCGCCGGTGAGGCCGAACGCCTGGTCGCCGAAGTCGTGGCTGAAGCCGGCCTCGACGCCCAGCACCTTCACCTCCTCGCCGACCCAGCTGTTGATGGCCGAGGGGGTGATGACGTTGGTCAGACCCCAGACCTTGCCGTCGTGCTCCAGCGAAATCGGCGGATAGAACAGCCCGGCCCTCCCCTCGAACCGCGTCGCAGAACGCGGCACGGGCTTGTAGAGGACATAGGCCTGCATCAGGTCGACAGCCTGCGACTGGCCGTTCTGGGCGGTCACGTCGACCACCGCGCTCCATTCCCAGTTCAGGCGCGGGTTCCACTCCAGCGCTGCCTGGGCGACGACCGCGTGGCCGCGCCAGCCGCCGTCCGCGTCGCCGCCGAACCGGGTCTTGCCGAAGCCGCCGTCGACGAACGACGCCTCGCCGTCGGCCGCGGCCAGGCGCAGGTCGACTTCGCCGTGCAGCGTGTCGCGTGTGAAGATTTCGGGCTCGGCCCGGGCGGCGCCCGCCAGGAGCAGCGTCGACAGAGCGCCGATCGCCGCGGAGCATCGCAACAGCATGTGCGGAGGCCCCCCTTAGCCGTACCGCCTGTTCGCCTCACGATCCTCGCGCAGAAACATCAAGAGTTCATTGAGCGGCATCGGCCGGGCGATCAGGAAGCCCTGGGCGGTGTCGCAGCCCATGCCCGCGAGGAGCGCATAGGCGGTGTCGGTCTCGACCCCCTCGGCCGTGACCTTCAGGCCCAGGCTGTGCGCCAGGTCGATGGTCGAACGGACCAGCAGGGCGTCGCGCTGGCTGTTGTCGACGTTGAGGATGAAGGCCTTGTCGATCTTCAGCTCGTCGGCCTTGATCTGCTTCAGATAGGCCAGCGACGACAGGCCGGCGCCGTAGTCGTCGATGGAGACGCCGAGGCCGGCGTCGTGGAACCGCTCGATGTTGGCCAGCGCCACGTCGGGGTTGTCGATCACCGCCGTCTCGGTGACCTCGAAGCAGAGCCGGCCCTCGGCCTTGGCGGCCAGCCGCAGCGCGGTCTCGGCGAAGTCGGCGTCGCCCAGCAGGCGGCCGGAGATGTTCACCGACATGTCGAGCGGCTCTCGGGCTAGGCGCATGGCGGCCTGGTGCTCGATCGACTGGCCCAGCACCCACTCGGTCATCGCGCGGATGTGGCCGGTGTCCTCGGCCAGCGGCACGAAGTGGTCGGGCGACAGGAGGCCCCGCCGCGGATGCTTCCAGCGCACCAGCGCCTCGACGCCGGTCACCCGCGACTGGCGGATGTCGTACTTCGGCTGGTGATGCAGGACGAGGTCGTTGGCGACGATGGCCTTCAGCATCTCGCTCATCAGCGAAAGGTTGCCGGAGGGGTCGCCGTAGGCGGTCGGATCGAAGAAGGCGACCTTCTGGCGGGCGGCGCGAGCCTGGTCGACGGCGATGTTGGCCAGCTCGACCGCCGAGCCGGCGCGCTCCGGCGCGGCCGACAGCTCGGCCAGCCCGATGGTCAGGCCGACGTCGATGGTGGCGCCGGTCAGGCGGATCGGCGCTTCCAGCGCATCCAGCAGCTTGCCCATGGCGGCCTGGGCCGCGTCGCGCCCGGAGGCCTGGAAGACCAGGCCCAGGGTGTCGCTGGAGAGGCGCGCCACCGCCGCGCCCGGCATGCGCCGGCCGAGCCGTTGCCCGACCTCCCGCACCAGGGCGCCGGCCAGCTCATAGCCGATGGCGCCGCGGACGTGGCTGAAGCGGTCGACGCCGAGGGCCGCGACCATGACGTCGCCGCGGTCCTCGGCCAGCAACGCCGCGATCCGCCGTTCCAGCGACAGGCGGTTCGGCAGGTCGGTCTCGCCGTCGTGCAGCGCCAGGTGGGTGATCCGCCGCTCACGCTCGCCGATCGCGGCGGCCATGGTGTTGAAGCTGTCGGCCAAGCGGCCGATTTCGTCGCGGGTGGTGACCTCGACGGTGGCGGCGTCGCCGCGCTGCAGCCGGCGCGCGGCGTCGTCCAGCGCCGAGATCGGCCGCGTCACGTTGCGCGCCAGAGCCCAGCTTCCGAACGCCAGCAGCACGAAGCCGGCCAGGCCGGCGCCGACGATCACATAGAGCAGCCCCTGGTAGGGCTTCAGGGCCAGCGCTAGCGGATAGCGCAGCAGCAGCACCGCAGGTTCGGCGCCGGTCATAGAACGCAGCGGCTTGGCCAGCGCCATCGCCGCGCCCTCGCGGGTCTGCAGTTCGGTCACCGCCACCTTGCCGCGCGCGGCGCCCTTCAGGAAGGTCGTGACCTGCGCCTGCTCGGCGGCGCTCAGCGGCTCGCTGGCCGAGGCCCAGCCGCCGTTGGTCCGCCGGTCGAGCACCACCGCCTCCAGCGGGATGGCGGACAGCTGCTCCAGCGCGTTCATCTCGTGCTGGTCCAGCTTGGCGGCGAACACCACCCAGCCGGACAGGGTCGGCGACAGGATCGGGGCCGAGATCGCCTGGTAGGGCGCGCCGCCGACCATCACCACGCCGGACGGCTCGTCGCCGGTCTTCACAGCCGCCGCCACCGCCTGCGCCGCGTCGCCCAGACTGGCGCCATCGGAGACCGTGACATGGCCGTCGAGGCCGACGATGAAGGCCAGGTCGATGCCGAACCGCTGGCGCAGGTTCTCCAGGGCCGAGCGGATCGTCGCCTGCTTTCCAGCACAGTGGGATCCGAAGCTTGGAATTCACGTGACTTGAAGTCGCGG
>JADMIO011227341.1_pt1 | contig 14866 bp, 15 predicted proteins | sample 8958161 | NCBI WGS metagenome assembly JADMIO01 (sample SAMN16585339, study PRJNA669376) | soil metagenome | isolation source: Crop rotation soil | place: USA: Cullars Rotation, Alabama | collected 2011 | reverse complement strand
GGCGGGTAAAAAAGCAAGCTGGTCTTTTAATTCGACCTTATTTTTTGTGACAACAAACTCCGGCGATGGAATCTGGCCGGCCGCATAAAATTCTTTTTGCCTGATCTTATTCTTAATGATTTTTATCGCTGAAGGCTTTGGATAGATTTTTATACCTTCTTTCTCAAGCTGCTCTAATGCCTCTACATTTACGGCTTCTATTTCGATTGTTAATGCATCCAGTTGTTTCCCGAAATTGTAAACCGTGTCAAAATCTTTTATATCGCCTTTTGTAAAATGGTGACATAAATGCGCTGCCGGGCAATTTTCATCATTCTCTAAAACATAGGTTTCCACAACGTAATTCGCTGCGGCCTGTAATAACATTCTTCCTAGTTGCCCGCCACCAAGTATGCCTGCCCTGAGCGGAGTCGAAGGGCTTTTTGTGACAGGTGTTGATTGCGGAGATGGAGAAGATTGAGCGGAGTCGAAATCTTTGTATTTACTATGGGTCATATTCTGGCATTGAGAAAGCAACTGCAATTTGTGAAAATTCTGTTCAACCAGGGCTTTCTTTTTTGCTCGCGACCATCCGCGTAACTGTTGCTGCCGCTTTTGTGCATCGTGCAGGGAAGGTATTACTTCATAGTACATCATTTCAACAGGAGTACGGACACTGGTGAATTCATATACACCATCATTATGTTCCCTGAAATCTTTTATAAGGTCATCCGCTAACCCAACGAAATAAAAACCATCATTACAGTAAAGTATATAGACAAAATATTGCTCCTGCATTATCAAATAAAAAAAATTATTTCGACTTCGCTAAATAAATGTCCCTTCGGCTACGCTCAGGACAAAGAAATTAATACCTCATCACCGGATTCCGTTCTTTAACCTTCCTCCGAAAAAATTTATGCCTTAATTTGCTGTAAATTAATGTACCATAAGTTTTCATAATGTTTGAAGCATTTGTGAAAGGATTAGTTTTAGGCTTGCTGTTGGGTGTATCCGTGGGCCCTGTAATTTTTTCCATACTTAAACATAGCCTGAATAACGGCCATCGGGGTGGTTACGCATTTATTGCAGGGGTATCATTCAGCGATCTTATCGTAGTGCTTATCTGCAATATGTTTACCCGCTTATTTAATACTGCCATGGAACATGAAATGATAATCGGTATTGCCGGGAGTTGTTTACTGATCGCACTGGGCATCTATAATTTTTTCTTTCGCAAAGTACAAACTGCAGATAATGGTATGCTGATGGTAAATAACCTGCGTAAGAGAGACCTCGCCGGCATTTTCTTCTCAGGATTTTTTATGAATACGCTTAACCCCGGGTCATTGTTGTTCTGGTTTGCAGCCACCGCAACCATATCGGCAGATTCAAAACTCACAGAACATCCCGAGCAGTATCGGCTCATTGTTTTTCTAACAGCATTATTGTTCAACTTAACCTCAGATACGGCTAAAGTATTGCTTGCAAATAAAATAAGATTGAAACTAACACCCCACAACATTCATATTATTAACCGTATCTCGGGTGTAGTGCTGGCAGGTTTCGGCATTGCCATAATTGTGACTATGGTTATCCGGACGGTAAATGCAGGCAAGCTTTAACAAGTAGTTTAAAACCGGCTTTGTAATTTTAAAAATGAACCGCTGCATACTCGCCGTGATAACTGCTTGTGTTATCACACCCGCATTTGCCCAGTCAGATTTTATCCAGTTAAAAAAAAGAAATAAGGTTATCAAATCCTGGTATAAAGACAATTATGTTTTCCTGCAATTACAGAACGATCAGTGGGTAAACGCCGTTATCCACAACATAAAAGATGATAGCTTATACCTTCGGCCATATGTTGTGCAAACTTTTGTAAATAGGATTGGCCTTAATTTTCTGGATACTACTTACTATGGTTTAATGCCTGTTCATTATAACAATATAAAGGCATTTCCGAAAGACGATGAATCATTCAGCTATGTGAAAAATGGTCTTATCTTCGACATTGCCGGCGGTGGCTATATTGTATTAAATGTTATCAACACACTTAGTAATAATGAACCCGTTTTTGGTTCAGAAAATCTGCCCAAGTTGGGGATTGCCGCAGGTGTATTGGCAATCGGTGTTGTGTTGGGATTAACACACAAAACAACGTATGACATCGGCAAAAAATATCATATTGAATATATAGCCACTGAACCATCTTCATAGTACTTTCGTTGAGCATGAAAGTCCAAAAAAGGTCATCCATTAAAACATTTTTCCGCCGTTTCATTAAAATAATTTTGTATGGATTTATCCTTTCATGTATATATCTATTGATATGCAAATGGCTCATGCCCCCCATAACTATAATGCAGCTTGGAAGCTGGATTGGCGGTTATGGCTTAAAAAAAGATTATGTTTCATGGGATAACATCAACGCCAATATAAAGCTTGCGGCCATTGCCGGGGAGGACCAGTTATTCCCGGTACACAATGGTTTTGATTGGAAATCCATTTCGAAGAGCCTGGATAATGACCCGTCAAAAGGTGAAAGAAGTGCCGGCGCTGCAGCAAGTACTATAAGTCAGCAAACCGCGAAGAATGTTTTTTTATTCCAGGGTGAAGGAATCATGCGTTATGTACGCAAGCCCCTTGAAGCAGTGTATACAGCATTGATTGAACTGATCTGGGGAAAACGCCGTATCCTGGAAGTATACCTCAATACGAGCGAAATGGGAAAGGGAATTTTTGGTATTGAAGCTGCAGCACAGCAATATTTCAGCAAACATGCCAAAGATCTTTCCCGCAATGAAGCCGCATTAATTATTGCCGGATTACCAAATCCTAAGATTTATACCGTGAAACCGCAAAGCCGTTTTGTAAGCTGGAAAAGCAAATGGATATTGCGGCAGATGAATAATGTGCAGGGTGATAAAAATATAAAGGCTTTAATTTATAAGAAATAAGTTCATGGTTCAGGGCGGAGTAGTTGACTGGCGGAGTAGTTGACTGGTTGAAAGGGCTTGAAAAAGTGTAGAACATAAACCATGATAGATGCTTATAACCACACGATATGAACTATGAACCATGATCTATGAACTATGACCTATCAACTATGATCCACTCCAAACTTCCCGATACCGGCACAACGATCTTCACTGTCATGAGCCAACTGGCGATTGAATATGATTCCATCAACCTCGGCCAGGGATTCCCTGATTTTATGATGAGCGACGAACTGATCGCCCTGGTGAACGCCGCCATGCTGCAGGGGTACAATCAATATGTACACATGAGCGGGTTACCCTTGCTGCGCGAAAAAATTGCTGTTAAGGTGCAAAAGCTTTATCAAACAACTGTCAGTCCTGAAACACAGGTCACAGTGACCCCGGGTGGCACTTATGCAATTTATACTTCGCTCACAGCTATTCTTGAAAAAGGCGATGAGGTAATTGTTTTTGAGCCGGCATACGACAGTTATATACCAAATATTATCGTAAATGGCGCAAAACCTGTATTGGTGCCATTGCAATACCCGGATTATTCTATTCCATGGCACCAAGTAAAAGAAAGGATCACGTCTAAAACAAAAGCCATCATCATTAATTCACCACATAATCCAACCGGTGCCGTACTGGGTGAAAATGATATTGAACAATTAAAACAGGTCGTTCATAACAAAAGCATTTTTATTGTAAGCGATGAGGTATACGAACACCTTGTATTTGATGATCTGCCACATCAAAGCATCCTGCGCTATCCCGAATTGCTCGAAAAAAGTTTTGTGTGTTTTTCTTTTGGCAAAACATATAATTGTACAGGCTGGAAGATTGGTTATTGTATTGCATCACCAGCTTTGATGAAAGAGTTCCGGAAAGTGCACCAGTTCAATGCCTTTAGTTGTAACAGTTTTGTTCAATATGCACTTGCGCAGTTTTTGGATAATGAAGACGCCTACCTGTCGCTTGGAAAATTCATTCAAAGAAAAAGGGATTATTTTAAACATTTGATGCAGGCAACGAAATTCAGGCCTATTGTGTCGCATGGCAGTTATTTTCAATGCTATAGTTATAAAGATTTCAGCGATGAAAATGACATGGAACTTGCGATACGGTTAACCAAAGAATATGGCGTAACCACCGTGCCTTTAAGCAGTTTCTATCAATCTAAAAAGGATGACAAGGTATTGCGCTTCTGTTTTGCCAAAAAAGAAGCAACGCTGAAAGAGGCCGCAGACAGGTTGAAAAGCCTATAAGCACCAGTCCTGCTAAAATCCCGTTTTTCAGTACCTTGGTCGCCCGTACTGTTAAACCATAAACTTTATATAGATTTGCCCGCAAACTTTTTACATGCGTGCTATACAAATGGTGGATCTGAAAACAGAGTATCAACGGTTAAAGAACGAAATTGACACGGCTGTTATTGATGTGATAGAAAGCGCAGCATTCATTAATGGCAAACCTGTACAGGATTTCAGCAAGGCACTGGCCAATTATCTTCATGTAAAACACGTTATCCCCTGTGCCAATGGTACAGATGCTTTACAGATTGCTATGATGGCCCTGGACCTTCAACCAGGCGATGAGGTTATCACCCCGTCCTTTACTTATATTGCTACAACAGAGGTTGTGGCCCTGCTTCGTTTAAAACCAGTTTTTGTTGAAGTAGACCGGCAAACTTTTAATATTGATATAGAAAGCCTTCGTAAAGCTATTACCCCAAAAACAAAGGCGATCGTGCCTGTGCATTTATACGGGCAATCATGCAATATGGAAGCGCTGATGCAGGTTGCAAACGAACATGGTTTACCGGTGATCGAAGACAATGCGCAGTCAATCGGCGGAGACTTTTATTTTAAAGACGGAACGGCCAAAAAAGCGGGCACAATTGGCACCATCGGAACAACCTCTTTTTATCCTGCAAAAAACTTAGGTGCTTATGGAGATGGGGGCGCCATGTTTACCAATGATGATGCACTGGCACAAAAGCTCCTTATGATCGCCAATCATGGTCAAAGCAAAAGATACTATCATGATGTTGTGGGTTGCAATTCAAGGCTCGACACCATACAGGCAGCTATATTAAACATCAAGCTGAAACATCTTGATAATAACATCAATGCACGTATCAAAACAGCGGACTATTACGATAAAGCATTCCAAGATCATCCGGTTATAAGACCGCCGTTCAGAGCCGCGAACAACAGGCATGTATTTCATCAGTACACGCTTATACTCGATTCCGATGAAAAAGGTTTGCGCGATGGGCTGAGTGCACATCTTGCAGCAAAGAAAATTCCGAGCATGATCTATTATCCGGTTCCTGGTCACCGGCAAAAAATGTTCGAAACCTTTGGCGGGCTTGAATATAATTTGCCCGTAACTGACTGGCTCACAGAAAGGGTTATCTCCCTGCCAATGCATCCCGAGTTAGACGAGGAACAATTGCAGTACATAACACAAAATGTGATTGAATATTTTAATTAATTGCGATGGATTTAGCAGTGCGATTGCACATGACCGGCATTTTAATTTTTATAAAACATAAAATCCAAAATACAAACTGAAAAACTATGAGTAAAAGAATTTTAATTACAGGTGCGGCTGGCTTTTTGGGGTCTCATTTATGCGACCGTTTTATTAGGGAAGGTTACCATGTGATTGCCATGGACAATCTTATTACGGGCGATATGCGCAATATCGAACACCTGTTTCCTTCTCCGCAATTTGAATACTATCACCATGATGTTTCCAAATTTATTCATGTGCCCGGCAACCTTGACTACATCTTGCATTTTGCTTCCCCGGCAAGCCCGATAGATTACTTAAAGATCCCCATTCAAACATTAAAAGTCGGTTCGCTTGGCACGCATAATTGCCTTGGGCTGGCAAAGGAAAAAAAAGCAAGAATTTTAGTTGCTTCAACCAGCGAAGTTTACGGCGATCCCCTGGTTCATCCTCAAACAGAAGAATACTGGGGCAACGTAAACCCTGTTGGCCCGCGTGGCGTGTACGATGAAGCCAAACGCTTCCAGGAAGCGATTACTATGGCATATCATACATATCATGGTGTTGAAACAAGGATAGTCCGCATCTTTAATACCTACGGCCCGCGCATGCGTTTAAACGATGGGCGTGCATTACCTGCATTTATCGGTCAGGCCTTGCGCGGTGAAGATTTAACCGTATTTGGCGACGGTAGCCAAACACGTTCTTTTTGTTACGTTGATGACCTGGTCGAAGGCATTTACCGGTTACTGCTGAGTGACTATGCGCTGCCTGTGAATATTGGCAACCCCAATGAAATCTCACTAAAAGATTTTGCTGAAGAGATTCTAAATTTAACCGGAGCAACGGTAAAAATAGTCTATAAGCCATTACCTGTTGATGATCCCAAACAACGTCAACCAGATATCACAAAAGCTAAAAATATTTTAGGATGGGAACCTAAAGTAAGCCGGCAGGAAGGTTTGAGAAAAACCTACGAATATTTCAAAAACCTGTCAAGCGAAGAATGGTTTAAACTGCCAAAAGAGTTTACAAGACAGAAATGAACATTTTAGTTTCAGGCAAAAATGGGCAGCTTGGTGCGTCGTTGCAGGATATGGCATCTTCAAACCAAAATGTTCAATTCATTTTTTTTGACAAAGATGAATTGAACATCAGGGATGAGCAGGCAATTAAGGACATTATTCAAAAATATTCCCCTGCTTTTTTTATCAATTGCGCTGCATATACTGCGGTTGATAAAGCCGAAACCGACCAGGAAAATGCATACCTTATAAATGCAGACGCGGTTGGCAATATTGCCAGGTATTGCAACCTGTTCAAAACAAAACTCATCCACGTTTCTACCGATTATGTTTTTGATGGGAAGGGAACAGTACCATATAAGGAAGATGATACCACAAATCCTGTAAACTATTACGGGCATACCAAATGGCTGGGTGAACAGCTTGCGTTGAATAACAACCCTGGTACAATTGTTATCCGCACATCGTGGGTATATAGTTCATACGGGCACAACTTTGTAAAAACGATGCTGCGTTTAATGAGAGAGCGCAAAGAAATAAATGTAGTGGATGATCAGTTTGGGTCGCCAACGTATGCCAGGGATCTCGCGGAAGCGATCATGTCGATAGTCGTTGGTCAATGGTCAATAGTCAATGGTGAGTTACCAGGCGTCAAACGTCAAACGTCAAACATAAATAAAGCTCACGGCTCACAGCTCATAGCTCGTAGCTTGAATGGCATCTATCATTTCAGCAACGAAGGCATTATTTCGTGGTATGATTTCGCGGTTGCGATAAAGGAGATCAAAGGGCTTGATTGCATTATAAACCCGGTAATAACCGCATCTTATCCAACGCCCGCAAAACGACCCGCTTATTCCGGTTTGGATAAAACAAAAATCAAAAACACATTCAATATTCAACTAAAACCCTGGAAAGAAAGCCTGGAAGATTGCCTTCAACTCTTATAATTATTTAATTTCACCTAAAAAACTTTTATGGCTTACTGGCTTGTAAAATCCGAACCTTCAACGTATAGCTGGCAGCAACTTGTAAAAGATAAACAAACAACCTGGGATGGTGTGCGCAATTTTGCTGCAAGGCTTCATTTAAAAGCAATGAAGAAAGGGGATGAAGTTTTTTATTACCACAGCAATGAAGGCACAGAGATAGTAGGCATAGCAAAAGTTGCCAAAGAGTTTTACCAGGATCCGACAACCGATGACGCTAATTGGGTAGCTGTTGACCTGAAGCCATTCAAAGCTTTTAAAAAACCGGTTACGCTTGCACAAATAAAAGCTGATAAACGTTTACAGGATATGGCACTTGTAAGAATAGGAAGATTGTCTGTACAACCTGTAAGCGAAGAAGAGTGGAATATAATTATGGAGATGGGAGGGATGGGGTAAGACCATGGTCGATGGTCCCTGGTCGATAGACCATATAATACTGCCCTTTCACGACTGAGGATTGCCTACTCACCATTGACTATTCACCACTCACCATTTTACTTTCTTTTAACTTGTTATATTGGTTACAAAAATCTGCATGTTGTAATTAATCTCTGCAGGCTTGCAATTTTCTATTCACTTCTAAAAACAACTTATTCAAGCCAAAAAGTTTGCTGTAACAATAATTATAATTACAGTCGGCTAACTTTTGCCATTGCGTTAGCAAGCCTGCATTATGTAAAAATCTATATTTCCGCATCTCATTAAAACAATCAAATAATTTATATGAAACCTCATTTTTATTGCATGGCAATATTTGCCATGGTGTTAATCTCATGTAACAGCAGTTCGTTAGAACAGCCCCAGGAAATGCAAGTTGCAGACCAAACTCCCGAAAGTGAAAACAATACAGCACAGTTTAAAAAGGATGAAAACGGGCAAATACCATTTGCTGATACGGTAGCAGTTCCATCAACGCCGCAAAATAATGTCTCAACAACAAGAAAAAATAACCCGGATTGGGACAAAAAAATAATTAAAACTGCAACCGTTCAATTGGAATTGGATGACTATAATAAATTCAATACCACCGTTCGCAATTCAGTAAAACAGTTCGGGGCTTATATAGCAGAAGAAAAGCAAATGGAAAGCGATTATCGTATCGAAAATTCACTAAGCATAAAAGTACCTGTCGCCCAATTTGATGCCCTGGTAAATTCTTTTGGAGGAGATGGCATTAAAATAATGGTGAAGAATATTTCGAGCCAGGATATAACAGGTGAAGTGGTGGATACGAAATCGAGAATGCAGGCAAAACTGGCGGTACGGGAAAAATACCTGGAGTTATTAAAACAGGCGAAAAATATGGATGAAATACTGAGGGTTCAAAATGAAATAAATGAGATACAGGAAAACATTGAAGCAGCAAATGGCAGAATAGATTACCTGCAACATGCTTCTGCCTATAGCACCATCAATTTAAGTTACTACCAGTATATCAATGGTTCTACAGCTAATGATGAGAAGCCCGACTTCTTTACGAAACTATCCCGGGCTTTTGCCACAGGAACATCCTTTATCATCAACCTTGTTTTATTTATGATCAGCATTTGGCCGTTGATACTGGGCGGGTGTATTGCATGGTTTTATCTAAAAAAGTTCAGGGTAAAAAAAGCATAGCGATAGAACAAGGTTGCCTGAAAGGGCAGCCTTGTTTATTTCAGCAGGTATAACTAAATGGCGGATTCTTCAAGATAGTTGAGGTCTTTATGATAAGTTTCATCTGTTAGTAATACAGAAATAATTCCTATTGCAATAACCACAATACCGGTTATCCAACCTGCCTGTAAATAATTGCCTGTCTGCACCTGCAACCATGCAAACAATAACGAGACAAGATTTAATGAACCCCGAACCATGTTTGGAACTGTAGTAGCCACGGTTGCTCTTATGTTGGTGCCAAATTGTTCCGCCGCCATCGTTACAAATATTGCCCAGAAACCTGTTCCAAAACCAAGCAGGGCGCTTACAAAATACAACTCTGTTACGCTTGCCCCATTAAGGTTAAAAAACCAAACTATACCAATGGCCGTGATAAAGTAGAAAATATATAAGGCTTTCTTCCTGCTCTTTAGCCATTTGCTTACAAAGCCAATAAGTATATCACCTGCTGAAATTGCTGCATAAGCAAACATTACACTTTTGCCAGGGTCTATTGCTCCCTGTATATTCATTTTGGTGCCAAACTCTTTGGAAAAAGTTATAAGAATACCGATAACATACCAGGTGGGCAAACCGATAAAAATTGCAGTGAGGTATTTTCTCAGGCGTGTTTTATTGGTAAAAAGCATAAAGAAATTTCCTTTTGATACATTAGTTTTTTCTATGCTTTTAAACATGCCCGACTCCAGCACGCTTACCCGTAAGAACAATAACAAAAATCCTAACCCACCGCCGATAAAATAACAGGTACGCCAGCCGGTATTATCAGCCTGTACAAATAATTCTTTCATAAAAAATGCGACTACAGCGCCGGTTAACCCGATGCCGGCAACCAGCGATGTTGCGATACCTCTTTTTTCTTTGGGCAGTAACTCTGTTACCAATGTTATGCCTGCACCAAGTTCGCCGGCAAGCCCGATACCCGTAATAAATCTTACCAATGCATACTGATTTACAGTCTGCACAAAGCCATTGGCAATATTTCCAAGCGAATACAGGATAATGGAAGCAAACAACACTTTCAGCCTGCCTTTTTTATCACCTAAAACTCCCCAGAGGATCCCGCCGATCAATAAACCCAGCATTTGTATATTGATAATAAACAAGCCGTCTTTTGCGATCTGGTCATCGTTTAATCCAAATGATTTTAAGGATGGGATGCGGATGATACTAAACAACAGGAGATCATAGATATCGACAAAATACCCAAGTGCCGCTACCACTACGGCGAGACTGAAAACAGATTGCGACCTGTTATTCATCATACTATATTTTCCGTGTTTGTTTTGTCTTTGGCAATAAAGAATTTATAAACAATAGGGATAGTAGAAACGGCTACTATTATGATAACGATCATTTCAAGATGTTCCTTCAGGTCGATCTTAAATTCATTCATTACCCATTTATATAAAAAATGGCCCGCAAACAGCATTGAACCTACCCAGGCGACACAACCGATAACATTAAAATAGGTGAATTTCTTTTTATCCATTTGCACTATGCCGGCAACTATAGGCGCAAACGTGCGGATGATAGGCACAAACCGTGCAGCAACAATTGCCCAGCCCCCATACTGCTGGTAAAATGCCGTAGCATTGTTAAGGTATTTTTTCTTAAAGAGGAATGTGTCTTTGCGTTCATATAGGAATGGGCCGCTTTTTTTCCCAAACCAATACCCCACATAATTGCCCAATACGCCTGCAAAAGCGATGATGATCCATAAAAACACCAGGTCGGTATATTCATTTGTAAAAGGGATCACCTGTGATGCAAGGTCGCTGCTGTAAATGCCGGCAACAAAGAGCAGGCTGTCTCCGGGTAAAAAGAAGCCGGCAAACAAACCGGTTTCTGCAAATATTACAAATAGTAAAAGCCACAAGCCTCCATATTCAATATAGAATTGAGGGTTGATAAGATCATGCCATTGAAAACTATCAAGCAATTGTATCATACGTATCTGATTCTTGTTCTATTGTATGCAATAGTAACAAAGCATTTATATAGTTCGTTAATATGTTATTTAAAAGTGATAATAAATTTTGCAAGATATGCTCTGTTTCCGCAGCATCATATCGCAGCAAGATAACTGTTATAAAATCTTTTTCTGTTTGAAAATTAATTCCCCAAAATCTTTATCTTCTGTCAGGATAATGGCAGGTGGAGTAATGGACATGCCTAAAATATCACTGTCTTCAACAGAAGGGTGATTTTCTGCAATTGAAAAAACATTATATCCGCTATCCCTTAAAGCTATAACAAACTTGTAATTTAAGCTTTCATCTGCTATAATGTTCATGCCTGTTCTGCTTCAATTATCCTTTCATTTGTAAGAACAGCATGTGCATATGCTATTGCTTCACGAATATCAGCCACTGTAAGCTTTGGATACCCATCAAGTAGATAATCATAATCGGCTCCGCCAGCTAATTTCTCAAGAATTAATTCAACTGTAATTCTTGTGCCTTTTATACAGGGTTTACCCATCATCACTTTAGGATCAATTGATATTCTTTCAAACTTCATAAAAACTTTTTCCAAAAATAACTAATCCAATGCTTTCTCCCATTTGCTTACGACGCCTGTTGCCAATGCATTACCCAAAACATTCGTCATACTTCTGAACATATCACAAAAATGGTCTATCGGCAATATCAGCGCCACGCCTTCCGGTGGAATTTTAAACATTGCGCAGGTGGCCAGCACAACTACCAGGGAAGCACGCGGCACACCGGCAATTCCTTTACTCGTGAGCATTAATACCAGCAACATGGTTAACTGGGTACCCAGGTCGAGCTCTATTCCATAAGCCTGGGCAATCGCGATGCTTGCAAAAGTCATATACATCATACTGCCATCAAGGTTAAAGGAATACCCCAGCGGCAAAACGAATGCAACAATTTTGTCTTTGCAACCAAACCGCTCCATTTCCTCGGTGAGTTTCGGGAAAACGGCCTCACTGCTTGTTGTTGTAAAGGCAATGATCAACGGCTGCACAATGCGTTGCAGCAAAACAGGCATCCTGTTTTTCAAAATCAAAAAACCGGCGGCCAGCAATACCAGCCACAATAAAGCAACGCCGATAAGGAAAAAAGCAAAATATTTTGCGTAAAAGACAAAAATGCCCAACCCGTTCACGGCTATTACCGCAGCAATGGCACCAAAAACGCCGAAAGGTGCAAATTTCATTACATAGCCTACCATTTTAAGTATTACATGTGAAATCGTGTCCAACACTTTTATCAGCGGCTTTGCATAATGTCCCATAGACGCGGCAGCGATACCAAAAAATATAGAAAACACTACGATTTGCAGTATCTCATTGGTAGCCATTGCATCCAAAAGGCTTTTGGGAAACACATGCTCAACAAAATGCTGCAGTGTAAAGGACTGGGTGTTCCCGGACAGGTCTTTAACGCTTTCAGCACTCGCCCTGCTCAGATCAAGACCGGCGCCGGGTTTAAAAAAATTCACCAGCATCATACCCAATAAAAGGCTGATGATTGACGCAGTGAGAAACCAAAGCAAAGCCTTACCGCCAACCCGGCCTACAGTTTTAAGATCACCCAGCTTGGCAATACCTGCAACGAGGGTGGAAAATACCAGCGGCGCAATAATCATTTGCACCAATCGCAGGAAGATAGTGGTAAGCAGTTTTATGTTTGTAGAAAACGTGTTCCTGGTTTCAGGCGTGGTATTGCTAAAAATATAGTAGCCAACAGCAGCACCCAGTAACATCGCAACAAAAATGTAGATCGTTAGGTTATTGCGTTTTCTCTTCAGCATAAATTCGCCACAATATAACATTAATAAAACCAAACTTTAGTTAACCAATAAGGGTAGTAAAACATTTTACAAACAGAGAAAATAAATTCTTACTTTGCCGCCGTAATAAGAAATCTTATGAGTTTATTCAGAACTAAATCACTTGATGTTCTACTGAAACAGGCTGACGACTCAGAAAAAAGCTTGAAACGCACACTCGGTGCAGGCAGCCTTATCGCGCTGGGGATAGGCGCTATCATCGGCGCAGGTTTATTTGTAAGAACTGCGGCGGCAGCCGGCGGAAGCGCAGGACCTGCAGTAACGATATCTTTTCTGATCGCTGCAATCGGCTGTGCTTTTGCAGGTTTGTGCTACGCAGAATTTGCTTCGATGATACCTATAGCCGGCAGTGCTTATACGTATGCCTATACAACCATGGGCGAAATTATAGCCTGGATCATTGGCTGGGCGCTTATCCTTGAATACGCATTGGGTGCAGCAACCGTTTCTATCGCCTGGAGTGAATTTCTGAATAACCTGCTGGATAACCGAATACCATACGAATGGACCCATTCCCCGTTTCAATCTGCCCTTGACGTAAATGGTGTAATGCACCACGGGATCATTAATGCCCCTTCTTTATTAGTGTTACTCGTGATCTCATTGTTGCTGATAAAGGGCACGCAGGAATCTGCTTTTGTAAATGCGATCATCGTTTTCATTAAAGTTGCTATTGTACTTACATTTATTGTAATCGGATGGCACTTCATAGACCCGGCAAATCATAATCCTTATTTCATTCCCGCAGACCAGCCGGATGCTTTGCAGGCAGATGGAACCCATTACAGCTATAAAGATTTCTTTAATCATGGATGGGGTGGTGTGCTGCGCGGAGCCGCAATCGTATTTTTTGCTTTCATAGGCTTTGACGCGGTAAGCACTGCCGCCCAGGAAGCAAAAAATCCAAAAAAAGATATGCCTATCGGCATTCTTGTTTCGTTATTGATCTGTACCATTTTATACGTGCTTTTTTCATGGGTATTAACCGGTGTAGCGCCTTTTACAGATTTTGTAAAAGCAGGTAAAGAAGCGTCGGTAGCCTATGCCATTGATACCTACATGCCTGGTTATGGGTGGCTGGCAAAACTGATAACCGTCGGTATCCTTGCAGGTTTCTCTTCTGTGATACTGGTAATGCTTATGGGCCAGAGCCGTGTATTTTTCTCCATGGCCAACGATGGCCTGTTGCCCAAAGTATTTTCTGAAGTGCATCCGAAATTCAGAACGCCTTATAAATCAAATATTCTTCTTTTCATATTTGTTGGCGCATTTGCCACGCTTATCCCGGGCGATATCACCGGCTCGCTTACCAGTATAGGCACCTTGCTTGCCTTTGTGCTGGTTTGTATCGGAGTTCTGATCATGCGTAAAAATGATCCAAACAGGGTGAGGCCTTTCAAAACGCCCTGGGTACCGGTTGTGCCGATCCTTGGGGTTCTCGTATGTTCGGCAATGATCATTTCACTGGACCGTACAACGCAGGTTGTAGCATTATTATGGATGCTGTTAGGACTGGTGATCTATTTTACGTATAGCCGGAGTCATAGCCTACATAAAACCGAGGGAGTACTACCCTCTGCATCTGATTTTGAAAAGCATTAAATAATAAGCTTAATAAAAGGAGGTTGTTCCAGGTCTGAACAGCCTCCTTTTATTTTGTGGCTTCGGACGCATACAAATTGATTTCTACCGGCACAACTAAAGCTGCGGACGACCACAAATCAATTTCTGCCTGCATTACTGAAGCTGCGGACGACCACAAATCAATTTCTACCGGCATAACTAAAGCTGCGAACGACCACAAATCAATTTCTACCGGCACAACTAAAGCTGCGGACGACCACAAATCAATTTCTACCGGCATCACTGAAGCTGCGAACGGCAACAA
>JADMIO011306070.1_pt1 | contig 14867 bp, 13 predicted proteins | sample 8958161 | NCBI WGS metagenome assembly JADMIO01 (sample SAMN16585339, study PRJNA669376) | soil metagenome | isolation source: Crop rotation soil | place: USA: Cullars Rotation, Alabama | collected 2011 | reverse complement strand
GGCCGCGACTTCAAGTCACGTGAATTCCAAGCTTCGGATCCCACTGTGCTGGAAATCTTACCGAGCGATACGTGCGCCTCGATCAATCGGTTGTCCCAAAATATCGAGGTCTTAAATGCGCTCACGGCTTGGTCGATATCGCCGCGGCGTAGGTGTATCTTGCCGAGAAGTAGGTAGCTCTCGGCGCTCATCGGCTCGCTGGCTAACACTCGGCGGAGCGTCGCCATCGCTTCGTCATCCTGGCCGTTCTTGACCTGCTGACGCGCGGTCGCAAGCAACGTTTCAGATTCGCTCAATTGCGGGGCCGCCGCCACCGTTGGCCGGCGGTTCATGACGACCGCGATAAAGTCCCGCCGCGCCGGCTGCAGAACGCGAAGGTTCACGTCAGTTATCGTATGCGACTTTTGCCATTCCTTTTCGAGGTTGGCGTAGCGGTTGTTGGCCGTCAAGTATTGGCGCGCCTGGTTGTCCATCTGCGGGGCGAGCGGATCTTTAAGGTTCTCGAGCGCTTTCGCGAGGAAGTAATAAGCATCGCCGTCGCGCGGGTTTGCAGCGATCGCCGAACGAAGGTGCACCGCCGCCTCGGCATAATTGCCGCTGAAGAAAAGCGCCGCCGCGTAGTTGAACCTTACGTTCGCATCGTCGACCGCCGACTCGGACGCCTTTTTCAACAATTCGACGCCTTCCGTTAGCAGCGCGGCCGATTTTGCGTCATTCTTCTTTTCCGCGCGCGATGCCTGCACCGCTATCGCGCCGAGCGCGTTGTAGACGGATGTGAGCTTCAGGTCGTCGACAAGTGGCCTCAGCGTGGCGAGGGCGATCTCAAATTTACCCTGCTGCCATAAGGTCAACCCAAGGTAGAATGACGCCTCGGCAAAGCCGTCATCACCGCACTGCGCGGCCCTGTTCTCGGCCTTAGCCTTGTCGCGGCATTTTTGGTTGGCGCTGATGACACGCTCAAAATAATCACCCGCCTCCGCAAACTTTCGCTGCCCGAGATAGAGGTGACCGAGCTCCAACGCCGCGTCAGCGTAGACGCTTTCGGGCGTGACGTCGCTATAGAGCCGCACCGCGTTTTTGAAATAGTTCTCGCGAGCCTCCGGAGCGCTCGTTAGCAGGCCTTTGATATATGCCTCGAAGGCGCGGGCCGGAACTTTGTTGGCCGCAACGACAAGGTCGTTCTGAGAGAAAGCGAGCGAGCTTTTATCGCGTTGATAAAGTATCTGGTATGCGATCTGTCCTTGCATCGTCTGCAGGTTGCCGAGCGCGTCGTTGAGGTTGATGTCCCGCGTTACCTGCTTTCCGTCGATCGACTCGCTCATAAAGCGGCCCTCGTTGACGCGGATGATCTTGGCCGTGACGTTGATGGTCGCGGCCGTCTCGGCGCCGGCGGGCACGATGTTGTAACGGCCGCCGATCAGAAGCGTCGCGCCGCTCTCGCGTGCAAGTTTTAGCGACGTGGCAAGGCTGGGCAGCGTGGTGAGCGGTATTCGCAGCCGCTGCTGAATTATCTTGCGTTGCTCGTTCGAAACGACATTCAGCGTCGGAACCCGCAGCAGGTCGGACAGCGAATCGGCAAAACTCTCGCCGACCCAGTTGAACTCGGGCTTGTCGGACTTGTTCTCAAAGGGCAGCACCATCACGGTGTCCGCATTCTGCTGGGCATAACACGCGCCCGCAGCGATGATCGAGATCAGGAGGAGATTTACCGCTCTATTCAGCATTTTGCGCCTATAAAACAAAAAATTCGCTTTTTGCGAAAGCGAATTGGTGTTGTCGATATGATGCCAAAATTATCAATAAGGATGGTATCCGGTACGGGATTTGAACCCGTGTTGCCGCCGTGAAAGGGCGGTGTCCTAACCCCTAGACGAACCGGACACACAAGGCTCGCTATGCCTCAAAAGGCGAACGATAAGGATATCGGACAGGCTGATTGGTGTCAAACTTGTGTCCCTCGACACCTTTCTCTATCATTTCGGTAAGCATGAAGCGAGTATTCCTAATCGACGCGATGTCGCACATCTATCGCGCGTTCTTTGCCCCGATGGGCATGCGGCAGGACCCTTTGCGTAACAGCAAGGGACAGGTGACGCAGGCGGTTTTCGTCTTTACGAACATGCTGCGCAAGCTGCTGAAGGACGAAAAGCCTGAGTACATCGCGGCAGTGTGGGACTCGCTCGAGGGCACGTTCCGTGACGACATCTCGTCCACTTACAAGGCCAACCGCGAGGCAATGCCGGACGATCTCACTTCGCAGTTGCACCTGATCGAGCAGGTGCTCGACGCTTTTTGCATACCCGTCATCAAGTACGACCGCTTTGAGGCTGATGATATTATCGGCACGCTTTCGAAACAGATCGCCGACAAAAAGATGCAGTGCGTCATCGTCTCGAACGACAAGGACCTCTGCCAGCTCGTGCAGGATCCCTACGTCATCTGCATGCGGAATAACTCGACGAACGTCAAACGGAAAGTTCCCGTCCCGGCCGTCGAGTGGTGCGACGAGGCGTGGGTCGAGAAGAAGTTTGGCGTGCCGCCCAGCAAGATAATCGACCTGTTGGGTCTCATGGGCGACTCGGTGGATAACATACCGGGTGCGCCCGGCATTGGGGCGAAAGGTGCACTGACTCTCGTTCAGCAGTTCGGTTCCGCGGAGGAAGCGATTCGCCGTGCCGACGAGGTCAAACACAAGACCCAGCGAGAGAGCCTGCAAAACAATCAGGATCTGATCCGCCAGTCGCTCGAGCTTGCGACGATCCATTGCGAAGTGCCCGTTACGCTTGACCTCGAAGCGTTAGAACACTGCGACCCCGACCGCAAAAAGGCATACGAGCTATTCCGCGAGCTTGAGTTCAAGTCTCTCACGGACGAGTTTGCCGACACGGCCGGCTTGTTCGACGGCCTGCCCAGCCACACGGGCACCGGCGGACCGAGGGTCGAAACAAAATATTCCCTTATTACGACTGCCGAGAATTTGGATCAGTTGGTCCGGAGGCTCTTTGAGATCGAACAATGGTCGTTTCACGTTAACGACCGAAACTCGAACGAAAAGTCGAGCTGTTACGAGAAGGTCGCTCCGCATGGTGTCGCGATCGGACTCGGAAATGGTGAGGCGTTTTACGTCGATTTTGACAACTTTGAGGGCGGGGCTGACGCCGCCGTTCGAGGCGTAGCGGATGTGTTGGCGAACGGCTTTCTCGATAAGGCGGCGCACGACGCGAAACGCAATGACGGCGCATTGTTAAAGCTCGGCATCGAACCCGAGTCCGTGACCGACGATGTGATGGTCGCCGCGTATCTGCTTGACCCGACCCGGACCAACTATCCGATAGATTATCTTGCTCAGATCTACCTCGACAGCAATCTAGCGCGTAGCATTCCCGAGGACATGGACGAGCCCGCTTTTCGGACAGCCGAGACCGCCGACTATGTCGCGCGGCTCGCACCGGTGCTTCGCGAAAAGCTGCGTGAGGCAAAACTTGAAAGCGTCTACACCGATATTGAGCTGCCTTTAATTCCGGTACTTGCCCAGATCGAACTTACCGGAATGAAGGTTGACGGCGACGCGCTGGGCCAATTCTCTGCGGACATAACAAAGAAGCTTGAGAAATTGCGAGACAGGCTTTATGAGATCGCGGGGCGCGAATTCAACATCGGCTCGCCCAAGCAGGTCGGCGAGGTGTTTGAGGAGCTGAATATCGCGACCGGAAAAAAGACCGCGACCGGCCAGATATCGACCAGCCACGACGTGCTCGTCGATCTCGCCGAGACGTACGAGATCGCGCAATTGATAATCGATTACCGCGAGATGGACAAGTTGAAGGCGACCTACGCCGACGCGCTGCCGCGGATGATCCGCGATGACGGCCGCGTGCATGGATGCCTCAACCAAACCGTGGCCGCGACCGGCCGCCTTTCTTCCACCGAGCCGAATCTGCAGAACATACCGGTCCGCACCGAGCTCGGCCAGGAGATCAGGCGCGCGTTCATTCCCGAGAAAGGAAACAAACTGATCTCGGCAGATTATTCGCAATTAGAATTGCGGATACTCGCTCACATCACAAAAGACCCTGTAATGAGCAAAGCCTTCATAGAGGGCGAGGATATCCATGCGAATACCGCAAGGCTTGTGTTTGGCGCGACAAACGCCAAGGACCTCAAGGAAAAACGCCGGCTGGCCAAGATCGTCAACTTCGGCATTGCGTACGCCGTCGAAGCATTCGGCCTGAGCACGCGCGTGGGCATCACAAAGGCCGAGGCACGGAAGGTCATCGACGACTATTTCGAGACGTACAAAGGTATCCGTGAGTACATGGACCGCATTCCGAAAGAGGCGAGAGAGAACGGTTACGTCACTTCCCTCTTCGGACGGCGAAGATATTTCTCCGGCATCAACGACCGCAATTTCGTCGTCCGCTCGCGTGCCGAGCGGGAGGCGATCAATATGCCGATCCAGGGCACAGCCAGCGACATCGTCAAGATCGCGATGATCCGCGTCGCTGCGGCTTTTGAAAAAGAAAAGCTCGCGACGAAGATGATAATGCAAGTCCACGACGAGCTGCTCTTTGAAGCGCCAAAAGGCGAGGTCGAGCAGGCGACCGAGATCATCAAACGCGAGATGGAAGCCGCCGCCGAACTCGACGTTCCGCTGGTCGTCGAGGTCGGTGCGGGCGACAACTGGATGGACGCGAAATAGGAGTTTCTTCGCCACGAATTATCACGAATATCACGAACAAAATTTTCGTGTCAGTCGTGGTCATTCGTGGCGCATTAGTTTATGAGCGAGCCGCGCGAAAACTACGGTTGGGTGATCGTCATCGTCTCAACCCTCGCGCTCGTGGTGAGCAATGGCCTCGCGATCGGCGGGCTGCCTCCTTTTTACAAACCGATCAGGGAAGAATTCGTCGCGATCGGTGCCGTCGACGCGGCGCGTGCTGAAACCTTCATAGCGAACTGCGCGAATATCACTTTCTTGATGTCCGGCGTTTTTTCACTTGTTGGCGGATGGTTGGCGACAAGGGTTTCGCTAAAACGGTTAATGGTCGTCGGATGCCTTCTGCTGGGCGGCGGTTTGATCTTGCACTCGCAAGCGGCGTCGGCGGAAGTAGTTTACGTCGCGAGATTTCTCATAGGTGCTTCGCTGGGCTTTGTCGGTGTCGCTCCGTGCGTGGTGCTGGTTTCGGCGTGGTTCGACATCGGCCGCGGGAAGGCGCTCGGGATCGTGTTGACAGGCACAAGCATCGGCGGATTCATTATTCCCCTCATCGCGGCCCCGCTTATCGCGGCATCTGGATGGCGAACGGCGATGCGCTTGGTGAGCGGGCTGGTCTGGCTCGTACTGCTGCCGCTGGTCATGTTCGCCATCGAAGAACCAGCGGGGAAATCTGAGGTGGCCGCATCCGACCACGTTTCCGACAAGCACGGTGTGCTGTTAAAGGATGCCGTTAGGACTCCGTTGTTCTGGATATTTGCTTTGTGCTCGGCTTCCGTGTTTTATCCGATCTTTGTTACGGGCCAGCAGTTCATTCTGTATCTCCAGTCGCCAAAAATAGGTATCTCGGCGGCGGCTGCTGCGATGATCCAATCGGCACTTTTCGCGGTCAGCGTCGGAGGCAAGTTCCTTGCGGGCTATCTGAGTGATAAAGCGCCGAGTACGCGCGTGATGTCGGCATGTGCCGGGTTGATGTTCACGGCAACTCTCGTTTTGTTTCACCTCACAGCGGCTACGGCGATGGTTTTTCTGCTCCCGTTCGCCCTCGGATACGGTGGTACGTTCGTGCTTTTGCAGCGGCTGGCCGTCGATCTTTTCGGAAAGCGTGAGGCGGGCAAGATACTCGGGCTGATCACGCTCGTCGAGGTCATCGGTGCGGCGATCGGCGGCCGGATCACTGGTTATCTCGCCGATCAGGCCGGAGGCGACTACACGTATGCTTTCTATGGCGTTACTTTGGCGGCGGCGATCGCCTTTCTCTCGTCGTTGGTCATCCTGAGTCTCGCTAACAAACGCCTCACACCCGCCGTATAATGGATTAATGATCATAACCCGCGTAACTTTAGTTCTTGTTGGCCTCCTTTCATTGGCCGCACTTGGCCAGGCTCAGAGCGACATGGGCAGGGTTCCGCTCGAGTGGCAAACGACGGCTGAAAGAACCAACTACGCCAAGACCAGCAGTTACGACGAAACGATCGCCTACTGCAAAAAGCTCGCAGCGTCATCGAATGGTCTCATCGCTTACACGACATATGGCAAGAGCGGCGAGGGCCGCGACCTGCCGCTGCTGATCGCTGCGAGCGGCGGCACGTTGACGCCGAAATGGGCCAAGAAGTCGGGCAAGGCGATCGTGCTCGTACAAGCGGGCATTCACGCGGGTGAGATCGACGGCAAGGACGCCGGGCTCGCGCTGTTTCGCGACATCGCCATTACAAAAACGCGGATCGGCTTGTTGAAGAATGTCGTCATCGTGTTCGAGGTGATCTACAACGTAGACGGCCACGAGAACCGCAGCCCGTACATGCGTATCAACCAAAACGGCCCTGACGAGATGGGCTTTAGGGCGAACGCGACCAACCTCAACCTCAACCGCGACTATATGAAGGCCGACGCGCCGGAAACGCGCGCCTGGCTCAAGCTGTGGAACGAATGGCAGCCCGATCTTTTTATCGATTGCCACGTGACGGACGGCGCGGATTATCAATACAACGTGACGTACGACTACGCGCACTTTCAGGACGTCAATCCGTCGGTCAAGGCGTGGATGGACGAGCATTTTGAGGGCATCGTCGTGCCAAAGATCGAGAAGGAAGGCAATCTCGTTTCGAGGTATATCGATTTCGCGGGCCGCGAGATGACGAGCGTGATCGCCGATTCGGCTTCGCCCCCGCGGTTTTCGACCAGCTACACGCCCACCCGAAACCGCGCCGGCCTGCTGATCGAAACGCACATGTACAAGCCTTACCGTTCGCGTGTGCGAGGGACATACGACATGCTGCGTTACGTTATCGAGGAAGCGGGCCGTTCGAAAGCGAGCCTTCTCGCCGCTAATGCGATCGCCGACACACAGACCATCGAACGCGGCCGGTCGTACGACCCGAAGCGGCAGTTCCCGCTCGAGATCGTCATGGGCGGCCATACCTCGCAGGTGCAATTCAAGGGATTTGCGTACACGATGGAAGATTCGCCGATCTCGGGCGACAAGAAGATCGTCTACACCACCGAGCCAAAGACCTACACGATCCAAAAGCTTGACGAGGCAAAGATCGTCACCTCGGTCGCGCCGCCTCTTGCATATATCATCCCGCCGCAATACACGGACGTGATCGAGGTGATACGGCTGCATGGGATAAAGTTCACGCGCCTCGCAAAGGCAAAGGAATTGGAGGTCGAAAGCTATAAATTGACAGAACCAAAGTGGGCGACCAGCTCCTTCGAAAATCGAATAGGTGTCAAATGCAAGCCGGTCGCGATCAATGAGAAGCGCCGATACGAGGCGGGCTCGGTCATCGTTCGCCTCGATCAGGAAGCGGCGAACGTCGCCATCCATCTGCTCGAACCGGCCGGGCCCGATTCATTCGTCTCGTGGGGCTTCTTTAACTCTGTCTTTGAAACAAAGGAATACGGCGAGAACTACGTCCTCGAAAAACTCGCAGCCGAAATGCTTGCCAAAGACCCGAAGCTTCAGGAAGAATTTGATCGAAGACTGCTCGACCCCGCATTCGCCCGCAGCCCACGGGCGCGGCTGAATTTCTTTTACGAGCACACGAGGTATTTCCTCGATCAGAAGGTCGGTATCTATCCGGTCGGTCGGATAACGAAATAGCAAAGAAAAAACCACCCGCTTGTCGCGAGTGGTTCTAACTTGGTGGAGATGAGGAGGGTCGAACTCCTGACCTCTGCATTGCGAACGCAGCGCTCTGCCAAACTGAGCTACATCCCCGAGGAACGAATTACGAATTATAAATTACGAATTACGAGTTGGCAAGAGATCACTGAACTCCCGCGGGCAGCAGCGATCCTTTTGGGTCGGCGACGTAGGCGTAGCCGTCCTCGATCTTGCCGATCATGCCGTGAAAGCTGATCTCCTCGCCAGAAACCACGACAACCACATCGCCGGGGCTGTACATCTTTTCGTCGACCGGGAATTTGATGATCGTCGCGTTGCCGTTTTCCGACGCGACTGTTTCGTATTCAAAAGTGTCAGTGTTAAAGCTGAGCGTCTGGCAAAAAGCTACTTCCATAGTCTTGTTGGCCACGAATAGCACGAATGAGTGCTTTTATTGGTGGCATTCGTGGCTAAATCTTATCCTCTGCCTACTACAAAGTCCAAAGTGATCGCATCGTGGTCCGACAGCGGCGAACCGTCTGCGTCTGTAAGGTCGCCGATGGTTCTTGGTTTTGCGCCGGCAGCCAGTTCGAGTCCTTTCCCTGCAAACCAGTCCAGCCTGACCGAGACACTGCCGCCTACACGGCCCGCGGCCCAGAAGATGAATTTGAAACACCACTCAGGCACCCAGTCGCGTAGGTTCGTATTTTTTTCGATGCTCTCGATCTGATAATGCAGTGTCCCGACACCGAGTTCGTTCAACGACCTGTATTCAAAGCCATTCCGTTCCAGGTCATCGAACATCGCGCGTTCGAAGTAGCGATCAGGATGCGGAAAATGGTTTATCGCCACATTCTTGACACCCATCATGACCCGCCGCCAGTACCCGAGTATCGCGTGCGTCGCCGTCTGCGCGTTAAAGGTCGTTGTGTTCCAGTCGCCGCCGATAAGCGTCGGCAGCTCGGGCAGCGTATTGAGATGGTCGAGAATGATCCGCATCTGGTTTCGGCGATGGGCACGTGAACAATGCACGTCGAGATGTACGGTCACAGTTCGAAAAGTGCCCGCCGGATGCTCGATGTCGGCGATCAACGCACGCAGCCAGCCGAGCCGCTTTTCCTTGCCCCACATCTTGTCTTTTCCGTTAGGCAGCGCGACTGCGTGGACGTTTTTCATTGGATGTGGGGAAAACGTCGCGAGGCCGTGCAGCGAAAGAGTGTTTTCTCCCGCCATCTCGGCTTCCACACCGCTTCCCTTTTGGAGCGGAATGTATACGGGAGCGAACGCGTAATTGACACCCAATGAGTCCGCGATCTCCTGAGCGACGAATCGATTGCCGCTCCGTGCCATGCCGTGGTCGAGCTCGGTGAGCAGCAAGACGTCTCTCTCGGTCAGGTCAGGATGGGTTTTGAGCGCGTCGATGATGCCGTCAAGTTTGATGCCGCGCTCGAGATTCCATGCTAGGACGCGTACGCTACCGCCGTGCTCGGCCGCACGATGTGCTGAGCCCGAACCGACAGCCACGGCGTTCATTATGCGCTCGACCTCGGGCCTGATCTCGCCATATAACTCCGACGCCTCCATCTCGGGCGTCGATTCGAATTTCAGAAGCTCGGGAAAGTACTTATTGAGATGGTGTTCGAGAATGCTCGGCGGGCCGGTAAAGCTGTCAGTCGTCATAACGCTCTTTCGCGGGCGCGACGGCTAGGAAATCGGACGAGATCCGGTCCGAATAATCGGCGAGCAGCTGCGTTATTCGATCTTGCCGTTTGGAACGGAAGATGAGGCCGACATGCTTTGGCTTGTTGACGCGATAGACGATCTCCTCGTCCGTGTAATGAGACGTGTCCGGCTCGTCCGTGTTAGCGAGAGCCAGGGCAATGCCGCCGTACTCGCGATACAGCTTGGGCGGATTGTAGGGATTTTCTTTCGTTGCCGTTTCGAGTTTTGCCCACTCGCGCCAGAGGTTGAAGCCGTTGGCATGCTCGTGAACATTCGCCAGATATGCGCCGCCGACGCGGCAGGCGACCTCGAGCAGATAGAATTCGCCGTCGGCATCGCCTTGGAGAAACTCGGCGTGAGCGACACCTCGATCGTATTCAAATGCTCTGAGCAGGTCCGCGTTCATTCGTTCCAGCGCCTTTCGGGCGATCGAACGGTAAGGAACGGTCGACGAGGTAAATACCCCGCCGTGATGGGTCACCTTGAAAGGCGCAGTTCCGTACTGGCTGACGCCCGCGGCCACAACTTTTCCCTTGTTGACGACAGAATCGACGTGGAATACGCGCCCCTCGATAAACCGCTCGATCTGGAATTGCGACGGATGATCGCGCCACGTATGCCGTTCGTCGAGGTTCTTTAGAACGCCCCACACCTGGCTGACGGATTCGCATTTCTTAATGCCGAAGGCCGAGACCTCGCTTCGCGGCTTGACGATCCACGGCCCGGGCACGCGTTCGAGAAAAGCGTTGATGTCGTCGTGGTTAAATGCCCCGATGTATTCGGGACAACGAATACCGCGGCTCGACGCAAGGTTGCGCATCGTCAGCTTGTCGCGAAAGCGGCGAAGGTACGAGCTCACTAACCCCTCGATCTGCAGATGCTCGCGAGCGAGCGCCGCCGTGATGACGTCAAATTCGTCGAGCCCGATCACGCGGTCGATCTTGTGCGTGCCCGCGATGTTGGTTATCGCCCGAACATAATCGACCGGCAAGGCGGAATCCTCGACCTCCTTAACGTCATCGATAGCCGACCAAGTCCACGGGCTCGGGACCAGCTTCTTACGGGTCACGAGGGTCACGCGCCAGCCGGCCTCGTGGGCGGTTTCGAGAAACTCGTTACCCTTATGCTCGCTCGCGATGCAGACGATGTGATTTTTCATGCCGACAACAGAACGCTGCATTTTCCGCTCGCGAGCGGCTGCGAGCCGATCAACGTTCGTTTTCCTTTAGCTCAAAAGAATGGCACAATTTAGCGGTCAAGACAACGAAAACGCACTGTTTGTGTGACTTATGGGTGATATTGACGTCGTAAATCTGGTGAGCCACCTGGTCATTTATATGGTCGTGCTGCTGCTCGCCATCTCGTGTCATGAGGCGGGCCACGCGTGGATGTCATACAAATTCGGCGACGACACGGCGTACATGCTCGGACGCGTCACGCTGAATCCGGTCGCTCATACAGACCCGATCGGCACGCTGCTCATCCCAATGGTCGCGTTTGTCCTCGGCTCAATGGGCGGCGCAATGGGCAGCATTCCGCTCATCGGATGGGGCAAGCCGACGCCCGTCAATCCCCGCAAATGGACGAACTACACGTGGGGCAACGTGATGGTCTCGATCGCGGGTGTTTTGGCTAATCTAATATTGCTGATCATCGGCATCGTCGCGGCGAAGGTAATGATCTCGCAAGGTTTTGCGGTGCGCGATTTTTTTGGACAGAGCACGAACCCGGTCGCGATCCTCATCGGCGACATGATGTTACTTAATTTATCCTTGTTTGTGTTTAATCTATTGCCCTTCCCGCCCTTGGATGGGAGCAAGATCTTGTCAACGTTTCTACCGGAGAGTGCCGCCCCACTCATAAATATGTTTGAGCAGTACGGTTATCTGATCTTGATGTTACTTATTTACATGGGCATCTTCCGCATCATCATCGCCCCGTTTTGGCTTCTGCTCCAATACATCCTTAGTACATGACAGCAAGGAAACGCATATTCAGCGGCGCCCAGCCGACCGGCGAGCTTCATATCGGGAATTATCTCGGTGCGCTCAAAAACTGGGTTGCGCTGCAGGATGATTACGAGGCGTTTTATTGCATCGTAAATTTGCACGGGATCACGCTGCCGCAGGACCCCGCGACCTACCGGCGCAAGACGCTCGACCTCGCTCGGATCTATCTTGCCGCGGGCGTAAATCCGGAGCGGTCGACGGTTTTTATCCAATCGGACGTTCCGGAGCACGCTGAGCTGACTTGGGTCCTGTCATGCGTCGCCCGAATGGGCGAGCTTGAACGGATGACGCAGTTTAAGGACAAGGCCGGAAAGGGCGGCCGCGAGCGCGCCGGTGTTGGGTTGTTCACATATCCGGTACTGATGGCGGCGGACATACTTCTTTACCAAACGGATCTGGTCCCGATCGGCAAGGACCAAAAGCAGCATCTCGAGTTGACTCGCGACCTCGCAGAACGCTTCAATCGCGATTTTGGAGACACTTTCAAAATTCCCGACGGCTACATTCCGCCGGTCGGAGCAAGTATCAAGTCGCTGCAAGACCCGGCAAAGAAGATGTCCAAATCGGACGAGAACCTCAATGGCTCGATCTTCTTGCTCGACGATCCTGACACGATCACGAAAAAGATAAAACGTGCGGTGACCGACAGCGGATCAGAGATCAATTTTGACGAGACGCGGCCCGCGATCGCTAATTTGTTGACGATCTACCACCTCCTGACCGGTCGGTCTGAGGAAGAGTGTGTTTCGCAATTCGCGGGTAAGGGATACGGCGATTTTAAGAAGGAGCTAGCCGAGGTCGTCGTTGAGTTCCTGCGCCCCTTTCAAGCACGGGTTAAGGATTACGACGACGACTCGCTCGGCCAGATACTCGACGCCGGAGCCGTGAAAGCCAAGGCGGTCGCCGCTGAGACACTAAAAAACGTTTACGAGAGAACTGGAATAAGCCGATGAAAATAACCGTTTACGAAAAACCGACCTGAACGACCTGCCGTAACTTGGCGACGCTGTTTCGTGAAAACGGCATAGACTACGACAAGGTCAACTATTTTAGCAAGCCTTTTACCGTGAGCAATTTGGGGGATCTCATTGGCAAAACCGGCTTGCGGCCCATAAAGCTCGTTCGAGGAGCTTCTGCCGCAGGGCTTTCGGAAGAAACATCCGACGAAGAGGTCATTCAGGCGATGGTCGCCGACCCGAACCTAATACAACGGCCGATCGTCCAGGTCGGCAGCAAGGCGCTCTTGGCGAGACCCATCGAAAAGGCGTTGGAACTGATCAAGTAGGATGGAATGGCCAGCGCAAATTCCTTTGTCCAAACGTATGACCGGCGCTAAACTTGAGCGTCACACGTTACAGGAGGTCGTTATGAGAACAGGATTTCTGCTGGCCGCAGCTTTTCTATGCGTTACCGTTTCGGGCACCGCCCAGAGCTTGATCACAAGCGGAACCTACTATCAAACGATCGCTGCAAACGTGCCGGGCGTACCGGGAACCTCTCAGGTAAGCTCGCTGGCGATCAATACTGCGACATTCAATGCGACATACACGTCGTTGGACAATCTGACCAATATCGAACCGTTTTTCGTCCGGGGCGGCGAGCCGCAATTCGTTTGGACGTACAACGCCGGGCCGGACGTCCGCGGTAACCTTACGTACGCGGCCGGCGGCCATCTAAATCATCTTTTTGCTAATCCCGACAATCCTGGCGAGTCGACGCGACTTACCTTCACCTTCGCTCCGCACGGGGTTCCCAAGATCCGTCCAAACCAGACGCAGCTGATCGTCCCTGTAACGTTTACCGTCACCGGCCGGATCGCAGTGTTCACAGCCCTGGGCCCGGGCGTTCCGCCCGAGGACCAGCAGCTAGTGGCCGGGCAAGGCACCGGGACACTCATCTACCGGCGCCGCACCGCTCAGTATTTTACGAAGGCATGGAGGCAAACGCCGCAGGCGAGCCTTTTCCTGGCGAATGTGAATCTAACATTTTCCGCAGCTCAGTAGATCAGTCGAAATGCGGCATTCTCGCGACGTCATTAAGTGCATGGCTATTTTCGCGTTGTCACTCGCGATCCTCGATGCATGTGACGTCCGGAGCGGCATCGCGAAAAAGGATATGGAAAGGCACGCCGACAAGCCGGCACCTGCACCCGATCTAACGCCTAGTGGGCCGGCTATCGAACCGGCCGACATCATCGAAGTCGACACGCGAACGTCGGGGAAGGCGATCTCCGTAAACGCTACCAAGAAGAAAACGGCCGCCGCCTGCGCTGAATTCAATCAGATGATGATAAACGGAAGCGATAATGTGATTACGGTCAAAGGCCCCTGCCGACAGATAATGGTCAACGGCGACGGCAATCGCATCACGTCGGAGGCCGTTATGGAGATAGTTTTCAATGGGACCGACAATATGGTCGAGTATTCGCGGTTCGTAAACGGAAAGCGGCCGAACTTGGTGGAGAATCAGGGCGGCAATTTCGCTGAGAAGATCGCGAGCGGACGGTCGGAGCACGAGGTTAAGAAGTGAGCATTACAAACGGCAACGGCCATTATCCAAAACCGCGAAATGTGTTGGGCGGTGAGCTAAAGCAATGCTGCAGCGATCCCATGACGGGTTTTTACCGTGACGGATATTGCCGAACCGGAGCGGAAGACGCAGGGCGACACACGGTCTGTATCTTGGCGACCGATGAATTTCTCGCCTATTCCAAGGCCGCGGGCAACGACCTCTCGACGCCGATGCCGCAGTATGCTTTTCCGGGTTTGAAAGCAGGCGACAAATGGTGCCTGGTGGCGATGCGTTGGAAGCAAGCGTTGGACGACGGCATGGCGCCCCTCGTAGATCTCGAAGCGACGCACGAGTCGACACTAGAGATCGTGGAGCTGGAAGACCTAAAGCGTTACGCGGCCGATCGATAGTTTTGAGCGAAGAACTAGAACAATTTAACTTCGATTTTCAACGCGAGACGGCCGAGATCACGCGCGACTCCTCGGACGTTGTGAACATCAAGATCGGCGATTTCGCCGGCCCGCTAGATCTGTTGCTGTTCGTCATCAGGCAGGAGCAGGCGAACATCTTTGACATCCCGATCGCTCGCATCACCGAGAAATATCTCGAATACATCCAGATGATGAAGCGGCTCGATATCTCGGTCGCCGCCGATTTTCTTGTGATGGCAGCAACGCTGATCGAGATCAAGTCGAAGATGCTTCTTCCTCGCGATCCGACCGCAGCTGCGGACGAAGAGGTGGAAGATCTTTCCAGCACATTGGGATCCTAAGCTTAGAATTCCACGTGGACAAGTTGTCGC
>JADMIO010817217.1_pt1 | contig 14867 bp, 5 predicted proteins | sample 8958161 | NCBI WGS metagenome assembly JADMIO01 (sample SAMN16585339, study PRJNA669376) | soil metagenome | isolation source: Crop rotation soil | place: USA: Cullars Rotation, Alabama | collected 2011 | reverse complement strand
CTTTCCCCGGGATCGGCGTGATCTCCTTCCAGTCAATCCATCGCCGGTCGGCGACGTGCCAGAACACCGGCAGCACGTAGATGCGTCCCTCGGGCAGCATCGACAGGTAGCCCTGGTATCGCTTGGAGCCGAGCGTGTAATCGACGCTGAATGTTTCAGGGGCGCGACCACCGAACGCGATCGAGATGAACGGCTTGCCGTTCTTGACGCCGAAGGTATAGGACCGATCGTGATCGGCGAATTTCGTCCCGTCGCGGAAGTCACCGACGACGGTCGCCTCAGCGATCGGTTTCGTCATCTTGATGTGGAGCGACTGGCGCCACGCGGCGAACTCTTTTTGGTGACACCGCTCGCAGGACGGGGAGCCTAAGTACTCGCCGGCGCCCGGGGGTGCCTGGGCCAGCGGTGCCGGGGCCGACGGTGCCAGGGGTTCCAACGAGATTGCGTCATTGGCGCGCAAGACGATCGTCAGCAGCAACATCGCGGTTGCGACGCCAACAAACCAATTGCCCCGGGACATCGACAATTGAGTCTACATCCGCCGGCGCGGCTTCGCGGCTACGGCGCGATGGGCGAAGGCGGGCGGTGATTGGATCGTGGAATCCGGTGTAAAAAAAAGGGGCCCTCATTAGGGGCCCCTCGAGCCAGCGGCCTAGTCAGCCTGGCTCAAAAAATCAGCCGTCTTAAGCTCGCCCAGCCTCAACGGCTAAACAAGACTCCTGTGGGGGACGGCAAATTTCACCTTTCTATAGAGCAAGCGACGTGCCGAAGTGAGAAGGCGTGAACATGCCGTATTCAGGCCTGTTTTTTCGGTCGGATTTCCTGGACAGGTGCCGAATCCAAGCGATTGAAATCTGCCGCTTCGACATCATGGATTTGCCCGGCCCGTTACAGGCGCGATCGGATCTCCCACAAGTCAGGAAAGATCGGCGTCATCAACGTCGTCGCAAGATAGTGTGCGCCGCTCGAGCCGCCGGTCCCCGTCTTTGCGCCGATGGTGCGTTGCACCATCTTGACGTGACGGTAGCGCCACTCCTGCAGGCCTTCGTCGAGGTCGACGAGCCGCTCGCACATCTCGGCGTGCTTGGGGTCGCGTCGATACAGATCGATCAAGGTCTCCTGCAGCTCACCGGAGGGCTCGATCCGCGCCGACACATCGCGCGACAGCTGTGATTGAGGAATCGCGTATCCCTGGCGCGACAGGTAGCGGAGAAACGCGTCCCACAATGTCGGCTGCGCAAACCGCTGTTCGAGCGCGCTGCGCGCGCGCGTGTCGGCGGCGAATCGATTGATGGCGGCCTGCGACTTGTTGCCGAGCACGAATTCGAGCTGGCGAAATTGATCGGACTGAAAACCGCTCGCCGCTTCGAGGCGGGTGCGAAACGACTGGAACTCCAGCGGCGTCATGGTTTCGAGAATGTCGAGCTGGGCAACGAGCACCTTGAGGATGGTCAGGATGCGCTTCAGGCTGTGCTGGGCGCGATGCGGATCGTCCTCCGACAGCAGCGCAATGACGTGATCGGTCTCGTGCAGCACCTGCTTGAACCACAGCTCGTAAACCTGGTGAATGACGATGAAGAGCATTTCGTCGTGTTCGGGGCCCTCGGACCGCGGCCGCTGCAAGGCGAGGAGCTCGTCGACGGCGAGGTAGCTCCCATAGGTCACCGATGGATCAGCCATGCCGCCAGCTTACAAAAAAAAGGGAGAGAGATCGGCGCGGATGATCTCTCCCCCATAAACGCATGACGCCTCCGCCGCTCGCCTCCCCTTCTGCGGGAGCGTCGGGAAGAACGCGGTCGCGGAAGGAGAGTCGGTGGTCTTACAGCCGCTGGATCTGCTGCTGCTGATTTCGCTGCTGATGGAACTGCTGCGAGGGACACGACGGGCACGTATCCGTGGAGAGGAAGTAACTACGAACGCCCATCGTCATGCTGCACCAGAAGGTATCAGGCGCATCGATGCTCATGCAATAGATGAAATTCGTGCATTGCATGTGTGTGTCGTCGCGCATGCATTCACATAATGAATCGCGCGGACGATCGCGATGATCGCCCGCGCGCGGATGTCAGAACACCAGCCGCATCCCGACGCGCGTGGTGAACGGCGCGAGGATCGCCGACGGCCGGCCGAATGACGTGCCGGTTGCCTGATTGATCGTTTCGTAGGCGGCGCTGTTGAGGATGTTGAAGAGATCGATGAAGAGGCGCAGCCGCACCTGCGAGGAGAACACGATCGGCCGCTCGATTCGGACGTCGGCAATGGTGATGTTGTCTTGGCGGAAGGTCCAGAGCGTGCTGCTGGCGCCCGGATCGCCGCCGTCGGTGCCAGCGTAAATGGTGCCGCTGTAGGTGAGGCCGAAGGGCGTGGCCGCCGACTGCGCGACCGAGATGGTGCGCGCATAGTTCGGCCCCGATTGATGACGCAGAGCGGGGGTCAGCTTGATGCCGAACGGCGCGTCAAACGAGCCGGTCAGCTTGAAGTCCCACGTCGATCGTTCCTGCAAGCCCGGAGCGTTCGGGGTGTTCGGGAAGCCCTGCGGAAAATCCTCGAGCATCGTGTAGCTCGCACCGGCCGCAACCGACCACCGTCCGCCCGGCCGCTTGTTCACCGAGGCTTCGAACGTCTTGTAGTTCGAGTAGCGGCCGGTGTTCATCACGGTGCTGTTGATGGGAAATGCCGCCGCCTGGCTGGTCGGCATGCCGTAGAGCGTGATGGTCCGGTCGTCGGTGGTGCCGCGCACGCCATCGACGCCGATGTCGAGGTAGGGAAACGGGACGGAGTACGCCGCGCTTGGACGCTGCGCCTGGTAGCTGGCGTAGAGGTCGTCTTCCGTCTTCATCACGAAACCGACCCGCGAACCGAGCGAGGCGCCGAACTGGTGCTCGAGAAACGCGCCAACATCGTGCGAATACGGTTGGCGGATGTTCGGATCGACGGTGATGGTGCCGGCGAGATTGGTGCTGGTCGGATTGGCGCCCTCTTCGCCCGGCTGCCAGCGCTTGTCGCCGTTCACATCGTTCCACGCGTAGGTCACGGTCTTGCTCGGCTGATTCTGGTTGGCGTCACTGGCCATGGCGACGCCGGGGTTGTGATAGTAGAGGCCGTAGTTGGCCTTTAGCACGGTGCGGCCGTTGCCTGACAGATCGAAGGTGACGCCGATGCGGGGCACGACGGAATTCCACGTCGCGTAGGTGACTTCGGGAAAGACCTGCGCGGGCACGGACACCGGACCGGTCGTAAACGCGATCTGGCTTTGGTCCGGCGTGAAGCTCCGATAGCGGTCATAACGCAGGCCGGCATTGACGGTCAGCCGTCCGATCGTCCACGTGTCGGTCAGGAACGAGCCGAATTGATTGACCTTCGCAATCGACAGGATGTTGCCGTTGTCGTTGTCCTTCAGCCCGCCCAGGTGATTGACGGCCGTCGGGATGCGGAACACGACGCTCGTCGACGCGCCATTGGCGTATTGATGATCGATCATGCCGAAGGGCGCGCTTGGATCCTGGCCCGACTGCGCCAGGTAGCCTTCCCACGCCGTCTCCTGCAGCAGTTCACCGCCGAACTTGAAGGTGTGACTGCCCTTGCCCTTGTCGAGGAAATACGTCGCGGCGCCGGTCGTCTGCTTGCGGTCGCGATCGATTTGCCAGGTGTAGTACGAACCCTCGATCTCGCCGAGCGCGGTATCGCGCCAGCCGTAGGTCGCATCGCCGTTGGACAGCAGCGGAAAGTAGTAGCCGAAGTCGCCGAAGCGCGCCTCGACATACAGCTTGTCGCTCAACGTGCCGTTCCACTCGCCCTTGTAGACCCACGCCACGTTCTGCTGCTTCCACGTTTCACCTTCGTTGTCGTAGAAGTACGCCGCAAACGGCAATCGGTTCGGCTGCAGCTTGAGGCCGGCCTGGTAATAGCCGATGAACTTGTTGTTCTGGTTCATCTGGTAGGTCCACTTCGTCGACGGGTTGGTCAGTTGCGTGTCGAACGTCTTGTCGAAACGGAAGTTGGGCTGCGAGACCTGGTTCTTCTGCTGGCGAAACGCCGCGTTGAACCACATCTTGTCTTTCTTGATCGGGCCACCGGCGTTGATCGCGCTGTCGCGATAGCCCTGCATCTCGTTGCTGCCTTTCCGGATGCCGAGGCCGATCACGTCATCCGACAGGTTCGATCCCTGCAGCGAGTTGTTGTACCAATCCTGATAGATCTCGCCGGAGAAGCGATTGCCGCCTGAGCGCGTCACGAATTGACTCTGCACGCCGGGCGTCGGCATTTCGGCGCTCTGTCCGGCCGTGCCCAGGAACGCTTCCTCGACCGAGCCGTAGTCAAAATACACGCCCGACGCGGCGGTGCCTTCGGTGGTGTTGATGCCCTCGACGAGCACGCGCACCTGTCCGTTGAGCCCGTAGGCCGTGTAGCCGGTTTGCGTGCCGGCGCGATTGCCGCCGACGTCGATGCGCGACAGCTGCACGGCAGGAGTGACAGCGAGCAGCGACCACAGGTCGCGGCCGTTTGGAATCGATGCCAGTTGCTCGGCCTTGAACGTCTGCACCGTGCGCGTGGCGCTGGTGTCGATGATCGGCGAATCGCCGGTGACGGTCACCGTCTCCTGCAGCGTGGCGAGCGCCAGTTCGATGTTGACGTTCGCCGTGAACCCGAGCGCGATCTGAATGCCTTCGCGCCTGACGGTGTTGAAGCCGGCCAGCTCGAACGACAGCGCATACACGCCTGGAGGAACCGCCGGAAAGCGGTAGTTGCCATTCTCGGATGTCACGGTCGTCTGCTGGCCGATCATCGCCGGACTGGTGGCAATCACCGTCACGCCGGGCAACACCGCTGCCTGCGCATCCGACACGCGGCCCTGGATGACACCGGTGCTGCTGGCGCCGCCGCCCTGCGCGCCGGCGGTGAGCGCCGACACGATCAGGAATATGGGAATCAACACGCCGACAAGAAAACGCCTCATCCATCCACCTCCGTTACAACGACAAAAGGGGAAACACCCACGGTGAAGCCCACCCGCTACGTCAGCGGGTGCGAGGGGTCACTGAGGTAGCGAGGGGCGATTACTGCTGGAGCTGCTGCTGGGACTGCTGGAACTGCAGGTGCTGCGGGAAGACGGACCGCGACGCCAATGTGCGGAGCGCACGCGCCAGGCCGGTCGTCATGGGGCGAGAAGGTACCAACGGGTGTCTCTGAATGCAATAGATGCGCGAGACACATCCAAGCGCGCGCGCAGCTGCTCGGCCATCGCCACCAATAAAAATGGGCGGGGGCGCCGGCGTAGCGCCACCCACCCAAACGACTCCCCCACAGGAGTCGGGCTCGATCCAGGCGCCGGGCGCGTGCCGCCCGGCCCTGCCTAGAAGATAAACCTGAAGCCGAGGCGGCCCGTGCGCGGGGCCAGGATCGCCGACGGCTTCTGATAGCTTAAACCAGTCGCGCGGCTGATGGTCTCCGACGCGTGGCTGTTGGTCAAGTTGAACGCGTCAAAATAGGCGCGCAAACGGACGCGCGGGCCGAACGTGAATTGTTTTTCGGCGCGCACGTCGAATACCCACACATTGTCCTCGCGGTTGGCGTTCATCGGCTCGGCATACGCCGTTCCGGTCGCCGTGCAGGCGCACGCCGCCGGTGCGGTAATTGTCAGCGTGCGCGCGTAGTTGGAGCCGGACTGGTGACGCAGCACCGGCGAAATGCGGATGCCGTGGGTCGCGTCGTAGGAGGCGGCCGCCTTGAAGTTCCACAAGGTGCGATCGTCCACGCCCGGCTGGTTCGGATTCTGCGGATAGCCGTTCGGGAAATCGGTCAGCCACGTGAAGCCGTAGCCGAGCTGCCCTGACCACTTGTTGCCGTAGCGCTTGTTCATCGATACTTCGGCGGTCTTGTAGCGCGAGTAGCGCGGCACGTTCATGACGACCTGCTTGTTCGGGAAATTGGCCGCCTGCGCATTCGGGAAGCCGAGCATCGGGATGGTGCGATCGTCGGCCGTGCCGGCGCGGCCGTCCACGCCGTTGTCGTTGTAGTTGAACGGCACGGTGTAGGCGTCGAGGCCGCGGCCGGGGATGTAGGTCGCGGTCAGGTTGTCTTCGGTCTTATAAACATAGCCGCCGCGCACACCCATCGTCTCGGTGATCTGGCGTTCGAGCCAGCCGCTCACTTCGTTGGTGTACGGCGCGGTGATGTTGGGATCCACGCCGACGCCGCCTTCGAGCGACGCGGACGTCTGCAAGCCTTCTTCGCCCGGCTGCCAGCGCTTGTCGCCGTTGATGTCGTTCCAGGTATACGACGCCTGCTTGGCGGCGGTGTTCGGATTGCCGCTGCTGCCGATGCCGACGCCGGGGTTGTGCCAGTAGAGGCCGTAGTTGCCCTTGAGCACCGTCTTGCCGTCGCCGGTCAGGTCGTAGGTGACGCCGATGCGCGGCGCGGCGACGTTCCAGGTGTAGAAAGTGGTTTCAGGTAAGGTCTTCGGCTGCACGAGCGCGGCCAGCGACGGGAATTGCGGCGCCCACTTGGCCAGCGATCCGGCGAGCTGTTCCTGCTCCGGCAGCCAGCCGGTGTAGCGGTCGTAGCGGAAGCCGGCGTTCAGCGTCGCGCGGCCGACCGCCCACGTGTCGTTGACGAACAGGCCAATCTGATCGAGGTTGGCCTTCGCCGTGAGCTTGTCGTGGGCGCTCAACTTGCCGGCGTCAGTCGCGGTCGGAAAGTCGAACGTCACCGTGGTCGACGCGCCGTTGCTATAGACGTGATCGATGTTGCCGCCGTACTGCTGCAGGTAGCCTTCCCAGGACGCTTCCTTCAACAACTCGGCGCCCGTCTTGAAGGTGTGGCTGCCCTTGGCGGTGTCGAGAAAGTAGGTGGCGGCGCCGGTGTACTGCTTGCGGTCGCGATCGAGCTGCCAGATCTGGTTGGCACCCTCGAGCACCGTACGGCCGCTGTCGCGCCACGCATAGTCGGCGTCGCTGTTGGCAATCAGCGGGAAGTAATAGCCGAAGTCGCCATAGCGCGCTTCGATATACAGCTTGTCGCTGATCGTGCCGTTCCATTCACCCTTGTAGACCCAGCTGCCCGAGCTCTGCTTGTAGGTCTGACCCGGATCCGTGTAGGTGTAGGTCGAGAACGGCAGGCGGTTCGGCTGCTCCTTCTGGCCCCACTGGTAATAGCCGATCAACTTGTTCTTCTGGTTCATCTGGTAGGTGCCCTTGACGACCGGATTCCACAGCTTGGTATTGAACGTGCTGTCGAAGGTGAAGTTCGGCTGCGCCACGGCATTGAACTGCTCGCGGTAGGTGCCGAAGATCCACGCCTTGTCCTTCTTGATCGGGCCGCCGGCGTTGATGTCGTGATCGTAGTACTTCGTGATCTCGTTGCTGTGCTCGCGAATCGGCGAGTTGTTGAACGCCGTCGGCGCAATGTACTCGTCCGGGATGTTCGAGCCCTGCAGCGTGTTGTTGTACCAATCGAGGTGATACTCGCCCTGGAAATTGTTCGAACCCGACCGCGCGATGAACTGCGATTGCACGCCGGGGTTGGGCATTTCCGCTGACTGGCCCGAGGTGCCAAGGAAGGCTTCTTCGAGCGACGCGTAGTCGAAGTAGAAGCCGGCGCCGCCGGTGCCTTCAGTGGTGTTGATGCCCTCGATCAACACTCGCACCTGGCCCGACATGCCGTAGGCCGTATAGCCGGTTTGCGTGCCGGCGCGATTGCCGCCGACGTCGATACGCGACATCTGCACCGACGGCGTCACCGCCAGCAGCGCCCACATGTCGCGACCGTTGGGAATCGACTGCAACTGTTCGAGCTTGAAGTTCTGCTGCACGCGCGTGGTGCTGGTGTCGATGACCGGCGACGCGCCGCTGACCGTCACCGTTTCCTGCACGGTGGCCAACGCCAGTTCGACGTTGACGTTGGCGGTGAAACCCAGGGTGATCGAAATGCCGGAGCGCTTGAGCGAGTTGAAGCCGCCCAGCTCGTAACTCAACTCATAGGTGCCTGGAGGCACGGCCGGGAAGCGGTAATTGCCCGTCTCTGAGGTCACGGTCGTCTGCGGCTGAATGAGCGCGGGACTCGTCGCCGTGATGGTCACGCCCGGCAGAACAGCGCCTTGCGCGTCGGTGACGCGTCCCTGGATCGTACCCGTGCTGCTCGCACCGCCACCCTGCGCGAAGGCGGACGCCGCGAACGCCAGCGCCACGAAGAGGGCCAACAAGCCCGTAGTCCAACGCCTCATGCTCTCCTCCATCCCTGCCGGAAAAACCGCCGCCATCGAAGCGCGTCAATGAATGCGGACAAATGCCTTCCAACGTGCCTGAACGTCACGTTTGGTAACGCACTTTAGGAGAGGATGGGACGAAATGCAATAGGGAGGGACGAGCGACAGGGGCGGGGGCCGAAAACCGGGAGCGGGGAACCGGGAGCGGGGAACCGGCAGCGGGGGTGGGCGCAGCGTCGAGCGGGGAGCGGGGAACCGGGTACCGGGAACCGGAACCCCCGGCTCCCGGCTCCCGGCTCCCGGCGCCCGGCCTAGAAGATCACCCGGAAACCGACGCGCGTGGTGAACGGCGCCAGGATCGCGGTCGGCTTCTGGTAGCTCAAGCCGGTCGCGCGGCCGATGGTCTCGGACGCGTGGCTGTTGGTGATGTTGAAAAAGTCCACATACGCGCGGACGCGCAGGCGGTCAGTCAGCGACAGGTTCTTCTCCGTGCGCACGTCGAACACCCAGATGTTGTCTTCACGGTTGGCGTCCATCGGCTCGGCAAACGCCAGCGTGCCGTCGCTGGTGGCCGACTGGCGGAACGACGTCGCGGTGCACGCGCACGATGCGGGCGCGGTGATGGCCAGCGTGCGCGCGTAGTTGACGCCCGACTGGTGACGCAACACCGGCGAGATGCGGATGCCGTGCGGCGCGTCATACGACCCCGACGCCTTGAAGCTCCACGTGGTGCGATCCTCGACGCCCGGCGTGTTCGGGTTGCGGACCGGACCGTTCGGGAAGTCGTGCATCCACGTGTAGCCGAAGCCCGCCGATCCCGACCACTTGTTGCCGTAGCGCTTGTTCATCGACACTTCCGCGGTCTTGTAGCGCGAGTACTGGTCAACGTTCATCACCACCTGGTTGTTCGGGAACGCCGCCGCCTGCGCGTTGGGCATGCCGTAGAACGTCAGCACGCGATCGTCGGCGGTGCCGCTGCGGCCATCGACGCCGATGTCGGTGAAGTTGTACGGCACTGTGAAGGCCGACGGCGGCCGGCCCGGCTGGTAGGTGGCAATCAGATCGTCCTCGGTCTTGTAGACGAAGCCGCCGCGTACGCCCATCGTGTCGGTGACCTGGTGTTCGACCCAGGTGCTGACTTCGTGCGTATAGGGCGCCTTCAGGTTCGGGTCGACGCCGATTGCGCCTTCGAGCGACGCCGCGATCTGGGTGCCCTCTTCACCGGGCTGCCAGCGCTTGTCGCCGTTGACGTCGTTCCAGCTGTAGGTCGCCGACTTGGTCGGCGTGTTGGGGTTGCCGTTGCTGCTGACGCCGACGCCGGGATTGTGCCAGTAGAGCCCGTAGTTGGCCTTGAGCACGGTCTTGCCGTTGCCGCTCAGATCGTAGGTCAGGCCGACGCGCGGCGCGGCGACATTCCAGGTGTAGAACGTCTGCTCGGGGAAGGTCTTCGCCGTCACCAAACCGGCGAGCGACGGGAATTGCGGCGCCCACTCGGCGAGCGAACCGGCGAGTTGTTCCTGCTCCGGCACCCAGCCGCGATAGCGGTCATAGCGGAAGCCGGCATTGATGGTCGCGCGTCCGACCGCCCACGTGTCGTTGACGAACGCACCGAGCTGATCGAGCGCCGACTGCGCCATCAGGCTGTTGTGCGCATCCAGGCTGCCGGCCGCCGTCGCGGTCGGGAAGGCAAACGTCACCTGGTTGGAGACGCCGTTGTTGTAGATGTGATCGATGTTGCCGCCCCACTGCGTGAGATAGCCTTCCCACGCGCGCTCCTTGAGCAGCTCGCCGCCGAACTTGAACGTGTGATTGCCTTTGCCGGTGTCGAGGAAGTAGGTCGCCGCGCCGGTGTACTGCTTGCGATCGCGATCGAGCTGCTGCTTCTGGTTGGCGCCTTCGACGACCAGCCGGCCGGTATCGCGCCATTCATAATTGGCGTCGCTATTGGCGATCAGCGGGAAGTAGTAGCCGAAGTCGCCGTAGCGCGCTTCGACGTAGATCTTGTCGTTGACGGTGCTGTTCCATTCACCCTTGTAGACCCAGCTGCCGGAATCCTGCGCGTAGGTCTGGCCCGGATCGGTGTAGGTGTAGGTGGCAAACGGCAGCCGATTGGGCTGCGACTTCTGGCCCCACTGGTAATAACCAATCAGCTTGTTCTTCTGATTGAGCTGGTAGGTCGCCTTCGCCACGGCGTTCCACAACTTGGTGTCGAACGTCTTGTCGAAGGTGAAATTCGGCTGCGCGACGGCGTTGAACTGTTCGCGATAGGTGCCGAACACCCACGCCTTGTCCTTCTTGATCGGCCCGCCGGCGTTGATGTCGTGATCGTAATAGCGATCGATCTCGTTGCTGTGCTCGCGGATCGGCGAGTTGTTGAATGCCGTCGGCGCGATGTACTCGTCGGGGATGTTCGAGCCCTGCAGCGCGTTGTTGTACCAGTCGAGATGATATTCCGCCTGGAACTGGTTCGAGCCGCTCCTGGCAATGAACTGCGACTGCACGCCCGGGTTGGGCATCTCGGCAGTCTGGCCCGACGTGCCGAGGAACGCCTCTTCGAGCGATGCGTAGTCGAAGTAGAAGCCGGCGCCGCCGGTGCCTTCCGTGGTGTTGATGCCTTCAATCAGCACCCGCACCTGGCCGGTCTGGCCGTATGCCGCATAGGTGGTCTGCGTGCCGGCGCGATTGCCGCCGACGTCGATGCGCGCCATCTGCACGGATGGGGTGACGGCCAGCAGCGCCCACATGTCGCGCCCGTTCGGTATCGATTGCAGCTGATCCATCTTGAAGTTCTGCTGCACGCGGGTCGTGCTGGTGTCGATGACCGGCGAGGCGCCGCTTACCGTCACTGTTTCCTGCAGCGTGGCAACCTGCAGATCTGCGTTGACGTTGGCGGTAAAGCCCAGCGTGATCGAAATGCCGTCGCGCTTCAACGTGTTGAAGCCGGCCAGCTCGAAGCTCAGCGAATAGGTTCCCGGCGGCACGGCCGGGAAGCGGTAGTTGCCGGTTTCCGACGTCACCGTCGTCTGCGGCTGGATCAAGGCGGGACTTGTCGCGGTGACCGTCACGCCGGGCAATACCGCGCCCTGCGCGTCCGCGACACGTCCCTGGATGGTACCGGTGCTGCTCGCACCGCCGCCCTGGGCAAAGGCCGGCGCACTGATCGCCAGCGCGATCACCGAGGCCAACGCGGCATTCCAACGAATCATGCTCTTCCTCCTTGTGGGGAACGCTTCAACACAAATTGCAAAGAACCACTCTGAACTTCTCCCCATCACTTGATCAATCGATGGACCGCAGATCACGGGGGTGAAGCGCCGCGCAGGCGTGAGGAAGGATGGGGCGAGTGATCGACTTGTGATGAAGGGACGAAAACCGTGACCAAAGAGAAAGGGCTGGTGGGAATTACCCCACCAGCCCCTTCCTGTTAGCCCGTTGGCCCGTTGGCCCGTTAGCCTGTTGGCCCGTTGGCCCGTTAGCCTGTTGGCCCGTTGGCCCGTTAGCGCCCTACCACATCAGGCGCGCGCCGATGCGGAACGTGATCGGCGCCAGGATCGCCGACGGCTTCTGGTAGCCCGTGCCGGTCTGGCGGCTGATCGTTTCCGAGGCGTGGCTGTTGGTCAGGTTGAACCCGTCAAGGAACAGCCGGGCCTTCATGCGGTCGTGCAGGCTGATCGTCTTTTCGGCCCTGACGTCGATGACGGTGACATTATCCTCACGGTTCGAATCCATCGGCTCCATGTAAATGGTGGTGCCGGTGCCGGTGATGCCGGTCGGGAACGTGAGGGTGTTGGTGCGCGCGTAGGCCGTGCCCGACTGGTGACGCAGCACCGGCGAGAGGCGGATGCCGTACGGCGCGTCATAGGACCCCGACGCCTTGAAGTTCCACTGCGTGCGCTCCTCGAAGCCCGGCTGCGCCGGATTCTGGGGGAAGTTGTTCGGGAAATCGCCCAGCCACGTGAACGAGCCGCCGACCGAGGCCGACCACTTGTTGCCGTAGCGCTTGTTCATGGACGTCTCGAACGTCTTGAAGCGCGAGTACTGGCCCGTGTTCATCTCGATCTGCTTGGTCCCGAAGTTGCCCGAGGTCGGCAAGCCGATGTAGCTGAGGACCCGGTCATCCGCGGTCCCGCGCACGCCGTCCACGCCGATGTCCGTGAAGTTGAACGGCACGCCGTACTGCGCATAAACGTCCGGGCCACGCGTCGGCACATAGAGCTGGAACAGGTTGTCTTCGGTCTTGTAGACGTAGCCGGCGCGCACGCCGATCTGTTCGGTCACCTGGCGTTCCAACCATACGGCCGCTTCGTTCGTATACGGAGCCGTCATGTTCGGATCGAGGCCAGTCGCGCCCTTGAGCGACGACGACTGCAACGCTGTCTGCTCGCCCGGCTGCCAGCGCTTGTCGCCGTTGATGTCGTTCCACCCATACGTCTCGTTCTTCGACGAGGTGTTCGGATTCACGTCGCTCGAGACGCCGACACCGGGGTTGAACCAGTAGAGTCCGTAGTTGCCCTTGATGACCGTCTTGCCGTCACCGGCCAGGTCGTAGACGACGCCAATGCGAGGCGCGAACACGTTCCACGTATACAGATCGGTTTCCGCGAACGTCTCCGCCTGCACGACGGTGGGGCCGACGGTCGCCGCCAATGAACTCTGCTCCGGCAGCCAGCCCTTGTAGCGGTCCCAGCGCACGCCGCCGTTGACGGTCAGCTTGCCGACCGCCCAGGTGTCGTTCAAGAACGCGGAATCAGCCTTGAGGCCGTTTTGCGAATACAGATTCCCAGTGTTGTGGAGTTTCCCGACTTCGGTTGCCGTCGGAATACGGAAGATCACCTGGTTCGACACGCCGTTGGCATAGACGTTCTCGATGTTGCCGCCAACACCCTGCGTGAAGCCAATCCACTGCCGTTCGGACAGGATCTCGCCGCCGACCTTCACCGTGTGGCTGCCCTTGCCGGTGTCGAGGTAGTAGGTCATCGCCCCGGTCAATTGCTTGCGGTCGCGATCGTTTTCGGTCTTCTGGTGTGCGCCGTCGATTTGCAATGTGCCCGAGTCGCGCCAGAAATAGTCCTCATTGCCATTGGTGATCTGCGGGAAGTAGTAGCCGAAGTCGCCGTAGCGGGCTTCTGCATACAGCTTCTGGCTGATCGTGCCGTTCCATTCACCCTTGTAAACCCAGCTGCCAGAGTTCTGTTCGTTGGTCGGATCGGGGCTGGTGTAGGTGTAGGTGCTGAAGGGCAGCCGGTTCGGCTGAATCTTCTGGCCCCACTGGTAGTAACCGATCAACTTGTTCTTCTGGTTGATCTGGTAGGTCGACTTGCCAACCGCGTTCCACAGCGTCGTATCGAACGTCTTGTCGAACGTGAAGTTGGGCTGCGCCACGGCGTTGTGCTGCTTGTTGTAGGTGCCGAACCACCAGATCTTGTCCTTCTTGATCGGGCCGCCGACGTTCAACGAGGTGTTCCAGTACTTCTGGATTTCGTTGCTGTGCTCGCGAATCGGGCTGTTGTTGAACGCCGTCGGCACGATGTACGAGTCAGGAATGTTCGAGCCTTGCAGCGAGTTGTTGTACCAGTCCTGGTAGAACTCGCCGCTGAACTGGTTGCCGCCCGACTTGGCGATGAACTGCGACTGGACGCCGGGGTTCGGCATTTCCGCCGACTGGCCTGAGGTGCCGAGGAACACTTCTTCGAGCGACGAGTAGTCGAAGTAGAAGCCGGCGCCGGTCGTGCCCTCGGTCGTGTTGATGCCTTCGATCAACACGCGCACCTGGCCGCTCTGGCCATAAGCGGTGTAGCCGGTCTGCGTGCCGGCGCGGTTGCCGCCGACGTCGATGCGTCCCATCTGCACGGAGGGTGTCACCGCCAGCAACGACCACATGTCGCGGCTGTTCGGAATCGACTGCAGCTGATCCAGCTTGAAGTTCTGCACGACGCGCGTCGCCGTTGTGTCGATGACCGGTGACGCGCCGCTGACGGTCACGGTCTCCTGCAACGTCGCGAGCGCGAGTTCGACGTTGATGTTCGCCGTGAAACCGAGCGAGATGACGATGCCGGAGCGCTTCATGCCGTTGAAGCCGGCCAGTTCGAATGACAATTCATACGTGCCCGGGGGCAGCGCCGGGAAACGATAATTGCCGGTTTCCGACGTGACCGTCGTCTGCGCGCCCAGCGCCGACGGGCTTGTGGCAGTGACGGTGACCCCGGGCAACACTGCGCCCTGTGCGTCGCTGACTTTTCCCTGAATAGTGCCGGTGCTACTCGCACCGCCGCCCTGCGCGAACGCAGACGAGCTGAATGACAGCGCAACCAGCAGGGCCGCCAGGACCTTTGTCCAACGACTCATGCTCTTCCTCCTTATGGGGGCCGGCTCTTCCGAGCCGTTCCAAACGAAACAACGCCAATTCAAACGGATTGCACGAAGTACACGAGCGCGACGACGTAACGAATTGCCCGAACTTCCCGAACAGACGAAGACGCCCGGCTCTGGTGTGAAGACACACCTCTGCGGGATGAGGCATCACGGTACCTGAAACTCGTCCCGTGATCAATCGCAGACAACACGTTACACGCCGTGAAATGCTCGAATTCAGGGATGAATCGTCGTGCAGCTCTGGATAGTCGCCCCTGCGGGCGCTGGAAACATCGAAGTTGAGGCGGGAAAA
>JADMIO011096064.1_pt1 | contig 14873 bp, 13 predicted proteins | sample 8958161 | NCBI WGS metagenome assembly JADMIO01 (sample SAMN16585339, study PRJNA669376) | soil metagenome | isolation source: Crop rotation soil | place: USA: Cullars Rotation, Alabama | collected 2011 | reverse complement strand
CCCACCGCCAATCCGCTGCGAGCCTGGAACAACAGCGGGTACCCGGACATCTTTGTGACGAAGGTTGGGCCGGACCACCGGATTGTCTATTCGACACCTCTCGGCGGCGAGGACGTCGACCTGGGAGGGGGAGTGACGATCGGTCCGGACGGGAGCGTCATCGTAGTCGGCGATTCTTTTTCGAGAGACTTCGTCCCCATCAAGAACGCGTTTCAGACGAGTCTAAGTCAATTCTTCGGCGACCTCACGATCACGAAGCTGAGCGACACGCCGGTGGTCGACCCGCCAGAGGTCTTGTCGGTGACGGGCAAGCTCAAGGGTGCGACACTCGCCAAGCTGAAGATCAAGGGCTCGAACCTGCAGACGGGCATACAAGTCTTCGTCGGATTGGACACGACGTCCTGGTCGGCTGCCATGCTCAAAAGCACCTCTTCGCTCACGCTCAAAGGCGCGGACCTCGACACGCGCTTCCCCGCGGGCACTGCCGTTCCGATCAAAGTGCGGAACCCGGACGGCGGCGAGGCGATAACCACGTTCACTCGGCAGTAGCGGCAGCACTTGGATCCGGCCTGCTGTGCTATCCGCGCCGCCGCGCTCCTCGCCCGCCACAACGCGCTCGAGATCGTCGTCCTCGGCGCTCGCCGCGGCCGGCTATCCGACCGCACGAAGGCCGTCGCCCTCGGCCGCCGCGGCGTCGCGTTCGGGCGCCCGCACCGGGAGTATGCTCCCCAGCCTCCGTACGCGGGCGGGCGTCTCGACCGCGCGCGAAGCGCCGGTGCGCGAGCGTCGTGCGCCGGTCGAAGTACAACCCGACCTCGACGCGAGGCGTGCCGCTCGCGAGCGCGGATCCGGCGTACCAGTTCCGCGCCAGGCAGAGCTCGCTCCAGCATAGCGCGACGTCGTGAATCAGCAGCCGCTCGAGCGGGTTCGCCTGCTCATAGCCGAGCTCTCAGCGAAGCTGCCCACCGTACCGGGCGAACGCTTCCCTGCGCGTGGTGCCGTTCGCCCGTGCGAATTATTGATTCGCGAGGAGCCGGCAACTCGGATCCGATAAGGAGCAGTCCGTCCATGGGAGCGGCCTCAGGTATGGTCCTCCTTCCTCCCGGTACTGCTCAGGCGAACTTCCCCGGCCCCTCCGTCGTCCAGAGTTCCGCGATCCCGTCGGCGAGCAGATCGAGACGACCGGCCGACTCGCTGTTGCAGCAGACCGCGACCGTCACATCGTCCTCTAAATATCGCGCCATCTCGCTCGAGAATCCCATCACGCTCCCGCTGTGCCGCATGGTCGCTCGGCCCTGGCGCTCGACGAGGAACCATCCCAATCCCATCCCGAAGCCGAGCTCTCGCTCGGCTGCCGTCGGGGCATGACCTGGATGCCAGATGCGTTCGCGAACCTCGCGGCGCAGCAGCGCGTCGCTCGAGAACGCGAGCTCCCACTTGGCCAGATCCGTCACCGTCGAGAGCAACACGCCCGCGGCGTACGTGCCCGAAGGGCTGTAGTACTCCTTGTTCCGCTGCGAGTCGTCGCGCCACGCGTAGCCCGCCGCGCGGTTCGCGACGACCGCGTACGGATCGTTCGGCCTGGTGTGCGTCATGCCCAGTGGCTCGAGGATCATCTCACGGAGCGCCGTCCCGTAGTCCGTCCGGCGACAGCGCTCCACGAGGGACCCCAGCAGGTAGTAGCCGGTGTTCGAATACGCCCAGTTCGTCCCCGGCTCGAACACCAGCGGGAGGTCTCGCACGAGATCGACCATAGCCTCGCGCGGAAGGTCGAGCCGCGTCCCCTTCCAGTAGTCGGGCTGGTCCGTATAGTTCGGGATGCCAGACGTGTGCCTGACGAGCTGGCGAATCGTCGCGGACTGCCAGTGGCGCGGAAGGTCGGGGAGGTGGCGGCCGATCGGGTCGTCGAGCTCGAGCCGCCCCTGCTCGATCAGCAACAGCACCGCCATCGCCGTGAACGTCTTCGTCACGGACGCGATCTCATAGACCGTGTCCGGAGTTGCCGATGCCCGGAGCTCGAGATTCGCCATCCCATACCCGGCCTCGAGCGCGGACTGGCCCGAACGCAGTACGGCGAGCGAGAGGCCGGGGATGTGGTGCTCTCGCATGGCCGCGGCCACGAGTCGATCAGTCGCCTCCCGGATGGTACTCATTGCAGCGTGAGAATACCGAAGCGAGCTAGGAACGCATACCTTCCTTCCGCACGCGTTCGGGCGTACCACTGGGGCTTCTCAACGGTCATGCGGTCATTCTACGCAGCCGTGGTGCGCCCCTGCATTCCACATTGATCGTGCAGGCCAGGCCTTCGGCAGACTTCACCCCAACCCGGCGGCGTGCTATAGCTAATCGCGCGGCGACGTGGCCGTGATGACCGTTTTCGCCAGCCAACTCGCCGGTGCCGCAGGCGGCGTTTCGGAGGTCTACACCGCGTTCGGCGCTGAGGAGCGGCAGGCAGCATTATTCACAAGGACAACTCTCCATGAGAAAGACATTCGTCATAGCCGTTCTGGTTCTTACAGCAGCCTCTATCACTCTCGGGCAAGAGCAAAGGGCGCAAAGAGCTCCAAAAAGGAGCGTTGACCAGGTCATAAGACAAGTCGATCATGAGCGCATTCAAGCGCAAATTGGTGCTGATGCTGTCGCGCTTAAACGCATCTACGCTGATGATTTTATTGGCATAGGGCCAAGCGGCACTGTGAGAACGAAGGCGCAGGTTATTGCAGATTTCACGTCGGGTGATTTGAAATTTCAATCTATCACCACCGACGATGTTCAAGTGCGCGTCTACGGAAACACAGCTGTCGAGACTGGTCGCTCAACAATGATTGGGCAAGACAAAGGAAAAGCTGTTCCCCGTGACAATCGCTTTACCAGGGTATGGATAAAACAGCGGGGGCGCTGGCGGCTGGTTTCCAACCATTACTCATCACTGATTACGCAGTGATAACGAGATGAGGCAGCATGATCATCGTAAGCGCGCCGAACAACTCGTTGGACCGGAGCGGCGGGGCAATAAACCAGAATCCGCCATACAGAAGTGACGCCTCGCGTCCCGACTGCGGTGTGGCGTCTTTGGACGTTCTCTGCCCATCCTTCACTGTCTGAAAAGCTATCCCGACGTCGAAGCTTGGGCCGAAGCGTCGTCCGATGGGCTCAGGCGGCGGGAGTTGACACCTCCGAACCATCCCCACCGCACACCTCGCCCCACTCCTTCGGGTCTGCTGCTTCTCGTCGCACATCCTCATCGGTTCACCCCGAGCGCTGCTGGCCGATCCTGCGCAACATCGCGAGCCAGAGCCTCCGCGGCGCCGCAGCCTCCGCCATCTGCATCGTAATCTGCCTCGCGTGCCGCACCAGTCGAGCTCCCGTCTTGACGAGCCTCACTTTGATCGTTTGGAGGCTCCATCTCTCCACCTCCTTCGGCAGCGCCAGCCTGCGCAAGAAGTTCGCCAAGTTGTAGGCGAGGACGAACAGGCCGAACCTCGCCCTGTTGGCAGCGAACCGGTGGCAGGAGAGCCTCGTCCAGTTGAGCGCGTGCTTGCCTTCCTTGATCCACCGCTCGCACGTCCCGCGCCCGTTGTAGAAGTGGATCACGCCTTTCGAGGGTAGGTGCTGTCGGTTCGTCACCACGAACCCGACGCGGGGGAACAGCTCTCCCGTATCCCTTCGGCACGGGTGCGTGACGCGGGTGCACGGATGTGCCTCGAGCTTTGCGAGGACGGGCGGCGGTTGTAGAATCGACGCCCCATGCTGAAGCGCAAGCCGAAAGCATGGGGACGGGCCAAGTGATGGGACGTGATGCGGGGCCGCCGGCGTAGGGACTAGAGCCGCACGAGCGGCAGGGAGTAGAATCGGAGCGCTCGGTGCGGCGGGCGCCCGCAGCTTCGGTTACATGCCTCGCGGCGGCCCGGTGACCCGGGTCGCGGGTGAGAATGGGAACTTCCCTCCAGGTCGGTACGACGGCACCATGCACGCCTTTACCCAAGCGTTACTCTTCATGGTCATGGTAAGTAGCTCCCCCTTCACAGCGCCTTCGCCGACGTCGCTCTTAGGCGGCCGGGTCACGTTCGAGCTCCCGTCGTCGTGGCGCGTTCGGGAGGCGACGGATGGCAAGGACGACGGCATGCTGGAGCTAACGATCCCGCAACCGGGCCAGGATCGCGAGCCGGCGAGCGCCACGCTTCACGCGCGACGCGTCGCCGCGGACGTGACCGTTCAACAAGCCGGCGCCCGTGTGGCATCAGTGAAGGCGACGCCCGGTCCGGGGCAATACATCACCGGGGACGTCATGGAGGGCGAGCACTGGCGGACTGTGCTGTGGACCGAGCGCAAGGGCGCTGTGATGATGGGCCGGTTCGGAGTCGACGGCGGGGTCATGGTGGAGCTCGTGATGACGTTGCCATTCGGCGAAACCGAAGACCCGAGCTGGATTGCTCAGGCGGTGAGGGACTTCGATTTGACGTGTGCGCGGCTGAAGATCGACGGAAAAACGACGTTCGTCAGCAGGATCGCGACGGACGTGAGCATCTATCTCGACACGAAGGGGCAGAGCAGCAGCCCCTAGACGGGCGGCACACCAAGGTACGACCCGCTCGCTACCGCTCGCGGCACTGGTAAACACGATCCGACCTTGCATCTGGCCCGTCCCCCTCACACACGAGTCAAACCACGTTACCGCTGGCTCATGGACCACTACACGTGTCCTTGCGGTAAGCAGGTGCACCGTTTCACCGAAAGGGCACGATAGAACCACACCGGCGGGATGGGGTAGAATCGGGGCGCCTCGAACGCGTGTCCGGCGCGAGGGCGCCAGCCCGGTGAGCCTGTACGTTCGGCATCTCTAGGTGGCAGCATGATTCGAGCAACCCTCCCGGCCTTGATCGCCGTTTGCTATGCGGCATTTCACTGCCCGGGGGCGAAGGCTCCGCGGGTCGAGCTGGATCACGTGTTCGTCGTCGTGCAACCCGGAGCCGCGGCCGAGGTCGCGGCGTTAGAATCTGCGGGTCTCACCGTCTCGCCGAGAGTGGCAAGACATCCCGGGGAGGGGACCGCGTCTCGATCCGCGCTCTTCGAAAATGCGTATCTGGAGTTGATCTGGGTTGACCGTTTCGTACCTATCGACGCGGAGCACGCGAGTGCGGCACGGTGGTTTCGCGACGCCGCGGCCTGGCGAACGAGCCGGCACAGTCCGTTCGGTTTAGGATTGCGTCGCTTGCCGGGAGATACTGCTGCTCTGCCTGTTCCCGTGAAACGTGAAACCGCCGAGTGGCTCGAGCCGGGTACGGCGTATGAACTGCTGCGTCAGCCCGGTGACGCACTCGCCGCCGACTTCTTCGTAGTGCCCGCGAGTCGCTCGGTACCGAATTGGATTGCGTCGGTGCGCGAACGCGCCCCGGACCTGTTGCGACACCCCGGCGGCGGCCGCAAGATCACGCGCGTGCGCGTGTACGGCCCGGCTCGGCAGCGCCCGATTGCCTTCCGCGCTCTCCTCCCGAAGCCCGTGGAGATGGTGCGCGCGGCGAAGCCCCTACTCGAGCTCGAATTGGACGACGGCATTCGAGGCGAACGTGTCGACCTTCGTCCTGCCCTACCGCTGGTGGTCGTGCGTTGAAGACCGGCGTGCGAGATGCCTGACGACTGGCAAGACTCAGCCTTGCTTTCACTGTGAACTGCACCCCTGCCGTGCGACAGAAAGTTAAGCAGGCGGTGGGTGCCTGAGCGACTGCTCGAACTCGGCCGGGGGGACGTACCCGAGAGCCGAATGCAGACGCTTCTGATTGTAGACGTCTTCGAGAAACGTGCCGATTCGTTCGGCGGCTTCCTCACCCCTGCGGCGACGTGGCGCAATGCTGGTTCCGGGTGATCGCCACGTCGCCGCAGGGGCACGCAGATCGCGCACGATCCGCAGCAGCCCGAGCCGTGCGAGCTCGGGCGCCTGCTGCGCGAGCCACCACCCCGCCCATACCAGCGCGTTGTGCGCGAGCGCGTTCAAGCACACGAGCATCTCGGCGGCCGCCATCCGCTTCTTCTGCCGGCGGCGGATACCGAGCCCGCTCTTGTCCTGCTTGTTCTCGATCTCGATCGCTCCGGTCCGCAGAGCGCACGCGTGCGCGACCGCGTCCATCTCGCCGCGGGCGCGCGACAGCCCGTCGGGCGCACGGCCGGCGATGTGCCGCGCCTGGTGCGGCAGCACGCTCGTGACGAGCACGCCGAATCGCCATCGCTCGCGCCGGTCCTGCCACCGCACCGCCAGCCGACGCACCGGCCGCACGTCGTCGTCGGCCGACTCGCCGACCCACCCGAGTTCGCGGTGCGGGTGGCGCGCGTCCTTGACCGTCTTCTGCGGGATGTGGACATGCCGGGTGATGGGCTCGAACACGTCCATCTGCCGGAGCTTGTCGGCGACGGCGGCGAGGCTCGCGTGCCCGGTAAAGAGCTCGCGTCTGGCGGTGGTAGACTTCCTGGGCATGGTGGTGGTCCTCCCGAAGCGTGAGTTATGTCAGCTTCAAGGGAGGACCTTTCACCACCGGATCGCAAGCCTCGGGCGCGTTTTTCTACTCCCGCTGCCTCGACCCTCACCCGCCGTCTGTAATTTGGGCCAAATTTAGGTCCGTCAACCTTCGGCCGGATTAGTTGACCCGTATCCCCCGACGATCTTGCCGTTCATACGCACCATGACGGAAAAGGATGTTCCTCCGTGCACACCGAAATCAGGGTACGCGAACCCGCCCTCACCGAAACTCGTGACGTCCTCCGTTACCCGGGAGGGGAAGGAGGCATGGCGGAGCGTCTGCGTCGGCCGGCAAACGTCTCCCACATTGCTGTGGTCATGACCCGGGTCCACAGCTACAGCCGATGTCGGGCCAGCGGCTGAGGTCCGGCCGTCCAGTGCGGCTCCCGTCAGGGCATCTCGTCGAGGTCCGGCAACTGCATCTGCGGTGACGCCAAGCCCGCGTCCAGTCCGCGCGCCGGCGGCCGGAGATCCCGCGTCCGAGCCCTCTCGCACGAAGACCGGGACCGTGTCGAGCGGCGCCGGATGTCCGCGCAGCCAACGGCCGCCGGGCACCCGCCCGCCGGTCGCGAGCTCACGCCACTGCCCGGCCGGGACGTAGATGTCACGCGCGACTGCTCCTTCCGTAACTACGGGCGCAACCAGGACGTCGGGACCCACCATGTACTCGTCGGTCACGCGGTAGGTCTCGGCGTCGAGCGGCGAATGGTACCACAGCGGCGCGACGATCGGCTCGCCGCTCCGAGGCGCTTCGCGCGCGAGTCGGATCAGGTACGGGGCGAATCGCACGTGCAGCTCGCTCGCTTCGCGCGCGAGTCGGACCGCCTCGGCGTCGAAGTTCCACGGCCCGAAGCCGAACTGTACGAACGGCATCAGCGCCGACGCCTGCGCCCACCGGACGAGGAGCTCTTTCGTGATCCTGTCGTCGTCGTACTGATTCCCGCCCACGATGTCGGGCATGACGTACTGGAATCCCCGGAGACTGACCGTGGTCACCGCCGGGATCATGGCGGCGAGCCCGTTCGCGCGACCCCACTGCGAGTTGATGTCGTGGAGGCGCTGAACGATCCCGAACGGCTGCGAGTAGATGCCGACGCGCGTCTCGTTCCAGGCGAAGTGCGCGGTGATCTCACGGTTGTAGACGTCCGCGTACTCGGCGGGCGTGATATTCTGCGCCGGCCTCATCCCGAGCGGCAGCCGGTGGAGGTCGCCGCCGTCGAACTTGAACCCGTCGAACCCGAACCGACGCTGGAGGGCGAGCAGGCGGCCGCGGAACTCCGCGACGGCTCGCGGGTTCGTGAAGTCCCACACCGCGCAGACGCCGTTCCACCACTTACCGAGCCCGACACCCCCCGACACGTCGCGCATGAGGACGCCGTCGCGCTGGTGAGCCGCGAAGGTCCTGCTCGTCGGGCTGACGAAGTTGTGCACCCAGAGCGTCACGCGGAACCCCATGCGGTGCAGCTCGTCGACCATCCGGCGTGGGTCCGGGAACTTCCGGGCGACGAACTCCGTGTCGCCGTACTCCGCCTCCCACTTGTCGTCGATCTCGAGGACGCCGCACGGGAGCCGGTTCTCGCGAATGCGCTTCGCGAACTCGAGCACGCGCTCCTGCGAGACCTCCGTCTTGTACTCGACCCACGTGGTGTAGATCGGCAGTCGGATGTAGTCGGCCGGAGGCGCCGCCCGAGGGAAGCCGATCTCACGGACGACCCGGCGAACGACGTCGCGAATGTCGGACCCCACCACGATGTCGTACGCGAGCGAGGACGCGCCGGGCATCTCGACGGTCAGAAGCCCGTCCGGCGCTCCCGCCCGCTCGAGGTTCACCGAATACCGAAAGTCCCTCGGCGTCCGCACCCACAGAGCTACGCCTTCGGTTGAGTACCAGAGGGGCGTCGCCTGGTTGACGCCGCTCTCGATGAAGCCCTCGGTCGAGAGGCGCGCGTCGTTGAGTGGAAAGGTCGCCGGCTGGCGGAATCCCTGAAACCCGCCGCCGAACCAAAGGCCGGACGGGGCGAGCTTGTAGCGCATCGCCGGCGAGGCGACGGTGCCGACAGGAAGTGGGCTGTTTTCGAGGAGGATCACCCAGGTCGTGACGCGAACGGCTCCGTCGCGCGGCCGCAGCTCGAGGCGAGCGGTCGCTCCCGACGACGTCGTGTCGAAGTCGAAGACGACGGCGTCGCCGACCCGCCGCACGGACGAGAGCTTCGTCACGCGCTCGGCATTCCCGACGAGCATGAACCCCATGTTGGACGCCGGGTCGTCACCGCGGGCGCTTTCGAGCACGACCTTCCCCGCGCGACGGACGACGAGGCCAGCGCCGTCGCGGTCGACGTCCACGCAGAGCGCCGGCGTGACGAGCGAGACGGTGTCGGCACGCTCGACGACGCGGAAGCGCTGCGCGTGCGCGGCTCGGGCGCGAGACTCCGCCTTCCGCTCGCCCGGTGGGCCGGCCGCCGCCGCGGAGCACATCAGCAGATACGACACCAGGAGGGCCCACGCACACGCGGTGACGCGAGGGCTGGCGAGTTCCGTCATCTCGTTTCACTCCTCTAAGACATTGTCGGATGGGCAGCAGGGTTCGGGCGACCTTCGTAGTAAGCGATGAGTTCGTGAGCGAAGGAGTCGAGCGACGACCAAAGGCTGTTCACGAAGCCGAACAAATACATGTCGGTTTCCCACTCGGGCGAACCCGAGTGGGGGTGGGCTACGCACTGCTCGAGGAAGTGCTCGTCCTGGCGTACTCGGAACGAGGTCGTCATGTGGGACGTGTGTGCGGGCAGCCAGTTGAATAATCTGGCCCTGAGGCGGGCGTAGAAGTCCTCGGCTCGTTGGGGCATTAGCGAAGTATACTCCCTCGTAGTAGCTACCTCAGAACGCGGGGAGAATAGCCGCCTCATCGCGACGCGCGTGACCCGCCGCAGCGCGCGAACAACCGGCGCGGACTCGGCGCATCGCGCGGTGACCCACTAACGATCTTTATCCTCGTGACCCTCCAGGCCGACGAGGTGCGGTCTTCGGACCTGCGATCTGGGCTCACGGGAGGCAGAATAGGCCTTATGAGACGTTCACTCGCTTAGGACGGCCATATCACGGCAAGGCACGGCTCATACAACCGTACCCGTTCACTCTATGCGGTGAAGCGCTCCGCAATGCGGCGTAGTTCTGCGGTGGTCAACGCGGCACCGTCGTCGAAGGCTCGGCGCGTTTCCTCCTCACCGAGCGAGGCACTTGCCTGAGTGAGCAAGTATTCGAGCTCATCGTTCTCGGATTTCGAAATGGCCGCTTTGCACCTCACGCGGACCGCCGCAGCCGCCCCGGCGAGTTGCAGGGCCTCACGCTCGCGCCCGAGCCACGCCCCGGCGCCGGCCAAGCCACTGAGCGCATATGCAGTGTTTGCCCGGTCGCCAAGCTCGTCGGCGATCGCCAACGCCTCGAGGTAATGCTCGACCGCCTCGACTGCTTTCCCCTCGGCGCGCGCGACATCGCCCATCTCTAAGAGGGCGGAGCTAACCGGATGTTTGAACCCGCGCGCTCGGGCCTCAGCGAGCTGGCTCGAGACAAGCGTGCGCGCGCGGGCGTAATCGCCACGGGCACGGGCGATCCTCGCGAGGTACCCGGGTATCGCGTTCAATACGCTAAACCCGCCGTCTGACGGGTTGTAGATGCTGTTGCTCTGAGCGAACAGCTCCTCTGCGCGCTCATAGTTGCCCTCGTCGAGCTCAATTCCCCCAAGGAACGTCAGCGCCTCGGCGACGGCGCGCCGGTTCCCGAGTTCCTCGCTGAGCGCCAGACTCTCGGCGAAGCGGGCTCGCGCGCTCTCGTGATCTCCCTGAATATGCGCGATCATTCCGAGTCGGCTCAGCGTGCCGGCCACACCTCGCATGTTACCGATCTGCCTGCGTAGCCTGAGGCATTCACGCTCGGACGCTTCGGCCTTCTCGTAATCGCCGGTTAGGTACGCGAAGCCGCCGAGCCAGGAGAGTGCCTCGGCACGGAACTCTTCGGGCAAATCGTCACGAGCGAGTAGCTGCTCGGACCACACCCTCTCGCTCCAGTAGCCGCGTAAATACCAGAAGTAGGAAAGACTCTTGACGAATCGGAAGACCGCCTCCTTGTCATTCTCGGCACGGCTCCAGAGGAGCGCGGCATCGAGGTTTCGGCGGTCGGCGTCGAGCCGCCCGACCCACTCCATTAGGTGGGGGCCGGAAAGTTCCTGAGCTGCTCGCTCCGCGAACGCGGCGAACCAGTCGCGGTGTTTCCGGCGCAGCGAATCGTCCTCGCCCGATTCGGCGAGCTTCTCGTCCGCGTACTGATGGATGGACTCGAGCATCTGGTATCGCTGCTCCGCCTCGCAGTACGTGAGCATCACGAGCGACTTCTCGACAAGCTGCTCAATGAGCTCGGCGACCCTCTCAGGCCCGACTGGGCCGCCGGCGCAGATATCCTTCCCGGCGCCGAGCGTCCATCCGCTGCCGAAGACCGCGAGGCGGCGGAAGAGTACGCGCTCTTCGTCGGAAAGCAAGTCATGGCTCCAGTCGATCGCCGCTCTCAGAGTCTGATGACGGGGCGATGCCGTCCGCGCTCCTCGCGTCAGGAACGACAGCCGGTCTCCGAGACGCGCGCGGATCTGGTCGATCGGGACCGCTTTGACGCGGACGGCGGCTAACTCGATCGCGAGCGGAATCCCGTCGAGCCGCTGGCAGATGTCAGCTACGGAAGTAGCGTTCTCGTCCGTCACATCGAAGGTCGGGTTGGCGAGCACGGCACGGTCGCGGAAGAGCGCGACCGCCTCGTAAACGAGGAGCCCATCGACCGTCGCGGATTCGGGCTCTTCGGGCGGGATCGAGAGTGGCGCGAGCGGCCACGTGAGCTCGCCGCCGACACCAAGCGCTTCGCGGCTCGTCGCCAGCACAGCGAGCTTCGCACACGAGCCGAGAAGACCTTCCACAAGGGAAGCACAGCCGCCGATTAGGTGCTCACAGTTGTCGAGCACGATGAGCGCCCGCCGCGCGCGAAGATGCCGAGCTATCGTGACGGCGAGCGGCACGCCGGGCTCTTCGCGAACCCCTATGGTGCCAGCAATCGTTCCTTGCAGCAGGTCCGGATCGCGCACGGGCGCCACGTCGACGAACCATACCCCGCCGGGAAAGTTGGTGAGCGCGCCCCCAGCGACCTGGAGCGCGAGCCGGGTCTTCCCGATTCCGCCCGCGCCGGTGAGCGTCAAGAGACGCGCATTCTCGAGCCGGCGGCGGATCTCGGCGAGTTCGCGCTCGCGCCCCACGAAGTTCGTCATGGCATGTGGGAGGTTATTCGGGACAGTCGTCGTCTCGTCGTCGGGAACGAGTATCGTTGTCTTGTCGCGCGGATCGTCGATCGGAAGCGTCGTCGCGTCGCATAGGTCTCCGCTCGCTTGCCACGCGCGCGGCGACACCCCGACTACCGTCGCCTGCAATGCGGCACGCAGGCCTTCGCGAATTGCAGCCGAGCTCGGGCGCCGGTGCTGCGCGACGGCCATGCCGGCCGTCAGCAACTCTGAGAGCGCCCGCGGGATGTCCGCCTTGATCGTGTGGGCGGGCGCGAGCGGATCTGGCCGTCCCTCGACGATTGCCTCGGCCCGCTGAATCGCGCTGGGAGGGAGGATGCCGGTAAGCAGGTGGTAGAGCGTCGCGGAGAATGCATAGATATCGCTGCTCGCGTCAATTGCCTCGCCCCGCATCTGCTCGATCGGCGCGTAGAACGGCGTGAAGCCGACCCAGCTCTGAGCGCCCTGAGTCTGGCTTGACACCCCCTTCGCGAGCCCGAAATCGAGCAAGATGATTTCGCCGTCGGGGGTCAGCTTGAGGTTCTGCGGCTTGATGTCCCGGTGGACGATCGGCGGAGCACGTGAGTGGAGGTACTCGAGTGCGCCGAGCAGTTGGTCCGCCCAGGCCGCGACAGTATCGGGTGAAAAGGGCTTCCCATTGCGTACGAGCAACTGTCCCAGGTCATCGCCGGGAATGAATTGCATCACAAGATACAGCCCGACTCCCTCGGAGAAATAGTCCATCACGACCGGCAGCGCGCGATGACGCAGACCGTTGAGAAGGCGCGCCTCACGCTCGAACGCGCGTTGCAAAGCCTCGCCTTCAACGGTCATCTGCTTCAGGGCGATCGTGTTGCCGAACCGCAGGTCGGTGGCACGGTAGACAGCCCCCATGCCGCCGCGACCGAGCTCATGCTCGAGGCGGTATCTTGCCTGTAGGACTGTTCCCGGTGCGAGCATGGCGGGTCGCTGATGCCTCCCGCTGCGTGGGTCGACCCCAACGGCTACCATAGCACTGGGCCCGACTGTGGGCAACGCCGGTTACCGCGAGGAAACGGTTTTCGTGCCTCCGATGCGACGCGGCAAGATTTCTCTGAACGTTACAGTGTCGAACATGCTGTAGAAGCCATACCATACGAAAGCCGAACGCAATAGCCGTTATAGGACCCGGATCGAGCGTGGGTTGTGAATCGAGTCGGGCGGGGTCAGGCGGGAATCTCCGTCGCCGAATCCATGCGGCTCGACGTCGCCGGGTACGTGAGGATCTCCTGCTCGCGTTGCTGAAGTTCGAGCAGAATCGGGGCCGACATCTGCCGGTACTCCTCGGGCGTGTGTGCGCGTCGCGCCGCCGCCAGAATCAGTCGGAGGTTCTTCACCGCCCCTTGCGCGAGTCTCAGCTGTTCGTCGTTCTCGATCATACGTCGCTCAGCTCGATGATTCCTCTGCGTCTAAGATGTGTGCGTGGGGTCCTCTTACGAGGGGTCGTCGTACCGGCTGAGGAACAACTCTCCGTCGTAGTCGACGATCCCGATCCGCATCTGTTCCACGAACCCTCGCCGCCCGACGACGTTGCGCGGGAAGCCGTACTCGGCCGCGAAATACACCGCCGTATCGAGGGCGACGCCGCCGGTCTCGAGTGTTACCCCGTGCCCGTACGCCTCGAACGCCCCGGTCACCGTCTCGATCCGTAACCGCTCGCCGCTCTCGATCACCAGACCGAGCTCCTCGCCCAGTTCGCGGCGAAACACGCAGTGGCTCGCCCCGGTGTCGAGCTTCGCCGTCGCGAGGGCGTGGCGCTCGCCGACCCGAAGCTCGACCGCCAGCGTGATGCTCGCTCGCGCGGCGTCATAGCTCACGCGCGAGCCGAACCGCAGGATATGGCTCACAGCCACCCGCCCCAGAACCCGTCGCCCGACTCCGGCTCGACGAGGTCGACGAACGGGGCTTCGACGCCCTGAGCGTGTGCGGCCGCGTAGACCTCCCGCGCCGTCGATCCGCTGGCCAGCAGCCGAGCCCCGTCGAGCGCGATCCACTGTCCGGCGTACTGCGCGCGGTGCTCCTCGAGCCACCGCATCTCGGCTTCCCCCGTCCACCGACGTCGTTGCGCGGCGTCGGAGGGCGCGGCCGGGTCCGGCTCCTCGAGCGGTTCGATCGTGACGCGCACACGCCGACCGTCGAGCTCGGACAGTGCCTCGTCGAGTGCGATGCGGTTACCTTCGACTCGTCCGGTCAGGATCTCGGCCATGTGACGTCTCCGATCGGCGGCCGTCCGCCCGGCCTCCATCTTATCGTACTCTCGGCCGCCGCGACGCTCATTGTGCCCGCGAGCGGCCGAGATATGCGGCCGCGGCATCGCGTCAGGACATCTGCGGACCGCCTCGCTCGATCTGCCGCTTCGGCTCGCGCTCGGTACGCGGGGTCGAGTCGACAGGGCTCCGCTCGACGGCGCGTGTGAGTCGATCGGCCAAGTCGTACTGCCCGGCGTTGGAAACCTGCACGGCCGCCGTCTCCGCCCGCAGCCGCCGCTCCCGAAGCGGCGCTTCGCGCGCGGCCTTGACCCAATCGACCGCGATCACGTTCCGCTCGTGAATTCGCGCCCGTTCCCGGTATTTCTCGGTTCGCTCGCGGAAGCGAGCGCGCACGCGGTCGGCGCCCTCGCCGTCGTTCGTTTCGACCTCGCGCCGCATGCGCACGAGCCAATCCACACGCCTCTGCTCGTCACGTGCCGGGTCGGCGACGAGGCGCGCGAGCGGGTTCGCCTGTCGGCGTTTCTCGTCGGCCGCGGCGCGCGCCTCGTCGATGAGAGCCGACAATTCCTCGAGCGCCCGCTCCCGCGTTCGCTCCCATCTCGGCGCCGCGCCCGGGCGGGATTTCGCGGTGATCGCGCGCAGTTCGCGCTCGACCGCCGCGAGCTCGACGTCGAGTGGAATTATCGCCGCCGGGACCTTCGCGAGCAGCCGCTCGGCGCGCTCGTCGGCGAGCGCCGCCGCGTGCACGACGAGCGGCGCCGGGGTACGTTCATGGCCCCGAATGAAACCGTTCGGCGCGAGTCCC
>JADMIO011475838.1_pt1 | contig 14880 bp, 16 predicted proteins | sample 8958161 | NCBI WGS metagenome assembly JADMIO01 (sample SAMN16585339, study PRJNA669376) | soil metagenome | isolation source: Crop rotation soil | place: USA: Cullars Rotation, Alabama | collected 2011 | reverse complement strand
CGACAACTTGTCCACGTGGAATTCTAAGCTTAGGATCCCAATGTGCTGGAAAGACCAAACCTAAAACTACCAACCACAAATTTACAGATTTCATGACATCTCCCTCAGTTGTATTTTAGCGATACATCACGCCAGTAGCGCCCTGCTTTTTAGTTTCATAGGCCTTCATCCACGCCACCGTATCGTCTTTATCAAGCATTTTGAAACTATATAATAAATAATCACTCACCCCTGCACTACTGCCTTTGGATAAGGCCGTGATGCGAGCGCTCAAAATATAATCAGCGCCTTCGGTCTTTTCGGTAAACCTTAGTATTCCACCTTGGGAAAACTCCACTAGGTCAGTGAGCAAGCGATCTTTAATGATGTTCGGGTTGATGGGAAAACGCGTTTGATTATCAATGGTGGTGAGCGCAATACGAATGGTTTCTTTATTTTTCGGAAAAGTAAGCGACGCGATATCGCGAGCCATTCTTTCCGCCATGGAACGAATATCGGCCGAGCTTGTACCGGTGCCACCGAGTTTGTCTTCTTGCGATTCGGCCAAGATCGTCGTTCCCGAACCTCGCTGCGAAGTCACCGAAGCACAACTATTGAATATCCCTAAGGAAAAAATACCGATCAATGCCCCGAAAACTTTTAACATATGAACCATCCCGAAAAATTATGTGTTTTCTCTTATGGCCTAACTTAACGTTTAGAAAAAGAAAAGTCGCACCAAAAACTATCGTCTAATCTTAGCCAAACCCGCTCGCCAACCCATGCATAACCGTGCATGTAAGCCTAACTAACTTGGGGAATATTATGCGCGCCGATGGCAGATCCAATACCGCACTACGACCAATCTCGTTTGAAATGGGCTACTTAAAACACCATCCCGGCTCGGTAATGGTCACCATGGGCGACACCAAAGTATTGTGCCTCGTAACCAGCGAAAATCGCGTTCCTCCGCATCGTTTTGACATCGGCGGCTGGTTGAGCGCCGAGTACAATATGCTGCCGGGCGCAACCAATCAGAGAAAACCACGAGCCATTCAAAAACTCAAAAACGATGGCCGTTCGGTAGAAATCTCCCGCCTCATTGGTCGCGCCTTGCGACAAGCGGTAAATATTGACGCCCTTGGGCAAAAGACTTTGCTCATTGATTGCGATGTTATCCAAGCCGATGCCGGCACCCGAGCTGCGGCCATCACCGGTTCCTACTTGGCTGCCTGCGCTCATGTCGCATCGCTCATTAAAACCAATCAACTGCGCATGGTGACCCTAGAAGACATCATCGTTCGCCCTGTTGCCGCCGTATCTTTAGGGATCCTCAAAGACCAAGTGCTCCTGGATCTAACCTACCAAGAAGACGTGAAAGCCGATACCGATTGCAATATGGTGGCTTCTCACCGCGGAGAAATCGTAGAATTCCAATGTTCGGCAGAGCAAAAACCGCTCACCAAAAAGCATCTCGATGAAATCTATGAAGTAGGCCTGCAAGCTATTTCACATATTATCGAAGCACAGAAAAAAGCGCTTTTGAGTCAATGCGGAATATTATTTCATCATTAAACGGTTTGTTCTTGCAAATCTGGCCATTTTGAGGCTCCTATGAAAAATTTTATTTTTCTCATGCTTGCGTTGTTCTTTGCGCCAGTTTGTCTCGCATTCGCAGTCGAAAATGAAGAAAAGAATTTCGACGAATTTATTTTGGAATTGCATATTAATAGATTGAAAGAACAGCTTCACGATGACGATTTCAAAAAAATTATAAAAATCTTTTTAGGTAACAAGCCTAACGATTTCTTAATTTATTTTAAAAAAACTATACGTAATAATCACGACGAGCTATATGAAATTGTCGAACAAATCACCGACGAATTAATCGCGCCTCAATTAGATGGAAAAATTAACGCAATCTACGTCGCTCACGGCGCAAAAGGCTTCATAGAACTCGCTCTCAGTGAAGAATTAGGGGATCAAGCTCAATATTATTTAGGCACAACATTGTTTATGCAGTCAGACGAAATAACTCGCTCTTACATAGATTTATATAATAATCTGACCCATAACGATACAATCGAATTAGAACCCATCCCCAATGCCGAACTAAAATATTTAACAATTGACCAAATAAAAGAGATCAGCCAGTTATTACACATGCGTTTTGATGAATAATTTTCATCGGAGGCGCAATGAAAACGGCTTTATGGGTTCTCATATTGGTATTCGGTAATTATTTATTCGCTGGCAATCAGATAATAGAACAGAACGAGCCTTTTTCTGAAGAAATTCATGAAAATACGCTCGAATTAGTTTCAATAATTTCTAAAATATACGAAAAGCATAAAATGCTCGGCATGATTGAGCTATGTTGCAATGACCAGTTAACGGAAATTGACACTTATCGATTAGCGATAATATTGGTTGTCTTCTTCCCTAAGATTCATGAACAAATAGAAAATATCACGCACAAGATCACCAATTATGGCACTCGTGAACTGAAAAGAATACCCGAAAAAAATATAAAGCATATAGATAAAACGCAGATTAGCGATTTCATAGCTTTACTAAACAGCTGCTTTAACCATTAGGATTTAATACTTCCTAAAAAATCTTCCGCCTGTTCGAACTTAAATTTAAACCCTTTCTCAAGCAATACGAGGGGAACTACCCGAGTAGAGGCTATCGCTAATTTTCCTTGTTCCCCAAGCATGGCGATGAAGGCGCGAGGGACTCGCAGCCAATTTTTCTTGCCCAAAGATTTAGCGAGCGTGGCGGTAAATGCGGAATTGGTAATGGCGATAGGCATAACCACGTTAACCGGCCCAGAGATTTGGCTATTTTCCAGCGCAAAAATAATGGCCCGCACGGCGTCGTCGAGCGCTACCAGCGCCATAAATTGATCGCCTTTGCCCAACGTTGCGCCAAGACCCGCTCGAAATAGAGGCAACAATCTTTTAAGCATGCCGCCGCTTGGCTGGAGCAGGATGCCAAAGCGCGTATTGACGATTCTCAAAGATCGGGGGGCGAGCTTGGATGCTCGTTCCCAATCCTCACACAAATTAGCTAAAAATCCGTGGCCCTTGCGCGATTCTTCGGTGAGTTTTTCATTCGAGCGATCCCCATAAAAACCAATGGCCGATGCACAAATAAATACCTTGGCGCGGTACCTTGTCTCGGTAAGCGCCTTGGCAATCAGCCGCGTGGACTCAATTCGACTATCGTAGATTTCTTGTTTTACCTTGGTGCTCCACATCCCCGAAAATATATTTTTGCCGGCGAGATGAATTATCGCATCCACTTCAGCAAGTTTTGCCGAATCGATCTGGCGGCTGATGTAGTCATAATAGATCTCATGAGGATTTTGGGTCTTGCGCCGCACCATGGGCCACACGTCATAGCCGGCGATACGCAACGCTTCACTCAACCGAGTGCCAAGAAAACCATGGGCCCCAGACAGCGCCACCACTTTTTTTTCGCCCATGCCGCCCCCCAAGCGAACTATTTTTTAATCTTAAAGTCCTTAGATTCTTCTTTTCTCTCTACGCGATAGATTCCATCGTCAGTGGCATAAAACCAGTATCCGTTATTCCATGCTGCGTCATAGATTCTATTAATCCCGGCAGCACCTACGTGCCCACCTTTAAAGTCGTCTTTATTAAAAGGTTTAGTGAAATCTGGATTCACAAGCTTTGGCTTATTAGCCAATTCATTTACGTCGAAAAGCTTGTCAAATTTGCCATCGCGGAAGCGGACTGCGTTTCTATTATTGTTACCTATTATTATGGCCTCTTGGCCAACGGAACGAATGCGCTGAAAATCGGTTCCATTCATTTCAATATCCGAAAATTTAAAATCTTTTTCGTCAGTAGTTAAATCTGCCCAAGCCACTCCACCTGTATTAAATATCGCGACCAAATAACGGCTACCAACGAGGTGCATTGATTTTATGCGACCATGTGACCCAAAGAGATATTCGGTAGAATTGGCTTGCTCAAGTTTCGGGACGTTAGAAGTGTCTACACCCACGCTATCGTTACCTACGGTGTATAAGCCATTTTTACCCGCCAAAAGCACCCGACCATCCCCTTGAGGCATGGGAGCAACTGCTGTGATCAAGTTTCCTTTGGTATCTACTGGCGTGCCATCACTGAAGGCGACCTGTAATCCACTCTGTTCAAAACCAAATAGTTGCGAAGCCGGTTTTGCAATATTGAACCATTGAACGGCCCTGTTCACACCCTTTTTGCCCGTGACATAGATCAGTTGTTCACCGTTCGCGGTAAGGCCGTGGACATTAGTGACATCTGAGTCCCATGCCGAGGTACCAAATTCCGATGACATCGCTGCTTTTTGATTTTTGCCTGCAAAAAGCGCCAAACCATTCCGCGTGATTGCCACAGCATAGCGATCCATCGGTTCAAGAGCTAATATCGAATGTGCAACATTAGACTTGGCTATCTTATGACTTCCCTTAAAATCATCGTGAGTAACGAAGTCTTTGATATTTGTAGCAAGCGCCGTAACTGGCCATGAATAGATTTGAGCTAACCCGTTTGAATAGGCTCCATAAAAACGGTCACCAACGTTGATCAAAAGATCTATATTATTATTGCCGTAATTGGCACTATTAACCTTCTGCCAATCATACACCGCCACAGTTTTGGTTTCTTTGTTTTTGCCGTTTTGTAAATCTTCGTCTTTGGGCGTGCTCACATCGACGCATGATTGCAATAAAATAGGCATAAGACACAGAAGCAATTGATAGATATTCAAAGCGCTATTCATAAACCCGACCACAGTATTAAAGCTCACCTTTATGTAGTGAGCCCAGAGTTATCCCGCAATACCAACCCATTATAATAGCTCGCCTAATACAAAGCGAAAGTCCGGCAAAAACCGTCTCGCACACCCAAAATTTTGGCGCTAAGCAAGGCTTAAGAACTTTCCTGAGGTACCTCATGAACAAAAAATTTCTTTTTCTTCCGCTGATGATTTTAGGACTCAATGCATGGGCGCTCGATGAAAGCTGTAAGCAAGCTCAAAGCAATGGCATGCTCAAAGCAAAAAGTATCGTGGAATATACCAATACAGCAGATAATTGGGTCGACAATATATTTTCCAACATCTTTTGCTTATGTATGTTCGACTCAGCGACACATAAATGGATGGTTATCGAAACCGACAACTCCAATATATGGTTTCTTGCCCAATACGTAGATTCCCATCTCGTGCTTGCCAAATACGACAGCAAAGAAGCGGCCCATCAAGCTGGTCAAGGCAATTGCCGCCATGTAGAGGACAACATCCCGTTCAAAAATCGCACGTATGACACTAAAAAGAATACACTTTACATGTGGGAAATATATAACTGGATGGACTACTACGAGCGAAAAGAAATACCTCGTTATGATAACCCTCGCGAGACCTTCCCTATAGACTTTTTAGGTAAATTTACGGCGTGGAAATCTGATATGTGTTGGTAACCCACCTCTTACTCCCTTTCTTACTTCCTTTCTTGCTTCCTTTCTTACTCCCTCTCCCGCTTGCGGGAGAGGGTTGGGGTGAGGGTGGAGAAACAGCGACATCCTATCTCCACCCTCTCCCTAACCTCTCCCGCAAGCGGGAGAGGAGTAGTTGGTGGCAAATCCAATCCACACCTTCAGCGGAAAAAACACCATAAAAAAACAGCCCCCCAAAAGGGGCTGCTTCCTATAACCTAGCCGAAGCTAGAGTAACCTACTTAGCTATTTTGATGTCTTTCGTAATTTTTACATATACGTTCTTGTCAACAATGTAATAAGTTTTATCACCAGCTTTAACCGCACTTGAAATTTCTTTGCTTGCAAAGCCTGCAAATAGTGGCAATTTCGCTTTTGTCAGTTTTTTAAACTCATCCTCGGTTTTTAATACGTACTCAGCGTCTTTCGCTGGACCAGCAAAAATGCCGCCAACAAGTGCACCTTTATTGTCAATGGTATAATATCCATCATCAGTAAACGCCAGAACTTGGTCGCCTTCAAGCGTGAGCGAATTGGCCTCAATGTCTGCCCCATTATCCTTAATCTCTACCGCAGCGCCGTCTTTTTTAATTTCACCAACAGCCAAAAATCCAGTTTTATTGTTAGCGGATACAACTGCGACATCTGATGTAAAAACAATTGAGTCTGGCAACTTGTCATCACCCCAAACAGCATTATTCTTGGCTCCCGATAGAGCGAAGGTTCCTAGGTTAGTAGTGGTTTCACCAGTTGCACCTTTTTTATAGGTAGCGATCTTGGCCTTCTCGATTTTATAGAAACCAAACTGTTCGGAATCTCCAATAAACAAATTACCAGCCGAATCGACAACCAATGTGGTCATTTCTTTATCAAAACCTTTGTCGAAGGCCTGAAACGTTACATCCCATTCTTTTTTAAAGATTGCTGTATCGAATTGGGCTTTTACTGTAACAGTTCCATCAGTGATAATAATGGCTTCTTGATCCCCTGCACCTTTTACAACTGCAATATCTGTTATTGCTTCGGCGCCGATCTTCGTGTCACCGGCTCCACCCTTACCAGGTGCCCAAAAATCAGTTATTGCGCCAGCCTTAACAATTATGACGTCCTTTGCGGTAGTTGTTGCTACAAGGCGCCCACCGGATAGAGCGGTTAGTTTGCTTACACCGGCAATCGCCACTTTTTCACCTTTTCCGGCATGATCAGTGCCAACACCAACATTTACTTTTTCCCATTTAGCGCCGTTTAACCAATAAAGATTTTCCGCGGTAGCAGCGTAGGTATTTGGTGCCGAATAAGCAATTTCGGTTATGTCCTTTCCATCCAATTGACCAACGGTTTCCCACAATACCGCTTGTTTAACCGTGTCTAAGTCATCATTTCCATTACCATCACCACAACCATTGGCGATAGTGAAGCCAAATACGGCTATGAGCAGAGCGAATATTTTTCTTGCGTTTTGCATGTTTTTCTCCATGTTTCGAATGCATTTTGAGCAAACAATTTTTTGCACCGCTACTGTCCTATTACACCTTGAAGCCGTAAGCAAGGGGTAAAAAAGACAGTAGGCATTTTTTTAGAAGTTTAGACTTCGGCAGAACTTGCCGTGGGTTCGGAGGAGACTTTTCGGTAAGTGTCCAGATCGATTGGACCATTGCCAAAAACATCTTCAGGCAACTTGATAACGCCCTCTTTTACGGCGTATTCAAAGAGCTGATCTTGCAGGAGCCTGCGGCCCCTAAAGAGGCGGCTCATCACCGTGCCAATGGGGATGTCCACGCGAGACGCGATCTCCTTGTAGGAATAGCCGTAGATGTCGCTCAAAACCACCACCAAGCGAAAATCGGTGGGGACTTTTTCGAGGGCTTCCAGAACTTCATCGCTTAGGAATCGGTCGGCTAGATCGTTTTCGAGATTTTGGCCAACGGCAAATCCTTCGCCATCTTCGCCCGGTTTGTTTTGGCGAAATTCGCTGTCCAAGATTTCGCGTTCTTTGACTTTGCGGCGATATTTATTGATGAAGGTGTTGGTAAGTATGCGAAAAAGCCAAGCTTTGCAGTTGGTGCCCACTTGGAACTGGGAGAAGGATCGAAAGGCTTTGAGATAGGTTTCTTGGACCAGATCTTCGGCTTCGCTTGCGCTACGGGTGAGGCGCAAAGCCGCGCCGAAAAGGGTATGGATATGTGGCATTACCTCAGATTCAAAAGGGACTTCGGCTACATTCGCGTCAACTAAGAGAGATGCTCGTAACATGAAAGACCTCCGGTTTTCCCCCTAAGAAATTATTGGCCCTCCTTTTTAGTTAGTTACCCACAATGGTGTTAAACCGCTTAGGGAAAAGATCTATTCCGGGTTTAAAAAAAACATTTTCTGCATACGAGAAAGACTGAGGTTTTTATATTTTGCGACTTCTGTGCTATGGGAGCCCTAGGAGCGCCAACTATGAATAAACCCGAATCCAAAATAATCGAGACTATTAAAAGTGCACTCGGCGGCGAAAAACGCGCCATGACATTGGCAGACGTGTCCACTAAGAGCGGTTTATCTCTATTTGACGCTAAAGAAGGGTTAAATTATCTCATTGCCGAGTACCGCGGCGGGTTATCCGCAACTAGCGACGGTGAACTTTTGTACTCCTTTCCAACTGGCTTCACTAAGCCGTGGGAGACGAAAGAACGCCTGGAAATTTTCCTAGAAAAAGCTAAAAAATCGGGTTTAGGCGCGCTTAAGTTTATTGTTCGGGCGTGGATCAGCGTTGTTATGGTAGCCTACGTCGCCATTTTTGCCATTATCTTAATCGCGATCACATTTTCTAAGAGCTCGGACCGGGAAGATAACTCGAGTTTTTCTTCGAATTTCATGATGCATATGCTGCTCAGAATGGTTTTTGATTCTCTATTTTGGACTTTTCACCCGTTTTCGCCGTTTCGAATTGATTATGCCAACGATGACCGAGTGAGTCGGCGCAAGGATCAAACGCCCTTTTATGAGCGTGTAAATCGTTTCTTTTTTGGTCCGGAAGAAAAACCTTTTGACATCAACGAAGCAAAACGCGCCGTGCTCCAGGAGATCCGAGCTAAAAAAGGCCACATCGGTATTTTGGATGTCATTCGTGTTACAGGTTTGAGCAAGGAAGCGGCTGATCCGTTTATGGCGAAATTATTGGTTGAGCATGATGGCGATGTGAAGGTTTCGCTCGATGGTGGCATATATTACGAGTTTGCCGCCATGCGCAAGAGTGCGCTTGATGAGCAGGCTATACCGGCCCCGCCCATTTGGCATCGTCGCGAAAAGTTATTGCCCTTTACCGGTAATCGACCTGGATCCAACATTCTGATCGCTGGTCTCAATGGCTTCAACCTTGTGATGAGCAGCGTGGCCATTGCTTCTGGGTGGACGATTGAGAAGTTTCGCTACTTCTTTTTGGCGGCGAAAAGCGGCATTCCCATCGACCAATTGCCCCCACCGCCCGAAGGCGTGCCGCTTTTACTCGGATGGATCCCGTTTATTTTTTCACTGGCACTTTTCGCGATACCGGTGCTGAGAGCGATGAATCGCGGCCAAAAACGGCAAAAAATTAATCGAAATAATGGCAAACGGGGCCTCATTCGCGTTATTTTAAACTCGCTGGGGTTTAAGGCTATTGATGAAGGCACGCTTGCGCGAGGCTGGACTGAGCAGGCACAAGTTCCGCCTGGCGATAAAGAGCTCACTCAAGAAATCGTTAACTTAGGTGGCGAAGCCGAAGTCAGCGAAGATGGCAAAGTGACTTATGCTTTCAAGGCTCTCGAATCGGAGTTGGCGGCGCTCGAAAATGCGCGCAAGAGAACTGGCGAACGTGGTGTTCATGTGGGGGACGTGGTGTTTAGCTCCCTCAAATAGGTGGGTACGTTGAAACGAAGTGAACTTAATGAATTGGCCGACCAGGCCTATGAACTTTTAAGCGAGTCAGACAACGATACCGCGGCTTTGCGCGCAGTAGCCCTGTTAAAAAACGCTCCTCATGAGGCCCTTTCTTATCTGCTGTTGGCCGAAGTTGCCGAAGACAAAGGGCAATATGATTTGGCCTTGAATGCCGTAAATCAAGGCTTAAAGCTGCACCCAGAAGACGAAGCATTGTTACTTAAAAAAGCGTCAATATTTTTTGATGGTTTTGAAGATTTGGATGAGGCCTTTGATATTTTATCAACTTTAGAGCGTAAATTTTCAGAATATTCTATAGAGAGTATCAAGAAAAATTTTGACTCTGAATTATTGCTTGATATTTACCTATTACTCATCGACTGTTACAGATTAAAAAACGATTTTAATAATGCTTTTAATATAGCAATTCGATGTCGTGATCTCAATCGCGATGATGAATTGGCGCTATTGGCGCTCGCTACCGGCCACTTTGAGCTTGGCGACTACAAAAAAGCATTGTCACTCATTGAACCGCTCAACCATCGCGAACCCGCTGATTTTTGGTGGCTCAAGGGTCTAATATTTTGCGCCATGGGTGACACCGCCAAGGCTGACGACGCATTTTTAGAGGCCAAAAAGCTGGATAGAAATAAATATCATAGACCGCTCAGACTTAGCGAAACCGAGTTTAGAGCCCATTTTGATCTTGCCACGGCCAGCCTTCCTCGCGAAATTCGTGATTTTTTACAGGATGTGCCGCTTGGGTTTTTTGAGTATGCCGATGGCCAACTCGTAAAACAAAGCCGGGGCACACTTTCCCCTCTTGCCTGCATATTTTGGGGAGAAATCGAGGGCCAGAAAAAACTCATGATTTTTAGGCGAAATATTGAAAACCTGTGTCTCAGAAAAGATCAAATCAAAGATGTAATAGCGAGTGCGATCTTGCATGAGTTGGGGAAGGTAGTCGTAACGTGTAAATAACGTTCCAACGACGTTTATTCTTTATTGTCTTCCTGTATGCCTAAAAGATGCCCGAAGGGCATCGGCGTATTGGTACAGGACCTCTGTGAAGTGCCATTATCCGAAGGTCCTGGACTTCTTCGCCGATTGCCTACGGCAATCTATTCGGCATCCAGGATGACAAAAAATGCATACAGGGGCGACAAGAAGACCTATTGCCCTTCCCGTTTCCTAACCAATATATCCAATTTGTTCTGCGCATCCTTGGCGTACGGGCTATCCGGCCTCGTATCGACAATAGTGGCCAATGCGTCCATGGCGCGGTCCGGATCATTCAGCTTATCGATCAACAAGGAAGCCGCCAAAAATAGCGATTCGGGCGCTTCGTCCGTCTCCGGATAAAGGGCGTGCACTTCAAAATAACGCGATACCGCAGCCTCATATTTGGCGCGTTTTACATAGTATTCGGCCACATGCTGATGGTGCTTAGAAAGCGCGCTGTAAAGCGAAAGTCGCTTCGCTTTCGCATCGGCCAAAAATTCCGACGTGGGGTACTGCAAAATGAAACGCTCCAAAGCCGATAAAGCATCTTTGGTATAAGTTTGATCGCGGGTAGCGGGTGGCGGCAAAAGAAAGAAGTCTGAAGGCAGCGCGTTGACATAGCTTAGCCCGACTCGAAATAGCGCATATTCCACATTTTCATGCAGCGGATGTAAACGAACAAAAACCTCGTAGGCCGAGGCCGCGGCTACCCACTTCTTTTGCAAAAAACGCACGTCGGCAATCCTCAAATCACACAACGACGCATACTGGGAAAACGGGTATTTGCTCTTCACAAACTGAAAGTAAGAGATGGCCTTATCGAACGACTCTTCGGCCATGGCTGCCACGCCAGCCTCATAGTTAAGTTTTACGCTCTCTAGATAGCTGCCTTTGTAATCTTTTAGCTTTTGGGTGGTGCTGCAGGCCGCAAAAAAGGTCGCAAATCCGAGTACTAACGTTAACCTGAACCAAAACATGGCGACCCCTTCCACCCTAAAACAACAAAGAAAACCGTGCCACTTGATTATGAGCTTCTAATACAGTAAACGTGCCCCGTAAAGCTTTAGCAAAACTTTGGAGCGATTTATGGCCACCTGCGCGCTGACCAGCAAAAAGAGAATGAACGGACACAAAATTTCCCATTCCAACATTAAAACCAAGAAGGTTTTTAAGCCAAACATTCAGAAAAAGCGTGTGTTTGATATCGAAACCGGCCGTTTCGTAAAGTTGGCTATTTCGACGAGAGCATTGCGTACGCTTAACAAGTATTCGCTCAGCGAAATGATTAGCCGGGCGTTGAAGAGCTAGGTCCTATTGTCATCGTAAATGCCGCTCCTATTGTCATCCCGTATGCCTAAAAGATGCCCGAAGGGCATCGGCGTATTAGTACGGGACCTCTGTAAAGTGCCATTATCCGGAGGTCCTGGACTTCTTCGCCGATTGCCTACGGCAATCTATTCGGCATCCAGGATGACAAAAAATTATTTTATCTTCAAATAAACTAACCGCCCGATCCCGGCGATTATATAACTGCCGATAAGCCCCACCAAAATCACGCTCACGGGAAACTTTAGCCCCGCAATAAACAGCGCAATGGCGATGGCAAACAGCAAATAGATCGTTTTGCGGCCGAATTTGACATTCTTAAAGGTCCAAAACTCCACATTCGAAACCATGAGAAAAGACAACGTTATTACCAACAGCAGTACGGAGACGTGCTTGGTCACTGGCATCCCTTCGAATAGTCGAAAATGGGCGATAATAAGCGCCACGAGCATGCTTGCGGCGATGGGAATGGGCAAACCCATGAAGTAGTTGTCCGAGCCCTGCTTGCGGCGCGCTAAAACGTTGAAGCGAGCCAGGCGAATAGCGCCGCAGGAAGTAAAGCAAATCGCGGCCAACATACCCAAAGGTCCTAAGGGCCACAGCGCCCACCGATACACGATTACGGCTGGCGCTACCCCAAAGCTGATGATGTCGGCGAGGGAATCAAACTCCATACCAAAGTCGCTCTGAGTCTTGGTGAGCCGCGCCACGCGACCATCAAACATGTCAAAAAATCCAGCGAAAAATACGGCAATGGCGGCGTTATAAAGGGCATCGGGGCCCGTTAGGAGAACCGTGTGCAATATGGCGTAGACGCCACAAAAAATGCTTGCGGTGGTAAAAGCATTCGGCAAGATAAACAAGGCGCGTTTTAACTCAAACTGTCGTAATCTTTTGAGAACGGTTTTTTGCCCTGGGGCGTTCGTCATTTTTTCCTCATTAAAGTCAGCGAGTCAGGCCGCAGGCGCTCATATTCCCTGCCATAATTTCCGAGCAGGAACAGTTTTTGAGCACATCTTCGCACTTGCTAACCGACCCGCTTTTTTCAAACATAGTATGGCTTCTCGCCTCATTCAAATCTGCAATACATTTCTGGACTTCAAGCTCACTCTCATGGCAGTGGCAAATTTTTTCACCAAGTTCGCGGCACGGGTCACATCCCAGCGTCATGCCGATGGTGGCAAAACCTACGCCTAACACTATGATCCGCAAAGTCGACATATAATTCCTAAACTTGGTGGTTTTTAAGACAGACCGGCTTTGTATATAGTTTCCTAGAACCCTAAGCAATAAGGCGGCGCCCATGGAAAACCTAACGAAAGTGTTGCAAGAGCTTTTGCTCAAAGAAAAAATCGATGCATTGCTTTTACGCTCCTGCGACCGCTACTTCAATGAATATGTGCCCAAAGAGCAGAGTTTTCGTGCCCAGATCACCGGTTTTGATGGTTCGGTGGGTGACGCCATTATCATGCCCCATGAGGCACATTTATTTGTCGACGGGCGTTATACACTGCAAGCGCGGACCCAAGTCCCTGACTACGAGATCCACGTAACCGAGCTCGGGCGCTCTATTGAACAGCTGTGGCTCGACTTTTTAAAACATAAATTAGGCCCCAAAAGCACGGTGGCTGTGGATCCCGACATATTCGATCTCGATCTTTTTTCAAAGCTTGAAACTCAGGGCTGGCCGATGGTTAATGCCCAAAAATTATTGAATGCTGCGTGCCCCCTAAAACCGAACGCTAAAAGCGCCAGGGTATGGCCCATTCCTGAAGCTATCTGCGGTATGAGCGTGGCTGAAAAACTGAGAGATCTCGCGCCAAGCCTCACTAAGAATGGAATAGACGCCTGGTTTCTTACGAAACTCGATGACATCGCCTGGGCCACTAACCTAAGAAGCGACTATTTTGTTCACCAGCGAGCGGTTCCCGGTTTGGCGTTGATAACCAAGGATCACATCGTGCTTGGGTTAAACGACAAAGTTGATGCTGCATCAATCGAAAAAAATAATATCATTAAAACCACCAAAGAAAGTCAGTTTTTCTCATACATTAAAGACAATTTTGGGCAGATTAACGTGGTTGGCGCAAGGCAAGCCGATTGCTCAAAAAGCCATGAGCGGGCCTTGAAGGACGCGGGAATTAGCATTAAACCAGTAGATAACCCACTGCTTGTTAAAAAGGCTTTAAAGAATGAGAAGGAACTGCTTCACATGCGAAGTGCGTTTAGGAAGGCCGATCAAGTGGTCTATCAAACGCAAGAGCACATCATCGATTGCTTCGCGAATCAAACGCCGCTCACCGAAGGTGATGTTGACCGCTTTGTGGAAGAAGCCTTTAAAAAGTCCGGATCCGACAGCCTCTCATTTCGTACGATCTGTGCCAGCGGCAAAAACGGTGCGGTTATTCACTACGGCACTCCCAATCATCAAGATGCGCTTAGCGAAGGCTCACTATTTTTGCTGGATACCGGCGCGTATTACGAAGGCGGCTACGCTACCGACCTCACCCGCACCTTCCTGGCCGCCCAAAAAACCGTAACCGCAACTTCGTGGCAAAAAGAGATGTTTACGCTTGTGCTCAAATCGAGCATTGCGGGGCTTGCTGCGCGTTTTAGGCGCGGCACCACCGGAATGCAGCTCGATGCCGTGGTGCGGGCACCCTTATGGCAGGCGGGCTTGGATTTCGCCCACGGCACGGGGCACGGGGTGGGTATCAACGTACATGAGTTTCCTCCGCGGATTGGGCCGACCTCGCTTTCGGTTTTGCAAGAAAGCCAGGTATTTTCGATTGAACCGGGCATTTATATCGAAGGCTTAGGTGGGGTGCGCATCGAAAATTTGGTTACCGTAGTAGCGGACGAAAATCCGGCATTTTTGCGCATTTTGCCGCTTACGTTTTGTCCCTTTGATGAGCGGCTGATCGAGCAGGGTATGCTTACTGATTTTGAGAAGGGGTTTTTGGAGTATTACCGTAAGGAATGGTTTAATCAGGCGGCTTGGCCTAATTTGCCGCCGTTAAAAACTGTGACTTTTTGATTCTCCCCCATTCGTCATCCTGGATGCCGAATAGATTGCCAAAGGCAATCGGCGAAGAAGTCCAGGACCTCCAGATAATGGCACTGCGCGGAGGTCCCGTACTAATACGCCGATGCCCTGCGGGCA
>JADMIO011667593.1_pt1 | contig 14882 bp, 15 predicted proteins | sample 8958161 | NCBI WGS metagenome assembly JADMIO01 (sample SAMN16585339, study PRJNA669376) | soil metagenome | isolation source: Crop rotation soil | place: USA: Cullars Rotation, Alabama | collected 2011 | reverse complement strand
CGGCTTGATTGCCTGGTCGAGAAATCCTTCACCACCGCGCCCGCGTGCGGTGTCGGTCAGCCCGCCATCCGCCGCCGCAAAAGAAGACCACGTGTGCTCGCCGAGTTTTTCCGCGCGGGTGAGCCATGTGCGGTCGCCGGTCGCTTCGTACGCGTCGATGGCTGCGTTGGCGAAATGAACCTGGTCCTCGAGAATGCCGGACACCTCGCTCCCAACAGCGTGACGCACGCCGCCGGCTCCGTCATCGACCGCGGTCTCGCGGAAGATCCGCTCGAGCGAGCGGAGCGCGCCGGCATCGTCCGCCATCGTCTCCAGCAGGGCCGAGGCCATCATCGCGTTCCAGCCGGTATAGAGCGTGCGGTCCACGAAGGGCGCGGTCCGCTTCGCGCGCGCCGCCGCGAGCTTCTTCTTCCCGGACTCGAGCAACCGCGCGACCTCGCTCTCGGGCTTCGACAGGCTCGTGGCGATCGTTTCCACCGGCTCGCTCACCCACAGGACGTTCTTGCGCGGGTTGTGGTGCATCTCGCCGGCTTCCTCGATGTCGTAGTGCCGCGAGAGTACGTCGAACTCTTCACCCGTCAGCGCGGCCCGCGCCTCGTCCACCGTCCACGTGAAATAGTCGCCGTCGTCATCGAGTCCCACGTCGGCATCCTGGGACGAGTAGTAGCCACCCTGTTCATCGCTCATGACCGTCCTGACCCATTCGATGGTGCCGTCGATGACGCGACGATACTCGCCCGCCTGGACCGCCTGGCCCGCCTGGCCCGCCGCTCCCGCCCTCACATACGCCCGCAGCAGCTCCGAGTTGTCGTACGACATCTTCTCGAAATGCGGCACCATCCACCGCGCGTCCACCGAATACCGGTGAAATCCCCCGCCCACCTGGTCGTAGATCCCGCCCTTCGCCATGGCGGAGAGGGTGCGATCCACGATCTCCCGCGGCCAGCGCTCGCCCGTATCGAACCAGCGCGTGAGCAGGAATTCGCACGCGGCGGGATGGGGAAACTTGGGCTGCGAGCCGAAGCCGCCGTTCCGGAAGTCGAACAGCTTCGCCATTCCGTCCGCAGCGCGGTTTAGCATGTCAGAATCGAGCGGGCCCGGATGCGACTCGGCAAGCATCTCGGCGACGTGCGCCCGCACTTCCTTTGCCTGCGTGGCGATGCGGTCGGGTTGTTCCCGGAACAGCCGCGCAAGCTCGGTGAGTACCTGCGCAAACCCCGGCCGGCCGTAGCGCTCGTCCGGTGGGAAGTACGTGCCGCCGTAGAAGACATCTCCGGCCGGCGTGAGGAACGCCGTGAGTGGCCACCCTCCCTGCTGCGTCAGCGCCTGCACCGCGCGCTGGTAACGCGCGTCCACGTCGGGCCGTTCGTCCCGGTCCACCTTGATGCAGATCCATTCGCGGTTCAGCAGCTCGGCGGTGGCCGGGTTCTCGTACGACTCCCCGTCCATCACGTGGCACCAGTGACACCACACGGCGCCGATATCCAGGAGGATCGGCTTGTTCTCCTGCTGCGCGCGCCGGAACGGCTCGGGTCCCCACGGATGCCACTGGACCGGCTGGTGGGCGGCGGAACGGAGATAGGCGGATTGGGCCGAGGCGAGACGGGACGAGCTCAGATGCGCACCGAGGCCGAGGGGCAGAGGTTGTTGATCGGGCAGATCTCGCACTTCGGCTTGCGCGCTTCGCAGATCTGCCGGCCGTGATGGATCAGCAGGTGGGAAAACAGGGTCCACTCGTCCCGCGGCACCAGCTTCATGAGGTCCTGCTCGATCTTCACGGGGTCGTCGTGCTTCGTGAGCCGCAGCCGGTTGGACAGCCGGTTCACGTGCGTGTCCACTACCACGCCCTCGTTGAGCCCGAACGCATTGCCGAGGACCACGTTCGCGGTCTTACGCCCCGCGCCCGGTACCTTCGTCAATTCCTCCATCGTGTGAGGGACCTCGCCGCCGTGGCGCTCGACCAGCGCTTTCCCCATCCCGATGATGGATTTCGTCTTGTTGCGGAAAAAGCCGGTGGACTTGATCTCCTCCTGCAGCACCTCGGGCGTCGCGTTGGCGTAGTCGGCGGCCGATCGGTATTTCCGGAAGAGATCCTTCGTCACCATGTTCACGCGCACGTCCGTGCACTGGGCGCTGAGGATCGTGGCGACGAGCAGCTGGAGCGGGTTCTCGTGATCCAGTGCGCATTTCGCCTCGGGGTACTGCTTCTTCAGCTTCCGGATGATGGGCCCGATGCGCTCGGAGGCGGGCTTCTTCCACGGGGCTGCCTTCTTCGGTGGCGTCACTTCTTTTTCGCCTTCTTGCGGACGTGATCCATGAATCCGTCGAGTGAGCGCGTATTGAGGACTTGCTGCTTCGTCAGCCAGCCTTTTCGCGCGATGCCGACGCCAAGCTCCAGGTAGTTCATGGCGCGCGTGCCGTGCGCGTCAGCGCCGATCGAGATCGTGACGCCCGCATCGGCGGCCTGGCGGACCAGCCTCCAGTCCAGGTCCAGCCGGTGCGGATCGCCGTTGATCTCCACCGCCACGCCGCGCGCGGCTGCCTTGGTGAACACGGCGTCGAGGTCCAGGGGGTACGGCTCGCGGGAAAGCAGTAACCGGCCCGTGGGATGGCCGAGTATGGCCATCGCGGGATCGTCCAGCGCCGCGAGGATGCGCGCGGTCATCTGCTTGCCGTCCATGCCGAAGCGGCTGTGGACCGACGCGATGATGAAATCGAACTTCGCCCGGATCTCGGGCGTGTAGTCGAGGCGCCCGTCCTCCAGGATGTCCGCCTCGACACCCTTGAGGATCCTGACCTTGGGGAATTCCGCGTTTACCTCGTCGATCTCGGCGTGCTGTTTCTGGATGTCGTCGATCGAGAGCCCACCGGCATAGGCTGCCGCAGCGCTGTGGTCAGTGATCCCGATGTAGGAGAAGCCCGCTTCCGCACCGGCCGCGGCCCACTCCCGTATCGTGCTGGTCCCGTCGGAGTAGTTGCTGTGGCAGTGCAGGAAGCCCTTGATGTCGGCCAGCTCGATCAGCCTGGGCAGCTTCCACGCTGCGGCGGCCTCGATTTCCCCCGTGGCCTCACGCAGCTCCGGCGGAATGAACGCCAGGTCGAGCGCGCGGTAGACATCTTCCTCGGCCGGAAGCGGAAGCAGCTTGCCGTCCCGCCGAAGCCCGGCATCGGTCCATTCCAGCCCGAGCCCGCGCGCGCGGTCGACGAGCGCGGCGATGTGGGCGGTGGAGCCGGTCGCGCGGACCAGCCGGAATCCCCACTGCGGTGCGGTCGTGGTGTAGACATCCGCCACCATGCCCGACGCGAAGCGGAGCGTCGCGGAGTCCTCGGTCTTTCCCACGAACTCGGTCACGCCCGCGACCGAGCCGAGCCGGTCGAAGAGCGCGGCCGGCGACTCCCGGACCTCCAGCACGAAGTCGAGGTCGCGAATGACCTCGCGCCGGCGGCGCACGCTCCCCGCCACCTCCGCCCGGACCACGCCCGGCATGGTTCCCACCACCTTCGCGATCGCGGCGGCTTCGTCGCGGGCGTGATAGTAGAGCCGGAAATCGCTGACCTGCCGGAGGAAGGTGATGCCCTTCAGGATGTTTTCCGCGGTCTTCTTGCCGAAGCGCGGAAGCTTCTCGAGCCGGCCGTCGCGCGCGGCCTGCTCCAGCTCCTCGATTGTCTCGATGTGCAGGGTTTCCCAGATCTGGCGGATCTTGGTCACGCCCAGCCCGGAGATCTTGAGCATTTCGGCGAGGGCGGCGGGCATGTCGTCGCGGAGTTTCTCGAGCTGCGTGCTCTTCCCGGTCTTGAGCAGCTCGCCGACCAGCTCCAGCGTTGCCGGGCCAATCCCCTTCACGGCGGCCAGCTCGCCGCTGGCCAGCGCTGCCTTGAGGTCGCCGGGGAATCCCGCGATCGCGCGGGACGCCGTGCGGTAGGCGCGGACCCGGAAGGGATTCTCGCCCTTGAGCTCGAGCAGGGAACCGATCTCCTCGAGCACCTGGGCGACGTCTTTCCTGTCCATGAGGCTTGGAACCTACTGTTGCGCGGAATCCAAGGCGAGCCGGGCGAGTGCGAGCAGCTCGGCGACGGACGTGATGGAGGAGAATCCCGCCGCGTCGCCGCCCGCCATGGCGGGCGCGAACGGCTGATCGCGCGGCGAACGCGCATTCGCCACGTCGTCGGCAGAGGCCACCACTGATACCTGGCTGAAGCCGGGGCGGTCGGCCCGGAGCCCGAGCACCGCGACGATCACCCACTCGCGCCCGGGGATGATGAAGAATCCATCCACCGGCTCGTGCGGAGCGCCCTCCGCTACCTGGGCCCAGTACCGGTGCTCCGGCAACGCGTGATACAGGTAGCGGTTCCCCGATTTCCAGAAATGGTACCCGGCGTAGAGGAGCCGCAGGTACTCATCGGCGCCCTCGGGATCGGACGTCTCCGGTTGCATGGTCGTAAGCAGTACTTCGACAGGGGCCAGCCGGGAAAACTCCGCGAGGTCGGGTGATTCGGATTGGTCAACGTTCCTGATAGTGCCGAACCATTCGTCCGCAACCGGGCCAAACACCTCGTCGAAGGGATGCAGACGCGTCATGGGGCCCTGGGCAGAAACTTGTCCAGGACGCGCACGAACTTCTCCCGCTCTTCGACATACGGCACGTGCCCGGAATGCTCCAAGATCTCGAGTGGGGCGTGAAGCGCCGCCGCGGTCTCCTGCGCCGTGGCTAGCGGGATCGGGTCGTCACGGCCGTGCAGCACCAGCGCGGGTATCGAGAGATTGCGTAACCGGGCGGCAAGGTCATAGTCGCCCAGGCTCTTCCACACGGCGTCCTGTGTTCTTCCAGTTACCCGGAACGGGGTGAGGTTCCGCGACTGGGCTGGATCATGGAAATATCCCGCGACTGAGAGCTCGAACAGCCGCCGCCGATAGGCTTCAGGATCCCCCTCTTTCAAGCCCGATCGCTGCAGCTCCTCACGTGCGGTCACGATGCGCGGGTCGCGCATCCGCTCGGCGAAACGCGCTTCGAACTGTGCGCGCCCCGCGGCGGTCGTCGCGGCAGGTGATACGAGCGCCAGCCGCGCGACGCGACCGGGGTGCTCGGTCGCATAGAGCAGCGCGAGGAGCGCGCCCCACGAGTAGCCCAGGATCGTCGCCGGCGCGATGCCCCAGTGCGTGATCAGCGCATCCAGGTCAGCAACGTGCTCCCGCCAGCCCACCGGAACGTCGCGGTCTACCGGTGAACGCCCCCCGCCACGCTGGTCGTAGTAGCGGAGCGTGCGGCCGCGCGCGAGATCGTCGAACTGCGGAAGGAGATAGTCGTGGTGCGCTCCCGGCCCGCCGTGAAGCACGATGACTTCCGGGCCGCTGCCGACCGAGCGTGTATAAAGGGAAACGCCGTTGACCTGGACTGTTGCTTCGATGGGATTCACCGCGACGCCACTAGAGCAAAGCGGCCAGCGCGTCCGCCACGTCTTTTACCGCCGCTTCTTCCGCCTCGTCGAACCCGTTGATGACGTCGCTATCTACGTCGATCTGGCCGAGGATGCTGGGTCCACGGCGAATCAGGACCACGAGCTCGGATTTCGTTTCGATGGAGCAGGCGAGATACCCGGCAGCCGCGGTGACGTCGGGGACGTTGATGTCACGCGACTCCGCGACGGCCTGGCCGCAGATGCCCTTGCCGACCGGTATGCGGGTATGGTCGGTGGGCCGGCCGTCGAATGCTTCGAGCTCCAGCATGTCGCCGTGGAGCATGTACATGTAGACCCCGGTGTACGGCGAGCCGGTCTCGCGCATCTTCGTCGCCACGAGCTGGAGCAGCTCTTTCCGCCGGGCTCCTCGCGCATACGCCCCCTGCAGCGCGCGAATCATCCTGTCCGCGTGGAGAACTGGTGCCGTCTTGTCTCTCGGTTGCTCGGTCATCGCTTTCACGTTCCCCTCTCCCGGAGGAGAGGGGACAGGGGTGAGGCTACCCGCGCTTCTGCAGGATTGCCTTCGCGGTGATCCGGACGTCGTTTCGCTTGAACACGATGTCCACCGTGTCGCCGGGCTGGTGTTCCTGGAGTGCCTTGGTCATTTCCTGGAGATCGGGAATGTCGTGCGTCCCGATCCGGAGCAGCACGTCGCCGCCCTTGAGTCCCGCGAGCTCGGCGGCCGAGCCCGGGCGCACGCCCTGGATACGCACGCCGCCGGGCGGCGACGCCATGTCGGGAAGTGTGCCGAGCGAAGCGGAGCCGTATCCGCTGCCGCTCGCGCTCATCTGGGGCATGGGAAGCCGGACGTAGGTGAGCGGGGCCGGCCGCGTGGCCACGTTCCACGCCACGTCCGCCACGAACGCGGCGACCGTCGCCTCGCCGGCGGGATCGAGCTTCTGCCAGTCGTCCGTGGTGCGGTGATAATCCGAGTGGATCCCGGTGAAGAAATGCAGGACCGGCACCCGCGCGACCGCGAAGGCGGCGTGATCGCTGGACCCGTAGCCGTCGCCTCCGGCCGAAAGCGTGAGATGATACTTCGTGTTCACGCTGTCGAGGATCGCGTTCAGCTCGACCGCGGTCAGCGTCCCCAGGGCCTGAAGGCGGTTGTCCACCATCCGGCCGACCATGTCGAGGTTCAGCATCGCCACGGTCGAATCGATCGGCCGGGGCGCGTTGTTCACGTAGTAGCTGGAGCCCAGGATCCCCAGCTCCTCGCCGGTGAAGGCGACGAACACGACGGTGCGCTGGTCGGGGGCGGTGCGGGTCTTGAGCAACCGCGCGATCTCCATCACGGCTGCCGTCCCCGATGCGTTGTCGTCCGCGCCGTTGTGCACCACGCCGAGGCTGTCGGGATCCAGGCTGCCACAACCGCCCAGGCCGAGGCCGTCGTAATGGCCCCCGATGACCACGGTTTGCTTCGCGAGCTTACCCCTGCCTGGAAGAACGCCGATCACGTTCCGGATCCGCGCGGGCTTGATGCCGCAATGCGCCAGTGCCGGGGCGTTCGCGTCGAGGTCGAACGGCTGGAAGTAGCCTTCGGTGCCGCCGGGTTGAAGGCCGGCGTCCTTGAACTGGCGCGCGATGTATGCGCCGGCGGAATCGAGACCGATGGTGCCGACGCCACGACCCTGGCGCGCGTCGTCTCCCAGGTACTTGACGTCCGCGAGGATGCGGTCGGCGCTCGCCTTCCGGCTGGGAGCCTGCGCTGGGGCGCTCCCGGCGCCGAGGGCCAGCGCGAACAATGCAGCGAGTGCGGCGGTCGTCGTCTTCATCTAATCCTGCCTATAATTGGGACGTTTGCTGCGAAACCTAACCCCAAGGACCACGTGTCTCCACGCTTGCTGGCCCTCATACCGCTGGCGGTAGGCATCAACCTGGCCCTCGGCAAGCTGGCGTCGGCGCTGGCGCTGCCCATCTATCTCGATACCGTCGGCACCGTCCTGGTCGCCTGCCTCGCGGGGCTGGTGCCCGCCCTCATCGCGGGCGCCGTTTCCCAGGTCGTCATGGCGATGATCGACAATCCGGTCTGGCTTGCGTTCCTTCCCGTCCAGCTGGCCATCGGGGCGTATGCGGCCATGGCCGCCCGACAGGGTGCGTTTCGCTCGACCGGGCGCGCATTGCTCTTTGGCCTTGGGCTCGTGCTCGTAAGCTCGAGCCTCTCCTGGCCCATTGCGTACTACGTGTTCGGCGGCGTCACGGTCAGCGGCGTCACCATGGTCACGGCTTTTCTCACGGCGATGGGCCTGCCGCTCGAATGGGCGGTGTTCTTCTCGAGCGTCGGCAGCGACCTGCTCGACAAGGCGGTCGTCTTTCTCGTGGTCCGCGTGGTACTGGCCGGGCTTCCGCGCCGGATGGCCGCCCGGTTCCCCATGGTCGAACAAGCCCTCGGCCGCACGTGAGCGTCGGGTACGTCGCGGGGAACGGCCCCCTGCATCGCGCCCACCCGTTTACCCCGCTCACCCTCGCCGCGGTCCTCGCCCTCCTCGCCTTCATCGCGCCGGTACCCTGGGGACCAGTCTTGGCCCTCTCGGCGGCGATCGCCACAGCCGTCGGCGCAGGAGTGAGCGGCATCCTTCGCCCGGCCGCGCTCACGGCGCTCCCCTTCTGGTTCTTTCTCCTCGTCATTCACTGGATACTGGGAGACCCGGCGATGGTGGCGGTCGGGATCGCGGCGCGCATCACCACCATCGTCGTCGCCTTTCTCACCGCGCTGGCGGTGGTGCAGCCCGCCCGGCTGGTGGACGCCTTGGTCGAACGCGGATTCCCCTTCTCGATCGCGTATGTCTTTGCCGCGACCCTCCAGGCCGTACCGCGGTTCCGTGATCGCGCGCGCCAGGTGCTCGATGCCCAGCGGTGCAGGGGACTCCGCGTTGGCGGCTCACCGGTGCGCCGCCTCCGCGCGATCGCGCCGCTCGTGGTCCCGCTCATCCTCGGCGCGCTGGCGGAAGTGGATGAGCGCACCTTCGCGCTCGAGGCGCGCGGAGCTGCCCACGCCACGCGGCGCACGCCGCTGCACCCGGCGATGGACACGCCGCGCGAGCGGTTCATCCGCTGGGGACTCGTCGCCGCGACCGGGATCGCCCTCGCTGCGAGGATCATCCTGTGACGCTCAAGCTCACGGGCGTCTCGTTCAGCTATCCCGGGACCGCGACGCTCGCGGTGGACTCGATTACGGCCGCATTCGGCCCGGGGAGCGTGACCCTGGTGACCGGTTCCCTCGGCTCGGGATGCAGCACGCTACTGCTCCTGGCCGCGGGACTCGCTCCCCACGTGACCGGGGGCAAGCGCAGCGGTGTTGTCTCGGTGCTCGACCGCGACCCGGCCGATCCCGGGGAGCGCCGCGCGGTCTCGGGCGAGATCGGGCTCCTCCTTTCCACCCCGTGGACCCAGCTCTCCGGCATCGCCCCGACCGTCGCCGACGAGGTGGCGTTCGGCCCGGCCAACCACGGCTGGGAGCTTTCGCGCATCGTGCAGTCGGTGGAGCGGGCGATGGACCGCGTCGGCGTGGCGCACCTGCGGGACCGCGATCCGCTCACGCTTTCGGGCGGCGAGCTCCAGCGCGTGATCCTCGCCGCGATCATGGCGATGGAGCCGATGGTCTATCTGCTCGATGAGCCCGCGCTCGAGCTGGATCCTGCCGCGGCGGAGGAGCTTTACAACCTGCTCCCCGAGCTCGCCCGCGAGGCGACGGTCATCGTCGCTTCCACCGATGTGGACCGCCTGGCCGGGATCGCCGGGCGCGTGCTGTTGCTCAGGAGCGGCGCGTGCATCGCGGACGGACCCCCGGAGCAAGTCCTGGCAACCGAGCTCGCGGTGAGCGCCCACGCATCTACCACGGTGGCGGAGATCGCGCGCGCGGCCGGGATGAGCCCGCCGTACCCGCTCACCGTCGCCGCGGTGAACGGCCGGCTCGGACGATGAGCGCGCTGCAGCTCAACGGGGTCTGGTTTTCCTACGCCGCGAACGCGGTCGTCCGTGACGTGAGCTTCGCGGTGCAGGCTGGCGAAACCGTCGCGCTGCTCGGCCACAACGGCGCGGGCAAGACCACCCTCACGCGGCTCATCGTCGGCCTGCTGCACCCCACCCGCGGCGAGATTCTCGTGGCGGGCGTGCCGAACATGGGCCAGGCGCCGGAGGAGATCGCCCGCGACGCGGCGTACGTCTTTCAGCACCCCGACCAGCAGCTCTTCTCCCGCTCGGTGATCGAGGAGGTGTCGTTCGGCCCCCTCCAACTCGGCCGGACCGACGTGGATGCCCGGGATATCGCCTTCCACGCGCTGCTGGATCTTGGCATCGAAAGCCATGCCGGGGTTCACCCCTATGATCTCCCGCCCGCGGAGCGGAAACTCGTGGCGCTCGCCGCCGCGCTCGCCCAGCAGCCCCGGGTGCTCATCCTGGACGAGCCGACCCAGGGACTTGACCGGGGTACCCGCGCGCGTGTCTGCGACGTCGTGCTGCGGTCCGCGGAGTCGGGTGTCGCCGTGCTCGCCGTCACCCACGATGCGGCGTTCGTCGCGGAGTGCATGGAGCGGGCACTGGTCATGCGGTCGGGTGAGATCGTGGCCGATGAAAAGGCCCGCAGCCTCGTGATGGATGACGCGCGGGCCAGGACCTTTGGACTGGCATCTCCTCCCGCGGCCCGGCTTTCGCTGGCGCTCGGCCTGGAGGGAGCGCCGATCAGGGCGCGGGATGTGGCGCTAGGGATCTCGCGGCTTCGCGGTACGGCCTGAGCTGGAGCTCGTGCTCGTCGAGCTCGAGCTGGACGACGTCGACGTTGAGGACGATGCCGAGGTGGTCGAGCCGCTTTCCCGCGGCCGGTCCGAGGTCGAGCTGGTCGAGCTGGTCTCCGCGGATTTCTTCTTCTCGTATCCTTTCCCGTTGACCACCCTGCCCCCGGATTTCTGGCCCACCTCCGGGAAATCCCCGCTCAGGATCACCACGTTGCCGGGATACCAGCCGGGGGAATAGCCCCCGTACACGCCGTAATCGCCCACGCCCCACGGATCCCACACGGAGTAAACCGGCGGATGGCGGGGTGACTCGGTATCGGTCGAGTCTGGTCGCGAGTAGGCAGCGCGCGCCCCACGGTCCACCACGAAGTACCGGCGATACGAAAGGGCGACCATCAGGTCGGTGACGCTCGAGGGCACGCCGGCGTCGGCGAGCCGGACCAGGTCGCGCGCGCCGAGCCCGAAGCCCTGCCCGGTTTCCACGAGCCAGGCCTGCACCACGACGGGATCCATGCGCTGCGACGTTTCCATTACGTCCTCCACCCTGAGCCACTGGCCGGCGCCCCGCCGGGCGGGCGCGTCGATCCGTCCTTCGAGCGCCGTGATGATTTCGGCCGGCACGCGCCCGGTTGCGTCGCTGAGACTGACGTCCCGGTAGCGCAGGACCCGGACACCATTCCTGCCCGCGGACGACAGCCCGCGAACGTCGATCCAGTCGCCGTCACCGGTGATGGCGAGCAGTCCGCTGGTGGCGCGCACGACGCCGCCGGGGCAGGTATGCTCCGAGCGCAGGTAGACGCGGGTACCGCTCTCCGACCATTCTGCGCTCTCCCACCCATCGCACGTCCCGTGGCGCGATCGCACCCTCTGGCCGTCCGCGGTGATCGTGTCCCGGGCCACGACCTCGCCACTGTCCACCGTGACGACTTCGACCGCTTCGATCCAGGGACCCGGCAGCACGCAGACCAGCTCGGCTGACGGACCGGGGAGGGCGCCGGTCGAATCCGCTTCGTTGGACTCCCAGCAGCCATGCCATGCATTCCAGCGGGTGTCTGCCGATTGCGCCTGTGCGGGCGCGGCTAGGAGGGCGCCCAGCGCCACGGCTCGAACAAGGGTCATGGAGTCCATCCTAGTACCGCGCTACGATGCCGAGCGTGGCGGAGGGTCCGGAGAGGTCGATCGGATCGAAGCCGGAGAAATCCCGGTCCAGTCGCGCCCGGGCCAGGGTGTAGCGGGCTTCCAGGTTGAGCGAGAAGCGGGGCAGGATCGCCAGCTCCATGCCTCCGAGCCCCTGCGCAGCGGGCGCCAGCCCCCTGGAGTCGAACTTGTCCGCGAACACGTCGAGGGAGTTGAAGTCGATGAAATCCCCGCGTTGCCGGAACTCGTACCAGGTGACTCCGGCGGCAGCGCCCAGGTAGGCGGTGAAGCGTGCGGGAATCCAGGCGAACCGGCCGATGGAACGGCCGCGCGGCAGGAGGTAGAACCTGGCCCCCGCGGTTACCGGCACGCGGGTGAAAAGCGTGACCTGCTTGATCGGGCGGTCGGCCTGGTCCACCCAGTCACGGAATTCCGAGCTTGTCTCCCGGCTCGTCCACGACCCTCCAATGAAGACGTCGAGTCGCGGGGTGGCCTGGATCGCGATGTCGCCGCCAAGCGAGCCGCCGCTGAAGTCGCGCCGGTCGAGCGTAAGCTGGGACGTGGTGAAGGTGAAGAGGTCGGACCCGGCGTTGGCCCGCTCGAATCCGCCGCGGACCGTAACGCTGCCGATGGGCCGCCGGAACATGAAGCCGTCACCCGTGCGCTGGCCCTGGGCCGCGCCCGCAAGGAAAAACGAGACAGCTATGGTGAGGAAGCTCGTCCGAGAGGCGACGCCCATGGGTTCCCCCGGGTTCCAATGATCCTAGTTGTACCGGGCTTGGCCTGAGTCGTTCCGCCGCTACCGGGGACCGGTCATCCCGAGCGGCTTAGCGGGGGACGAAGTCCGTCTTGTCGGTCACCCGGCGGGTGAATGCCGCCAGCAGCCTCGCCACCCGGTCCAGGTCTTCCAGCTCCACCATTTCGTTGGGGCTGTGCATGTACCGATTCGGGACCGAGACCAGCGCGGTCGCCACGCCGTGCGACGCCGTGTAGATCGCGTCGGCGTCGGTGCCCGTGTCCTTGGGCGCGGCCTGGAGACTATAGGGAATCTTCTCGGCTTCGGCCGTCTCCACCAGCAGGTCAAACATGACCGGGTTGACCACCGATCCGCGGGAGAGGACCGGCCCGCCGCCCAGCTTGAAGTCCCCGACTTCCTCCTTCTTCACGCCCGGATGATCGGTCGCGTGCGTGACGTCCACCACGATCGCGGCCTTCGGGTTGATGTGCACGGCGCTCACGCGGGCGCCGCCACCCGCCCAGGCTATTTCCTCCTGCGCCGTCGCCACCGCGAAGGCGCCGACCTTGGGTTTCTTCTTTGCCAGGAGGCGCAGCGCTTCCAGCACCACGAATGCCCCGATCCGGTTATCGATGCTGCGGGAGACCAGCCGGCCGTTGGGGAATTCCATCGCCGAGGACGCGAGGACCGCGGGATCGCCGACCCGGATCCGTTTCAAGGCGTCCGCCTTGTCCCTTGCGCCGATGTCGATCCAGAGGTCGGTGGGCTTGGAGACCTTCTCGCGCTCGTCGGGCCGGATGAGGTGGATGGCCTTCTTGCCGATGACTCCTTCCACCGGGCCGGCCTTGGCCATGATCACGACCCGCTGGCCTACCAGGACTTGGGCGTCCCACCCGCCGATGGTGGAGAAATACAGGTACCCTTCCTTGTCCACGTGGACGACCATGAGCCCGATTTCGTCGATGTGACCGGCGAACATCACGCGGACATCGGCATCCGGGTTCACCGCCGCGACCGAGTTGCCGGTCACGTCGGACGTCACGCGGTCGGCGAACGTTTCCGCCTCCCGGCGCCAGACACGGGCCGGCACGGTTTCGAATCCCGAGGGGCCGGGAGCATCCAGCAGGCGTTTGAGGAAAGCGAGTGAAGCGGGTTTCATGCGCGAATTCACCGATGCTGAAGGCGTGGTGTGGGAGGCCGGTCCCGTGAGCCATGGCCGGACCTCGGGCTACCTGAATCCGAAGGTGCACCGGCCGGTGATCCAGTTCACCTGCCGCTCGAAGCACCTGCCGCGGAAATACGCGAGCCTGCCACCGAAGAAGGATTCGTTCGAATCACTGACCGACGAGGAGCTGGTGCGGCTGCTGGCAAATGCCGAAACGCACTAGTCCTTGAGCAGGATCTTGGCGATCGTCTGCAGCTGCATGTTGCTGGTGCCTTCGTAGATCGTGCCGATCTTCGCGTCGCGGTAGAACTTCTCCACCGGGTATTCCCGGGTGTAGCCGTATCCGCCGAACAGCTCCACGCACAACGACGTGACGCGCTCGGCCGCCTGCGACGAGAAAAGCTTGGCCATCGCGGCTTCCTTGGTGTACTGCTGCCCCAGGTCCCGGAGCCGCGCGGCGTTGTAGACCATCAGCCGCGCGGCCTCGAGGTCCGTGGCCGCCTGCGCCAGCTGGAACTGCACCGCCTGGAAGTCGCCGATCGCCTTGCCGAACTGCTGGCGCTCCTTCACGTACTTGCAAGCGGCGGCCAGCGCCCCGCGCGCGACGCCGATCATCTGCGCCCCGATCCCGATCCGCCCGCCGTTCAGCGTCTCGATCGCCACCTTGTAGCCCTTGCCCACCTCGCCCAGGATGTTCGCCGCGGGTACTGAGCAGCCGTCCAGGACCAGCTCGGTGGTGCTGGAGGCGCGGATCCCGAGCTTGTCTTCCTTCTTGCCCACACTGAAGCCGGGGAATCCCTTCTCCACCATGAACGCGGTGATGCCCTTGTAGCCCTGGGCGAAGTCGGTGTTGGCGAAGATGATGAAGACTTCCGCTTCACCGCCATTGGTGATCCAGAGCTTCTGGCCGGTGAGGACCCAATGGTCTCCCTTTTTCTCCGCCTTCGTCCGGAGCCCGAACGCATCCGAGCCCGAGCCGGCCTCCGAGAGGGCGTAGGCGCCGACCTTCCCGCCGGCCAGCTGCGGCAGGTAGCGGCGTTTCACGTCCTCGTTACCCCACAGGTTGATCGGCGCGTTGACCAGGGTGTTCTGCACGTCCACCAGGATGGCGGCGGAGGCATCGATGGCGGAGATCTCTTCGACCGCGAGGATGGTCATGAAGAACGTCCCGCCCGCGCCCCCCAGCTCCGCCGGCACGTCGATGCCCATCAGGCCAAGCTCGGCGAATTTCGGGATCAGGTCGCGGTCGTAGGTGCCGGCCTTCTCCATGGCGGCGACGCGCGGCGCGACTTCCGACTCGGCAAAGTCGCGGACCGCCGAGCGGAACATCTCTTCGTCCTCGGAGAGGACCGTGAGTGCGCCGGGGATGGAAACGGATGCGGTACTCATAGGGCACTGTATTGTAGCCCGCCAGAAACGAAACAGCCACCGGGGGTGAAACCCCGGTGGCCGTCGCGGAAGAAACGCTAAAACGGCTAGTTGGGATACTTCTGCTGGTTCGGGTCGGTCGGCGTCGGGTTCTTTTGCGTCGAATCCGGCGTCACGGGAGCCGGCTGGGTCGCATCGGTTTTGGAACTATCGGTCTTGGGAGTATCAGTCTTGTCGGACTTCGGCTCCTCGGGCGTTCCGTTGCCGATCTGGACGCTCTGAACGA
>JADMIO011472291.1_pt1 | contig 14886 bp, 13 predicted proteins | sample 8958161 | NCBI WGS metagenome assembly JADMIO01 (sample SAMN16585339, study PRJNA669376) | soil metagenome | isolation source: Crop rotation soil | place: USA: Cullars Rotation, Alabama | collected 2011 | reverse complement strand
GCCGCGACTTCAAGTCACGTGAATTCCAAGCTTCGGATCCCACTGTGCTGGAAAGTCGATCTGGGAATCGCGGAGAAACCCGCCAATGCCGTTCGCACCGCGCTCAATCAGGTTTCTCCTCCGTCCGAGCCAGCCTCGCGCCCAGCGGCACCGACAGCGCCGCCCACCGCAGCGCCCGGCGAGCCGCCCCCCGCCCCGCATCAACCAGCCGATCTCACCCGCCCGCACGACCCCACCGTCGTTCAGCTTCCCTCTGGCGAACTGGTCGTTCGCGCCCGCTCTGTGCATTTCGTCACGCTCGCCTTCGACAAGGCCGGCTGGCATTACGCCAAGCTCCTGGCCTGGCTTGGATCGCTCACAGAGCTCGTCGGCGGCGCACTCATCCTCATCGGCTTGTTCAGCCGGATCTGGGCCCTCGGCCTTGCGTGCGTGATGGGTGTGGCGTTCTATTTCACCTCTCTGGACGTGGTGATGAACCTCGGGCTCTTCAACCTCGAGGGCGATCAGTTCCACCGCTTGTATTTCCAAGTCGCGATGTTCACACTGGCTTTCGGCGTGCTGCTGACCGGGCCGGGCCCGGTGAGTCTGGACCGCGCGATCTTCCGGCCCGCGATTCGCGAGGAAGCGGTCGTGGTCGAGCGGGTCAACGCCCCGATTCGCTGATTCTGGCCATCGCACATTCGACGCAGCCGCCGCGTATGCTAATTCACGCTCCGGCACCGCAGTGATGTCAACTTCGCTGCCGGTCGTTTGTCAGGCTGCCCAACCGCTGTGCCCGATCACCCTGAGCCCGATCCTCAAACTCGGCTTGAGCAGCTCAATCTCGAGCTGGCCTCACTCGGCGCCGAGACTTCCGCGGAGCGCAACGTCAAGCGCGTCCTGCCGTGGGCGGTGTCGCTGGCGATCCATGCCGGATTGATCGTGCTGGGGTTGATCGTCACATGGGCGGTGGTGAAGTCGCATGAGGAAGAAGAGCCGCCGGTGCTGATCGTCGCGGATTTCGACGCGATGCATTACGACCCGCTGGCGATGACGAGCAGCCAGTCGCCGCAGTCCAGCGATCGGCTCATCGAGGACCGCGCCGCGGCCCCGACGCCGGCGCAGCTCACCGGCGGTGCCGCCGCGGACAATTCCCTCGCCGGCCCTGCCAGCCCGTCGAGCCTGCTCGCGCGCAGCAGCGGCGGGACCGGCAGCGACTTCGGCCCCCACGCGGCCCAGGGCTCCGCCACCTTCGTCGGCATCACCTCCAGCAACGCCCGCCGCATCGTCTACGTCATCGACGCCTCCGGTTCGATGATCAGCTCCTTCCAGATCATCATCGAGGAGCTCGGCCGGTCGCTCGAATCGCTCAACCCGCAGCAGCAGTTTCAGGTCGTCTTCTTCCAGAAGAACGATGCGGTCATCGCCCGCAAGATGGACAAGCTCGTCCCCGCCACGCAGGATGAGAAGCTCGCGACACTTGCGTGGATCAACGACCGAAGCAACATTCTCCCGCAGGGGCGATCGAATCCCCTCGCCGCGATCGAGAAGGCAATGCGCCTGAAGCCCGACGTCATCTTCCTGCTGAGCGAGAACATCACCGGCTCGGGACAATTCGAGATCGACCAGGCGGACCTTCTTGCGCTGCTGGAGAAGCTCAACCCGATCGATCCGGAAACCGGCAGGCGAACCACGCAGATCAACTGCGTGCAGTTTCTCGACCCCGACCCGCTCGACACGCTGCGCAAGATCGCGGAGATTCATGGCGGAGCGAAGGGCTACCGGTTTCTCGATCGCAGGCAGCTTGGGATCAGCGCGCCATGAGATGTGTCACGCACGCCCATCGTGTGATTGCTGCGGCTACTGCGATGTTGATGATCGCTGATGCAAGCGTCGCCGATTCCGTGACGCTGAATGCCGGAAATCAGGTTGTCAAGAACTGCCGCATCCAGGCGATCTCGCATGGCCGGGTGTATTTTCAGGATGACCACGGCGCGGTGCAGGATCGCGCCGTCGGCGAGATCAAGGCGCTGAGCTTCGAGGTGCTGCCGCAGCTTGATGCAGCGGAAGCCGCGCTCGCGGAGAGGAACTTCGAAGGCGCTCTGCCGAACCTGCTCAACGCCGCGGCTGCGGCGCAAACGAACCCGCAGAAGCTCTGGATGCACGCGCGGCTGGCGAAGGTCCACAACTCGCTCGGCCAATATGTGCAGTCTGCAGGCCATGCCGCCGCCGCATACGCGCTCGATGATCACTCGTCATGGAAGATGCTCGAACCGACATGCAAGCCGGATGAGCCGAAGTTTCCCGCAGTCGCCGAGGCCATGGGGAATCTGCGCGACGCGCGCAGCAAGGTCAAATCAACGGAGCTGATCCAGTCCATCGACAAGATGATCGGCGTCGTCCTGCCGATTCACAGCCGGCTCTCGGCCGCCTACACCGGCCCAGCGATCGAGCCGGGCAGCACGATATCCGGCATTTCGATCGACAAAATCAAGACCGAAGCCCCTGCATCGCGCCCGACAAGCGGTCAGCCACCTGCAGCGCCGCAACCCGCAGCGCCGTCAGGCAACAAACAAGAATCAAAGCCTCAGCCGGCAGATGACATCGACAATCTCCTGGCCGCGAAGCGCTTCAGCGAAGCCGTCACGATGTGCGAGCAGATCGCAAAGTCCCCCGGCGAGCGCGATCTGAGCCGCTTCCTCTTTCAATACGGCTCAGCGCTGCGCGGCGCGAAGAAAAATGACGAAGCATCAGTAATGTTTGCGCGCTGCGCAGTCCTCTTCCCCGCCACGGACTCCGGACCGCCAAGCCTGCTCGAGCTCGCCCTCATTTACCACGATCACTTCCACAAGCCGCCCACGGCGAAACGTCTGGCGCAGGATGCTGCGGAACGCGCGAAGCAGCGCGGCGACACGCCGACCGCCGACCGCGCCGCCGCGCTCCTCAAGGAACTTGTAGCATCGCCGAGTCAGTGAAGGAGAACCCATGCACCGACGCCTACGACTCCTCTCAGTCACGCTCCTCCTGCTGCTCGCCGCGATCGCGTTGGTGTCGGCCGCGCACGCGCAGCCCGCCGGCGCTCCCGATTCCGCCCAGGCCGCCCCTGCGTCCGAAAGCTTCGCCGGCGTCTTCTTCATCTCCTACAACACCGACGCCACCGGCAAGAAATCTGTCGAGGTCGTCGGCAGCATGATCATCTGGCTGCTCACGCTCCTCTCCGTCGTGAACATGAGCCTCATCGGCCACCTCGCGCTCAGCAATCAGCGCAAGGCCATCATCCCCGACGGCGTCGTCGCCGAAGCCAAGCGCCTTCTCGCCAACGGCGACTATCGCCAGGTCATTTCGCTGACTGAAAAGGACCAGAGCTTCTTCAGCAAAGTCCTGCACGCGGGGTTGATGGAAGCCAATCACGGCCTCGCTGCGATCATCCGCTCGCTCGAGCAAACCGCCGATCTGCTCACCACCACGCGCATGCGGCCGGTCGAGCACCTCTACATGCTCGGCCAGGTCAGCCCGATGATCGGCCTGTTCGGCACGGTCTACGGCATCATCTACGCCTTCCGCGCCTTCGTTTCGGTTGGCGCGCACGCCAGCCCCGCGATGCTCGCCGGCGGCATCGGCACCGCGCTGGTCGCGACTTTCTGGGGACTCGTCGTCGCGATCCCCGCCCTCGCCGGCTACGCGATGATCCGCAACAAGATCGATCAGCTCACGATGGAGGCGATGGTGACTGCGGAGGAGCTCTTCGGGCAGTTCCGCACCAAGCCCGCGTCGACCGCCGCCGCCCGCCCGCGCGCAGCCGCTGCTGCTCCTGCCGTCAATCCCGAACCCGCTGCCTGATGCAATGACCATGAGACGCGCGCGACGCAGATCCAAGGCCGACATCACGGCGAACCTCACGTCGCTCATCGACGTGACGTTTCTGCTGATCATTTTCTTCGTGCTCGTCACGCGAATTTCGGAGGATGAAATCGTCCAGCTCGACCTGCCGCGCCCGCATTCGCCCGCCACGATGCTGCCGGGGCCGGAGCAGCTCATCGTTGTTAATGTCGTCCCTGACCCCGCCAAAGGCGGCGGCGCGCACGCCTATCGCGTGGGGAACAAGAGCTACGCGCCCGACGGCGAAGGGCTCAATGCATTGACGCAGCACGTGGCCTCGCTTTACCGCGCGCATCCCGACCTCCGCGTCAGCATGCGCGCCGATCGAAACACGCGCTACGAAGCCGTCGAGCCCGCGCTCGATGCCATCGGCAAAGCGGCCCGCCAGGCCGGCCAGACTCCTCGCGTCAACCTCGTCGTGCTGAGAGAAGGATGATGACCGAACCAACGCTCATCCAATCCGTTTCGGCCGGCGAGGAGCCTCTCAGCCAGCACCGCCCGCGCAGCCGCTGGGGCAGCGGCGGGACGCGCTTCGCGGTTAACCTCACCTCGCTCATCGACGTCACGTTCCTGCTGCTGATCTATTTCATGGTCGCCACCGATTTTCGCCTCAGCGAAGAGATTTACCGCCTCGATCTTCCCGCGCCGGAATCCTCCGGCGCTGGCGGCGCCGATCCATTCTCACTCGACAAGACTCCGCTTCGAATTCAGATCGCGACCGATCCCGGCAACGCGAAGGCGTGCTCGATTCATGTCGACGGCCCCTTCGATCAGCCCGCCAGCTTCGATGACCTGTATTCGCTGCTTCGCCGCTCGCAGCATCGCTCCGGAGAAGCGGAGGGCATGTTCGAGCCGGATCACCCGATCATCATCGAGCCGTCGCGCCAGACGCGCTGGGAGCATGCCGTGGAAGCGCTCAATGCCGCCGCGCGGGCGCGATATACGAATGTCACCTTTGCCCCGGCGAGCGCGAGTTGAATCATGCCGCGCCTGATTGCAACATCCCTGTCAGCTTTCCTCGTGTGCGCTGCCGCGAGCGCGCAGTCGCTCGACGATCGCCTCGACGAAGACAAGTTCCTCCGCGGCCTGAGCGAGCTTCAGCTTCCGGAAGTGCTCGAGAAATACATCGCCGCGCATCCCTCTGCCGATCCCGCCAACGCCGCGTCGTTTCAGATCGCCGCGCAGCGGATGGTCATCGATGCTCCCGCGACATCGGATGCGGACCGGCGCGCCGCCATCGATCGAATGCTGCAGGTCCGCGCGGCTCTGATCAAGGACCATCCCCAGGATTCCCGCCGCGCCGTCTGGCTCGCGGACCAGGCTGCGGACCTCTATTTCGTATTCCTCCCGCTTGAGGCGTCCGACCTGACCGTTGAATTCGGTCTGCCCACGCCGCAGCAGACGCAGACTGTGAAACAGGCCGCGGCGCAGATTCGCACCCTCGCCGACGAAGCGGAGCTCGCCATCGAGGAAGCCATCGTCGATGTCGAAGCCGCGCCGGGATATGCGAAGGACGTTGCCTTGCAGATCAAGCGCCGCCGCCTCGCCCGCGATGAGCGCGAGCGGCGCATTCCCTTCCTCCGCGGCGTCGGCGCGTATCTGGACGCGCTGCTCAACATCACCGACGAGCCGCAACGACAAAAACTCTTCCAGATCAGCGCCGACATCCTCCCGCCGCTGGCGGACCAGCTCGAGGGTTCGCTGGCGTCGCAGGCGCGGATCTACGGCGGGCTGGCGCTCGCGCAGCTCCACAAGGCTGATGAAGCCGAAGTGCTGTTCAAATCCGCCGCGACCGATCCGCAGAGCACGCCGAGCGACATCTTCCGCGCCCGCATGGGCGCGGTGCAGTTGCGCGTGATCAGCAGCGGACCGGACGCGGGAATGCACGGCCTGGACGACGTCGCCGCCAAGTATGCCGCGCCCGATGAGCTGTTCTTCCGCCTGCTCATCGCGGACCAGCGGTTCCTGCTGCACCGCGCCCTGGCGGAGAAGGACTCGCCTGCGTACCGCCCGGCGAAGATGGCGGAGGCGATGCGCGTCTACACCGATTTACTCGAGAAGGAGAAAGGCGTGCCGCGCGATACCGTCCGCGCGCTGGTGCTGAAGCGCCTGATTCTCGCCGCCGATGCGAATGCCCCGCTGGACCAGCTCCCCGCCATCGTGACGATCGCCCGCGCTGAGCAGCTGGCCAGCGAATCCGCCTCGCGCGCGCAGGCCATCGATCTTTACGCCGCTGTTCTGAAGCGCACCGACCTTCAGCCGACCGAGCGCACCGCGGCGATGTTCGGCCAGGCCCACGCGCTGTTCGATGACAACCATCCCGCCGATGCCGCGAAGCTTTTCTTCACGCTCGCGCGCGATTTCCCAGCCGATCCGCAGGCGCCGCGCGCCATCGAGCTCGCCGCGAGCATTCAGGCCGAGGCTTTTCAGAAGAATCCCGCGGACAAGACCACGCAGGCGGACCTTCAGGCCACGCTCGCGCTGCTGGAGAAATTCCCCCGCGCGGCGAATCTCCAGCAGTGGCGATACCTTTCGGCCCGGCTCGCGCTGGCGCAGAGCCGCTTCGACGATGCCATCAGCATCTTCGCGGCGATCCAGCGCGATGCGCCGGTGTGGGTCGACGCCCAGTTCATGCGAATCAGCGCGATGGCGTCGGCTGTCAGGGCGCAGACGGAAACCGCAGGGCGGCTGTCGCGCAGCCGGGCCGTGCTCGAAGCGGCGCCGCCTGCCGCGAAGCTCATCGAGGCTGAACAGCAGAACGCGTCCGACCCGCAGCGTGTCGCCGCGATGCGCTATTACCTCGCCTTCCTGCGGGTTTTCCAGGCGGAGGCGCAGCTCGCGGTCGGCGAGCCCGAAACCGCGATCAAACTGCTCGACGGAATCGAAAGCGATCGCACGCTCGACAGCAGCGTGATCGCGGAGGCATTGCGCACGCGAATCGCTGCGAATCAGGCGGCCGGGCGAAGCGACGCGCTGCAGAGCGAGCTTGCGAAACTGATGTCGATCTCGCCCGACGCGGCCGGGCCGGTCATCGCGTCTGCGCTGGAGAGTGTCCAGCGCGATGTTCTGGGCTTGATCGAGAAGGATCGCGCCGATGGCGCAAACAAGAAGGCCCAGCAAGAGCTTTTGCCGCTGGCGAAATCGCTCGACACGTGGCTGCGCGGCCGATCGCTCGACCCGGCTGAGAGCGTTCGCCTGCGCCGCCTCGCCGCGGACGGCTATCGCCTCGCGCAGCAGCACGCCGAGGCCCTGCGGATCTACGACGAGCTGGTGAAATCTTCGCCGGATTCACTCGAGATTCTCTTCGGCCGGGCGGAATCGCTCTTCGGCCTCGGCGGGGACGGACTGGCCGACGCGATGGGCATCTACAAGCGAATCGGCGCCACGCGCGAGAAGGCTGCGGATGATTACTTCTGGCAATCGCAGCTTCGCATGCTGCAGATTCTCGACATCACCAATCGCAGCACGCAGCAGATCGCCCCGCGCATCGGGCAGCTCTCGCAGAAAGACCCGCAGCTCGGCGGCGACCGCTTCCGCCGCGAGTTCGATGTCCTTCGACGCAAGTACAAGTAGGAGGATTTACCACAGAGCACACAGAGACCACAGAGGAAGGCGAAAGAGCTGGGAATCAGAAACAAACGCGGATGAGCGGAGATCATGAAGTTCAGAAGTCGTCTCCTCTTCGTTCACCTGCCTGCATCTGCGGTTTCTCTCTCTTCCTTTTTCTTCCGCTCTGTGCTCTCTGTGTGCTCTGTGGTTAATTCCACTTCTCAATCCCCCAGCATGCGGAGCTCGTCTCTCAGGATCGCGGCGAGCTCGTAGTTCTCCGAATCCAGCGCGGCGCGTAGGCGCTCCTGCAGCTCGTTGCGCTGGCTGACAGGCAGCTTGGGGATCAGCGCATCGCGCATCCCGCGCAGCAGCTGCACTTCATTGGCCTGCTCGAAAGCGTCGGGCTCATCGCCGTCCTCGAAGACGCTCTGCAGCTCCGTCAGCCCGCGGTCGATCGCCGCCAGCGCCTGCTTGGGCTTTCCCGCTTCCAGCGCCTTCTCCGCCTCCGCGCGCGTGCGCGTGGTGATCACGAACGGGCGGAACTGCTCGAGAATCTCCTGATCCGATTCCGTTGCGGCGCAATCGCGGCACAGATCGAACAATTGCAGGTTGCGCGCCGTGTCGCGGATCACGCCGTCAAAATCGCGCAGCGCGAACAGCCCGACATAGCGGTGGTAATACTGCACCGCCTCCTCGCGCAGCGCCCTGCACTCCTCCGGACTCAGGACAAATCCCGTCGGCGCCCCGGATTGCTCCGCGTACTTCTTCAGCCGGTCGAGCTGATATTCCAGCAGCGAAACAAACCCATGCGGGCGCGCGCCGTCCGGTCGGCCTTCCATCTCCAATTGCAGAACGCCCAGATCCACACGGATCTGCAGCTTCGGCCGCTGATCATCCCCGATGATCTTGCGGGCGTGGATTCGCCCCGCCTCGTAGGGCCAGGACTTGAGGAATTGGGTCAGGTCGTTCTCGTTCACTTTCAGATGTCTCGCGCGGATGAAACCTTGCACAGGATATCTGCGAATGGTTGGGCAGCGGATGGGCAGAGAGCCCGTGGATGTCCGCCCTTGGGGAGAATCAACTTCTTCAGTTCAATCGGCTGCAAACGCTGCGCGGTGAGTCCGCATCCGGACTGAGAATCGCCAGCCGCGGACTTATCCGCCGCGCCCTTCCCAATCGCGCGGACAACTCCAACGGCGCGGTCGGCGTGATGCGGCGGCGGCGGCGTTGCGGGGGGTCGATCTCAAGCAGCCCCTCCAATTCGCCGACGTTATCTGGACCAGGTTTTCCCTTATTGGTGGAGGAGGAACCGCTAACGCCCGCGCTGCGGATTGACTGCATCAGTCTCTCCAAGTGGTTGTCTGACAAGGACATATGGGCACTAGGCATTTCTCGATCCATCTGCAGATCGGCGGTTTTCTCGGATCTCGCGTTCGCGCAATCAGCCCGCTCGATGGCTGCGGTTTGATCACGTTTCGGTGAGCCAATGGGCTCAAGGGATGGGTGATGGGACGTTCGGGCATGCAATCCGATCTTCAGCACTACCTCAAGCAGATCAATGAGGTCCCGCTGCTCACTCCCGAAGAGGAGAAGCAGCTCGGCTGGCGCATCATCAACGACAACGACATGGCGGCTCGCGAGCGCATGGTCAAGGCCAACCTTCGCCTCGTCGTGTCGATCTCCAAGCACTATTCCAATCGCGGACTCAGCCTCGCTGATCTGATCGAAGAAGGCAACATCGGGCTGATCCGCGCAGTCGAAGGATTCGATCCCGCGCAGGGCGCGCGCTTCTCGACCTACGCGAGCTGGTGGATCAAGCAGGCCATCAAGCGCACGCTCATCAACGCGGTGCAGCCGATCCACATTCCCGCCTACATGGTCGAGCTCATTGCCAAGTGGAAGGAAGCCACGCGCAAGCTGGAAGAAGAGCTCGGCAGGCAGCCGCACATCGGCGAGCTCGCCAAGGCGATGAAGCTGCCGATGAAGAAGATGCAGATCATTCGCCGGGCGGTGAAGGCGTTTCACGCCCCGCCGCAGGCGCCGATCGGGGAGAACGGCGAGGCGATGGATTTTGCGGACCTCTTCGAGGATTTCCGCAACGATCAGCCGGAGGAGATCATCACGCAGTCCGATCAGTTCCAGACGATTTTGAAACTGCTGGAAGCGATCGATGAGCGCGAGGCGCGGGTTCTGAAGCTGCGGTTTGGTCTTGAAGGCCAGGAGCCGCTGACGCTCAAGCAGATCGGCGCGGAGGTGGGTTTGACGCGCGAGCGCGTGCGGCAGATCGAAGTCGATGCGCTCAAGAAGCTGCACGCCCAGCTCAGCGACGACAAGCCCAGCAGGTTCTTCCGCGAGAACCGGCCGGATGAGAACGGCAATCTGCCCGCGCACCTCCTCGCGAACCAGAACGGCAAGCGCAACGGCAATTCGACGACCAACGGCAACAGCCCCATCGGCCGGGTGAACGGCAAGACACCTCTCTCAGCAGCGCACGACGCGATGAATGACAATCATCCGCGCGCACAGGCCGGGTAATCCACCTTGTCCAACAGAAGAGCTGCGCGGGTTGCGTACGGGTTGTACGCATGTTGCCGCTCTCGATATTTGCGCCCTGCGATGTATTCGCCCGGAACATGCTTGCGGTGGCGCTGACTACAATCCCCCCGCCATGGCAACGGAAGCCGTTCAAACGCCGCCTGTAGATTCGTCGACTCCTGCAGCCCCCGCTCCCGCTCCCGCGACGCCCCCGCTGCGGGCGCAGGTGCTCATCGTCGATGACGAAGTCGAGCATGCGCAGGTCATGGCCGACGCGCTGCGAAAACCCGGGCACGTCACGACCATCGTGAACAGCCTCGCGGCGGCAGAGGATGAGATCAAGCACGGCTCGTTCGATGTCATCGTGACGGATCTGGTGATGGAATCGGAAACTGCGGGCCTGAAAGTCCTCGAGCTCGCCAAGACGCATCAACCCGAGGCCGAGACGATCATGGTCACCGCCCACGGCGACGTGCCGACCGCCAAGGCCGCGATCAAGGGCGGGGCGTACGACTTCATCGAGAAGCCGCTCGATCTGGAGATCTTCCGCAATCGCGTCAACGGCGCTGCGGAGAAAGTGCTGCTGCGGCATTACGCAGCAAACCTGCGCGGGCAGCTCGGGGCCGCATACGGCTTCGAAGGCATCATCGGCGAATCTTCTGCGATCCGCCAGATCATCACGACGATCAAGCAGGTCGCGCCCAGCAACATTCCCGTGCTGATCACCGGCGAGTCCGGCACGGGCAAGGAGCTCATCGCAGGCGCGATTCACAAACACTCCAAGCGGGCCAGCAAGCGCTACGTCACCTTCAACGCGGCCGGGCAGAGCGAGACGCTGCTGGAGGACCAGCTCTTCGGCCACGTGCGCGGCGCGTTCACCGGCGCGGATCGCGACCGTGAGGGCGTGTTCGAATACGCAGACGGCGGCACGCTGTTCCTCGATGAAATCGGCGACATGCCCATGTCGATGCAGGCGAAGCTGCTTCGCGTGCTCGAAACGGGCGAGATCGTGCGGCTGGGATCGAACGAAACGCGCAAGACCGATGTGCGCTTCGTCAGCGCGACGAACCGCGATCTGCGCGCCCTCTCATCGCAAGGCAAATTCCGAGACGATCTGTATTTCCGCATCCGAGGCGCGGAGATTCACGTCCCGCCGCTGCGCGATCGCCGCGAGGACATTCGTCCGCTCGTGATGCACGCCCTCGGCCAGTTCGCGGCCGAGCTTGGCCGGCCGATTCCGAACATCTCCGACCCGGCGATGATGCGGCTGATGAACTACAACTGGCCTGGCAACGTGCGCGAGCTGTTCAACGTCGTGCACGAGATGCTGGTGCGCTGCGAGGGCGACACAATCGATGTGCGGCACGTGCCGGAGGAAATCCGCCAGCGCGAAGGCGACGAGCAGCTCGGCGGGAGCCTCGCGGGCGTCGGACTCGATCGGCTCGAAAAAGAGGCGATCCGCCAGACGCTCGCCATGACCGGCAGCAACCGCGAGCAGACCGCGAAGCTGCTGGGCATCGGCGAGCGCACGCTGTATCGCAAGCTCAAGGAGTACGGGCTGAAGTGATGCTTCATCTGGCGGCAAGTTTAGAAGCCGCTAGGGGCTCACGAGCTGATCCGCGTCACCTTCGACTTTGGGCTCGGCCCCGCTGGATTCGCTGATCGTGCCGGTGGTTGGCGCAATGTTGAGTATGATCGAATCATCGCCCAGCGCGAGCGTGATGGCGGGAGCGGTGTTGTAATCCGTGACGCCGCCCTCGCTGCTGAAGCCCAGCGCGTCGGTGATGTCATCGAGCGTGAAGTTCACGCCCGCAGCGCCCGCCGCGCGGCCTTCGCCGAAGACCACCACGTAAGGCTCGCCGGTATCCTCGCGGTTGATCGGCGTCTCCGGATCGCTGGCGTACGCGAGCCAGTACTGATGATTGTCCGGATCGAAGCGGACGACCACCGGCTGATCCGGATGCGCCACGCTCATCACCTGAGCCAGCTCGAGATCGGACGTCATCACGCGCGCGGCGGCGATGACGCGGGCGCGGCCTTCATCGCCCATCGTCGGCGCGAGCGTGACCGCAGCCACCGCGATGATGGCGGTGGTGACCAGCATCTCCAGGAGACTGAAGCCGCGGCGCCGGGTTGTTGAGGTGATTCGTCGCACGATTCTCGAAACTCACGGGGCGCTTTCGAGCAGGCTCTGAACGATCCCGACCGTCTTGAGCGCATATCGAATGCGAGTGGTGCGCGGCGTGGGATCGGTGGGACCGACGACAGGCGGCGAGCCGCCGCCGCCGCTCGACGGCACGAGCATCGACGCTCGCCCCTTGACGGGCAGGATCTTCGCGCCGGTGGCGTCGGCCAGGGTCTGGAGCGTGGCGGCATCGAGCGAGGTCAGTGCCTTGAAGGCGTTCTGAATGTGGCCATCGCTCGCGAAGAGCATCGTGTCGGAGTTTCTGAAGCCGCGATTGGCATCCAGCGCGGGGTCGTAGAACAGCGCGCCGTTGTTGGCGAGGCGCGCGCTGGAGGCGGCCACGCGCCCGTAGAGCGCCGAGTCGTTGATGATGTTCAGCGACGCATCAGGCGCATAGATGGTGGCCTTGACCACGGAGTTCAGGCGGAAAGCCCAGCCCTGAACGGTGGCGGGATTGCCGTCGCTGATGCTGAAGATGTGGATGCGGTCAAGGTCGGTGTACGCGGCCTTGCCGGTGTTGTCGCGCGTGCTGTTGGTGCGCGGATCGCCGATGTAGCCGTCGTCGAGCAGGATCTTGCCCTTGACGTAGATGGTCAGGTTGGCGGTGGGTCTGACCTCGATCGCGCCGCCGGTCTGGAGGATCAGATCGCCGAAGGCGACCAGCCTGACGTTGCCGTTGATGATCAGCTTGGCGTTGTTCTTGATGGTGTAGTTGCCGTCGCTGACCAGCGCGATGTTGCCGCTGGCGGTCACCTGCGCGCCGTTATCGTGGGTGATCGAGAGCTTGCGCTGGCTGGCGTTGAGCACGGCGTTGAGAAGGTCGTTCAGCAGCGGCAAGTGGGTCAGAAGATCAAGCGCGGTGGGCGCCGCGTCGCCGCTGGCGGGCGCCGCGGGGATCGGCATCGCATCAAGCAATGCGGTTTTCTCGACGCTCGGGCCGTTCGAGACGGAGACGAGCGAGCCCGACGCAGTGCTGACGTGAAACGTCGTGGCGTCGATGGCGGCGCCCGATCCGCTGACCTGAACGCTCGAAGCGGCAGTGGCGTCGGTTCCCAGCGCTACGCGCGGGCCGAGCTTGCTCAGCGGCGCCATCGGCCAGCGCGTCACCGTCGCAGAGTCCTGCACCGTGATGCTGTTAGTCGCGAAGATCGCGAACTCGCTGAGGTCAACGTCCACGGAGTCCGGCGGGGCCACAGGCGAATACGCCAGCGCGGTCGCGACCTGCTGCACGCCGTCCACCGTCGCGGTGACCGTCAGCTTCACATGCTCGGTCGTGTCGATCGGCGGCTGATCGGTCTGCACATCCATCAGATCAAGATCGATCGTCGCATTGCCCAGCGGATAGCCGGTGAGCAACCGCCCGCCGCTGTGGGATGTGCGCCAGTCGAAGTCTGTCTGCAAAATGGCGGAGCCGACGTCGAGTCCCGCGACAGCGGCCCAGCGCGCCGCGGCCGCGGAGGCGATGTTCTCCCCGATGGCGGCGGAGTTGTCGCGGCTGGCCAGGTATCCGCCGGTGAGGATCGATGCCAGCAGCACGCAGATGAGCACGAGCAGCAGCGCGACGCCTCGGCGGTTGGTTCGATGGATTCGTGTCATGGGAATTCCCTGCCTGCCTCCAACGAGTTCATTTCAGCGGCGGCTGGTGGTTGTCGATCGACGCCGACACATACACCAGCGACGGATCGTTTTCAGTATGAAAGGTCAGATCGAATCCGACCTGCTTGGCGTCCTGCGCCTGGCCCTGGACGGAAACACTGACCTGCTCCAGCGCGTCAACGAGAACGATCTTTTCGATCAGTCCCTTGGCTTCATACGTTCCCAGCACCGCGCTCCAGTCGCTGGTCTTGGCGTACTCGGCGTCTTCGAGATCGCGCGTGGTCTGCGACCAGGCGTCCGGGAATTTCACGTACGCAAGCTTGAGGCTGCGCGTGACGGATTCGTAGACCAGCCAGCGAACTTCGCTCGCGTGAACGGTCAGGCTCTCGCGCGAGTCGTCAAGCCAGATCGCAACGCTCGTCGCGCCGGCGCTGAGGATGCAGCGGCTGGGCGTGATGTACGCGGCCAGCCGCGTCTGCGCTGCGTTGGACCGGATCATCACCGAGCGCGTGTCCTGATGCACGCTCAGCCCGTTGCTGACCGCGCCCATCATGCCCGCGATCGCGCCGGCGACCATCGCGGTCACCATCAGCGAGAGCAGCAGCTCGATGATCGTCAGGCCGCGTCGAATTGGTGAACCCGGGTTCATCATGATTGCGGCTCGGGAACAAATCGCTGCAGGTCCGCCAGCGTGCGGTCCTCGGCATTGAAGCTGCGCACCTGAATCATCAGGCCGCGCACGCGAACATCCAGCGGGTCCACCGACGCCAGCACGAGCTCCACGTGAGTCTCGCGGCCGACCATGCGGAACGTATCGGGCATGGCCTTGCCAGCCGCGTCGGTCATCGTGCCGACCTCCTCGCGATGCCCGTCCTCCGCGAGAAGGTGGGCATAATCGATGGTGGCCAGCCGATCCATCATTTCGCCCGCCGCGAGCGTGCCGGCGATGCGCTGATGGGCCTCGTAGGCGTTCTGCTGCCCTGCGGTGATCGCCGAGGTCACCGAGAACACCACCACGAAGAGGATCGCGGAGGCCATCAGCGATTCCATCAGCGTGAAGCCGCGCCTGCGAGCGCTGCGTTTGCAGCGCCCCGTCGCGACCACTGGGTGTGAAGTTCTGCGGTCCATGCGCACGGGGCAAACTCCTCAGCGCGGCGGGGGAA
>JADMIO010866728.1_pt1 | contig 14886 bp, 13 predicted proteins | sample 8958161 | NCBI WGS metagenome assembly JADMIO01 (sample SAMN16585339, study PRJNA669376) | soil metagenome | isolation source: Crop rotation soil | place: USA: Cullars Rotation, Alabama | collected 2011 | reverse complement strand
GGCCCATCATCCCCCAGCTCACCAGGTCGTCCCGCTCCATCGTGCCCACGTAGTAGCGCTTCAGGTAGCGGTTCACCATATAGTCAACCAGCTTGCGGTTGTCGTTCACAAGCCGGGTCACTTCGTTTTCAGTCCGATGGGTTGCGATCATGTCTTGGTGCCCCTCTGGATCGGAGCTACTGCGTCCGGCTTCCGGGCCGGCTCTCTCCCCTACCCTTGACGACCAGAGTATACAGGGAAGCAGTATCAAAAGTAAAGTGCCTTCTTCACGCTCCTATGCAAATTGACGCAGGTGCTTGCATGAAGCTTGCAGGACTGGTAAGAGTAGGAACGAAGGAGCCCGAGAGATGTCACCATCGGAAGCGCCGTCGGACGAGCGGCCGGAAGAGCCCAGCACCCCCTGTCAGGCTCCGTCCCGCGCTCACCTGAGCGTCACCTGCCCCGTCGCCGCGACGATGGACCTGCTCAACGGGAAGTGGACCCTCCACATCCTGCGCGAGCTGATGCACGGTAAGAAGCGGTTCAACGAGCTCTCCCGCGCCATCGGCGCCGTGAGCTCCCGCACCCTCTGCTGCCGCCTGCGTGCGCTGGAGGACCAGGGGATTCTCGTCCGCGAGGTTAAGAACACCATCCCCCCGTGGGTGGAGTACGAGCTCACCGAGAAGGGGCGCGCGCTCAACCACGTCATCGACAGCGTGGTCGCCTGGGCGACCCGCTACATGACCCACGAGGTTGCGGCCTGCCAGGAACACCACGCGCCGGCGGACTAACAGCCGGTACGAAGGACCAGGCAGGACGAAGGACGAAGCGCGAAAGCCGAAGGACGTACGGTCCGCGATCCTTCATGAGCGGAGAGCTGACCACGGGCGATCGCCTTCGAACCACGCGCACGAGGCGCCAGGCTACCGCCCTGGTCGCGAACCACCTGCGGGCTATCCGGCGGCGGCGGCGAGTTCGCGGCGTTCCTGGCCGGCTTTGACCTTCTCGACCATTCGGCAGAGGAAGATGCTGGCGACGTAGAGGACCACAAGGGGCAAGGCCAGCAGGACCATGCTCATGGGGTCACCGCCGGGGGTCGCGACGGCGCCGAGGGCCACGCAGGCGAAGATGGCGATGCGCCACTGCTCCACGAGCACCTTGCTGTTCACGATCCCGATGTAGCAGAGGGCCATCAGCACCAGCGGGAGCTGGAAGCAGATACCGAACGCCAGGATCATCTTGGCCATGAAGGTCATGTACAGCGTCGGCTCCTGCATGATGATCGCGTTCTTGGGGAGCAGCGACAGGAACCACTGCACAGACGGCGTCATCACCAGGTAGCCGACAACGATCCCGAGTCCGAAGAACACGATGGACAGCGGGAAGATGACCCGACAGACCCGCTTTTCGTTGCGGGTCAGCCCGGGCGCGACGAACCCCCACACCTCTCCCGTCACGAATGGCAGCGCCATTGCGACGCCGGCGATCAGCGAGACCTGGAGACGCAGCATGAAGGGTGAGGTGAACGACTGGAAGAAGACCTGCCCGCCGATCTTCTTGAGCTGCGGCTCGATCGGCGCGAAGAGAACCTTCCAGAGGCCGTCAAAGACGATCCATCCCAGGATGACGCCGACCAGCAGATAGATCACGGAGCGGATCAGCCGGCCCCGGAGCTCCGACAGGTGCTCCCAGAGCTCCATCTCCTTGAAGTCTTCTCGCTCGTCGACCGCCATCGCGTCTTCCTCACTCACCGTCCGCGCGAAGCCCGATCGGCTTCCGTCACACCACCATCTAGCGGGAGCCGCGGCGGCGGAAGTTCCACCGATCACGCGCTCCCCTGCCCGGCACGAAGAACGGCGGAGGCAACGCCTCCGCCGTCGCTCCGACGACCCGGGTTGACCGGGCCGCTCATTAGCTGCCAGGGTTACTTCGTCGGGTTATCGTCCACGATCTCGGTGACGATCTTCAGCTTCGCGAAGTACTGCTTCTTCGCCGGCGGGTCACCGGCAGGCGCTCCGCCGCCGGCCCCACCGAAGGGCGAGCCCCCGAAGCCGGGACTACCGGGGCCACCAAAGGTCGGAGATCCACCCCCGATGCCTCCGGAGCCGCCGAGTCCCGCCGCCGCGGGGCCCGAGCCGGAGCCGAGGCCCGACGGGCCCGGGGCGCCACCGCCATAGGGATTGCCCGGGTTGCCGTAGCCGCTGCCGCCAGGGCCGTAGCTCGGCGGCCGGAAGCCTCCGCGTCCCGCATACGGGTTCCCACCACCGGCTACGAATGGACCGCCGGAGGAGCCGCCAGAGGAGCCGCCGCCCAGACCCACGTCGCCGCCAGGTGCGCCCTCACCGCCGAGGCCGCCACTACCGGAGGGCCCGCCGCTGCCGCCGAGCTGCGAGGAGTCGACCTTCATCGTTCCCTTGATGTCGTGCTTCGCCATCAGGACGCGGTTGGTCTCCTCGGAGAACCAGATAGTGGACGAACCCTGGCTGATGTCGAACTCAACACCCGTGAGGCCCAGGCTCTTGATGTCGAGAGTCGACTTGCCGGCGATGTAGTCCAGCCGAATGCGCACGCAGCGCTCGCCCTTCTGCCATTCCACGCCCTCGAGGGTGGCCTGCAGCCGGTCCACATCGATCGTGCCGGGGATGTAGGCGCCGAGGTACACGCGGAGGTTCGTTGTGAACGTTTCATTCATCCGCTGCGGCCGCCCGGGCAGGTCCAGCGGGTTGATGATCGGCTCGCGGTTCTCGCGCTCCATCTGACGGCTGCGCTTCACCGCGCCGGTCCGCTCCAGGGTGTAGTAGCGGGAACTGACGTCCGACCGCACCGTGTTCTTGAGGCCATTGACCGTCACGACGAGCGGGTTCTCGCGGCGCTCGCGCCAGAAGCCGGAGCCGGTGGCTGGGCTGAGGTCCTCAAGCGAGACGAGAATCTTGCTGTCCTCGTTGTGCGACAACTTGTCCGGCCCGGCGGCAACGGCATGCCGGCCGCCCGTGGCGGCGTTGGCTTCCAGCTCGACGCGGTTCTGAACGATGAAGGCCTTCCCTACGCGTCCCGAGTACCACAGCTTAGCCGGGTAGTTGCTCGGATAGTCGATGCCGTTCTTGACGTTGACCTGGACCGCGGCGGTCTCGGCCTGGGCGCCACTTTCCTTGTAGCTCTTGATTTCGATGACGTGCGGGCCGTCCTGCACCAGGCGATCATCGTTCGCGGCGGTCTGGTCGTCCGTGAACGGAGCCTTGGTGTCCCACACGTAGGTGACGGGGGCGTCGGCGGGCAGCTTTTTGTCCGTGACATCCTCGACGGAAGGCGGCGCCAGCGCCACGCGGAACTTCCCGTCGATGTAGACGGCAACGAAGCCGTTCGGCGGGATGGTCGTCCGCGGCACCACCACCTGGACCTTTTCGCGGACCTCGGAGCCGTCCTTGGGCGCGGAGATGGTGAGCGGCTTCTCGGCGCCCTGGTCGGACACCGCGCCGTCGTCCTTCGCACCGGCCTGGATCCACGACCGGATGGCGGCGATGGCGGCGGGAGGCAGCGGACGGCCGTTGAGCGGCATTCGCGGCATGAGCCGTCCGTCGATGTACTTCACGAGCCGGCTCTGGTCGGGATTGCCGGGGACGATAATGTCCCCCTTGGAGCCGCCGAGCCGCAGGTTGTCCAGCGAATCGAGCTTGAGGCCGCCCTTCGCGTCCGCGCCGAGATGGCAGTTCTGGCAGCTCCGCGCGAAGATGGGGAGCACGTCCTTGGTAAAGCTGGGGGCTCTCCCAACCTGGGCCTGGGCGGGCACGACCCAGAGGGCGGCGCCCGCCGCGGCGAGGACCGGGATGCTACGAGATACCGTCATTCTTGCCTCCGGGGCATGCAGGCGCGCGGAGAAGAGGCGAGCCGCCGGGAAAAGGATTGCCGGGAAGAACCTGTACGATGGTGGCGTGGGCACGGACGTACCCTGTCTGCCATGTTCGGCAGATGAGGCCGTCAAACCTCCAGGCGCCACCAGGGATTGGACGCACCGAACTACCGCGAAGTTTCCCCCGTCGCGAACGAAGGGGCCATCCCGCGGAGGATGGCCCCTTCGCCATGCAGCGATGGGTGCGCGCCAGCCTGTTTCAGCTCGCAGCGTCGCCCTGAATCACGCCGGGTCGGCCGGCTCTTCCTTCTTGGCGGCGGTCTCCTCGGCCTGCTCCTTGGAGGCCGACTTGAACTCCTTGATACCCTGGCCCAATCCTTTGGCGAGCTCCGGCAGCTTCTTGCCGCCGAAGAGGATCAGGACGACCACGAGGACGATGATGAGTTCCCACTGTCCGAGTCCGAACATCGCTTAAGCCTTTCCCTCACTCACGGACGGGTGGCCCGTGGAATCGCCCGAGACCGCAGCCAGTTGCGCCGGGGCGTGCTCCGGCGAGGCGGTCCGGAAAGAAGGCTGCGAGTCTCCTTCCACCGCATGAAAGTCGGAGCCGAACGGCAGTGCGTCGGCGTGTTCGGCGGCCATGGGCTCCGGATACTCCAACCGCGTATGCGTGCCGGAGTCGAGCTCGTGGCTGCCCGTGTAACTGGCGTCGTTGACGGAATAAGTTGACGCCGGCAGCGGCCGGTCGTCTCGGTCCGACTCGCTGTGGATGGCATCCATGAAGTCGGCTTTCGCCTTGTTGAACTCTTTGAGCGCCCCACCGATCGACTTGCCGATCTCGGGCAGCTTTTTGGGTCCGAAAATGATCAGAGCGAGCGCCATCAGCAGCACCAGCTCGCCCATCCCGACGTTCGGCATCGCACCAATCCCCTTCCGGTCGCCGCCCCACGCGGGCGGTTACCGCAGTGCGGCCAGCACCCGCTGACAATACTCCCACCGGACCTGCGCGGTCGCGCTGTCCGCACTCCCACTCCGGGCCACTGCCAGGTAAAGCTGGGCAGCCGTCTCGTAGTGGCGCCGAGCCGCCGACGATAGACCCGCCTTAACTGCCTCGGATCCAGCGCGTTCCTGACTCCTCGCGGCCTCCAGGGCCGCCCCGGGCGGGGAGTCGACCGGCCCACGGCTCACCCCGGTCTCCCGCGGCGGAGCGCCAGTGCCGCGCTCTATTCTGATGAACCCCGTCTCGGTCTCGGGAAGTTCCCTCTCCGGCGTCTTTCTGTCGCCCCCGTCCCGGCGAGGGGCCGTGGCGGGCGATCCGAGTTGCACGTCGACGCCGGTCTGGACCTGCTCAGTACCCGGCGTGCCGGGCCGCACGGTGCCCGGAATGACCTCGCCGACGCGGGCCGCGGTGAGCGGCTCGTCGGGCGCCTTCGGCCGCGATGACACCACTTCGGGCAGGCCCACCCGGCGCGCCGACGCGGGCCAGGCCGAAGTTCCCGTCGTCTGCGGCGGTCCGGACGCGGCCCGGGCCTGGCCGGCGCTCCCACCGGCCGCGGGATGAGCGGTTCCCGGCCCGGACAGCGAGACCCCGGATGGACCAGCGACGGGCACCCCGGGCGTCGTGTGGGCCAGCACCCCGGTTCGGCTCGGCGAGGCGGCCGGCACGCCGATGGTCACCGGCAGGCTGGAAACTGAGTCGACGGCAGGCTTCGATGGGAACGCCCCGGCCTGCCGGGTGGGGCTCTGCGTGCGGGCCATCATCTGCCCGGCTCCGACGCCGATCACCACCAGGCCGACGGCAGTTGCCGCGATCGCCGCGGTCCGCAGGCCCCGCAACGGGCTCCCGGACGCACGGGACGACAGTCGCTCCGCCATGTTTCGCTGGAGCGCTGCTTCCTGGGTGCGCCCGCGGGCCTCGAATGCGGCCGCCAGTGCTGTGCGGGGGCCGGGGCTCTCGGGCTGATTGGCGATGGCTGCGAGCGCGCATTCCAGCTCGGAGTTGTCACCGGGCTCGTTCGCTGCCGGTGCTTCCGCGGCGAGGGCGCCGCAGTTCGGGCAGAAGCGGAAGGCCGGATCAACAGGGTTCTGGCAGCTCGGGCATTGCATGCTATCCACCCGCGCCGCGAGCGGCGCTTCACACGTCAGACGATTGGCCGGCGCCGCCACGTTCCCTCAGGCGATCACCTTCAGCAGCGGATACTCTACGAACCCTTCTGCCCCCGCGCGTTTCAGGCGTGGCAGCAAGTCCCGGGCCTCCCGTTCCGGCAGGATGGTCTCGAGGGCGACCCAATCCGGATCGGAGAGGGGCGACACCGTCGGTCGCTTCATGGCCGGCAGCAGCCCCAGCACTACTTCGAGGTCGGTGCGGCTCACGTTCATCTTCAAGCCGACCATCCCGTCCGCGTCCAGGGCGCCCTGGAGCAGCAGAATCACGTTCTCCATCTTGAGGCGCTTCCACTCGTCGCGGTACGCGTTGTGGTTAGCGATCCAGCGGGTGGTGCTCTCCAGGAGGGTGTCGAGGACACGCAGCCGGTGCGCACGCAGCGTGCTCCCCGTCTCGGTTCCCTCGACGATGGCATCCACCAGGTGAGGCACTTTCACCTCGGTGGCGCCCCAACTGAACTCCACGTGGGCGCTGACGCCCTGGGCTTCCAGGTAGCGGCGCGTGACGTTCACCAGCTCGGTGGCGATCCGCTTGCCTTCCAGGTCCTGCACGGTCCGGATTTCCGAATCCTCCGGTACCGCCAGCACCCAACGGTACGGCCGGCTGGTGGCTTTCGAGTACACGAGTTGCGCCACATCCGCCACGTCGACGCCGGACTCCACCACGTTGTCCCAGCCGGTGAGGCCCGCGTCCAGAATTCCCTCCGCCACGTAGCGCGGGATCTCCTGGGCGCGAAGGAGAACCGCCTCCAACTCGGGATCGTCGACCTGCGGGTAGTAAGAGCGGGTGTTGACGGTGAAGCTGAAGCCCGCCCGCTTGAAGAGCGACAGCGTGGCATCCTGGAGGCTGCCTTTGGGGATGCCCAGGCGCAGAACGGAAATCGAAGGGCTCGCTTTCGGATCTCGGCGAAAAATCGCCCCGCCGGAGGCGGCGAGGCTGTGCGCGCCCATTATACGGGACGGCGTTCGGTGGGACAATCACGGCGAGCCGGCCGCGGTGGCGCGATGCGGCACAGGCGCTCGAGCCACGTTCACAAGCGGCTCCCATCCCCGCCAGCCACGGGAGCGATCCCGTCAGCGCCAGATGGTCCAGCGGCAGGTGGCCATCCGTGCGATCGCCCTCTGGCCGGACCACATCACGGTCGGTAGGCAGGCAGGGATGGGAGCGCTGCCCTACACGGCGGGTGCGGGGTCGTGGGCCGTTGGCTTCTCGCTACTTGCCCGTGAGCTTTGAGGCCGCAGTGGCGAGGCGCTCGAGGCCTTTCTCGATGTTGGCCATGCTGGTGGCGTAGGAGAGGCGGATGTTGGTGGGGACGCCGAAGCCGGAGCCGGGGACGACGGCGATGTGGGCTTCGTTGAGGAGCACTTCCGCCAGGACATCACTGTCGGCGACGGCGCCGCCCAGGAGGCGCGAAACGTTGGGGAGCACGTAGAACGCCCCTTCGGGGTGCTCGCAGGAGACGCCTGGGATCGCGCAGAGGCGCTGGACGATGACGTTGCGACGCTTTTCGAACTCGCGGCGCATCATCTCGACGCAGTCCTGCGGGCCGTCGAGGGCGGCGACGGCGCCGGCCTGGGCGAATGAGGTGGGGTTGCTGGTGCTCTGGTCCTGTATACGACCCATGGCGGCAACGATCTCCGGGTCGCCGGCGAGCCAGCCGAGCCGCCAGCCGGTCATCGAGTAGGCCTTGGAGAAGCCATTCACCACCAGCGTCAGGCGCTGGATCTCGGGTCCGAACGACGCGATGGTACGATGGTCCCGGCCGTAGGTCAGGTGCTCGTAGATCTCATCGCTGAGGACGAGCAGGTTGTGCCGCACGGCCAGCGCCGCGATCTTCTCCAGCTCCTCATCGGCGATGACTGCGCCGGACGGGTTGCTGGGTGAGTTGACGACGAGGAGGCGGGTGCGGGGCGAAACGGCGGCCTCGATGGCCGCGGCGGTCACTCGGAACCCGTCCTCCTCGGGGGCGTCGACGAATACCGGCACACCACCCGCCAGCTTCACCTGCTCGGGGTAGCTGACCCAGTACGGCACGGGGATGATCACCTCGTCACCCGGGTTGATCACGGCCTGGAACAGGTTGTAGATGCTGTGCTTCGCGCCGACCGAAACGATGATCTGTTTGGGCTCGTAGGCGAGACCGTTCTCGCGCTGCAGCTTACGACAGATGGCATCCTTCAGCGCCGGTGTGCCGCTGGATGGCGTGTACTTGGTCTGCCCCTTCTGGAGGGCCTCGATGGCGGCGGCCTTGATGTGGTCCGGCGTATCGAAATCCGGCTCGCCGGCGGCGAAGCCGACGACATCGATTCCCTGTGCCTTCATCGCGTTGGCCCGGGCGGTGATGCCGAGTGTTGGGGATGGCGCGGTGTTTCGGGCGCGGTCGGAGAGGAAGCTCATTGGGGAAACCCTGAGCCGGAGAGCCGGAAAGCCGGAGAGCCGGAGCTGTCGAGTAAGCGAAGAATCGGCGTGCCGGTGACGTCACTCCCCGACGAAGCGGCGGATGACCAGGCTGGCGTTGTGGCCGCCGAAGCCGAAGCTGTTGGAGAGTGCGACATCGACCCGGTGTTCGCGGCTGCGATTGGGGACGTAGTCGAGGTCGCACTCGGGGTCGGGGGTCTCGTAATTGATCGTCGGCGGAACCTGGCTGTCGCGGATGGCCTGGATGCAGAACATCGCCTCGACGGCACCGGCGGCGCCCAACAAGTGGCCCGTCATCGACTTCGTGCTTGAAATCGGCAGCCGGTACGCCTGCTCGCCGAAGAGCGTCTTGATGGCGGTGGTCTCATTGCGGTCGTTGTGGACCGTTGAAGTGCCGTGGGCGTTGATGTAGCTGACGCCACCGGGCTCAACACCGGCATCGGCCAGCGCCGCGCGCATGGCGCGGAAGGCGCCGCGGCCCTCGGGCGCCGGCTGCGTCATGTGGTAGGCGTCGGCACTCATCCCGTAGCCGACAACTTCGGCCAGGATCCGCGCTCCGCGGGCGCGGGCAAATTCGAGCTCCTCGAGCACCAGCACCGCGGCCCCCTCCCCAATGACGAAGCCGTCGCGGGTTGCGTCGAAGGGACGGCTGGCGCCCTGCGGGTCATCGTTCCTGGTTGAGAGGGCCTTGCAGGCAGCAAAGCCACCCACGCCCATCCACGTGATGGCCGCCTCCGCCCCGCCGGCGAGCATGGCCACGGCATCGCCGCGGCGGATGATGGAGACCGCGTCGCCGATGGCGTGGGTGCCGGTCGCGCAGGCCGTCACGACGCAACTGTTCGGACCTCCGAGCCCAAACCGGATCGAGACCTGGCCACTGGCCATGTCGCAGATCATCATCGGGATGAAGAAGGGACTGATCTTGCCGGGACCCTTTACGGCGCTCGACCGGATCTCCTTTTCCAGGGTATCGATGCCGCCGATCCCGGAGCCGATCAACACGCCGATCTGGTCCCGGTTCTGATCGGTAACCTCCAGCGCGGAATCGTCCATGGCCTGCTGGGCGGCGGCGACGGCGAACTGGGTGAAGCGGTCCATGCGACGCGCTTCCTTGCGGTCACAGTAGACGTGCGGATCGAAACCCTTTACCTCGGCGCCGAAGCGGACATCGAGGTCCGCGGGATCCCAGAGCGTGATCGGTCCGACCCCACTCTGCCCCCCGAGCACGGCCCGCCAACTCTCCTCGGAAGATAGCCCGACGGGGCTGACACAGCCCAGGCCGGTCACCACGACTCGTCGCCTCACCAGTTCCATCCGCTTGCTTCCGTTGCTTTCGTCAAAGGCCCGGCGCCGGCCGTTGCGGCCGGCGCCGAGGGGACGATCAGGACTTGGATTTCTCTTCCAAGTAAGTCACGGCATCGCCGACCGTGCGGATTTTCTCCGCGTCCTCGTCGGGGATCTCGATGTCGAACTCTTCCTCGAAGGCCATGGTCAGCTCCACCATGTCCAGGGAATCTGCACCAAGGTCTTCAAAGGACGCTTCGGTGGTCACTTCTTCCTGGTTCCGGTCGAGCTGTTCCGCAACCACTTTCTTGACTCGCTCAATCGTCGTCACGAGACGTTCCTCCAGTTATGGATCGATCCAAATCCGCCCACTCGAGCGAAACAGTGCGGGAGCCACCGCTCCCTCGGGGCGCAACTGCTCCATCCCCCACCCCCCTCGCATCCGAAAGGGGTAAATCGACTTCGGCCCGCCGGGGCCGGATCAGACGATCAAACCTCCGTCCACCACGATGACCTGGCCGGTGACGTATGAGGCCGCCGGCGAGCAGAGGAAGGTCACCATCCCGGCGATGTCCTCGGGCTGGCCGAGGCGCCCCAGCGGGATCTGCTTCAATACCTGGTCGCGGATCTCGGTCGAGAGCGATTCCGTCATCCGGGTCTCGATCCACCCCGGAGCGACGGCATTGACCGTGATGCCGCGGGAACCTACCTCCTTGGCGGTGGCCTTGGTTAGCCCAATCAGGCCCGCCTTGGAAGCACTGTAGTTCACCTGGCCGGCGTTGCCCGTCACTCCCATCACTGAGGTGATGTTGACGATCCGACCCGAGCGCTGCCGCACCATCTTCCGGACGGCGGCGCGGCAGGTGTTGAACGCGCCTTTCAAGTTGACGTCCAGGACGGTGTCCCAGTCCGCCTCCGACATTCGCATCAGCAGGCCGTCCCGGGTGACACCAGCGTTGTTGACCAGGATGTCGATACGGCCGAGTTGGTCCGCAACCTGGTTCACCCAACCCTCGGCCGTGTCCGGGTCCGCAACATCGCCCTGCAGCGCGAGAGACTTGCGGCCGAGAGCCTCAATATTGGCGGCCACGGCCCGGGCGGCATCGATGTCCCGGCTGACGGCAACGGCGACATCGGCGCCGGCCGCAGCCAGCCCCATCGCGATGGCTTCGCCGATCCCGCGGCCGCCGCCGGTGACCAGCGCCACCTGGCCCGTGAGGGGAAGCGTGGCGCTCATGCGGACTGCGCCTCCACCGCCGGCAAGCTCCACACCAGGGCGCAGGACGCCCAGGCCAGGCCGGCGCCGAATCCGACCAGCACCACCCGATCCCCGGACCGGAGGCGGCCTTCCGCTCGAGCCTCCACCAGGGCGAGGGGAATCGATGCGGCAGACGTGTTGCCGTACCGGTGCACATTGCTGAAGAGCTGCCGGGGCTCCAACTCCAGGCGTCGTGCCGCGGCGTCAATGATCCGCACGTTGGCCTGGTGCGGCACGAACAGGTCTACTTCGCTCACCTCGAGGCCAGCGCGCGCGATCGTCCGCCGGGAGCTTTCATCCAGCACCCGGACGGCAAACTTGAAAACTTCCTGGCCCGCCATGCGGATGCTGTGCCGCAGTTCGTTCGAGCTTCCGGTGGTCAGCTCGTGGCCCCTCCCACCCGGCGTGACCGACAGGAAGTCGGCTCCCGCCCCGTCGGAACCCAGGTCGAACGCCAGGAGACCCTCACCTGGCGCGACGGAGCCCACCACCGCGGCTCCTGCCCCGTCGCCGAAGAGGACGCACGTGGTGCGGTCTTCCCAGTTCACGATCCGGGACAGCGTTTCCGCCCCGATTACGAGCACATTCCGGTACGCCCCCGCCCGCACAAACTGGCACGCGGTGACCAGCGCGTAAATGAACCCGCTGCACGCCGCGCTGAGGTCGAACGCAGCGGCGCGGTTTGCCCCGATGGCGGCCTGAACCAGGGATGCCGTCGACGGAAAGGGTGCGTCCGCCGTCGTGGTGGCGACGATCACCAGATCAAGCTGATCCGCCGCGATTCCCGCATCAGCCAGGGCGCGCCGCCCGGCTTCGGCGGCGAGAGAGGCCGTGGATTCTCCGCGGGCGGCGATCCGCCGCTCGCGGATGCCGGTGCGGGAGACGATCCAGTCGTCACTGGTCTCGACGATAGCCTCGAGGTCGGCATTGGAGAGCACGCGCTCGGGCACGTAGCTTCCAAGCCCCAGGATGCCGGCGGGGATGAGGCCGAGTCCGTGCGGCGGCTCGGCCAGCTCAGCCCGCGAGCCGGGTGCGAATCTTGTCGATAATTCCATGGGCAGCGGCTTCTCTGGCGGTCCGAATTCCATTCGCCACGGCCACGGCGTGCGAGCTGCCGTGGCCGATGATGCAAACCCCGTTCACGCCGAGGAGCAGCGCTCCGCCGCGCTCGGCGTAGTCCGTCCGACGGCGGATGCGGAGCAGGGCCGGGCGAAGGAACGCCGCGGGCAACTTTAGCAGGGGTTTGCTCTCGATTTCAGATCGAATGAGGCGGAGCAGCAAGTCGGCAACCCCTTCAGCGACTTTTAGCGCCACGTTGCCGATGAACCCGTCGCAGACCACCACGTCCACGTTGGCGTTGAAGAGGTCACGACCTTCGACGTTGCCGATGAACCGCACGGGCGCCGCCTTGAGCAGCGGGTAGGCCTCGCGAGCGGCCTCGTTTCCCTTGCAGTCTTCTTCACCGATGTTCAGCAGGCCGACCCGGGGCTGCTCCACGCCGAAGAGCTCATGGGCGTAGATGCTGCCCATGACGGCGTATTGCACCAGGCAATGGGGGGCGACATCCACGTTCGCCCCCGCGTCTAGAAGGATCGTCCAGCCCTCCCGGTTCGGCAGGGGCAGGGCGATGGCGGGCCTATCGATGCCGGCGATCCGGCCGAACTTGAGCAGGCTGACCGCCATGCCGGCGCCGGTGTTGCCGGCGGAGAACATCGCGCCGGCGCGGCCCGTCTTGACCAGATCGGCACAGACCACGAGAGACGCGGCCTTCTTCCGCCGGACGGCCTGCGCGGGCTGGTCCGCCATCTCAATGACGTCGGGCGCATGGACCAGCTCCAGCCCCCGTACGGGACCGGCGGCCTTCAGGAGGGGGGCAAGGTCCCCCTCCCGGCCAACCAGCAGCACTTCGATGCCGTGCTCGCGGACCGCTCGGACGGCGCCTTCGACGATGGCGCCGGGCGCCCGGTCGCCGCCCATGGCGTCCACGGCGATCTTCACGGATTATTCCTGCCCAGACTGTTCCGCTTCGCCCGGACCCTCGGTCGCCTTCTGGCGGGACCGAACGTCGATGACCATCCGGTTGGCGTAGAAGCCGCAGGACGGACAGACATGGTGCGACAGCCGCGGAGCGCGGCAGCGCGGACAGAGGCCGACGTTCGGAACCTGGAGCTTCCAGTTGTTCGAGCGGCGCTGGGTGGTCCGGGCGTGGGAATGCTTTCGCTTAGGTAATGGCATCGAGGCAGCCTGCGGGGCCGATGGGCCGGTCAGGGTTCCGGAGCAGGCGCGGCGCGCCGCCGGGACGTTGGGCTGTGAAACGGACGCTCCAGCGGAGCGGTCCCGCCGCCGGGGAGCGCGGCCATGCTGACCGTCATTCGAACCCCCCACCCTGAAGCCGGACTATTGTATCAGGCAATCTCCGACCCGATAACCCCCCGAAATCCCGCCATCCGTGCCTGACAACCCACTTGCTTGCTCTGCAGTGGCAGGCAGCCCCTGTTTCGACGGGCAAGAGACCCGGCGGAATGGATTGGGGACGGCCGCGCGTAACTTCTCTTCAATTCCGGCGTTTGTCTGTTCAGCCGAGATACGCACCGCTTCGCACCAATCATCCATGAGCGGCCGACTTCCCCGTTTCCCCCTCTCCGCGCAGCTCGCGGCGGTCGCCGCCGCGGCGCTGCTGGGCATGCTCACCCCGCGCTCGGCCTCGGCGCAGGCCGCCGTGAACGTCGACGCGGGGATCGACGGCTATTTCAAAGCCGACCGCTGGCTGCCCGTCCGGGTCAACCTCCTCAACCAGGGCGCCCCGTCAAAGGCGGAAGTCCGCGTCCGCTTCTCCAACCCGATGGACCGCGGCGACGAGCACCGGATTCCGGAGCGAAACCTGCCCGGGAGCGCCAACGAGGTGCATTACCTCTACCTCCGCTCGCCGATGGGCTATGGAGGCCAGAACCTCGCCGCCACGGTCTTCCGAGATGGCCGGCAGGTGGGCGCACCCACTCGTCCCCAGATCCGGATGGTCAACGACGGGGACTGGCTCGTCTGCGCGGTGGGCGACGCCACCTTCGCCGCGACCATGAAGAACCTGAACGGCCACACCCTCGGCCGTATGTCGACCACCCTCCGCCCCTGGATGGGCAACGGGCGGGCGGCGGCGACGGTCAACGTGGGAGCGATGGAGCCGGGACGGGTGCCGGACCGCTGGCAGGGGCTGCAGGCGGCGGACATGGTGGTGTTGGGCGCCGTTTCCGAGCGCGACTTCACGCCCGACCAGCTCACGGCCCTGCGGGACTACGTCAGCACCGGCGGCACGCTGGTGGTGGTTGGCGGGGTGAACTCTTCGCGACTCGCCGCACCCTTCTTTAGCGAGATCCTGCCCGTCACGGTCTCTGGGACGCGCACGCTTACGGGGATGCCGACCCTGGCCAAGCGGATCAACCGGCGGGTTCCCACGGGAAAAATCCCGGTGGTGGTATCCACCCCGAAAAGTGGAGCGCTGGTGTCAGTGGCCGAGGGCGGTGTACCCGTGGTGGTCACCGGGCGCAAGGGAGCCGGGCGGGTGGTGTTCCTCGCTTTCGATCCGTCTCTCTCGCCGTTCCGCGAGTGGGACGGCATGCGGGAGGCGTGGTCACGCATCCTGGCCTCGCGCACTAGCAACCAGATGATCCCGGCGATTTCCGGAACAGATGCGGGGAACGAGGCCGGCATCTACTACGGGCAGCAGCCGCAGGCGATGCTCGCGCAGGCACCATACTCGATCTCACAGCTCGACATCCCGGCGTTCTACATCGTGGCGCTGTTCCTGCTTGCCTACATCGTGGTGCTCGTGCCGGTGAACTACTTCCTGCTCAAGCGTTGGGACAAGAAGGAGTACGCCTGGCTCACGACGCCGGCCATCGTGGCGGTGTTCGTGGTTGGGGCCTACATGATCGGCTACGG
>JADMIO011827235.1_pt1 | contig 14887 bp, 14 predicted proteins | sample 8958161 | NCBI WGS metagenome assembly JADMIO01 (sample SAMN16585339, study PRJNA669376) | soil metagenome | isolation source: Crop rotation soil | place: USA: Cullars Rotation, Alabama | collected 2011 | reverse complement strand
CTTTCCCGGCGGGCGATGCCGTCGCTCGCGTGGGCGACCCTCGCGGCGCAGGCCGGGTACTTCGACCAGGCCCACCTGGCGCACGAGGCGCGCGCCATCGCGGGCGCCGCGCCGAGCGAGCTGCTCATAACTTCGGGCGGACTGACCGAGATCTTTCTCTCCGGAGACGCGTCACGCGGGTGAACGGCGCCACTCGCTCGCCCGCCGCTCGATCTCGCGAACGAAGTTGGTTTTGCCCTCGCTGTAGGCGCGCATGTCCGCGCCGCAGCGCTCCGCCAGCTCCAGCTTGAGCGCGCCGTATGCGGCAGCGGTCTCGGGAAACGCGCGGAGATAGTCGCGAAAACGAAGATGGCGGTCGATCTCGGGCGAGCCCGCCGCGAAGGTGTGGAGTTGATGCGTGCGCGTGCCGTCGGCCGAATTCTTCCGAAAGTAGCGCCGGCCTCGGATGCCGAATTCGCCGAGTACCTCGTAGCCGAGCGCGGCGAGCTTCGCGGCGTGGTCGTCGAGCAGTTCGACGGAGGACACGACACCGAGCATGTCGATCACGGGCTTGGCGACAATGCCCGGGATGGCCGTGCTGCCCATGTGATGCAGCTCGATACCGGGCACCGCGAGCGCGGCCGAGATGGCGGCGGCCTCGCGCGCGAAGGCTTCGGCCCAGGTGTCATCGTGCGGCGCGAGAACGATCGCCCCCGGCGGGCCTCCACCGCCCTCTTTTTTCGGGTTCATCACGGAATTCCAAGATCCCAGCGATCAGATTTTCCAAAGCCGTCCAACTCGAGCGGCTCAGTCACGGCGGAGTTTGCGTCGGCCGAGCCAGCGCAAAACCTCGGCGCGATACTGCGTCCACTCCGCGCCGTGCGTCTCCGCCAGCCAGGGTTCCTCGAAGAATACGACCCGCAGATGAAACACGATCGCCATGATCGCGCTGTAAGACCAGAGCGTCGACGAGCCGTAACCGGCGGCCCAGCCGGTGAGGATCAGCAGCACGCCGACGTACATCGGATTGCGAGAGAATCGGTAGAGGTCGACGGTGACCAGATGCTTCGGCGGCGACCATGGGGCGAGCGTCCCGCGACCGGCGGTATAGAAGGACCGAACGCAGGCGAGCAGCACGAGCGTTCCCGCAATTAGCACGGGCCAGCCAATAGCGCGAAACTGCGCGTCCGGCGGGCGGAGCAGCCACGGCACGACGAACGCGACCATGAGCGGAAGCGCGATGAACGCCGCGAGGGCGCGCCAGAACAGACCGAGCGAACGTGTCATGGGGTCGGCGGGCATGCCGCTGGACCAGTACACGATGTATTATCGAAGCGCGCGCGGCAATCGCGCGGGTCTTTCAGCATCGCTCTCCGGCCGGCGCTTCGCTCGTCCGGCCGCAGTTCGCCAATCGAGTCAGCAGGTGTGACCATGCCAGACGGATTCCGAGAGTTCGAGGCCGTACTCGGCGCGCTCTCGAAGATGACCTCCGACGAGACGCGCTCCGAGGATCTTCTGGACGCCCGCTGTCCAAAGTGCGAATCGTCCAACTTCATCAAGGTCACGGATCTGTACGACGAAGCGAGCAATCGGGCCGAGGAGTCGCCCGAGTCGATCGACGAGCGGCGTGACGGCGGGATGACGGACGCCCAGGTGATCGCGCGCTTTGCTCCGCCGCAACGCCGCTCGCCGACTCTGCGCATCGTGATTGCCGCCCTCGTCCTCGGCGCGATCGTGTACGCGGCGTATCGTGCATTCGGTGATGTGGTCGCCCAACTCGCCGGAGCCGGCGCGGCGGTCATTCTTGTCGGTGTCGCGCTGACGACCATGCGCAAGTTCAGCGACGACTTCTACAACCGGCGTTCGCGCTGGCGGAAGCTGTACATGTGCCGGAAGTGCGGACAGCTCGTCGCGCCGTGAGCGCCTACCTCCCCGGCGCGACGGTGATCGTCTGACGGCTGAGCGCAACACCGTTGCCGTCCCTGGCCTCGATGACGTACTGACCGGGGGGCAGCGCAAAGGTCTTCGATCCGGGCGCGCTGAATTGAACGCGCAGAATGTCCACGGGCACGGCGTCGTCACGCTCCGCCACGCGCCGCGCGCTGATGACGCAGTCGAGCGCACCGGGGCAGGCTTCGTCCGACGCGATGTACGCCCGGCGAACGCCGCCGCCCATCGTCCAGATCCAGTTCGGGCGGCCGCCGCGATGGACCGCGCGCGGTGAGATGACGGTGACGTCGTGGACCCCGGGGCGCGCCGTCCAGAGGGAATCGCCTGTCTTCAGGACGAACGGCGTCTGGCGGCGTACATGCTTCATCAAAAAACGATAACGATAATCCTCATATGTCGTGTCCGCCTGCTCGGTCATCGTCGTCTGGTCGACGGTGAGCGGGTCGATGCCGGTCAGCTCGCGGAAGCGCACGGCCATCGGCTTCGCGCCGCCCAGAGTGCCTGACTCGTTGATGTGGTCGACGCCGGCGTGCACGACGATCTTCGCCTTGGGATCCGCCTCGAGAATGCGCTCGACGATGTGCCGCGCCTCTCCCTGTTCGCGCCCGTCGGCCGTCGGACTCGCAGCCTCGTACGGCACGAGCTTGAACCCGAGCTGGAGCGCGATGCGCAGCATCTCGCCGAACACCGGCTCGTTGGAGTACACGCCGGTCTCGTGCACCGGGTAGCCGCGCGAGTTGAGCGCCGTATCGCGCTCGTCCAGTGTCTCGACGGCGAGATAGGAGAAGCCGAGGGCGCGCAGCTTGGGCAGGAGGTTGGCGGTGAACGCGCGATGCCGCGGCATGTGGTGCGCTTCGTTCACGAACACGGCCTGACGCCCGGCGGCGAGCGCCGCGATGGCGTCGACGGCATCCTCGTTCGCCATGTGGTTGAAGGCGGCGGTGTCGAACGCGATCGGCTGTGCCTTCGCCGGGGCGAAGTCCTCGAGTGCTTCCTGATACTGGCCGACGAATGACGCGTACGTCCCGGCGAGCTGCTGCAGGAGGTCGCGGACGTCGGCGTCGAGACCGGGCTCTTTTCGCTTTCGCTCGAGGAGCTCGACGACGCCGAGGTAGTTGCCGGCCTGCAGCATCGGCGTGGATTCGTTCTGGAAGTCGCGCAGGGCGCTGGATACAGGATCCGAAAGCGCCGCCGGCGCCGTCGTCGCCGACGGCGCGGCAGTCGCCTGAGGCGTCGCGGACGCCGGCCCCGGACTCGCCGAAGGGCGGCTGGTGGCACAACTCCACGTCAGGCTCAGCGCCGTCAGCATGGCCGTGCGCGCAAGAGCGTCTCTGAGATTCATGCTCCAATCTCGCGCCGTGCCGGCGGACTCGCGAGCACGCGATCGCGTTGACCGGCCGTCTGAAACCAGGCAGGATGGGAGCCCGTTATCGGACGAGTATCCGGCTCACGGCCGGACCAACTCGAGAAACGACAATGGACCTCTATCATATAGCTCTCTATCTGCACATCGTGGCGATCATCGTCGCCTCCGGCGCGACCACGGTCACCAAGCTCGCGGCGACGCGCCGCGCTCGCGCCCGCACTGTTGCCGACGCGCTCGACTGGCACACCGTTCTCATGTCCGCATCGAAGGCCTTCCCGATCGTGCTCGCCGTCTTCGTTCTGACGGGGGCGTTCATGCTCAGCCGCGGGCAGCCGTCGGTCTGGGCGTCGGGCTTCGTCGTCGCCGGACTCACCGGCGTTCTCCTGCTCTTCGCGAGCGGCACCTATCTCGGACTCAAGGGCAAAGCGCTCGGCGGTTTTCTGCAGTCGCTGGCCGCGAAGGGCGGCGATCAGCCGGCGCCCCGTCTCGTCCCGCCGGCGATGGTCGCCGCGCTGCCTGTCGTCAACACCGGCATCGCGCTGGCGGTCGCGTTCGACATGGTGACGAAGCCGGCAAGCATCCCGGTCGCACTGGGCATCGTAGCCCTCGGGATCGCGATCAGTGGCGCGCTCGGGATGCGTCGTCCGGCACCGGCGGCGAAGACCGTGGCAACAATCACGTCATCCTGAGGACTCGCCGGGCGCTTCGCTCTGCTCTTCAGAATGACGCTCACTGACACTGGCGACGCCGTTCAAATCTGGGCATTCTGCCGGATGCCCACTTCACAGAGAAAGCAGTTGAACGCGTGGGCCGCGGTGATCCTTCTCGCCGCGGCTTGCGCGCACCCGTCGACGTCATCGACGTCGCCTGCGCCGTCGTCGAACGCGCCATACGACGTCATCATCCAGAACGGCCGCGTCGTCGACGGGACCGGCGCGGCGTGGTTCTACGGCGATGTCGCCATTCGCGGCGATCGGATCGCCGCCGTGGCGCCGCGCGGCGTGCTGGCGCACGCGTCAGCCCGGGCTCGCATAGACGCGCGGAACATGGTCGTCGCGCCGGGCTTCATCGACATTCAGGACCAATCGGGCGGCGACCTGCTGCGCGGCGACGGCCGGCAGCTCGGAAAGCTCATGCAAGGCGTGACGACCGGCATTCTCGGCGAGGGCAGCACTCCCGCGCCGCTCGATGCGTCGTCGCTGCCGCCCAACGCCGACACGCTGGCAAAGCGCTTCGCGGGGTCGCACGGCTTTGACGCGTGGCTCTCGGCCATGCAGGCTCACGGCATCTCGCAGAACGTCGGCTCGTTCGTCGGCGCGGGGACGATTCGGCAGTACGGCATGCAGCAGCGCATGGGCGCGGCCGCCGGCGCGACGCTGGATTCGATGCGGGCCGCCGTGCGCCGCGCGATGCAGGACGGCGCCTTCGGTCTCGCGAGCGCGCTGATCTATCCGCCGAACACGTTCGCCACGACGCAGGAACTGACCGAGGAGTCGAAGGCGATGGCGCCCTACGGCGGCGTCTACATCACGCACATGCGCTCCGAGGCGGATCGTCTGCTCGAGGCGATCGACGAAGTGATTCAGATCGGCCGGGAGAGCGGGGTGCCGACGGAGATCTACCATCTCAAGGCGGCGGGCACGCGCAACTGGTCGAAGGAGCGCGGCGTGATCGCGAAGATCGACTCGGCGCGCGCGGCCGGCATCGACATTCAGGCGAACATGTATCCGTACACCGCCGGCGCGACGGGCCTCACGTCGTGTCTCCCGCCGTCGTTCTCGGCGGAGGGGAAGCTGTTCGAGAATCTGGCGAGCCAGAGCACTCGTGCGGCGATTCACGCCGAGGTCGAGCATCCGACGAGCGAGTGGGAAAATCTGTGCGAGCTCGCGACACCTGCCGGCGTGCTGATCACGAATCTCCGCTCGCCGCAGAACCAGCAGTACATCGGCAAACGGCTGTCCGAGATCGCGCAGATGAAGAACGAGAACTATCTCGACGCGGCGATGGATCTCATTCTCAGCGAGCGCAGTCGCGTCGAGACGACGTACTTCCTCATGAGCGAGGACAACGTCAAGCTGCAGATCCAGCAGCCGTGGATGAAGTTCGGCTCGGACGCGAGCGGCCCCGATCCGGACAGCGTTCGCGCGCTCGTCCATCCGCGGACCTTCGGCAATTTCCCGCGCGTGCTCGGCAAGTATGTGCGCGACGAGCACGTCATCCCGCTCGAGGACGCCATTCGCAAGATGACGTCGGCGGTGGCGACGCGACTGTCGATCCACGATCGTGGTCTGTTGTCGCCCGGCATGTTCGCGGACGTCGTCGTCTTCGATCCGGCGACGATCGCCGATCGCGCGACGTACGAGCAGCCGAAGCAACTTTCCGTCGGCATGCGGCAGGTTTTCGTGAACGGCGTGCAGGTCATTCGGGACGGCCAGCACACTGGCGCGAAGCCGGGTCGAGCTCTCCGCGGGCCGGGATACAGAATGCCTTGATGCCGGGAAAAGCTTACCGCAGAGGACGCGGAGAAAAGAGAAGGCCGCAAAGGACTACGTGAGGAGCGCGAGTATCACCGATGGCCCGCGAAGCGCGGTGCTCGTGGTTTCCTCGGCGGCCTTTCTTTTCTCTGCGTCCTCTGCGGCAAAGCTTTTCTAATGATTACCGGCGGTCGACTACTACCGTACCTCCCTTCATCACCCATTTGACTTTGCTGATGGCGACGTCGATGTCGTCGAGCGGATTGCCGTCCACCGCTACGATGTCCGCGAAGTAGCCCGGCGCGATGCGTCCGAGCTTCTTCTCCATGCCGAGGATCGCCGCGCCATTCACCGTCGCCGTCGCGAGCGCCTGCGCGGGGGTCATGCCGGCCTTGACGTAGAACCCGAGCTCGCGCGTGTTCTGGCCGAACATGTGAAAGACCGCATCCGATCCCATCCCGAACTTCACGCCGGCTTTGAAGGCGCGCCGCGCCGTCGCGAGGTTGAGGAGACGGAACGAGTCCAGCGCCGCGACCTGCTGCGGGGTATACCGGAAATCCTTCGCGTACTCGGCGTAGTACCGGTTGTGATCGATTGTCGGCACGTAGAACGTTCCGCGGCGGACCATCTCGGCGAAGTCCGCGTCGCTGAGGTCGATCGAATGCTCGAGCGACGTGGTGCCGGCGAAAATCGCGTCGTGACCGCCCTGCGGTCCATATGAGTGAATCGCGATGCGCTTTCCGTAACGCTTCGCCGCGTCGACGGCCGCCTTCATCTCGTCGAAGGTGAACGTCTCGTTGCCGGTGACGTCGGCGCCGCTGCCGGTCGAGCCGTACATCTTGATGTAGTCGGCGCCGGCATCGACCTGCTGCTTCACGGCTTCTGGAATCTGCGAGATATCGTAGACGCGTCCCCGCTGCGTTTGCGTCGTGTCCGTGCCCGCGCGGAATGGGCGGCGAGCCTTCTGCAGTCCGTAGCCGGCGACGAACATCCGCGGTCCGGGGAAGACGCCGCGGTTCACCGAATCGCGCAGCGCGATGTCCGCATAGTTGGATGCGCCGAGATCGCGGATCGTGGTCACGCCGTCCTCGAGCGAGTGCAGGGCGTTGAGCTTCTGCAGCGCGTAGGTCAGCTCGGGCGCGCGGGGCTGTTGGCGCCACGGGTCCTGGCCTGTCTCGGGGTCGTAGGCATACGTGATGTGCGTGTGGACGTCGATCATGCCCGGGATCGCCGAGTAGCGGCGGAGGTCCACGACCTGGGCTCCGGCTGGAATGGCCGTGTTCGCCGCGAGCACGCGCAGGATGGTGTCGCCGCTCACGAGAACGACACCGTTCGGCGTGACGGTCCCGTTGCCGTCGATGACGCGAGCGAACCGGAGAGCCTTCAGCTGAGCGAAGGCGAGGGCGGGCGTGACCGCGACGCAGAGCGTGGCGCGCGCGAGAAGAGAGAGTCGCATGAGGCGAGAACATGCGTCGAGGCGACGCGGTTCGCCATGTTCGGTCAAGCCGTCAAGCCGTCAAGCCGTCAAGCCGTCAAGCCGTCAAGCCGTCAAGCCGTCATACCGTCAAGCTGACGATCGACCCCCACTCGTGCGGCAATGCGGCGCATTCAGGACGGTCTGGCACGCCTCCCGCGTTAAGGCGGGCTGGACACACACCCGTCTGGGGGAGTAATGGCTGACGTAAACATTCAGCAGACGCCCACGTCGAGCGGTGGCGGTGGCGCAAGTTGGGCGCTCGCGCTCGTCGTCATCGTGCTACTCGCGATCGTCGCGTGGTTCGTCTTCGGCGGCGGTCTGCACAAGACCAGCACGACCAAGGTCGAGATCAGCACGCCGGGAGCCGCGGCCCCATCGGGCGGCGGAGCGCCGAAGACGCCGTGATCGTGGCGTAAGTTTCGTAATTCGAGAACGCTATACGCACCCCGAGGCCGGAGTCGACGTGGACTCCGGCCTTGGGGCGTTACGGATTGCGTCCGGCCGCGCGCGGGTACATCATCCACGTCCCGCCTTCGCGAGACCTTCAATGAAGCTTCTGATAACATGCCGCCGGACGGCGGCGTCGGCGGTTCTCATGTCCGCGTTCACGACCATCGCGGCGCAGGAACCTCGGCGGCTCGCTCAGCCGGACTCCATCCCGATCGATCTCGCGACGGCGCTCCTCACATCGGGCGGTCTCGGCGGGGATCCGCAGATTCTCGTCGGCTCCCTGCCGGGATGGATGACGGGACGCATCTACGTGCCGGCAAACGGCCGCATTCTCGGCTCGGCGGTCATGGGAACGACGGGGCTCGCGATCATCAGCACGCCGGACATGCCGGACGTCGCCATCGCGGCAATGCGGCGCGAGCTGCAAACCCGCGGTTGGAAGAATCCGCCGGCGCAGCCGTCCTTCGGTGGCGGCTTCCGTCCGGCGGTGCTGGCTCCGGGAACGGAGACGACTCGCATCACGCTCTGCGGCGCCGATCAGCAGGTGCTCAGCGCTTCCGCGACACGCCGCCGCGGCGTATCGACGGACATCGTCGTCCGAGTCGTGACGCCCAATCCGGGTGGTGTCTGCACCCCGCGACAGCTACCGCCCGGCTATGTGGCGCCACCGTGGCCGACGCTCTTTCATCCGACGGGCGTGGTCGACGCGAACCAGCTCTGCGGCGGAGACACACCGTTCGGATCGAGCAGCAACGGTGCCATCGTCCGGACGCCGATGAGCGCGGCCTCACTGCTCGATCACTACGCCAAACAACTGCAGGACTCTGGTTGGCGCTCGCCGGCCGATAGCGCTTCCGTCATCGGGCGCACCTGGACGCGTACCGATTCCACGGGCGCCCCGGTCGAGCTGACGATCACCGTCGCGTCGTCGCCGCGAGATGCGTCGTGCCGCACGCTCAACATGAACGTTCATACACTGAAGAAGCCGTGAGCCGCATCGCCGCGAGCCTATGTGTGATCGGGACGGCGTGTGCGACGTCGACGTCGTCCCCATCATCGGCCGCCGTGCCGGCGCCCTCAACGCCGACATCGTCGTCGGCCGTCGCGGGATCGACGATGATCAGAACTGTGCCGACGTCCGGCGCCGGCTCCATCGTCGAGGAGCGCGTTCTCATGGCCTCGGGTGCCCAGGCAGCGAAGGATTTCGTCGCCGACGTGAAGCCCGACGAGACCGGGGGGGAGTGCACGCTGCTGCGAACGAGCGGCAACGGCGCGTTGACCGCAACCGCCTTTTACCCCACACGGACGGCGTCGAAGACGCAAATCGGCGTGACGTTCGATTCGAGCGGGCGCGTGGTGCGCTATTTCGAGATGCGCGGCATTCCGCATGTGCCGCCCGGCTTGCGGCGCGAGCAAGTCGACAGCGCGCGCCGCGCGATCGAGGCGACCCTTCGCTCGACGTCGATCAGCTTCGATTACGCCGTCGATCGCGCGTTCGCGATGAACCGGGGCGGCGGAAAACCCGCCGCCGGCGTCACGTCGTCGGTTCGCGACATGGAGAATCTGGAGAGCCTCGGCCGCCCGTCGGCACGCATGGAGCGAATGCGCAAACTGTGCGGCGTGTAGTCCGTGGCGTGTAAGCCTATTGGAAGCGCGTCTCGAGCTCCGACGACGGCACGCCGCGCGCCAAACCGTGAAAGGTTCCCGACTCGGCGATTTCTCTCGCGGCGTCGATTGCGCCGCGCCACGCCGCGCGGGCCAGCGCACCGCCGACGCTGATCCGCCGAACGCCGACGCGGGTCATGTCGGCCAGCGTCGCGAAGTCGCTGTAGACGAGCGCATTCACGGGCTTCGGCGCCACGGCGCTCACGACTGCCGCGATGTCCGCTTCGGCGCGAAGCCCGGGCGCGTACAGACAGTCCGCGCCGGCCTCCGCGTACGCGACGAGCCGGCGAATCGTCGCCGCGAGATCGGGCCGGCCGGCGATGAATCCCTCCGAACGGCCGGTCAGTAGCACGTCGACGCCGCTGTCGCCGATCGCGCGGCGCGCCGCGCTGATGCGGTCGACCGCGAGCTCGAAATCGAACAGCGGATTGTCCGCGTCGCCGGTCGAGTCCTCGATCGACAGGCCGGCAACGCCGGTCTCCACGCATCGCTTCACGTTTTCGTAGACACCATCCGGTTCCACGGCGAATCCGCTCTCGAAGTCGGCGTTCACCGGGACATCGACCGCGAGTGCGATATCGCGAATGCGCTCCAGCGCTCGATCCAGCGGGACGTGATTGTCCGTCATCCCGAGCGACCAGGCCATCCCCGAGCTCGTGGTCGCCAATGCCGGGAAGCCGAGACTCTCGAGCAGACGCGCACTGCCGCGATCCCACGGATTGGGAATCAGGAAGCAGCCCGACTCGTGAAGCTTGCGAAAGACGCGGCATTTCTCGGACTGATCTTTCATCGCTCGGCGATTGGTTGCAGGGAATCGAGTCGGGCGCGGAACATCGGATCGGCGTGGCGCCAGGCGTCGCGCGTGTAGCGCGCGTAGACGCGGGCGCTGTCGTTCTGTCCGGAACGCGCGAACGCGCGCGCCATCCACCAGTCGATCTCGCTGTGCGGCACGTAGCGCGACATCGCGTCCTCGGGCGCGAGTTGCGCACCGCGCAACGACGCGATCGCGTCGGCATAGTGGCCTTCGGCGATCTGCACGCGCGCCAGCTCGACGTTCGTTCGCGTCCAACCCTGGACGCTCCATTCACCGGCGCGCAGCTCTCGCTCCGCTTCGCCGTAGCGGTGCTGCGCCGCGAAGAGCATGCCGAGGACGTGATGGTACAGCACCTTGTCGCGGTCGTAGTAGCTCTGCGCGCCGGATCGGCGAATCGAATCGGCGAGCGCGCGCGCCGCCGTCGTATCACCGACTCGCATGAGCGCGTCCGCCTCGAGGGCGTGCGCCCACGAGAAACCGCGCGCCTCCGGCGGCGTCAACTGTCCGTTGCGCGAGGAACCGGCCGGATGACCGTAGCGCTCGAGGATCCGGCGCGACTCGGCGACGTTGCCGCTCTCGGCGAGACCGACCGCGCGCACGAGCGAGAGGCCGTTGTCCAACGGGATGTCGTACGACAACGACGCGGCGAGCTGGCCGCGTTCGCGGGCCAGCATCATTCCCAGGTCGAGAACGCCGTCCGCGAGCACGGGATCGCCCGGCTTCGTGCGCCACGATGCGATGAGCGAATCGACGATGTCGAAGCGGCGCGCGACGAGCATCGTGCGGCCGAAGTCGACCGCGCTCGGTGGATCGTTCGACAGCGCGACGAGGTGCAGTCCGGCATCCACCGCTTCGGCGGAGCGTCCAACCGCGGCGAGAGTCGCCGAGAGGTTGCGCCAGGCGGCGGGGAGGTCGGGCTGCAGTGCGACCCACCGCCGCGCCGCCGCCTCCGCGCCCTGCCGGTCTCCGACGGCGAGCCGCGCGCGCGACAATCGCCAGAGCACTTCGCACGGGGTACACGGGCCGTCGCCGGCCACCATCGCCAGTGAATCGAGCGCGAGCTCGCGCACCAGCACACTCTCCGCCGCGGCCCATCGGCCGCGATAGGTGAGGAGATCGGCGCGCAGGCTGAAGGAACGGGGGTCGTGCGGGAACCGCTCGATGAGATGCTTGCTGATCGCGTCCGCGCGCTCCGCTTCGCCCGAGCTGTCGGCGCCGCGCAGCGCGTCGGACAGCCGCTCGAACTCCGACAGGCGGCCCTGGCGACGCGCGCTCACGGCATCGATCACCCGTTTCGTCGCCGTGTCGCCGAGCCACTCGGCGATCGACCGGCGCGCCCGCAGCGCCTCGACGAAATCGGAGTCCAGCGCAATCGCCGCATCGAGCTCGCGTGCGGCGACTGCCGACTGCTCGGCGTCGCTGGCCTGCGAGCCGCGGACGAAATGGCGATATGCTTCGGGATTCGTTGTTTCAATTCCCGAATAGCGCGGCATCGTGCCGGCGACCGCGTCGAGCAGCGCCGCCAAACGCGCGGCGGCCAGCCGTCCGAGCTCGATCGGATTCGACGACATCAGCGTGAAGCTCTCCGGCGCCTTGCCGCCGCGGACATCGTGCATCGTGACGTCGAGCAGATAGCCGTCCTGCGCCTTTGAGATGCCGCCCGTGATCGCCCACGACGCGCCGACGCGGCGCGCGACGTCGACCGCTTGATCTTCGGTGAGACGCGCCGAGCTCGATCCGGCGAGTCGGACGACGACGTCGCGGACTCGCGACGGCGCGACGATCTCCACACCGCCCATGCCGCCGAGGTCCGTCGCGATCATGCGCGGGAGGCCCAGACGGAGCCAGTCGAGCGTCGTGTCGCCGCGAATGTCGTCGATGGAAGTCACGGCGACGATCGGCTGCTTCGATTCCGCAGCGACGATCGAGGCGCGGCGCGCGGACCACGCGGCAAACGCGACGGCGACGATCGTCGCGGCCAGGGCCATAAACGTCCAACGCTTGGCGGTACGGGCGATCGCGTGCGCACGCCGACTCGGCCGAGCAGAAGCTTCCTCCGGCTCGCGATCGGCCGGGGCAAGATCCTTCGCTCCACTCGGGAAGACCGGGGCCCGATCGAGTCGTTCGTGCAGCTCCGCGACGATCGTCGTGATCGACGCGTCGATCGGCATGTCGTACTCGGCGGACAGCAGGCGGATGCGATCGAACGCCTGCAGCGCGCTGCTGATCGCGGCCGGCGTGTTCGGACCGGCGTGCGTGCGAAAAACAGCCGCCATCGCGCCCTTCGAGCGCGGACTCGCCTCGAGCCAGCGCTCGGACAGGGCGGCGGCGTCGACCCACCGCTCCGCGCGCTCGAGCAACGGCACGTAGCGCTCGCACAGCTCGACGAAAAGCCGCTGGTAGCGTGACCGTTCGCGGCTCGTCCACGTGTCGAACGCGGGCGCGTCGGCGACGTAGATACCGGCGAGAAAATCCCCGGCATAGAGCTCGGCGGCGCGAGCGTCATCATGGACTTCACAGGCTGCGGCGAACTGCAGGGCGTCGACCTCGAGACGCGACTCGGCATTCAACTCGACCAGATCGCGCCGCGCCGTCACGGCATCGGGACCGAGCAGGGAGCGGAGGCCGGACAGCGCGTTGCTCAGCGAGTGGCGCGCGCGCGCCTCGGTCTCTCCACCCCAGAACATCTCGAGAAGCACGTCGCGCGGCACGGCGCGCGGCGCCAGCGCGAGCACCGTGAGCACGGCGAGGTGGCGAGGGCGGACGGACGCCGCCGACTCGGTCTCACCGGCGACGGAAACAATTGCGAGGCGGCCGAGCGTGCGAAGTCGGAAGTGACGGCGCATCAACACGTTGACTTGGTGAGGTCGCGCGGAGCGGGCGGCCCAATATAGCGCTCGCCCTCGAAGCCTGCATTCAGCCGTCGCACCATCCGTGGAGGTCCCCCGCACATGTTCGACTCGCCTGCGCCACTCCGTGGCCCCGACCGCATCGGCGCTCTCGCGCTCGCCTTCATTCTATCGGCCGTCGCATCGCCCGCCGCGTCACTGCACGCACAAGGAATCCTTGATCGCGTCAAGCAGAAGGTGAAGGAGAAGACCGACTACAAGACCGACAGCCTGACCGACATCGCCTTCGACAAGGTGAGTGGCGCCGCGATGTGCGTCGCGACCAATACGAGTTGCATCAAGCGCGCGCTGGGTGCCGGCAAGCATGTCGAGATCATCGACGCGAAAGGCAAGCCGGTGTCGCCCGCCGACTCCGCGAAGGCGGTCAACGCAGCAGGCGGCGTTCCAGCAAACATGGCCGCGCCGGGCGCCGATGTCGCTGCGCAGCCCAACGCATTCGACGGCGTCTTCCTGAACTATGACTTCGTTCCCGGCGATACGGTCATCTTCGCCGAGGACTTCACGCGCGACAAGGTCGGCGACTTTCCGCGCCGGCTCGAGCTGAGGCAGGGGAACTTCGAGGTCGCCGACTGGCAGGGCCAGCGTTACCTGCGCACCAACAGCGGCGGAACCGTGAAGATTCCGCTGCCGCGCGCGCTGCCGCAGCGCTTCACCTTCGAGGCCGATTACAACGGCGGCGGCGGCTGGTCGATGACGGTTAACTTCGCGGACCCGGACAATGCCGACCTGACGACGGCGAAGTTCTCGACGGCCGATGGTGGTCTCGACGGCGCAGGTGTGAGCTCGTCCTCCAACATCCCCGATGCGGCCGTGAAGCCGATCGCGCACATCGCGGTGATGGCGGACGGCAAGTACACGAAGACGTATGTGAACGGCGTGCGCGTCTCGAACGTTCCGAACTCCACACTCGGCCGCGGCAACGTCGTCGTGCTCGGCTTCGCCGCGACGGAAGACACGCCCGCCTATCTGACGAATATCCGTGTGGCCGCGGGCGGCAAACCGCTCTACGACGCGTTGATGGCGGACGGGCGCGTCGCGACCCACGGCATTCTGTTCGACACCGGCAGCGATCGGCTGCGCGGGGAGTCCAAGCCGACCCTCGATCTGATCGGCCAGATGTTGCGCGATCACTCTGATCTCAAGCTCACGATCGAAGGGCACACCGACAACGTCGGCAACGCCGCGGCGAACCAGACGTTGAGCGATCGCCGGGCCGCGGCCGTTCGGCAGTTTCTCGTCGCGAGCTATCAGATCGACGGGACGCGGCTCACGAGCAAGGGGTTCGGCGCGACGAAGCCCGCCGTCTCGAACGATACGCCGGAAGGCCGCCAGCAGAATCGCCGCGTCGAGCTCGTTCGCGTCAACTGATCACGGCGAGCGCACCGCAATGCGGCTTTCGAGAATCCTCATGCGCGTCGGCGGTGTGGCCTGCGCGGTCGCCGTCGCGGCTCACGCGGCGGCGGCCCAGAAGTCCGCGGTCGCGGCATGGCGCTCGGGCTTCGAGGTGAGCGTGAACGGAAGCGGCTGGAGTCGCAGCGTCGCCGTCGCGCTGACGAGAGCTCAGTGCCCGCCGAGCGAGACGTCGCCGTGCGGATCGGGGAGCGCGGTCGGCGTGGATATGCGGTTTCCCGCCGTCGCGCAGGCGGCGGATCTGGGGCGAACGCGCGCCGCGCTCGGCGAGTCCGGCGGCGTGCGGAGTGAGGCGCGGTACGAGGTGCGGGTCATTCGCCCACAATCCAGTCCGCTCTGTCCGAATGGTTTTACCGCCACGACCCCGGCAAACGCGGCGCGGCTCGGGGAAAG
>JADMIO010957526.1_pt1 | contig 14887 bp, 9 predicted proteins | sample 8958161 | NCBI WGS metagenome assembly JADMIO01 (sample SAMN16585339, study PRJNA669376) | soil metagenome | isolation source: Crop rotation soil | place: USA: Cullars Rotation, Alabama | collected 2011 | reverse complement strand
CCCCCGGGTGCAACAGGCGCTGCACGCCACCGGCCCCGCCGGGCTGCCGGCGCGGCAGGCGCTGGTCGAGGCGCTCGGCGCATACCCCGGCGCCGAGGCGTCACGGTTGTTGCTCGAGCTCGCGGCCGATCCGGCGCTCGCCAGCTCCGTGACGCGGGCGTTCGTCACGAGCGCCGACGCGACCGCGATCGATTTCTTGATCGGGCGGCTCGAGACGCGCAGCGATCGGGCGGACGCGCAGCGCGCTCTGCAGCGGATCGGCGCGGACGCCGAGCGCGCGATCGCCGAGCGCCTGGAGCGCGGCACGGGCCCACGGCGTTCGCTGCTGCATCTGCCGCTGGCGCTCGCGCGCTTCGACGACGCCTCCGCGGTCAGCGTGCTGCTCGGCGTGTTGCGTTCCGAACGCCACGCTGGGTTCGTGCGTTACAAGGCGTTGCGCGGGCTGCAGGAGATCGCCCGTCGCACTCAGCTGCCGATCGCGCCGGCCCCGATCCACGCCGAGATCGTGCGCAACGCCAGCGAGGAGCTGCGTCTGCTCGGGCTCGCGCTGGCGCTGCGCAACGAGCCGTCGACGCGCGAGCGCAGCGTGCTCTCGCTGGTGCTCGGCCTGGTAGAGGACAAGCGCGCCCAGGCGCTCGAGCGCCTGGAACGCTTGACGCAGATCGCACAACGCACCGACGACGTGCCCCGGGTGTTTCGCGCCCTGCGCTCGCCGGATCGGCATCAACGCGCGCAGGCCGCGGAATACCTCGACGCGCTGGCACGGGGCTGGGATCGGCGTGGCGAGGCGCGCCTGGCACAGCTGCTCGGGCTCGTGTTCGGCGAGGCTTCCGACGCCGAGCGGGCACGCGCCGCGACGCCGCTCGTTGGAGCGCCGCCCGTGACGGTGGCGGATGCGCTCGATCGTCTGCTCGGGCTGGGCGATCCGTTGCTCGAAGCTTTCGCGCGGCAGGCGCGGCTCGCGCTGCCGCCCGCGGCGACGGCGGCTCCGCCTCTGCTGGCGAACGTCGCGCTCACGCCCGGGGTTACCTGAAACGAGGACTCGAATGAGTGAGCCCGATCTGGAGGAGTTGCAGCTCGAGCGCGAGCTGTTCGTGCGCGCCTTGATGCCGACGTTGCGCGGAGACGGCGCAGCGCGGCTCGCGGCGTTGCTCGAGTTGCGCGAGGTCCCGGCCGAGACGCTGCTGTTCCGGCGCGCCGAGCCGGCGGAGCAGTTCTTCTTCATCGTCGAGGGCCAGGTCGTCATGGAAGCCGAGGGCCTCCCCACCTGGACATTCGGCGATCGCTCGCTCGTCGGTGTGCTCGACATGATGGCGGAGCATGGCCACCGCCGGAACTGTCGCACCACGCGCCCGTCACGGCTGCTCGCGGGGAACGCCGCAGGCTGGTTCGAATTGCTGGATGACGACGTGATGCTGGGGCAGGACGCCATCTACAACTTCGCGGAGCGCGTGCATGAGCTGGCGGTACGCCTCGCGCCGCACCTGCCGCCCGAGCCGGCCGACGCCGGGCCAGCGCTCGCGACGCCGCTCGCCATTTACGATCGCACGCTCGCGCTGCGCGACACGCCGCTGCTCCGACGGGCCAGCACGCAGGCGACCGCGAGCCTGGCTCGACTCTGCGACGAGGCCGTGCTCGGGCCCGGCGGCGAGCTGTTCGCGCTCGATGGAGCCGCGCGTGCCCTGTACGCGGTGGCGAGCGGCGTGATCCAGCTCACGCACCGCAACGGCAGGCGCTCGCGCGTCGGGCACGGCTGCATGCTGGCGCCGGCCGCGGCCCTGTCGGGGCAGCTCGCCGATTACTCCGCGCACGCCGAGACGGCCGCGGTCGTGCTGCGTATCCGCGAGGAGGACTACTACGACCAGTCCGACGAGCATTTCGACCTGACGCGTGCCGCCATCGCCTACCTGGCGGCAGAGGTCGAGCGCTGGCTGGATGTCGAGCCACCGCGCGAGTGACGGAGCCCGCGGGCTCGCGCGGTGCGAGCCCGATCAGCGCCTCTTGCGCAAGCGAGCCCGATCAGCGCTTCTTGCGCAGGCGAGCCCCAACGGCACCCACCGCCGCGAGCAGCAGGCACAGCGCGCCCCCAGTGCCCGCCGCAGGCGCGCCCGGGCCGAGGTCACAGCTCGCCGATGCCGAGCCCTCTGCCTCGCCGGCGCAGGTGTTGCCCGAGCACTCGCTGGAGGCCGTGCCGCGCGCCTCGACCTGGATGTCGAGCTGCGTGCGCAGCGCGTCGATGCACTGTTGCAGCTCGCCGCGGGTATCCACGTATTGCCCGTCGCAGAACAACGCGCCCTCGGGGCTGCTGCAGGCGACGTCACAGCCCCCTTTCACGCGCGTCTTGCACTCGACGTAGCCCTCGGCTTGGCAGTCCACCTGACAGTCGACGTTGGCCTTGGCGGTGCAATCGGCGTCGCAGCGCGCCTGGCACTTCGCCTCGCAGCTCGCGCTCGGGGGCGTGCCCTGGCACTGCGCATCACACGAGGCCGAGTAGGTCGCCTTGCAGGAGGCCTCGCACTCGCTCTGGTCGGCGTTGGCCTGGCACTGGCCCGCGCACTCGGCGTCCGCCTGCAGGTTGCACTCTGCCGTGCAATCGAAGCGCGGCGGATCGATGTTGCAATCGGCGACGCAGCTGCCAAGGTTGCACGCCGCCGTACAGCTCAGCTCCGCGTCGACGTCGCACTGGCTGCGGCAACTCAGCTCGAGCTGTCCTGCGCAGGCGGCTTCCACCGCGAGCGGCTTGCATTTCGCTTCGCAGCCGCCCTCCACCTCCAGCGTGCAGGTGGCGTTCGCATCGATGTCGATGTTGCCGCATTCTTCGATGCCCGCGCGCGCGGGCGCCGCGCGCCCGAGTGACGCCAGCGAGCAAGCCAGGCCGACCCAGAGTTGGTACCGTTTCACGCGAATCCTCGTTCGAAAGCCAAGCCGCCTCGGGAACAAACGGGCGCGAGCCGGCCGAGGCGGAGGCCGCTGCTCCAGCCTATACGCCACGACGCGGGGCGCTCCTTCCCACCGCACCCGCAATCGGTGAGAGCATGGGCCACATCGCGCCCGTTGCCCCTCTGCGCTTGACTCATGTGCGCCCAGGGAGGATAGCTCGCGCATGTCGGAGCTCGAGACGCGCTTGACCCGCGACCCGGCAGACCTCGAAGCCCTCGCGGCGATCGTGGCCTGGGCTTTCGGCGACGAGACGAGGCTGGCGCTCGAGTGGTTGCAGCGCGCCGAGCCCGGCAACATTCGCGTGGCACATCGCTCCGGCACGCTCGACAGCAAGCTCGAGGCCGGTCTGCTCGAGGTCCCGATGGGCCAGTGGTTTGGGGGCGAGCGCGTCCCGCTGCTCGGGCTCGCGGGCGTCGCGGTGGCGCCCCAGGCACGCGGGCAGGGCCTGGCGTTCGAGCTGGTGCGAGCCACGCTGCGCGCCGCGCGCGAGCGCAACATCCCGCTGTCGATGCTGTATCCGTCGACCTATCGGCTGTATCGCAAGGCCGGTTACGAGCTCGCCGGCAGCTGGTGCCGCTTCACGCTGCAACTCGGAAAGATACCGCGCCTGCGCGAGCAGCTCGCCATCGAGAGTCTCGACGACGAGGCCGCCGAGGCGCTGTATCGGCAGGTCGCACGCCAGCGCAACGGCTACCTCGATCGGGGCCCATATGTCTGGGGTCGGGTGCGAGCGCCGCGCGGCGCGTCGGCTCGCGGCTTTGGCGTGCGCACGGCCGAGGGCCTCATCGGCTACGTGTACGCCCGGCATGCCGAGCTACGCAAGACGCCCATGGAGCTGTCGCTGAGCGACTTCGTCGCTAGCGACCCGCGCGCCTTTCGCGCGCTCCTCGGGTTTTTCGCCGAGCACTCCAGCCTGGGCGATCGCGTCAGCTGGCACGGGGGCCCTGCCGATGCCCGCCTGCTCGCCGTGCCCGAGCGCGGGCTCACGACGAGCATCGAGGAGTACTGGATGCTGCGGCTCGTGCATGTCGAGCAAGCGCTGCTCTCGCGCGGCTACTCCGAGCAGCTGTCCGTCGACATCGATCTCGAGGTCGAGGACGACGTCTTGCCCGACAACAGCGGCGTCTACGCGCTGCGCGTGCGGGCGGGCAAGCCCGAGCTGGCCCGCGCCGCGACGGGCGCCCCGCGCGTACGCCTCGGAGTGCGGCCGCTGGCCGCCCTCTACACGGGCTTCGTCTCGCCCCGAGAGCTGGCGTGGGCCGGCGAGCTACAGGCCGACGAGCGCGCCCTCGGGGCGCTCGCGGCGCTGTTTGCCGGCCCCGCCCCGGGCACTGCAGATTTTTTCTGAGGCTCCCCGCGCGCTCGGCGCCTGAAGCGGGGCTGCGCCCGACCCTGGGGATCGCGATCGCCCAAAACTTTGGAGACTTTCGGCTGCGGCTGATAACGTGCCCGACAATGATTGTGATCGGCATCGACCCGGGCACCCTGCATCTGGGCTGGGGTGTGCTGCGGAGCGAGGGTAACCGCGTCACGCATCTCGCTCATGGGGTCATCGATGCCCCGGCGAGCCAGAGCCTCGCGCGGCGCCTGGTGCTGATCGACGCTGGGCTGGAGCAGCTCATCGAGCGCTATCGTCCCGACGTCGGCTCGGTCGAGTCTCTGTTTTTTCATAAGGATGCGCAGGCGGCGGCGAAGCTCGGCCATGCCCGCGGCGTGGTGTTGCTGTCGCTCGCCCGCGCCGGCCTCGAGGTGGTCGAATATCCGCCGGCCCGCGTGAAGAGCACGGTGGCCGGGCACGGCCGCGCGGAGAAGAGCCAGATCGTGAAGATGATGCAGCGGCTCCTGTCGCTGGACACGGCGCCGCGCACCGATGCGGCCGATGCGCTCGCGCTCGCGTTCACCTATGTGCGCCGAGCGCCGCTCGAGCGCGCGCTGGCCGCGCGCTCCGCGTTTGCCCGTTGAGGCCCCGCCTGACACATGTCGCGTCAGGCCGCGCATCGGTGTCGCCTCGTGGGCCGGTCGGCGTGCTGAATTGCGTCGCAACGCGCCAGACGGGCTCCGGAGACGCCGACGGGCGCATGGACGGCGCTCTGGGCGACGAAAATCCAGGAAGTCGGAGCCGGCTTCGGGAGTACTCTAGACCGCAATGAGACGCATCTCGATCGCAGCATGGGCGCTCTGCTCCGCCATCGGCTTTCGCAGCGCGGTGGCGCAACAGCCGCCGGTGGATCCGGCGGAGGCCGCAGGCGAGGCGGCTCCCACGGCGAGCCCGGCCGTCGCGGCCGCAGACGGCCTTCCGGATCTGTCCGCCGATGTCATCGCCGAGCGGGTGCAGTCGTTCTACGACGGAGCCAAGACGTTTCAGGCGCAGTTCAGCCAGCGCTACACCATCTTCGCCTACAACAAGAAGAAGGAGAGCCAGGGCCGCGTCGCGTTCGTCAAGCCGGGCAAGATGAGCTGGCGTTACACCAGCAACGGCAATCGCGTGGTCTCCGACGGGCGCCTGCTCAAGGTCTACGAGGCCGACAACAAGCAGCTCTACGAGCAAGAAGTGGGCAAGAGCGCGTACCCCGCCGCGCTGTCGTTCCTGCTGGGCGAGGGCAAGCTGACGGCGTCCTTCGCCATCAAGAAGCTCAGCGCCCAGACGCTGGACTTCAAGGGCGGCTACGTGCTGCTCGCCATCCCGCGCGAGCCGACGCCCGCGTACCAGAAGATGCTGCTGTACGTGGACGGCAAGACGTTTCAGGTGCGTCGCGTGCTGCTCATCGACGCGCAAAAGAATAAAAACGTGTTCGACTTCTCGGAACCGGTCGTCAACCTCCCGGTTCCGCCCAGCGAGTTTCAGTTCACGGCGCCCCAGGGCACCCAGGTCATCAAGCCTTGAGGCGAGCGTCCTCGAGCCTGGCGGCCCGCCCGCGACGCGGGGGCGGCCGCGGGTGAGCCAGAATTTGACGGCCGCGGCAGGGCGCTCTAAGACCCGAGAGGTAGCCCACGCCCAGTAGACTCCCGGTGACGACGAGCTCTCCCTCCGCCACGTCGATCGCGCCGCCCGCGAGCGCTCCCGTCCCGAGCCTGGTGCCGCTGATCGAGGTCCGCGGCCTCGGTCGTTCTTACGGGGCGCTCGTCGCCGTCAGGAACGTATCGTTCTCTGTGGGGCGAGGTGAGGTGGTGGGCTTTCTGGGCCCGAACGGCGCCGGCAAGTCGACCACCTTGCGCATGATCGTCGGCTACCTGGGGCCGAGCACCGGCAGCGTGTCGGTGAATGGCTTCGACGTCGTCGAGCAGCCACTCCTGGCGCGCCAATCCATGGGCTACATGCCGGAGACCGCGCCGCTCTATCCCGAGATGCGCGTGCTCGAGTACCTGACGTTTCGGGCGCGCCTCAAACACATCGCGCGCCGCGAGCAGCGCGTGCAGATCGACCAGGCGATCGAGAAAGCGGGCGTCGGCGATGTCCGGCGCGCGCTGATTGGAACGCTGTCACGCGGCTATCGTCAGCGCGTCGCGCTCGCGGACGCGCTCCTGAACAACCCGCCCCTGCTGATCCTGGACGAGCCCACCGCCGGGCTCGACCCCAACCAGATCCACAGCGTGCGGCAGGTGATCCGCGAGCTTGGCACGAGCCACACGGTGCTCCTTTCGACGCACATCCTGAGCGAGGTCGAGTCCACCTGCACGCGAGCCCTGGTCATCGATCGCGGGGCGCTCGTCGCGCAAGGATCCATCGCCGAGCTGCGCCGCCGGCGCGGCCAGCAGCGCGCGGTGATCACGGTCAGCGACACCCGGCAGCAAGCCCTGGGCTTGATGCTCGCTCACGAGCACGTGCTCGGGGTGACGCCCGTCGGCTCGACGCCCTCCATGTTGCCGCCCGATCCGTTTCCGTCCGAGCCCGACGCTCTGGCTCCGGGATTGGGTGCGATCGTCTCCTGGCATGTGACCTTCGAGCCGTCCGCAGACGCCAGCGGCTGCCTCGAAGACCTGGTGGCGCTGCTCGTGCGCTCGGGCATCCGCGTGCGCGAGGCGCGTCTCCGCCAATCCAGCCTGGAGGACGTGTTCCGCCAGCTCACCGGCGCCGATCTGGAGGCGACGTGACGGGGTTCAGTGCGGTCTACCGTAGGGAAATGCTCTCGCTCTGGGTGACACCGCTCGCCTGGGTGCTCTCGTTCGCGTTCTTGCTGCTGCAGGGCGTGGCCTTCTATATCGTCCTCGACCACTACACCCACTTCACGACGCTGAGCATGGAGGGCCCGGTCGAGAGCTATTTTGCATCTCTGTTCATGCCGTTTTCGCTGCTGCTCGTGTGCCCGGCACTGAGCATGGGCGTGTTCGCCGAAGAGCGTCGCAGCGGCACGCTCGAGTCGTTGCTGACCGCACCGGTGACGGCGGGTGCCGTGGTTCACGCCAAGTACCTGGCCGTGCTCTCGACCTACGTGCTGCTCTGGCTGCCGACCCTCTTGTACGTCGTCATCGTGCGCAACGTGGCGGTCATCGACTGGCCCGTGGTGCTCTCGGGCTACGCGGGGTTGCTCTGCATCGGCGCCGCATACCTCGCGGTGGGTGTCCTGATGAGCGCGCTGTCACGCAGCCAGCTGCTGGCGTTGATGCTCACCACGCTCGTGCAGTTCGGCCTGTTCATCCTCGGAGTGGGCGAGCGGGTCTTCGACCCGGGTCTGTTGCAGTCCATCTGCGCGCACGTGTCGGTGCTGTCTCAGCTCGAGGACTTCTCCCGCGGCGTGATCGATTCCAGGCGCCTGCTGTTTGATTCGAGCCTGGTCACGCTGTGCTTGTTCTTGACCCGGCGCGTGGTCGACTCCTGGCGGTGGGGCTGATGGCTGACGAGGGACCGATCAGCGCGCCCCTGGGCGAGCCGGGCGCGGACAGCGCGCGAGGGCCGAGCAGTGATCCGGGCAGGCCCTCGGTGCTGGGGCCCGGCGCCACGCCCGCCTCCGAGCGCCTGGTGCGCGCTCGCGGCAAGAGCCTCGCACGCGAGCTGGGTCTGCTGGGCGCGATCAGCGTGCTCGCCGCCACCGCCCTCGCGGTCTGCTCGAACGTGCTCGCTGCGCGTTTTTACCATCGCTGGGACGCCACCAGCGCGGGCCTGTATACGCTGTCGGCGCCGACGCTCGACACGCTGCACGGCCTGTCGGAGAAGATCGACGTCGTGGTGCTGCTCGGCCAGGGCGACCCCGATTACGGGGGCCTGGTGCGGCTCCTCGATCAATACCGCTCGGAGTCGCGCTTGTTCGACGTGCGCTACGTCGATCCCGATCGCAATCCGGCAGAGTTCATCGCGCTGTCGACCCGCTATCGATCGGGCGAGGGGCGCACGCAAGATGGACGGCTGGTGAGCGAGGCGGCCATGGTGATCGCGCGCGGAGACGTGCGCTGGGTCATCGGCGCCGAGGACATCAGCGCGTTCGACGAAGAGCACGGTGTCGTGCAGCCTCGGGTGGAGCAAGCCGTCACGGAAGGCCTGCGCCAGGTGCTGCAGCCGACGGCGCTCGTGGCCTGCTTCACCAGCGGCCAGGGCGAGCCCGCGCTGGACGACGGCGGGCCCACCGGGCTCGCGGCGCTGCAGGACACGCTGCGCAGGAACAACTACGACACCCGAGAGATCAGGCTGGACTCGACGTCCGGCGAGCTGGCGTCCGAGGCCTGCGATCTGGTCATCATGGCCGCGCCGCGCGATCGCGTCAGCCCTGCCGCGGCGCAGCGTCTCGGCGCCCTGGCACGGCACGGCAAGGCGTTGCTGGTGAGCGTGGGTGCCGCGCTCGACGAGCAGAGTCGCGCCGCCGAGAGCGGTCTCGAGCCGTTGTTCGAGCTGTTCCGTCTGCGGCTGCGGCCCGGGCTCGTGTTCGAGCGCGACCCCGACGCGGTGCTGCCCGTGGGCCTCGGAGGAGAAGCGTTTCTCGCTACACCGAAAGCCCACGCCATCACGGAAGGCCTGCTCGTGGGCGGCGAGCCGCGCTATCGCGTGCTCATGCAGCTCGCGCAGCCGGTGGAATTGCACGAGGTGGGGCCGCGCGCCAGTGACACCGAGCCCGCGCCCTCGGTTCGAACGGCACCGCTGCTGGGCACCAGCGAGCACTCGTTCACGCTGCTCGACGCCACACGCCTGGCGGCGGGCGGGGTCGATGTCGATCGCCTGAAGCACGACGCGGAGGGTCCGTTCGTGCTCGCCATGGCCTCCGAGCTGGAGGCGAAGAACAAGGACAAGCGGCCAGGGCGTCTGGTGCTGATCGGAAGCGCGAGCCCGTTGCTCGGTGCCACCTGGCAAGACTCGACGCTCACCGGAACTCGCCGCTTCGTGGAGAGCGCGGTGTCCTGGCTCGCCTCGCGCCCGGCGCTGGTGAGCTTGCCCGACAAGCCGGGCCGACAGGTGGAGCTGCGTTTCACGGAGGAATCACTGAGCCAGGTCGCCCGTTACGTGCTCATGTACATGCCGGCGACGGCCCTCGCGCTCGGCGGCCTCATCCTCTATCGCCGCCGCTCGGCCAGTGCGGCCCGGGTGACGCCCGGCAGCGGAGGGCGCTCATGAGCGTGCTGGCGCGCGCGCGTCTGTCGAGCCTGGGTCTGGTCGGCGCCGCGTTGCTCTCCGTGGGCGTGGTGGTCTGGACCGGGCGCGTCCCGACCAGCCTCGAGCAAGAGGTGCGGCAGCGGCATTTGCTGTCCGTGTTCCGGCGCGAGGACGTGGACCGCATCGAACTGCGTCACGGTGATCAGCTCACGGTGGTCGCACGGCGGCCCAAGCCGATGCTGGTGCAGCCCATCGGCGCGGGCGAAGCGGGCGCGTCGGGAAGCGACGACAGTGACCTGCCGGAGTCGGAGTGGAGCCTGGTCGAGCCTTTCGAGACCGACGCCGACCCCGTCCCCATCGATCAGTTGCTCGGCAGTCTGCAATACGCCACCTGGGAGCGGGAGAGCGACGCGCCCGCCGCGGAGGCCCCGAGCGTCCCCCAGTCGGAGCTGGTCGTCGTCCTGGGCCAGCGCAGCTACCGGCTGCGTCTGGGCGGTGACGCGCTGTCGCCGCCGGGCGCGCGCTACGTCGAGGTGTCCTCCGAGGGTTCGGGGTCACACACGTTCGTGATCAAGAAGCGGCTCGTCGACGACCTGTTCGTCGAGGGCGACGCGTTTCGCGGCCGTCAGATCGCGCCGTACTCCAAGCACTCCATCTCGCGCATCGTGCTCTCGAGCGCGGCCGGGGTGCGCCGCTTGCGGCGCGTCAACGGCGACTTTCACTTCGATGGGATGGAGGACAACCAGCGCGCCGAGCGACACGCGCTCGATCGCATCTTCCTGGCGCTGGCGCGCGCGCGCGCCGAGCCATTCGTCGACGTGGAGGCCGCCAAAGCGGCCGCCAGCCTCGATGCCAGCGTGCGAGTGTCGCTGGTGCCGCTGGCCGAAGACAAACCCGAGGCCAGCCTGGAGCTCGGCGGCAAATGCCCGAGCTCGCCCGAGCTGACGCTCGCAATCCGCCATCTGCCCGATCCGATCGCGGGCTGCGTCGATCGCAGCGTGCTGTACGCGCTGCGCGAGCCGGCGGCCGCTCTGATCGATCACCACCTGTTCGGGTTCGACGCGGACGAGGTCGACACGGTGCGCATCGTGGAAGGCGACTCCGTCCTCGAGTTCGCGCGCGGCGGCGACGGCTTCGTGCTGCGGCAACCGCGCAGCACGCCGCTGGATGCGGACGCCGCTGCGGATCGGCTCGGTCGCATCCTCGATATCCAGGGCGATCTGCTCACGGGCTCGGCGGTGCCCACGAACGCCTCGAGCTACTCGGCGGCGACGCTGACGCTGGAGTCATCCGCTCGGCCCGGCGAGGAGCGCACGGTCGAAAGCGTGCGCTTGAGCGAGCCGCTCGGGGACGGTGGCCGGCGCATCTATCGCGAAGCCGATGGCGCGGTGCTGGTGGTCTCGCGGGAGAGCGCCCTGTCGCTGCACGCGGACGCCACGTTGATGAAAGACCACGCGGTCTTCAATTACCCGCTCCAGGCGATCTCCCGCGTCGCGATCGAAAACGGTGCCCAGAAGCAGATACTCGAGCGCAGCTCGCTCGGGATGTTGAGCTTGTCCGAGCCGAAAGGCTACTCCGTCGATGGGGGGCTGGCCACGGCACTGCTCGATGAGCTGCGCACGCTGCGGGCGCTGCGCTGGGTGACCGACCGCGAGTCGCCGGGTTTTGGTCTGGACAAGCCGCGTGCGCGGGTGCGGCTCACGCTGCAAGTCGATGGGCACGACGTCGAGCGGACCCTGCTCGTCGGAGCGCGCGCCCCCGGCGGCTTTTACGCCAGCGTGGACCGCGATCCGGGCGTGTTCGTCGCGTCGCGCGAGCTCGACCGGGTGCTGTCCACGTGGCTGCTCGATCGCGCCGCGTTCTCCGCCGAGCCCGACACCATCGTCGAGCTCAGCCTGGAAGCCCCTGGGCTCGGCAGCGTCGTGCTGCGGCGTGTGGGGGGGCAGCTCACGTTGCAGAAAGGCAGCAGCGGCTTCGATGGCTCGCGCATCGACGAGCTGCTCGAGGCCATCAATTCGTTGCGTTGCGAAGCGGCCGTGCACCTGGGGCCGGCGACGCCGGTGGAGGGGTTGCGCAAGCCGCTGCTCATCGCCACGATCCGCCGCCAATCCATCGAGAACGTGGGCTCGCCGCCGATTCGCTTCAGCATCGGCAGCCGTGACTCTTTCCGCGACGCCAGCATCCATTATGCGCGCGTCGGATCGATCAATGCGACCTTCGCGCTGCCGCGCGAGCAGGTGCAGCAGTTGCTCGACTTCTTCTGACGCTACCCCTTTTCTGACGCTCCCCGCTCCTTTCTGACGCAGCCTTGGCGCGTTCGTGCCAGGCAGGCGCAGCACCTGGGTGTCCCGATGTCGGGCGCTGACGTACCGAGCAAGGCGCCCGAGTGAATCTAAACTTGCCGATTACGCGCGCGCTCTGAAGCTTACCAAGCCGTGGGACAAGTCAGGCCGGCGCGCTCGCACGCGCCGTGGGTATTGGTCGCGCTTGTGTGGTTCGGTTGCCAGGAGGCGTCTCTGCCGGAGGATGCAGCCCGCGCTCGCGCCGAGCTGTCGCGGCTCGAGCGCTCCCATCCGGAGCTGTTCGCGACGGGGCGCGAGTCAGCGCCGGTGCTGGCTGCATCGCTGCCGGCGAGCGCAGACGGCACGCTGGAGCTGAGCACTGGTGCGGGCCGCATCGGCATCGCGCGGCTCGCTGCGCCGGCGCGGACGGGGGCGAGCGCCGGCGCCTGGCGTGTCTATCCCGAGGGCGCAGGCCGCGACAGCGTGGTCGTCGCACGCGCCACGGCGGTCGGTTACGAGGAGCGGGTCGCGTTCGAGCGCGCGCCCGAGACATCGGAGCTGCGCTACCGCATCGATCTCTCGGAGGCGCTGCCGGCGCTGCGTCAGGTCGCGTCGGTGCTCGAGCTGCTCGACGCGGCGGGCGCGCCGCGCTTGCGTCTCGCTCCCCCGGTGCTGGTCGCTGCCGACGGCGAGCGGGTGACCGCCACGCTGGAGGTCGAGGGCTGCCCGGTGGATCACGATCCCGCGCCGCCCTGGGGGCGGGCACCGCGGGCGGCGGGGGCGAGCCCATGCGAGCTGCGCGTGTCGTGGCCCGGCGACGCGACGTTCCCGGCGGTCCTCGCCCAGAGCTGGACCGCGACCACGGACCTCGCGATCGCGCGCCAGCGCTTCGGCGCAGCGACCTTGACGGGCGGGCTCGTGCTGGTCGCCGGCGGCGTATCGGCAACGGGCGACCCGCTGTCGTCCGCAGAGCTGTATGACGCCGGCACCGACAGCTGGGCGATGACGGGCAGCCTGGCGGTCGCGCGCAGCGATGGCTCGCTGTCGTCGCTGTCCCGCGGGCGCGCGCTGGCTGCGGGTGGTCGCGCCGCGGCGACCCCGCTCGACAGCGTCGAGCAGTACGATCTCGCGAGCGGTGGCTGGAGCGAGGCCTCGGCGTTGCCGTCGCCCCGCACCGGTCACGCCGCGCTCACCCTCGACACGGGCGACGTGTTGCTCGCGGGGGGCGACGCAGGCGAGGCGCTGCGCTTCTCCGGAGCCTGGACCAGCGCCGGCGAGTTGCTCGCCATCGAGCCAGGGGCGACCCTCACTCTGCTGCCGGGCAATCGCGCGTTACTGGTGGGGCCTGCAGCGCCGGCTGCGCAGATCTACGACGCGGCGACGAACCGCTGGAGCGAGGCACCGGCCCCCGCCGCGCCGCGCACCGGGCACAGCGCGACGCGGCTCGCGAACGGTCGCGTGCTGATCGCCGGAGGCAGCGCCATGGACGCCGTCGGCGGATCGCAGCCGACTCGCGCCGCGGAGGTGTTCGAGCCAGCGACGTCGACGTGGCAAAACGTGGGCGCCACTCGCGATGCCCACGTGTTCCCGAGCGCCACGCGCTTGCCGAGTGGGCGCGTGCTGCTGGTGGGAGGCGACGGTGCCGAGGGCAGCGAGCTCTACGACCCGCTGTGGGGGACGTGGGCGCCGGGCGCCGAGCTGCACGGGCCACGCCTGCGCCACGCTGCCGCGCTGCTCGCCGACGGCAGCGTGCTCGTGATGGGCGGTGCCAGCGCTCGAGGGCCCGTCCACCGCTTCGCGCTCGGCGCGGATGTCGACGAGCCGTCGCAGCCCTCGGCGCCTTCCGAGCGGGACGCGGCCGCAGCGCCCGCGCCGACCGATCTCGTGCTGACGAGCGTCGAGCGCCTCGATGCGGAAGCCAGCGCGCCCATCACCTCGGAGTACAAGCTCCCCGCACGGCTCGATCGCGCCGTCACGGGCGACGCCGTGACGGAGCTGTGGGCCTCCGTCACGCGACCGGGCACGCTGGACGAAGGCCGACGCTACCCACTGATCGTCGCGCTGGCAGGCAACCACGCCACCTGCGGCAGCGGCTCGAACCCGCGCACCGACAGCGACTGCTCCTACACGCACTCGGGCAAATGTCCGAGCGGGTTCAGCGTCGTGGCGAGCCACCGGGGCTTTGATTACATCGCGACCGAGCTGAGCGCCCGCGGCTACGTGGTGGTGTCCGTCAACGCCAACCGAGGCATCAATTGCGGCGACGGCGAGGCCGACGACTGGAGCATGAACCTCGCGCGGGGGCGCTTGTTGCTCCGCCACCTCGAGCGGCTCGCGCAATGGAACCGGGGCGAGGCGCGGACGCCCACCAGCCTCGGCGTCAGCCTGGAGGGCAAGCTCGACTTCAGCGAGGTCGGCCTGCTGGGTCACTCGCGAGGCGGGGAGGGGGCGCGCGCCGCTTATCAGCAGTACCGCGATCCGGACAGCCCGTGGCCCGCGCGCATCGTCGATCCGCTCGTGCTGCGCGCCATCTTCGAGATCGCGCCGGTCGACGGCCAGACGCCGCGCCGCCTCGACGTCGACGGCGTCGCATGGGCCGCGCTCTTGCCGATGTGCGACGGCGACGTCAGCGACATGCAGGGCACGCGACCTTTCGATCGCGCGCTCCGCCTGCTCGACGAGAGCCCGGCGACGCCCAAGAGCACGCTGACGGCGTGGGGCACCAACCACAATTTCTTCAACACCCAGTGGCAGCAATCGGACTCGAGCGGGTGCGCCGGTCACCGCCCGCTGTTTGATGCGGCGCGAGGCTCCGCCGCTCAGCGGCAGATCGCGCTGGGCGCGGTGCTCGACTTCTTTCGCGACAACGTCGGAAGCACGGCCCGGCAGCTGGGCGGGCGCGTCGAAGCATCGGCAGGGGCGCGTTTCGATCCCGCCGTGGCCTGGCCGTCGGAGACGCGCATCGATCGAGGTTACACCCCCGGCGCCGGGCCCGAACGAGGGCTCTGGCTGGAGGACTTTCGCGGCCGCAGCGGCATCGGGATGCGGGGTGTGCCCCACCTGGCGCGCGCGCTGCGCGCGCTGCACGCCGGCGTGCCCGAGCATGATCCGAGCCTGCTCGCGGCTCTGCTGCGCTGGGACGAGGGGG
>JADMIO012534193.1_pt1 | contig 14888 bp, 16 predicted proteins | sample 8958161 | NCBI WGS metagenome assembly JADMIO01 (sample SAMN16585339, study PRJNA669376) | soil metagenome | isolation source: Crop rotation soil | place: USA: Cullars Rotation, Alabama | collected 2011 | reverse complement strand
ATATCCGCCGCATTTTGAATTGCCCCCAGCTTTTAGCTGGATGGGAAAATTAATGTTATCATGCCTTTAGCCATAGCTATATTAATTAATTCAATAGTGTTATGTTATTTTTTGAATCGCTTAAAAGCATTCCCATTTAGCTCTCATATTCAGATGTCGTATTCAGCTAGCTTATTCTTGCTTTTAAATATCCTCCGGCATTTTGAATTGCGTCCAGCTTTAGTAGCTGTTGCACAACTCAGTAATTAATGCACAAGATGTGAAAATAGAAAATGTTGGAAAAATAATTGCTTGATGAAGCCCATGCAAGGCAAAAAAAAATATCAGGAGCAACTATTCACCTCCTTTCAATTGAGTGAACATGTTCCAGTTGACAATTTCTATAGGCGATTGAAGGATGTTCTGGATTTGCATTGGTTATATTCTGCTACCAAAAAGTATTATGGAACTGAAGGCCAGGAAAGCATTGACCCCATTGTTTTTTTCAAATTGATATTAATCGGCTACCTGGAAAATCAGCCAAGCGACCGCAGGATCATCAGCATGGCAAGCATGCGCTTAGATATGCTTTACTTTATTGGATATAATCTTGATGAGCCCTTACCCTGGCATAGCACATTAAGCAGGACCCGGCAATTATTCGGAGAGGAAGTATTTCAGCAATTATTCCTGCAAATATTAAAACAATGTATTAATAAAGGCATGGTGGCAGGGCGTCGTCAGGCAGTAGACAGTGTCCTGGTAAAAGCTAATGCCAGCATGAATAGTCTGTTGGAAAGAGAAATATTAGAAGACGGGCAGTCTTATGCTCAGGGACTGAAGGAAGATGATAGTCAACAAAATTCATTAACTACCCGGCCCTCCCGGAATAAAAAATACTATAGTACTACAGACCCAGATGCCAGAATAGCTACCAAACCCGGTAAGCCGATTCAAATGAATTATCTGGCGCAGGTGAGTGTTGACACGGGTTGTCATGTGATCACAAATATAGAAGCCCACCACGCTGATAAACGAGATAGCTCTTGTCTGATTGAAATAATAGATCATACAACTGAGAATTTAAGATCAGAAGGTTTATTGGTGGATGAAATAATAGCAGATTCTAATTATAGCAGCGGTGGGACTTTAGAGTATCTTGAAGCCAAAGACATAATAGGTTATATCCCCAATGCTAGTGGGTATAAAAAAGACCGGGAAGGATTTGAATATGATCAGTATAATGATGAATATGTATGCCAGCAAGGAAAGAAATTGAAATATAAAAAGAAGGTTGAGGGTAGGTGTGGTCGTTATAATAAAGTTTACTTAAGCAGCCACAAAGATTGCTCTGTTTGTCCGTTACGCAGTCAATGTATAGGCAAGGCCTTTACAAAAAAAATCACAGTTACTTTGGATAAGTCATTATTTGATAAGATGCAGTTGAGAATGGAAACTATTAGGGGCAAACGAATGATGAAACTGAGACAAATAACAGCCGAACCCGTCTTGGGGACACTGATCAACTTTATGGGTATGAAACAAGTTAGTACAATAGGGATAAAGCAAGCTTGTAAATGTATGATGATGGCCGCTATAGCTTATAACCTAAAAAAATTACTTAAGTTCCGGCTACCTAAAGTTGAAATAATGATAAATGCAATGAAAATAAGTCAAAAAAAGCTCTTAAGTCTGGTTTTTCGCATTGTGGAGATATTTGAATTCAGATATAATAAGATACAAATACACCACTTAAAATACAACCTGAACATTGTTGATCCAAAACCAGAATGGCGTTTTTAAAAATTTATTGTTGTGCAACAACTACTTTAGCTGGATGGGAAAATTAATGTTATCATGGCTTTAGCCAAAATTAATTAAATCAACAGTGTCTTGCGTCGATTAAATTATCATTCCTCCCTTTGATCATTATTATCTGTCAACAGCGTAATTCAACTCAGTTACCCCAGAGGCAAATTGCCGGGTGTTCAATAGTTGCAGTTTTATTTTGTCTTTGATGTCCACAAACAGTGGAATACCTTGTCCCAGGATGATTGGGTTAACAAACAGCCAGTAGCCATCAATTAAGTCCAGTTGAATAAGTGAATGTGTGGCTGTGGGACTGCCAAATAGCAGGATTTCCTTGCTTTCGCCCTTGCCGGATTTTTTTATTTCATTTATTCTATCCGAAATGTTGTCGCTGATAATTGTAGTGTTAGCCGGACTTTCGTCTTTCAATGTTTTTGATAAAACAACTTTGTGAACCTTGTTATACCACCTGGAATGTTCAATGTCATGTCTGCTTGCATTAGGTTTGGCGCCTGCTGCAGGCCAGTAGTTTTCCATCATCTGGTAGGTTACCCGTCCGTATAATGCAGTGTCTCCCTCGCTTATTCGTTTGCCGACATAATCAAAGAGTTCTTCATCAACTTTGATCCAGCCGATTTCTCCTTTGGGTCCCGCTACAAAGCCATCAAGTGAAATGTGCATAAATGAAATTATTTTTCGCATTGGTTCTAATTTTATTGTTTAAGATTAATCGTGATTAGTTAATAAGTGATGATTTCAGCCGGGTAAATTTATCCAATAAACAACATAGTAAAGCCTATTGTATCAAATGCACCATGGGCAATAATTGGTATCGTTAGTTTTTTCCCATCCAGGAAAAATACTGTTCCCTGGAATACTCCAATAATAGCAGTTGAGATAGCACCATATAAACCCTGATAAGAATGAACAAAGCCAAACACAATTCCTGTAAGAAGAATAATTATTATTTTGGTAACTATGTTTTCGCCCATTAAATCGATCATCCTGCTGATTAAGTAGCCCCTGAATAATAATTCTTCAACGAATGCTGCTGTTGTCCATGAAATTAAAAGGCCTATAAGGTATTTAGCCACATCTCCTTTCATGCTAAAGATTTCAGGAAGACCGGGTTGCGCGAATTTTGAAATAATAGGGTGAAACAAATATTGGTTGGCAAAATAATATAGAACAGCAAGAGTAATGCCTAAGGCTATTTTCCTGATCTTAAAATCTTTAAAGTCAAAACCTATTTCTTTCCATTCAGTTTTCCTTACTTCGAGGGAGATGATAGCTATGGGTATAAGAATCATAGCGGATACAACCACTGGTAAGGGTGATACCGCAACGATAAAAAAGCACAGCAGTTCAACAGCTGTACCTGTCTTTGTATTTAGAAATTCCCTTAAGCTCATGCTGAGGTGCAGTTAATTTATTTAAACCGCGTTAATACTAGCAGGGTTGGGGATTGAAGTTGTGCAAAATTATGACAGCTAACGGTAACATAATTGCGATGGCCTGGCATTCGCGAAGTTCAGCCAATAGGAGGCCGCTTCATTAATAATATCTTTGTCAGTTATGAACCCTTGTGAATAACAATTTGTTCTGCAAGTCCTATAAGAAGCCCTTCCACCCCGCGAATATAGCAGAGCCGGTATGAGTTTTCGTACTGAACTATTTCGCCTACAAGCTGCGCGCCATGTTTGCAAAGCCTTGATACCATTTCATCAATGTCTTCGACGGCAAACATAATGCGCAGGTAGCCCAGGGAGTTGACGGGCGCTGTACGATGATCTGAAATAGTTGATGGGTTTAAGAATTGTGAGATCTCAATTCGGCTGTGTCCGTCGGGAGTGACCATCATAGCAATTTCTACACATTGAGAACCTAGTCCGGTAATACGGCCGGCCCATTCGCCTTCAATGGTTGCCCTGCCTTCGAGCTTTAACCCTATTTCTGTAAAAAAAGATATGGCCTTATCAAGAGATTCTACAACAATGCCAACATTGTCCATTCTGAGTAATTTGTTTTTTGCCATAGTTGTATGTCGTTATGAATTAAAAGTCGGTTTTGCTTTTATATTTTGTTCCAGTCCCAGATTCCGTATTTCAAGTCATCTGTCAGTTTAAATCCACACAGTTTTAATGTTAGCAGGATATTTCCCCTATGATGTGCTTCATGATGGATAAAATATCCCAGTAATGGAACGAGTCCGCGTTTATTACCTTTTACTTTCCCGTTGTTTGCGATTCCTTCTTTCAACACTTCTGCAATTAAGCCGGCAGAAATGGTATGACAATCTTTAAGCATAGGAATGCTTTTGAGGTCTTCGGATTTTATGGTCGTAAGCTCTTTTACGAGTTCTTTGTTAAGTTTTTCGAGTTTCCAAAACCTAACATTGAATATATGCGCCAGCTGATAACCCACATTTCCGCCTCCACGTTTTGAGGTCGATAGTGTCAGCGCTTCTTCTGTCAGGTTATCCAATAATTTTAGATTAGTTCGGTGGTTGATAAACCAGGTTTCCAAAATCTGTTGCTCAATTATGTTCATTTGCTATTATCTGAGATGTAATTCTAATTATTTTTGGTTTTATGTTTTGCGTTTTTTTCTAAACAGCAACCAATGTGCCGATATGTCGGCAAGCCGCGTTGCGCCGGCAGATAAGTTATTAAAGGTAGACTGTTGGCGGTTCCTGCTATTGCCAATGAAATGTTCTGCGATGTGCTTGCTACTTTGTGGTTGACCGGTTTAATAATATGTGATTGTTCTCTCGGAGAAACAAAGAGTATTTTTGTAGTATGTACGAAGAACTGCAGTTAAACGTGAACTTCAGGTTAAATCGTTTAGAGTTAGAAGTACAGGGCATCACAGCTTTTATTAAATACAAATTATCTAATGAAATGCTGTTTTTAATTCACACAGAGGTGGCTTCCGGACTCGAAGGCAAGAGTGTTGGCAGTGCAATTGTACACAAGGCGCTGCAGTATGCAAAGGACAGCAATTACAAGGTTGTCCCGATTTGCCCATTTGTGCAGTCGTACCTTAAGCGGCATAAAGAATGGGGTGATATTATTGCGCCGGATGCAGATAGGTTTATCAAAAAAACGTAAAAAGAAGGAAATGGTAGACATTGTAATTGAAGCCCGGACTGCTGCGATTAGTCCGGCAGTGAAGGTTAAACGCATTCTTCCTTTTCGCCTTAGAAGAATGGTAGGTCCTTTTATTTTTATGGACCATGCAGGACCCATTACAGATATGCCCTCACAGCTGTCATCGTTAGATGTACTTCCGCATCCGCATATAGGTCTTTCCACAGTCAGCTATTTATTTGGCGGCCGGGTAACACATCGTGATAGCTTAGGTGTAGAGCAGGTTATCCGTCCAGGGGAAGTGAATTGGATGACTGCAGGCAGCGGCATTGCACATTCTGAGAGATTTGAAGATCCGTCTGCGCTTGTAGGAGGGTTGGAAATGATACAAACGTGGGTAGCGCTTCCGTCAAAGGATGAGGAGGCCGCACCGTCTTTCAATAATTATACTCCTGAACAACTTCCTGTCTTCACCGATAAAGCTGTGTGGATGCGATTGATCGCAGGTAATGCATACGGCTTGCGTAACGATGTCAAAACAAATTCACCCTTGTTTTATCTTCACGTTGTCTTACAAGAAGGTGCAACATTTGGCCTTCCAAAAGAACATTCAGAAAGAGGCTTTTACATAGTAAAGGGAAGCGTCGAAGTCTCCGGAATTACATACAGCCCGGGAAAAATGCTTGTATTTAGTAAAGGAGCAGACCCGTTAGTCATCGCTAAAGAAAGCACTACTCTAATGCTGTTAGGAGGTGAGCCTTTAGGTGAACGTTTTATCTGGTGGAATTTTGTTTCCTCCCGTAAAGAACGGATTGAACAGGCGAAGGAAGACTGGAAGCAAGGCAGAATTATATTGCCGCCCAATGACAACAAGGAATTCATACCGCTGCCTGAGGATAGATCAAAACCTGCAGGAAGTGCACCGGGACCAGAGCCGCTTTCCTAAAAGTAAGCAGTGAATACCATTAAGCGAACGGTTGTCGAACAATAGCGGTACAAACTAGTACTTTGCAAATTACTTTCAGTTTCGACAACTTGATTCAATTTCTAAAACAATGGATAATGAATCCAGCTTTCGCATATTCACGAAGAATTCCCATAAACGGCACTCCTGCTGATAAAGGTAAAAGTTTGATCACATGGAAATAGGAATTGACAGCTTTGCGATGTATGAGAGTAGCAGCCTCAGCAGAGTTGAGGCTATGGAACAATTACTGGAAAGGATCGTATTGGCAGATGAGATGGGATTGGATGTTTTTGGGATTGGCGAACATCACCGAAAAGAGTTTCTCGACTCTGCTACTGCAGTTATACTGGCAGCAGCAGCAGCCCGCACAAGGCAGATTCGTTTAACCAGTGCAGTTACCGTATTAAGCGCTGCTGACCCTGTTCGGGTTTACCAGCAATTTGCAACACTCGATCTCATTTCAAAGGGTCGTGCTGAGATGGTCGTTGGCCGGGGCTCTTCAATTGAAGCCTATCCGCTATTTGGTTTTAACCTAAATGACTATGATGCACTCTTCAGGGAAAAGCTGGAGTTACTGCTACAGATACGCGATCAGGAGTTTGTCACCTGGTCAGGTAAATTTCGCGCTTCGCTAAAAAACCAGCCTGTTTATCCTCGTTCCCTGCAAGAAAAGCTTCCGGTCTGGCTTGGGGTAGGCGGGACGCCGGAGTCGTTTGTACGGGCAGGCAGTTTGGGCCTGCCATTGATGGTTGCGATCATTGGTGGTGAAACGCATCGGTTCCGTCCCCTGATCGACCTGTACCACGAGGCAGGCCGCAGAGCTGGGTTCACGCAAGATCAATTGAAGGTAGGCTTGCACTCACCGGGTTATGTTGGCGGAAATAGCGAACAAGCCATAGCCGAATATTATCCGGGTTACGCAGAGCTATGGACAAAATTTGGGAAGGAACGCGGCTGGCCACCGGTAACTAAAACGCAGTTTGATGCATTGATAGCGCCAAAAGGCGTATTGGTAGTCGGAAGTCCCGAACAGGTTGCTGAAAAATTAGTACGCCATAGCGAAGCGCTGGGCGGTATTGATCGGTTCACCTTTCAGATGGATAATGCAGGTCTGACACATGAGCAGTTAATGAGTTCCATAAGATTGATTGGCACAAAACTGATTCCTTTAATGAAAGGTAGGATGAAATCCGGGACATCAGATAATCTCTAAAACGCTCCGCATCCTTATCCGCATAATGTAATAAGGTTAATCTGATATACCGACTATTATTGCATAAGTCCTGCCCGCTACCGGATCAATTTTATTATATATGGAATTAACAATAATACCCCTCGTTTCCTGGGGTAAACAATCTAATGTAAACTGAAATTGAAAAACAAAGGAAACAATAAGGAAGGAGAAAATATTCCTCATGTTATAAAGATCCTACATTATCCTACCTATTGATTTTTTTCTTCAGGTCGGCTATTTCATTTTCAAGTTTTTCAATCATTCGTTGTTGCTCCTGGATTGCCTTTATTGCAATCACAGCAAAGCCCGAATAATTTAATCCATACAGCTTATCAAGGCCCTGCTCTTTAATTCTGTCACCTTCAGCTTTGGATACCAATTCAGGAAACAGGGGTAGGACATCCTGCGCCATGAACCCGATAGACTTGATATGGGAGCTATTATGGGCTTTCATTTCGTAAACCTTGGGTTCCAGTTTCATTATCTTTTCTAACAGGGAGGGCATATCCCGGATATTAGTTTTTAACCTGCGATCTGAAGCTGCCACGTATTCACCCGACGGTCTGAAAAAGCCAATCATACTACCGTCAAAGTTTAAGCGCAATGTTGAATAATCGGTAGGTTGATAATAGCCTGCATATAGTTCAAAATTGTTTGCGGAGGCGGCCTCTTCAATATATAATCCCGTACCGGCTGCCTGCCGGATAGAAAGTGTATGAGTGGTGCCGGAACTATTTATACCGACAAAGCTTCCTCCAGCCTGCGTGCCTATCAGCACACGCTTATCACCACCAATAGTCATAAGAGTGGTAGACGCGGAACTGCCGGCACCACAATAAAACTTATGCACATCGCCGCTACCACCCACATTATAAGTAAGGGAACCGCTCTCAATACCCAGTCCAAAAATCTGGTGATCATTATTGGCGGATTCCCAAAGCACCATTTTACGGTTATTCAACGTATTGGGAAACTGCAAAAGCGCATTCGGATAGACATCGCCGATACCCACATTGCCTAAACTATTAAGCACAAGGGCTCTTTTGGAACTGACTGCCACTGAATCTCTTGATCCATACGGAAACATGTCGAAAGCCATATAGCCGGATAAAGGATCAAGTACCTGGAAACCGGCATAACCATTGTTAATGTATCGCGTGCCGTTATTGAAATAACTGTTGAATCCCACCTCGGGCCAGCTGGTAACCAGGGAAACTCCATTGCCATCGCCGCCGAATATTGCGCTGGTATTTCCTACCATTCCGTTAAGTTCCAGTTTCGCCCGTTTCGGATTGATCACATTGATACCAACATTCTGCGGGTAACAAAAAAGAATATTTGTTGTTGCCAGGAGGAATGTAAAAAGAAGCTTTTTCATAATTAATAATTATTCCTTAAAATTAGAGGATTAAAGCATAGTAACTGGCCACGGTCAGCACATTTGTCACCTAAACCAGTACTGTTCAAGAGATGGCAGCTACCCTGTCTGCTTTGTCATAATAAGCAATTAAGACAACGAGATGATGATGCAAGTGTCTTCAACGTAAAGTCATAAGTACTTAAGCCAGTAGGGGAAAATAATTATTTTGATTCCCGTGGGCAACAAGTTTTTTTACATTTTGGAAAATCTGTCAGGCGATCCTAAATTTATTTATCAACGAAATAAGCCATTGGGATTTTGCTTATTTGGTTACACTTGTTTCAACTGGAAAGAGATTATGATAGAATTTCATTCCATATTTCTTTTTGCAATAGGTGAGGAGTAATTGCTTTGAATAATTTTGACACTAACGAATCGGTGTTTGATTTTATGATGATTATGGAGATAAGCAAACTTTAAACAGTTAACTATGGCAAACACAAGGACTAATACAAACCCACACATCATTCCTGTATATCTTGAACGAAATAAATATTTTCCAAATAACAAGTTGCCCGTTCTGATCTATAAAGCTGTATTTGAATTGCCGAGGCAAAAAAATAAATCATGCAATTTAATCCAGTCCATTTTCCTGAGACAGGGGTGGGGCAACACATGGAGAAACGGTATTTATGATTTTCACCATTATCACAGCAATGCGCATGAGAGCCTTGGGATAGCCTATGGCAGCTGCACCGTTATAATTGGTGGCCCCAATGGCAAAAGACTAAAACTTAAGGCAGGCGATTTAATTATACTTCCTGCAGGCACTGGTCATAAATGCACTTCCTCATCTGAAGACTTTATGTGTGTGGGTGGTTACCCGGAAGCGAAAGACTATGATATTAACCACGGAACCGAAGCGGAGTATAAACCAGCTATTATCAGAATTAAAAAGCTGCCGTTGCCGAAGAATGACCCGGTTTTTGGGAAAGAAGGCTTTTTAAAGAGCTGGTGGAAAAAATGAAAGGTCCTTGTTGAACTTGAATAATTATTTCCTCCAAATTGAGCCATTGGACCAGAACGTTGTAAATGTTGGAACGTAAGAGGGGATACCGAAGCTGAGATTGAACAAAGTCGCCGCAAAAAACTGAGAAAAGAATTTGCTTAAGATGATCAGCCGTTGTCTGTCTCTTCTTTTCTCAAATAATTCTGAAAGTAAAATCTGTAGAGTTGTAGAAGAACTACTGTTGTAAAGCAACTGATTGAAATGAATATAAAAACGTTTGCGGTACCCGGATAATTGATTATCCGCAAAATAATAAATGCCGCAAATGAAATAATTCCAATTAGTCTTAGAATCGCAATTATTCGTTTCATATCGTCAAATTTTAGCTATTTAACAATAGTGCCAGGCGTTAAGGGCAACTTCCGCTGCGCACCGCTTCGTTTAAGCCCTACATGTTGGCTTTTCTCGTTTTCGTTTTTGTGCGCCGCGCGAAGAATTTAGCGAAGAAATTAACGCGAAGGTTACGTTGCCTACTCGCTTTCTCTACTGTAAGGATAACAACTTTATTTCTTTTCCTCTATCAGTATAGCTTTCATCTCTGTGCTGCCTATATTTTCAGCAGTGTGTGTAACTGCATCACGCCATAAAACATCACCACTCTTGAATTCCACTTCTTTTGTTGTGCCATCGGAATTAACGAATTTGAGTTTACCGCCTTTTACAACATAAATAACTCCGGCAGCATGTGAATGCATTTCCTCTTTGTCGCCTGGTTTACTGTGATATTCAAGGACACGCACATGCTTATTGTTTAATTTTTCCTTAAATGCTGCGGGGGCAACTTTTACCGGATCCTGGGCAGCAACACGCAATGTTAAAACACAAAAGATAACTGTCACGCTGAAAAGGATTTTGATTTTCATGATTTTTTGGTTTAAGTTAAAGTTTGTTTCACCTGATGCCTCAAATATAATCAACAGCAAATAAATATGCAAGCTGTTAGTTAATGTTCACAGTTGTATCAAAAGACCGGGTCGCAGAGATACATGGAGAAGTGCAGAAATATTTCTCTTTGCTAAATGGTGACAATGATAAGAGAAGTTCAAATTGAGGATAACAAAGTATGATTTATCGAATGGCTTTATACGTTCCAGAGGGAAAATGCCTGGGAGGCATTTGACCGAATGGAGGAGCGAATGCTCGCGTACGTACGTGGTGTGAGAGGTGCACTTTATCGCCTCCTTGAGGCCACTACTCAATTGGTAGCTTTTTTCTTTTATCCATTTTTTAAAACTTCGATTCTTTTATACCTAAACACCTTGCCCGCCTCCTCTTGTCCAACTTTTGATAAGTTCCTTTTTGGGAAACCGTTTTCGCTTACAATTTGTCCTGTTACTTTAATTTGAACAGGCAAATTTTCTCCATCAAATAATGTATCAGCGATTAATAACCTTTCATTTGCAGGTTCCAGCCAATAACGAATTCTTTTTTCAGGATTATTGCCGTATTTTAACTCACTCCACTGCGCACAGGTACAAGAAATTGCATTATAACTGAGTATCAGGGTTTGAATTTTACTTTTGGGCTTAAAATCTGGCTTATTAACAACATCAATTTCTGTATAACGAAATACTTTTGCCTTTTCTACTTGTTCCTCTGTCTGCCTCGTTCCCTGGGGGATAGTCTGGTCGAACATAAAACTGCCCTTTTACTTTTATTCTGTGTCGTGATGCGTCAAAATATATTGGCAATTCTAAGCTGTAGCTGGCAGGCTCAATAAAAATGCAGTGCTCAGCTAGTTTATTGTCTTGGTATTTGACAAAGTCAGTTGGTGACACCCAATTGGCACAAGCACAGCCCGAAACAATATTTTCAAGCTCTAAATCTTCAATCAGGCCTGTCAAAGTGTTTGAAGAGTCTGAAATTATTCTTTGATGAAAAGTCTCAACAACTTTTGTTGAGTCAATTTGATTCGTTATTGTTTTATCGGATTTCGAGGAACAGGATGAGATTAGAAGTAATATGGGTAAGATTTTATTCATTAACGAAATGCTACTATAAAACGGCTACTAACGTTCGTGTATTTCTGCAAGCTGGGAATTGTTGCTGTGTCCGGCCAGCCATGGAACATGGTAAAGAAACGAAACGTTTATGAAAACGCAAAGTAGGCTTGCGGCACTCTTGGCGTAGCACGCAAGCTGAATTAAAATAGGCGTCCGCCGTAATTGAAGACGAATAGCGAAAAAATGCTTGGAAAAATCTGCGTCTGCCCATTTTGCAGAAAGACTGTTGTTAGCGGTAGGCGGTAAAAATCAGGAAACTTCATTTATTTTTTGCAAGTTGCCTTCTTTTATTTTGTCCTTAATTTTTTGAACGAGTTCCTGTAAGGTCTCTCTACGGTTATTGACAGCCAACAGGAGGAAAATCTTTAATTCAATGCGGTCAAGATTTTGTTGATAACGCAGATTTTTGTCAATCGTAACGAAAAAGTCAAAGCCGTTAAAAACTATAAGTCCCAAAAGTTCACCATTCTTTTTGCCCAACCAGCCCATATCGCGAACAGTTTTCACATCATAGTCGGGTCCGAAGTCTACCTTAAGCTGTTTAGGTAAGTTTTCATCAAGCAAAATTTTCATGAAGCATCCTTTCAGTCGTCAATGATTTTTTTGCCATTTCCAATACTTGAATAGCGGTCTCTTTTGAGACAGTCGGGTAGTCATCAAGAAATTCATTAAGGTCATCTCCACCTTCAATATAATCAAAAAGGGTTTGAATAGGTACCCGGGTTCCAGCAAAAACTGGTGTTCCACCCATTATTTCTGGATCAATATTGATAGCGCCATATTTCATTTTCTAATACATTTGTTCCGCTACTAAGGTACAAAATATTAAAGGCTTCTCGCTATTAGGGTAGTCAAGATAGCTTACCGCTAACGTAAGGGCTTGCCAATGTGCCGGTAGTCCGCGTTACTTCTGCTCGGTAAGTTAAGAAGTTCATTAATGATGTAATGCCAAATAAAATTCGTCAGCCGGTATATTGGCAAACTTTCTGTTATACCTATGTTGCGAGCTATCAATTATCTGTCACTACAAAACTTTTACCCTTTATTTTATGTAATTTTTTACTTGAATCGATTATTAGAACATTATCTATAGTAATAATTGTTCCCGCCATTCGTTTCCATGCCATAGTAAGAGTGGAATCAAATTCTCCGGAATTAAATGATCCGGTCTATGGAACATCTTTGCCGATATAAACTACAAGGCTTTTAATGATATATGGAGATTTAACCTTAAACCTTGATGCCTTTTTTATGACACTTAGAGGGATATTTGGACCCGAAAAATCTTCAATTGACAATTGGCATTTATCAGAAAGCTTGTTTAGTGCTTTTTCCTTGTTTGACATTACGAATGTATCCACCCTAAAAGTCTTTTGATCTAATAAGGTTCTATTTCCACCACTAGTATCATAAACACAAATTTGAACGGTACCCTTCTTACTTAAATCTATATAGTGTAGTTGCTTATCTAGCGAAGAAATTTCTCCTTGAGAAGAGGTAACTAGGGACATATCGCATTTAAGGGCCAGCCTCGAACAATACACGAAGAAAAGGCCATTTTTATACGTAAAGCCACGAACAAGGCAGGAAGAAGACTCGAAGAATGCGCTTGTTTTTAAGAGGAAGCCAGGAAGACGGCAGGATGGCGCAATAAACAAGAATTGTTTATTGAATCTTAAACCTTTGGTGACCTGAATAATGATGGTAAACCTGATATTGTCGCGTCAAGCGGCTGGCTTAATGCTAATTTTCGAACTAAAAAATATAAGTACTATTGGGCGGTATTTCATTTGCGCCTGCAATTGGCATAACTGCCGGTTCAGCCCCGGAAAAATAGTATTAAAATGTGTGCCTTGCTTAAAGGGCTGGTAGCATAGAAGTTGCAATTCGCAATAAGATGTTTTTAGTTTGAACATAGGGTTAAAAACCGTGCCGAAGGATACATGGCATAGTATTTTATCATGCATTTTCATGCCATTAATGACGAAAAACAAGACTAAAACAAGAGGGAATTACGATAATCTCATAAAAAAAGGACAAAAGGGATCGATGCCTGAACGCATCAGACCAATGCTATGTACATTCGTGAAAGAACCGGTCTATAATGAAGAGCTCTTGTATGAAGTAAAATGGGATGGTTACAGGATTATTGCTTTTAAAACGAAATCGAAGGTTCGGCTTGATTCAAGAAGCGGCTTAGATTATACCTCTAAATATCCACCGGTTGTGGCGGCTTTAAAAGCCCTGGATGCTGACGTTGTGATTGACGGTGAAATTATAGCATTCAACGAGGAAGGCAAGCCTGATTTTAATACCGTTCAAAATTACAATGGGCATAATGATCCCATAGCTTATTATGCATTTGACCTGCTATGGATTGATGGTTATGATATCAGCGAGCTGCCGTTGATTGAAAGGAAGCAAATCTTATCATCCGTGATTAAGGATAACCCGGTGATCAAATTCAGCGATTCATTTGATGACGGTGAAGCTTTGTTTAAGCAGGTGCAGGAATTGGAATTAGAAGGTATAGTAGCCAAAGAAAAGCACAGCTCTTATATTCAAAATGAGAGAGGCCGGCGCTGGCTGAAGATCCCTGCCATGAAGCGGCAGGAGTTTGTGATCGGCGGGTGGGCAGAGTCTGACCGAAACCGGTCGTTCAGGTCGCTGTTATTTGGAGCTTACAATAGTTCAGGCGAACTTGAATGGATTGGTAGATCGGGCGGGGGATATAAGGAAAAGGAAATGCCAGGCATTTTGAAAAAATTAAAGTCGTTAGAAACTAACAAGTCTCCGTTCGTGAATGCAGTGCTTGATACAAAAGGCGCAGTTATTCATTATGTAAAGCCAGAGCTCGTAGCGAATTTTAGTTTTGCAACCTGGACGAATACCGGCAGGATCAGGAAGCCAGCTACGTTTTTGGGATTCAGAAATGATAAAAAGGCGAGGGATGTTGTAAGAGAAATTGCACAGGAACCTGAAAAGATTGAGAAAGAGATTGCAAAGGATGCGGGAAAATTAGAAAATAAGAAGTCGTCAAGAGCATCATCAAAAAGCACTCGCAATAACTGGCCGAAAATACCGAGACCGGTTAACCAGGCAGATTTTAAAATTGAAGATTGTACGGTTAAGCTAAACGACATTGAACGAGAAATATGGAAAGGAATTACGAAAGCTGATCTGATACAATACTATCAGTCAGTCGCACCTTATATTCTGCCGTACATAAAACAAAGGCCACAGTCATTGCATATTAAGCCAGTGAATGTTAGCACGCAAGGTTTTTATATAAAAGACATGGAGGGGCATGAGCCAGAATGTGCGGATATTTTCACTGACAAGCGCAAACATAAAAAGACGGGCAAGCGGGACATCATT
>JADMIO010987996.1_pt1 | contig 14890 bp, 15 predicted proteins | sample 8958161 | NCBI WGS metagenome assembly JADMIO01 (sample SAMN16585339, study PRJNA669376) | soil metagenome | isolation source: Crop rotation soil | place: USA: Cullars Rotation, Alabama | collected 2011 | reverse complement strand
CGGCCGTGCGCCCCGTCACCATCAGAGCGCGAAGGCGTCCCGGATCTGCAACACGATCTCCGCTGGCGGACGCGACGCGTCGACCCAAAGCGCGTCGCGGGGCTCCTCGAGTGTCTCGAGCTGACTCGCCAGGAGCTGCGGCCCGGCATAATGTCCCGTCCGATGCGCCAGTCGCTCGCGCAGCACCGCCGCATCGGCGTGCAGGTACACGAAGCGAATGCGCGGGCCCGCGCTCGCCGGGGTGAGCGCTCGGCGATACTGCTCCTTCAACGCCGAACAGGCGAGAACGACGCTCGTGTTGCCGGCGAGCGTCTGTTCGAGCGCGTCGTGCATCGCGGCGAGCCACGGCGCACGGTCGGTATCGGTGAGGCCGACACCGCGGCGCATCTTCTCCACGTTCGCGGGCGAATGAAAATCGTCGGCGTCCAGAAAGCGCCAGCCTAACGATTGAGCGAGAGCCAGGCCGACGGTCGTCTTCCCCGCACCCGCCGGTCCCATGAGCACGATGATCCGGGTCGGCGCGTCCATGCGCGCAACCTATCGCCGCACCCGCTTCGCGCTCAGGGTCCCCGGAGCAGAGTGTCGAGTCTGGCCATATCGACCTTCGTCACCTCGGTCACGAGCGGCGATGGATGCATCAGCGCTTCAGCGGATGGGTCGTGCGGCAAGCCAAGCGCGTGTCCGAGCTCGTGGGCGATGGTCGCGTAGAGAACACGATCCGGAGTGCCGGTAGTCCATGGTGCTGGCTGGGCAGAGATGAACATGTCGGCGTGGGTGAGGCGGCCCGCAGCATTCCTATACAGCATGGTGACGCCGGGATTGGTGGGCGGTAGCCGATCGGTCCAGAACAGGCGCACGTCAGCGTTCACCGGCCAGCTCACGACCTCGATGCGCACGCCGTCGCATCGCATCCACGCCCGTACCGCCTCGTCGACGAGTGCGAGGTGCCGGGGGGACCAGCCCGGCAGCGACGACGATCCCTGGACGTAAAGCCTGAGCGTACCAGGGTGAGTCCAGTGATACGCTCGTGTGCCGGCAGTAACCGCCGATTCGGTGCTTTCGTCGGTGGACTCGTGATGCGTGACGACGACTGGGGCGCCCTGCTGGATGGGCTCTCCGACGATCGCGCCGGGAGGTGCACCGCAAGATACTACACAGCAACAACTTATAACTACAACGACAGCGCAAAGGGACGAGTTGAGACGTGATTCGATGCCTCGCAAGCGCCTCCCGGCTAGAGACGCGACCAACTGATCAGGTCGCTATCTAGCCGACGCCTACGCCTCTGCAGCGGTCACTGCAGTTGTTAGTAACCTGCTTTAAACACTTTGAATAGATATCTGAGTGACGGCACGAGTACCGCTAGGCCGACCACCAAGGCGCCAAGGAGGAGCTCGAGCGTACTCGCCGGCGCAGCAGCATTTTGCACCGTCATCTGCGGCGGGACGAGGTAGGGGAATTGCCCGAGCGCCCAGCCCCACGTGATCAGCGATACCTCGACAACAGCCGCCACTCGGGCTGCTCGGTACGAGCGGCGCCAAAGTGCATACATCGCCCCCAGCGCCACCACCGTCGCCGCGATGCGCAGAGCCATCGCACCGTTGCCGATCATCAGGGCCTGCCAGACGAGCGGCGCTTCTGACCGGGCGAGCACGAGAACGATCACCGCAATGACAGCTGCCGCTCCCGCGGACCAGAGCGCGCGAGCCCGGAAGTCGTCGCGCAACGCATCGTCCTCGGCCTCGACGGTGAGATAGACGGCCGCGAGAAACGCGAACAGCACGAGTGCCAGCGCCCCAACGGCGATGGGAAAGGGCGACAGCCACGGCGCGACGTACGCCGATGCGAAGGAGGTTCCACTCGTGGGACTCTGCTCACCCACGTCGCCCGTCGCAATCGCGCCGAGGATGGTGCCGAGGAGAAGCGGCGTGACGGTGCTGGTGATGGCAAAGATCCGTCCCCAGCGGCGCTGTACCGAATCCCGCCGGCTGTCGTAGCTCCGAAAGGTGAACGCCGATCCTCGAAGCACGATCCCGAGAAGCAACAGCGACAGCGGGATGTGCAGCACTGTCATCAATTGGGCGAACGCTGGCGGAAAGGCGGTGAACAGCAGCACCACCACGAGAATGAGCCATACGTGATTTGCCTCCCAGATCGGGGCGATCGCCTCGGCAATCAGGCTCCTCTGGCGATCCTTGCGGTCCCCGGAGGCGAGAAGATCCCAGACGCCGCCGCCGAAGTCGGCACCGGCCGTGACCGCATAAATGTTCAGGGAAGCTGCAATCGCCCCAGCGACCAGCGCGGCCGGAGTGAGGTAGCTCGCCGCCCAGCTCATGCTGCCCTACTCCCGCTCCGCGTCGCTCGGCGCGCGACGAGTGGCTCGCCAGAGGTCTTCACGATTTGGCGCCAGAGTAGCCACAGGACCACTGCACCAAGCGCGCAGTAGAGCACCGTGACGAAGACGAAGGGCACTATCAAGCCCGGCATCGGCGTGACGGCGTCCTTCGTTCTCAGCACCCCGTATACGATCCACGGCTGACGGCCCACCTCGGTCGTGAACCAACCCGCCTCGGTGGCGAGGAAGCCAAATGGGGCGACGATGATCAGCGCGAGCAGCAGCCAGCGGTCTGTCGACTCGTACCGGAGAGCTCGGCGGCGAAAGGCCACGACGGCAGCCCATGCAGCCACCAACGCCATGGCCGTGCCCAACCCGATCATCGCCTGGAAGGCCAGGTGGACGATCATCACTGGCGGCCAGTCGTCGCGCGGAAAATCGGTCAGGCCGCGCACAGTGGCAGTGGGATCGTGGAATGCGAGCAGGGACAAGCCGCGCGGGATCTCGAGGGCGAAGGGCGTCACCCGTGCTTCCTCGTTAGGCAGGCCTCCGATGCGCAGCGGCGCGCCGCGCTCGGTGGCGAACTGCCCCTCCATCGCCGCGAGCTTCACCGGCTGGAAGTGGGCGACGAACCGCGCGCTCACGTCGCCGGAGATCGGCTGAAGGATGGCGGCCGGAACGCCGATCGAGAGCGTCACGGCGAGTGCAGCACGATGAAAGTGCGCCAGCGGCTCGGTGAGCGGCGCGCCGGCGCGCCGGCGCAGCACGAAGGCGTGGATGCCCGCCACCGCGAGCGTCGTCGCAGCGTACGCCGCAATGGTCATGTGAATTGTCTGTGACAGCGCGGCGGCGTTCGCCATCGCGGCGAGCGGGTCGACATCGACTGGTTGGCCGTTCACGAGGCGAAACCCCGCGGGCGCGTTCATCCACGCGTTCGCGATGACGACGAAGATGCCCGAGAGCGCTCCGCTCGCCGCAACCAGTACGCCCGACGCGAGATGTGCGCGGGCTGAAATCCGATCCCAGCCGTACAGGTATACGCCGAGGAAGATTGCTTCGGTGAAGAAGGCGAATCCCTCGAGCGAGAAGGGCATGCCGATGATCGCGCCGGCGTAGCGCATGAAACCCGGCCAGAGCAGCCCGAGCTCGAAGGACAAGACGGTGCCCGAGACCGCGCCGACGGCGAAGAGAATCGCCGTGCCTTTCGCCCACCGCTTCGCCAGGTCGAGATAGACCGCGTCGCCCGATCGCAGCCACCGCCATTCCGCGATCGTCATCATCAGCGGCATTGCGATGCCGACCTCCGCGAAGATGATGTGGAAGGCCAGCGACACCGCCATCTGCGATCGCGCAGCAAGAAGGTCGGACATCCGGTTCGATGCGAGAGAGACGTGAGCTACCGCCGCACCGTTATGGTAACGGAAGTTGTCCGACTTGTGGCTCCTTTACTCAAGTCATAGCCTGTTCGGCGACCAGGAGCAGCCCACGTGGATGCACTCGAGTTCTCAGACCGCCTGCGCGATGTGTTGAGCGAAGCGCGCGAAGAAGCCGCGCGCTTACGGCACGAACACGTCGGCACCGAGCATCTCCTGCTGGCTCTGCTTCAGGACTCGAGGGACAATGGCGATGGCACGACGCCCGTCGCCGGCGTTGTGCTCGACGTTCTCGGCGTCGATCGAGCGAAGCTGCGTGGGGTCCTCGAGCAGACGGTACTCCGCGGCCCTGGTGCGGCAGCGGAAGAGCAGCTCGCTTACACGTCTCGCGCCCGCGCGGTCCTCGAGCTGGCGATGGCAGAAGCACGCATGGCGCGCGCGGGCACCGTGGACACGCAGCATTTGCTGCTCGGACTCGTCCGTGAGGAACGCGGCGTTGCCGCACAGGTTCTCCTCGACTTCGGTGTCACGCTGGACAAGGCGCGAGCGGAGCTGGCGCGCATCGGGTGAACGGTTGACGGTTGACCGATCACCGACAACCGTCCACCGACAACCGCCCACCGTCTAGAACACCACCGTCGAATCCGCGAACTGGCACGAGACTTTGGGATTCCAGTCCGCATACGTGCCGGATGGATTGTTCCGCCACAGCCAGATGTGAAGCTTGAAGATCGGCAGGAACGAGTGCCGCGTGAACTTCTGGCCGAGCAGCTGCGGCACGTCGTTAGGGTCATTCAGGTTGTGCTGCGCGGCTGACCACGCGTCGAGCGGAACGATGTACTCCAACCCGACCAGATTCATGTTGCCGTTCTTCTGCGGCTCGTAGATCACGACCTCGGGCTGTAGCAGGTCGACGTTGGCGTCGAAGATGTTCGTGTTGCCGTAGTGGTAGCCCATCGCGCCGGCCGAATGGTGCGCCCAGCACGGGGTAATCTGTGTGGCGTAGCCCGCGAGCTTCGCTACGTCGAGCGACTTGTAGCGCTCAGTCACCTGGCGCAGATCGGCGAGCTGCTTTCCATCGGTGATGGCGGCGGCGCTGCCGTCCGCCCGTTCCACGGTAGCGACGAAAGCAGGTTCGCTCGGCCGCGGCTGTTCCTGGCACGCCGCCAGCGCGACCGAAAGCACGAGCGTGAGAGTGATGTATGGAGTCGAGCGTTTCATGGGATGGCCCGGTTGAGTGTTTGTTGAATGGGAAGCCTTCGGGCCAGTCAGGCGACGGCGGGCGCGGGTGCAGAGCGCATCGTGGGATCGATCATCGCGCGCACGGCGGAGATCCGGTCCGCGGGAAACCCGGCACGCTGCGCGTGCTCGCGGATCAGCTGCTCGTTCTCGGCGAGGTAGACGCAGTAAATCTTGTCGTCGGTGACGAAGCTGTAGACCCACTGGATGTCTGGGCCCAGCACGTCGAGGGTGACACACGACCTGGTGGATGCGGCATGCAGACCATCACGGTCGAGCGACCCGACTCCAGGAATCGTGCGCTCGATGACGTACTTGTTCATAGGTACCTCCGGCTGAAGTGGAATTCGTGGCCAAAGAGTACCGATTGGCGAAGCTCCTCAGCTTCGCCTTTACGTGCCATTTTCTTGGTGACGCGCAGATTGGCCCGATCGGGCCATGGCTGGAAGAGGTTTTGGGAGCCGGGGTGTTAGGTGCTAGGGATGCACAGTCCGCGGCGCCTAACACCTAACACCTGTCACCTTTCAGTACCGCACTGTCTCCAGCCACTGAATCGTCAGCGGAATCGTGCGGAAGGGCTCCGCAGTTTCGTCCTCGACGTAATACTTGGTCACGCCGATCTCTCGGGCGGTGCGCAGCACGCCGCGGTAGTCGATCTGCCCGGTGCCGAGGGGGACTTCCGTCTCGTCTGCGTTGGCGGAGCCGGTGTTGACGTTCGTCGGCGTGCCCTTCTTCATGTCCTTCAAGTGCAGGAGCCGCCAGCGCGTCGGATATTTTCGCAACCATGCCACCGGATCGGCACCCGGACGTGAGATCCAGAACACGTCCATCTCGAACTTCACAGCGCCATCGTCGGTCTCCCGCATCAGGATGTCCATCGGGAGCATACCGCTTGCTTCGGGCCGGAACTCATAGCCGTGGACGTGATAGAAAAATTGCAGTCCCCGCTCCTGTGCGGCCCGACCCCATGCATTGAAGTCGGCGGCAGCGCGGCGAGCGCCCTCCTCGGTGAGCGGGCCGTCGTTATGCGGAATCCACGCGGTTCCGACGAACTGGACGCCGAGCGTCCGTGCCTCGTCGAGCACCGCCGGTAGACTGTCGCGCAAGCGCTCGTAGCCGACGTGCATGGATGTGGCCCGCAGCCCAGCACGATCGAGCTCCGATCGGAACTGCGCCGCACTGAGCCCGTAGGTTCCGGCGAGCTCCACCTCGCGAAAGCCGAGCGCGCGAACACGCGCGAGTGTCCCGGGAACATCCTTGCTGATGGCATTGCGCACGCTGTAGAGCTGGACACCGAGCGGACCCTTGAAGTCGCCACGGAGGTCGAGCTCGTGAGCGGAAGCCACGCCAACATTCGGCGAGCCGCTTGTCGATTGCGCGGCGGTCTGGCAACCGAGAGTGAACGCAAGGGCGAGATAGAAGAGACGCGACACGGTCGGCTGGGTGAAAGCATGGCGGATGTGGACATCAGCCGCTCCGACACATCCAGGGAATTCAAACATGGCTTGCTCGGGCCGATGAGGGAACGGACGCACGGATGGCAATGAAGCTCGGGATGTGCGGCTTCACCATTGGGGCCGCGGCGTATTTCCAACGATTCCCGGTCGTCGAGGTGCAGCAGACCTTCTATGACCCGCCCCCGGTGGCAACCCTCGCGAAGTGGCGGGGGCAAGCGCCAGCCGGCTTCGAGTTCACGATGAAGGCATGGCAGCTGATCACCCACCTCGGAGCGAGTCCGACGTATCGCCGGTTGCGGCGGCCGATGAGTGATCGCGAACTGGCGGATGCAGGAGCGTTTCGGACGAACGAGACGACGCTGGCGGCGTGGGAGACGACCCTCGAGGCACGGAACGCGCTCGACGCCACGGCGATCCTCTTTCAGTGTCCGGCGAGCTTTCGGCCGACTGACGAGAACGTCAGCGCGATGCGGAGTTTTCTCACTCGGATCGATCGCCCCGGTGGCGTGCGAATGCTCTGGGAGCCGCGAGGCAAGTGGCCTGACGAACTCGTCGCCGCACTCTGTCGCGAGCTCGATCTCGTTCACGCGGTGGATCCGTTCGTGAGACCTTCGCTAACGCCCGAGCTATTGTATTGGCGACTCCATGGCAACAAGAGCCATTACGCGCGATACACAGACGACGAGCTGCGACAGATCATCGACTGGCTGCCTGACGATTCCGCGATCGACGCATATGTCCTCTTCAACAACATTCCGCGCATCAAGGACGTGCGGCGGTTCGAGGAGCTCATATCAATCCGATCCGAGCCGCGTGCGCGACGGCGGCCGCCTGAGTCGTGACGTTGAGCTTCAGTCGAATGTTCGAGAGGTGCCGATGCGCCGTGTGCGGGCTGATGAACAGCTTGTCCGCGACCTCACGCTCGCTCAAGCCTTGAGCGACCAGGCGCAGCACTTCCATTTCCCGTTGGGTGAGCAGCGCGTGAGGCGCATTCGCCACGCGCGAGCTGGTCGTGGCGTTGCGTGCTCGCTCGAGGTCGCGGCGGGCGGTCGCTGCTTCGTGCACGAAGCCGGCGCTGTCATACAGGTCCGCCGCATCCTCCATGAGCTCCGCGGCACGCGCGGCGTCGCCATCCGCGGCAACGAGAACGGCTCTAGCGGACAACAAGGCAGCGCGGAGGAGCGGCAGCTCGTACTTCGCAGCCGCTCTCTCCAACTCGCCGAGTGGCTGCTGCGCGTCTGCCGCGTTGCCGAATGCCGCCGCGATACGCACGAGCAGCTCGTTGCCCGACGCACGCTCCAGCAGCGCGTCTTCGGGGAAACGCCGCAGGTACGCGCGCGTGCGGTCCAGTGCGCGAACGAAATTCCCGTGCTCGATGTCGATCCACGCGCCGCCGAGGAGAGCGAGAGGATGGCTGCCCGCCAGCTCGAACAGCTCGACGGCTTCGTCCATGCGGCCCTGACGCCGTCGCAGCTCGCCAAGTCGGGCATACGCCGCGGGCAGAACGACTGGCCGAACCTCACGCAGATCGGCGATCGCCGCCTGCAGCTCGGCTTCGGCGTCGTCCCAATCACCACGCGAGATCAGCACACTGCTGTATTGGAGCCGGCATGTCGTCATCAGGACGGCAAAGCGCTGACGAGTTGAGAACTCACGCAAACGCGCGCACCACTGCGCAGCGCGATCGTAGTCGCGTACGCGGTCGCAGGCGCTGATGAGATAGCAGCAGGTCAGCCCAGCGGCGTACGGATCGGAGATGTCGCCGGCGAGCGCCGCGGCGGCGGCTTCGTCGAGTAGCGCGAAGCCCTGATCAGGCTGTGCGCTCATGACGAGAGCCAACCCGCTCATCGCCGTCGCGAGCACTTCCGCGTCCGGACAGTCACTTTCGCGCGCCAGACGCAACGCGTCCTCAGCGAGCCGTCTGCCCTCGGCCGTGTCCTGTCGGCCGATCAGTGCGAGACGCGCTTCCCAGACGGACAGACGCGCATGCTCCGCCGACGGTGGCAGGTGCTCGAGCAGACGTCGCGCGTACTTGAACCAGCCGTTGGCGACGGCAGCATCACCGCGGAAATCGAGGAAGTCGTTACCGAGCGCGATGGCCATGCGCGCCGCGGCAAGGTCCTCGCCGCGATCACGGTGCAGGCGATACGCGGCGAGCCGTGCATCGATCATGAGCCGGGAGTCCTGCTGGAGCCACGCGGCTTCCGCGAGACCGGCCCACGCGCTGGGAGTGTTCGTCTCGCGCGCGAGCTGCTCGTAGAGCTCGCGCGCCGTCTGCCAGTCACCGGTATCGATGGCTCGGCGCGCGTCGGTTTCGCGGGGATCTGACATTGGGCAGAGGGTGGAGGGCAGTGGGCAGAGGGTGGGAGAAGCAAAAGCGTATGCTGTTCACTCTCCGCGCTCTGCACAGCCCTCTGCCCATTCAGTCGAAATCCAACCCGAGATCCATCGCCGGGGCCGAATGCGTGAGTGCGCCGACGGAGATCCAGTCGACGCCGGTTTCGGCGATCGCGCGGACAGTCGTTAGGCTCACTCCGCCCGAGGCCTCGAGGATCGCGCGGCGACGCACGAATTTCACCGCCGCCTGCATGTCGTCGAGCGCCATGTTGTCGAGCATGATGATGTCGGCGCCCGCGCCGAGCGCGCGCTCCACCTGCTCGAGGTTGTCGCATTCGACTTCGATCTTCACCCCGGGCGCGAGCTCACGGGCGCGGTGCACGGCCATCGCGATGTCACCGTCGAGCGCGGAGAGGTGGTTGTCCTTGATCAACACCGCCGACGAGAGATCCAGCCGGTGATTGAAGCCGCCGCCGGCGACGACAGCGTACTTCTCGAGGCGACGCCATCCGGGGGTGGTCTTCCGCGTGTCGAGAATCTTCGCGCCCGTGCCTTCGACCGCTGCCACGAACTGCGCGGTGAGCGAGGCAATCCCCGAGAGTCGCTGCAGGAAGTTGAGCGCGACGCGCTCGGCGGAGAGCAGCGCGCGCGCATTGCCGTTGACGAAGAGCACCGACGATCCGGGAGACACCTTCATTCCGTCTTCGACATCGATGCGGATCGCCACTTTCGGGTCGAGCAGGCGGAACGCGTTGACGGCGAGCGCGACGCCGCACACGACGCCGGTCTCGCGCGCCACGAGCGCCGCGCGCGCGCGACGCTCGGAGACGACGGTAGCGATCGTCGTCAGGTCGTTGAACGCGCCGTCCTCGTCGAGCGCCTCGCGGACGAGCGCGTCGAGTGCCTGCTGCTTGAGCGGGAACCGCAGCGCGCCGGCGCTGTCGATCGCGGGCACACTCAGAGGGGTGACAGTGCGGGGCACGGAGCGGCGCTGATACTGCGACTCGGACATCGGCGTGGGATTCTCCATAAAGCCCTCTCGAGGACGGCTGTTGACGTTGCGCGAGCTGTGGCGGCTACCGCGTCACTCGCCCGGGTCGACGCCGTCGGGTACCGGCGAGAGCGGTTGCTTCGCGTTCCCGCCAATTGCCACCATGCGCTCGATCGCGCGGCGCGCGCGATCGGCGATTGCGGGCGGCACGGTGATCTGATGTTGCAGCTGCTGAAGCGCGGTACGGACCTTCGGCAGCGTCGTGACTTTCATGTACGCGCACGAGGCGCGCTCGTTCGCCGCGTGGAATCGTTTGCTCGGGTTCTCGCGGCGAAGCCGATGAAGGATGCCGACCTCGGTCGCGACGATGAACTCGTCAGCGTTGGAGAGCGCGGGGCGCTTGATCATTCCCTCGGTGGAGAGGATCTGGACTCCCTCGGGATTGATGTCGCCTGCCGACATCGCTTCGAGGACGCTCGTCGAGCAGCCGCACTCGGGATGAATGAGGAATTCCGCCTCGGGATGCAGCCGACGCTGCAGACGAATGTTCTCGGGGTCGATTCCCGCGTGCACGTGACACTCTCCCATCCACACGTGGATGTTCTCGCGATTGGTCATGCGTCGCACGTGGGCCCCGAGGAACATGTCAGGTAGGAAGAGGATCTCCTGATCGGCGGGGATGGAATTGACGACCTCGACGGCGTTCCCGGAAGTGCAGCAGTAGTCGCTCTCTGCTTTGACCTCGGCCGTCGTGTTCACGTAGGCGACGACGACGGCACCCGGATGCTCGGCCTTCCAGGCGCGCAGCTGGCCGGCGTCGATGGTCGAGGCGAGTGAACAGCCGGCAGCGAGGTCGGGAAGAAGGACGGTCTTGGACGGCGACAGAATGGCGGCCGTCTCGGCCATGAAATGGACCCCGCAGAAGACGATGACGTCCGCGGAGGTCTTGGCCGCCTCACGAGAAAGGCCAAGGGAGTCGCCGACGAAGTCTGCGACGTCCTGCACTTCGGCCCGCTCGTAGTTATGCGCGAGAATGACGGCCCGGCGCTTTCGCGCGAGCTGCTTGATCTCCGCCTGCAATTCAGCGATGAGCTCGTCCCGATCGGCATGGGACGTCGAAGCTGTGGTCATGTCGCTGAATGTAATTCGCAAGGCGGATGGGGAAAAAATCGGGAGGAGCTGCAAGGTTCGCGCGCGCTCCGTTATCCCGAGCGAAGCGAGGGATCTGCTTCGACAACTCAGACCGTGGTCTGCGCCGCGCGGCAGCAACCATCAACTGGTCTCGGCGACGAAACTGCCGGAAATGGCCTGAAAAAGCACGGGTACAACAAAGGAGCGGTACGATCTTCTTGAAAGGATCGGCTACCGCTCCTTTCGTCCGGATTCTTCGGGCCCTTTCCGGCAGTTTCGTCGTCCACGGCAATTGACGATTGGCTGACATCGAGACTCTCGTACATCTGGGAAATTGAAAAGCAGACCACTGTTCGCTCGGGATGACAAACGAGCTCATTGCTCGATGTGCCGTCCCTTCCAGGACTTCTGCGGTTTCGGGAAGTCCGAGCGGTAGTGGCCACCTCGAGACTCCTTTCGCTGCATCGCGGCCTCGACGATGAGCCGCGCTGTCTCGACGAGATTCTGCTCCTCGGTCGCACCCACCGGCAGCCGCTTTTCGATGTCGGCGAGCATGGTGCGGGCAGTACGGAGGCCCTTGGCTGTGCGCGCAATGCCCGCGTACTGCCACATCAACGCCCGAACCGCATCGGCGCTCACCTGTGCGGCTCCCCGATCGGTGAGCACGGGCACCTCCCACTGACCCACCGGAGGCTCGGCGCGGAGTGGCTGGATCGTCGTGACGTCGCGCGCGACGCGCTCGGCGAAGACAAGGCCTTCGAGCAGTGAGTTCGACGCGAGCCGGTTGGCGCCGTGCACGCCGGTGCGCGCAACCTCACCCACGCCGTAGAGCCGCTTCAGCGTCGACCGGCCGCAGAGATCGGTGACGATGCCACCCATCATGTAATGCGCGGCCGGTGTGACCGGAATGAGATCGCGGCGCGGGTCAATACCGCGCGCCTTGCAGATCGCGAAGATGCCCGGGAATCGTTTGGCGAAGGCGGTGCCGAGCTTGCGCGCGTCGAGGTGGACCTTGCCGTGTCGCTGCTCGCGAAAGATCGCGCGGGCGACGACGTCGCGTGGCGCCAGCTCGGCGAGCCGGTGCCGCTTGACCATGAAGCGCTCGCCGGCGGCATTGAGCAGCATCGCGCCCTCGCCGCGCACCGCTTCCGAGATGAGTTGCAGCGGATTCTCCGGTGTGTCGAGCGCGGTCGGGTGGAACTGCACGAACTCCATGTCGGCGAGTCGCGCGCCAGCACGATGAGCAATTGCGAAACCATCGCCGGTGGCGACGACGGGATTCGTCGTATAGCGAAAAACCTGGCCGCAGCCGCCGGTGGCGAGCACGGTGACGTCGGCGATGATCTCGACGGCACGGCCCGCGATGCTGGCGCGCACGCCGACGCACTGCCCGCGCTCGACGAGCAGATCGAGAACACGGGCTTTCTCGATGACGCCGACGCGGTCGCTCTCGTGCACGCGCTCGATGAGGGTGCGCGCGACCTCGGCGCCGGTCTGATCACCGTGGGCGTGGACGATTCGGTTCTTCGAGTGTGCTGCCTCCCTTCCGAGCTCGAGGTGGCCAGTGGGATCGAGGTCGAAGCGCGCGCCTGCTGTCTGAAGCTCGCGAACGCGTGCCGGCCCTTCCGCGACGAGCACCTCGACGGCGGCGGCGTCGCAGAGGGCGGCGCCGGCGGCGAGTGTATCGCGGCGATGGAGCTCCGGCGAATCGCCTGCTCCGAGCGCGGCGGCAATGCCGCCCTGTGCGTACGCGGTGGCGCTGTCGAAAAGCGATCGCTTCGTCAGCAGCAGGACGTTCGCCTGTTCCGAGGCACGCCACGCGGTGTGCAGGCCGGCAACGCCACTTCCGACGACGAGCACTCGCGTCCGGAGTCGATCTGTCATGGCGGAAAAGATAGCGGACGGTTGTCGGTGGACGGTTACCGCCCACCCTTCCCCCAATCGCGCGTCGCTACGACCTTTGCACCCATGCGAAAACTGCTGGTCCTGCTCGCTGTGCTCGCGATCGTTCACATCGCGTTCCTCTTCGTTCGGCCGAGCGGCGCGAGCGCAGCGCGGACCCACGCGGACGTGAACGTCGGAATTGTCTTCGATGTCGGCGGGCGCGGGGACAAGTCGTTCAATGACGGCGCGTACGTCGGCGGGACGCGGGCGGAGCGGGAGCTGGGCGCACATGTCCGCTTCATCGAGCCTGGCGACGGCTCGGACCGCGAGTCGGGTCTGCGGTTGCTCGCCGCCGAAGGGATGGATCTCGTCATCGGCGTCGGCTTCATCTTCACTGACGACATCACGCAGCTCGCCAAGGATTACCCAAACACGAAATTCGCGGGCATCGACTTCGCGGTCAGCACCGATCGGAACGGCAATCCGATCCTGCCGCCGCCTAACGTGGCCGCGCTCAAGTTTCGTGAAGAGCAGGGTTCGTTTCTCGTCGGCGCGCTCGCAGCGCTCGAGAGCAAGACGAAGAAAGTCGGCTTCGTTGGCGGCATGGACTCGCCGCTCATTCAGAAATTCGAGGTCGGCTACCGCGCCGGCGTGAAGCAGGTCTGTCCGCGCTGCACCGTGCTCGTCGGGTATGCCGGCGTGACGCCCGAGGCCTTTCGGAATCCGGGCAAGGGCAAGGAGCTGGCGTTGAGCCAATACGGCCAGGGCGCCGACATCATCTATCATGCGTCCGGCTCGACGGGCCTCGGTGTGTTCGAAGCGGCGCGGCAGACCGGGCACCTCGCGATCGGCGTCGACGCCGACCAGTACGCCGAGGCCCCGGGTCACGTGCTGACGTCGATGGTGAAGGGTGTGGACGAAGCCGTGTTCGACGTCATCAAGCTCGTGAAGGAGCACCAATTCAAGGGTGGCATCTACCAGCTTGGCCTCGCGGAGCACGGCGTCGGCTACGTGTACGACGCGAACAACAAAGCGCTGATTCCGGACAGCGTGCGCGCGCGGGTGGAAGCCCTCGACGCGGACATCGTCGCCGGACGCATCAACGTCCCGTCGACGAGATGATGCCGAACGCGAGCTTGCCGGCCATTCGGCTCACCGACATCCACAAGTCCTTTGGCCCCGTGCTCGCGAATCGCGGCGCGTCGCTCGAGGTGGCGCGCGGTGAGATCCACGCCCTCGTCGGTGAAAACGGCGCCGGCAAGTCGACATTGATGCGCGTCCTGAGCGGGATGTACGCTCCGGACAGCGGACGCATGGAAGTCGCGGACGCGAGCGGCGCCTTGCGAGACGTCACAGGGTGGAACACCGCCGCCGCGATCGAAGCAGGCGTCGGCATGGTGCATCAGCACTTCATGCTCGTGCCAACGCTGACCGTGGCGGAGAATCTCATGCTCGGCGCCGAGCTCACGAGCGACGGCCCGCTGCGCGTGCTCGATCGCGTGCGCGCCGCCGAGCAGGTCGAAGCGCTGAGCACGCGCACGGGGCTGCGAGTGAATGCGTCGCGCCGCGTGGCGGAGCTCTCGGTTGGCGAGGCGCAGCGGGTGGAGATTCTCAAGGCGCTCTACCGCGGCGCGCGCACGCTGATCCTCGACGAGCCGACCGCCGTGCTGTCGCCGCCAGAAGTCGCCGAGCTCTGGGAGGTGTTGCGGCAGATGCGCTCGCGCGGCGACACGATCGTGCTCATCACCCACAAGCTCGACGAGGTGATGAGCATCTCGGATACCGTAACAGTGATGCGGCATGGTCGAACGATCTCGCGGCTGCGCACGGCGGACACGACGCCGCAGGAGATTGCACGGGAGATGGTGGGGCGCGACGTGCAGCTCGCGAGCGAGATGCGTCGGGATGCGGAGCTCGCCGGCGAGGCATGGGTCGCGGCGCCAGCCCGCGAGGCGACCGCGGCTGATTCGTTAGGCAGCACAGACTTTCCGCTGCCGGCACTCGAGGTCAAGGGGCTCGTCGTCGCCAACGCGCGCCGCGCCGAGGCGGTACGAGACGTCAGCTTCAGCATCTCGCCGGGCGAGATTCCTTTCCAGCACAGTGGGATCCGAAGCTTGGAATTCACGTGACTTGAAGTCGCGGC